>Ga0209480_10000556_pt1 | contig 30512 bp, 22 predicted proteins | sample JI61114C2DNA_FD_187501 | JGI IMG/M metagenome (GOLD analysis project Ga0209480, IMG submission 187501) | Wastewater effluent complex algal communities from Wisconsin, to seasonally profile nutrient transformation and Carbon sequestration -... | ecosystem: Engineered > WWTP > Effluent > Algae... | reverse complement strand
TTGCTTCGCCAGTCGAGCAAGCTCTCTAGTCCTCGTTCCTCGGAATGACAAAATAAAAACACTTAATTGAAACAATACAATAAATGCCAAACAACTGGAATACATATAAACTCTCACAAGTAACAACTAAAATTGGTAGCGGTTCAACTCCAAGAGGTGGTCAAGAAGCCTATAAAACTTCTGGAACTTCTTTGATTAGAAGTCAAAACATATTGGATTTTACTTTTTCTACTAATGGATTGGCTTTTATAGATGATGCTCAGGCATCAAAACTGAATAATGTTACTTTAGAAGAAGACGATGTTTTATTAAATATTACTGGTGACTCAGTTGCTAGAGTTTGCCAAGTTCCGAAAGAACTTTTGCCTGCAAGAGTAAATCAACACGTAGCGATTATTAGAGCCAATAAAGATAAGCTAAATTCAAGTTTTCTGAAATATTCTCTTCTTGAAACTTCTAATAAAAATGCATTATTGAATATGGCTAGTGCAGGAGCAACAAGGCAAGCCATCACTAAAAGTATGATTGAAGGTTTTGAAATAAAACTCCCTCCCCTCCAAGAACAACAATCCATAGCCTCCATCCTATCCGCCATAGACGACAAAATAGAGAACAACCTCGCCATCAACAAAACCCTCGAGGAAATGGCAATGGCATTGTATAAACACTGGTTTGTGGATTTCGGCCCATTTCAGGATGGCGAATTTATAGAAAGTGAATTGGGGATGATTCCTAAGGGTTGGGAAGTAAAGCGATTGGATGAATTAGCAGATATTGGTTCCAGTAAAAGAATTTTTTATGATGAATATGTTGCTGAAGGCATTCCTTTTTATAGAGGCAAAGAAGTTATCGAATTGAGTAAAGGAAAAAGTATTTCTTCTGAATTGTTTATATCTGAACAGAAATTCAAAGAAATTAAATCTAAGTTTGATATTCCAACAAAAGGAGATATTCTAATTAGCTCAGTAGGGACAATTGGAGTTTCTTGGCTAGTTGATGGTTTTGAAGAATTCTATTTCAAAGATGGAAACTTAACTTGGATTAAAAAATACAAGACTTTTTTAAAAGGTGAATATTTACATTTATGGTTAAATTCTGAAAATGGAAAGAATCAAATTGATGGAGAAGTAATTGGAAGTACTCAAAAAGCATTAACAATATCTTCCTTAAGGAATTTTAAAATTCTGTTTCCAAATGAAGAAGTTTACAAACAAATTGGAAATGAATTTATTGACTATTACGAACAACGACAATTAAATTTGATTGAAATAAAAACCCTAACCCAACTTCGCGACACGCTATTGCCGCAATTAATCAGTGGTGCAGTGCGGATAAAGGAGTTTCGGGAGTAAGGGTTTGTCATTTCCCTCTTTTTGTCATTCCCCCTTTTTGTCATTCCGACGCAGGAGGAATCACATAACGAGAGCAGGTAATGTGAGCAACTAATTTGAGCAACAAACGAGAGCAACAGATGTGATTTCTCCCGTTGGTCGAAATGACAAAAGAGTGTTGAGAGCAACAAACGTGAGCAACTGATGAGATTTCTCCCGTTGGTCGAAATGACAAAGAGAGTCGAGAGCAACTATAGTGAGCAACAAACGTGAGCAACCCTCCTTTTGTCATTCCGACGCAGGAGGAATCACATAACGAGAGCAGGTAATGAGAGCAACTATAGTGAGCAACCGTACTTTTGCCATTCCGACGCAGGAGGAATCACATAACGAGAGCAGGTATAGTGAGCAACAGATGGGATTTCTCCTTCGTCGAAATGACAAAGGGTGGTCGAAATGACAAAGGTCAGTCGAAAAGTAAAAGAATTATAAAAAGTAAACGTCCTAATTATGAATAACATTATGTTCGACCATACCGAAGGCTATCATACTTATTATGTTTATATCATTACCAATAAATATCGTTCCACCTTTTATGTGGGAATGACCAATAATTTACCCCAACGATTACAGCAGCATAAATCAAATATTGAAAAAGGAATAAAAACGTTTGCCTCAAAATACAACATCGAGTTTTTGGTTTATTATGAAAAGTTTACTTGGGTGCAACAGGCTATTGCTAGAGAAAAGGAAATTAAAGGCTGGCGTAGAGATAAAAAATTAGATTTAATTAGAGGATTTAATTCTAAATTTGAGTTTTTGAATCATCATTTCATAAAGGATTGGGAAGCTCCTCCTGAAGTGGAAGAATAAAAGAAAGAAAAAAAGAATAATCATTTGTTATTCCTCATTTTTGTCATTCCTCACTCCCATTGTCATTCCGACGAAGGAGGAATCACATAACGAGAGCAACTAGCGTGAGCAACTGATGAGATTTCTCCCGTTGGTCGAAATGACAAAAAAACGAAATGATAGAGAATAAATAATTGAGATTGCCACGCTTCACTGCGTTGCGCTCGCAATGACATCGTACGGATATGACTACAGAAGCAGTAATAGAACAAGCCACTATTGAATGGCTCCAAGATTTGGGCTACACGCACGTAAAAGGCAATGAATTGCCTCAAAATGCCAATGCCGTAATCCTGAAAGACCAATTGCGGGAATTTATTGTGAAGCAATATCCGCAACTGCCGAGCGAAATTCAAGACCTTGCCGTGGCGGACTTTTGCAATAATGCGGGTGCCGACATTGATTATAGAAACCGCAGTTTTCACCTGAAACTCACCAAAGGAATCAGTTATGAATACAAAGATGGCGAGGGCAACGAAAAAGCCATCCACATCTACCCTATTGATTATCAAAACCCCGAAAACAATGCGTTTTGGTGTGTCAATCAGTTCAGTATTGTAGGCAAAAACAAACGCCGTCCTGACATTATCATTTACATCAACGGTATTCCGCTGGTTTTGTTCGAACTCAAAAACTGGTTCGACGAAAACACCACCATAGACGAAGCGTTCAACCAAATACAGCATTACCGCAAAGACATTCCGCTCTTGTTCGAATACAACGCCCTAACGATTGTGAGCGATGGCAACGAAGCCCAACACGGAATGTTCAACAGCGCCTCCGAATGGTACGCCGCCTGGAAAAGCATTGACGGTGTCGAAATTGTCGAGGATGATTTCCAAATGCACACCTTACTTTTTGGCATGTTTCCCAAAAAACGTTTGCTGTCTTACATCAAAAACTTTGTCTTTTTTGAAGACCACAACGGAACCTTAATAAAAAAAGGAGCTAAATACCATCAGTTCTTCGGAGTCAACTTTGCCGTCGAAGCCGCCAAAAAAGCGATAAAACCTTTTGGCGATGGACGTATTGGCGTAATTTGGCACACCCAAGGCAGCGGCAAAAGTATTTCGATGGCTATTTATGCCGGAATACTTCGCAGCCTGCCCGAACTGAAAAACCCAACCATTGTGGTGCAAGTCGATAGAAGCGATTTGGATTTTCAATTGTACGAAAACTTTGTCTTGGCCAAAGACTTGGTGGGCGATGTGCAACGCGCCGAATCCACAGACGATTTGCGCAAATTGTTGTCCACAGGAAGTGGCGGCGTCATCTTCACGACCATCGAAAAATTCCGTTTGAAGCAAGGCAACGAAAACCAATTGGGAGAAATCGCCCATCCTATACTTTCCGAAAGAGAGAATATTATCGTGATGGCGGATGAAGCCCACAGAACCCAATACGGTTTGTTGGATGGTTTTGCATCCAACTTACGAAAAGCCTTGCCCAATGCTTCCTTTATTGGATTTACCGGAACGCCCATAGACAGCAAGGATGCCGATACTCAAGAAGTTTTTGGCGAAACGATACACATTTACGACATCAAACAAGCGGTCAACGACAAAGCGACCGTTCCCATATATTACGAACCACGATTGGCAAAACTGCATTTAGGAAACCTCAACATCGATGCCGAAGTAGATGCCATCACCGAAGATATGGAAGACGATGGCAGCTTGAAATGGGCAGCGATTGAAGATGCAGCAGGTTCAGCAGATCGGGTTCAAAAAATTGCCGAAGACATTATGAAGCATTTTAAAAACCGTACCGAAACCTTGCCCGGAAAAGCAATGGTGGTTTGTATGAGTCGGCGCAATTGCGTTAAAATGTACGATGCTCTGAAAGCCATAGAAGGTTGCCCTGAAATAGCGGTAGTAATGACCGGAAATATCTCGAAAGACCCAATTGCCTGGAACGAACACATCCGAACACAAGACGCCACCGAAGCCTTGAAAAAGCGTTTCCGCAAACCTGAAGATACTTTGCAAATTGTAATCGTTCGCGATATGTGGCTCACCGGATTTGATGCACCTTGCGTACACACGATGTATGTGGACAAGATTATGCGAGGCCATACCCTGATGCAAGCCATAACAAGAACCAACCGCGTTTTCAAGGACAAACCTTCGGGAGTTATTGTAGATTATATCGGAATTGGCGACTATTTAAAATCGGCGACTTCTAAATATACAGGCGGTGGCGGAAAAGGACAACCTACTATCGATATGCGTCAAGCCTTGGAAATGTTCTACAATCAAGTGGAAATTTGTAAAGGATTGGTGTCGGAGAATATAGATTATTCGAACTGGAAAGGATTGCGCGACAGCGACAAAGTGCTTTTGATAAGAAAAGCATTGAACAGCATCATCAAATACGATGAACCAGCGAATCAATTTATGCTCGAAGAAAAAAAACTCACAGGATTATTGTCTATCGTGAAATCGCAACCCGAAATTCAGGAATATTCGATTGATGTTTTGTTTATGCAACATTTATCGAAAGCGATTCGCAATGCCAAATCCGTTAAAGGAACACGCACCAATCAGAAAGACCAAATCAAGGAATTGATTAGCCGCAGTATCGAGTCGGATGAAATTGTCGATGTTTTTGCAATGGCAGGATTAGAGCGTGCGGATATTTCGATTTTGAACGAAGAGTTTCTTTTGGGTGCCAAAATAGAAAAAGACAGCATCGCCATTAAAATTGAGTTGTTGAAAAACATCCTGATGAACGAAGTCAAACTGCGTTTGCACAAGAACATCCGAAAATATACTTCCCTCAAAGAAGAACTGGAAAAAGTAATCGAGAACTATCACAAAAACGCCATTGATTCCTATACCACCATCGCCGAATTAGTAGCAAGAGCCAAACAATTACAAGAGGAAGACCATCGCAACAAGGAATTAGGATTGAGCGATGAAGAACTGGCTTTCTATGATATTCTGGCTTCCAAAAAAGAAATCATCAAGGAAGCAGGACCTATTCAGGATATTGTACACGCGGTAGTAAAAGCGGTAAAGAACAATTTACAACTGGACTGGATGAACAAGGAAGATGCCAAGGCAGGAATACGATTAGCGGTAAAGAAAGAATTGCGCGGCAAAGTGAGTATATTAGAATTGAATGCCATTCTGCAAGAAATAATGGAGCAAGCCGAAGGGCAATTTAGCGATTGGAGTGCTTAAACTATTGCTTCCTCCTAAAGCTTTTTGTTTCGATTCCCGACGGGGCTACAATTTATAAAGACCTAAGAAATGTGACTTTTTAAGCCCTTTGGGTTAAAGCTCAAAGGAAATGCCCCTTTTGAAAATTGCCACGCTTATAAAACCATACGTTAATAATTTAATAAAATGTATCTCTTTAGGCTCACTTTTGCTAACTTTAAAAAAGATTTGCATTGAAACAAACTTAAGTAACTAGAAAACATAAGCAACCGAAAAACCTCCGTAGTAATTTACAGGATTGCCCGGGTAATAATATCTGGGAGGAACGGCTCCAAAACCAACCGCATTTGGCAAAATACTAGCAGCGTATTTCTCGTCTAAGGCATTGTTAATTCCAGCATTCAATTCTGTTTTGAGCACTTTGAGTATCGTAAATAAATAAGTTGCTTTAATGTCAAGCAAAGAAAACGCATCACTGTATTTCGTATTCGAATCATTCATCGGGATTTTACCAACCGTTAAATAAGACACATTTAATCCGAACCCTTTTTTTGTGTTTACATCCAATCCTAAATTCCATTGTTTATCGGGAACACCCGTAAGTTCATTGCCTGAATAATCGGCTTCACCATCGACAAAATCCTTGAATTTAAAATTATTTAAAGCCACAGAAAAATAGGGAGTAATTTGAAATGTATTGGAATCAAATAGTTTGTAATTCACCATAAACTCTAAGCCCGGATGAGAACTCGATCCTGCATTGATTCCCACATATTGGTCATCGGCGGTGCGGCGTGCTACCAACAAATTTTCGATTTGTGTGCTAAAAAAAATAAGTTCGGTATATAATCTGTTTTCGAACCAATTCCCTTTGAAACCAATTTCGTAATTCCAACCCGTTTCTGGTTTTAAATCGGTATTGATTTGTCCTTCTGGAGTCAAAGTTTCGGCAACTGATGGCACAGAAAATCCTTTGCTTACGGAGGTATAAATGTTTTTTTCCTTTCCTACCTTATACGAAAACCCAATTCGTGGCGACCAAACAGCACCAAAAGTATAGTCGTTATTTTGATTCTCCGAGTTGGTTGGAAAAACATCTTCTAAAGAATAATTGGTTGAATTTAGGGCGATTCCAGTTTCAAAATGCAGGTTTTTGGAAAGCCAAACTTCTGCTTGAAAAAAATAATTGATGTAATTCCGTTTTTGTTCTATCGCACTGAACTCATCTCCTTGAATGCTTCCCTGACCCGGTTGTGACAAGTACAAATTTCTGAAGAGTGCATACTGATAGTTTTCGGCTGCGAGTTCCGTCCCAAAACTCATTTCGAAAGGCAACGAAAGCAGTCGGTCTTTGTAATTGATATGCAAACGAAGTCCTAGGGAATTGGTTTTATCCTCTAAAATATCAAAAGGTCGTGCTTCATAACCGTCCTTAAAATTAGAAAAAAGACTCGATTTCAAAGACCATTTTTCAGAAAATTGATGGTCATATCCCAAACCTATCATCCATTTATCATAAGATTCATATCCCTGCGAAGCTGCCCAAGTGGTCGCTGCCTTTTCTGGGTTGTTGTTATAATCATTTTCATTCAAAGAACTAGGAATATACCCTTTCAAACGAGTGAAAATCCCCAAAAAGTTCAAATTCCCTTTATTTCCTATTTTTTGATTTCCGTGTATGTTGAATGATTTTCTCTTGTAGGAGCTATTGGCGCGGTATCCATCACTTTGCAAATCCGAATAGCTTGAATATAAATTAGAATTCGTATCGCTGTATCCGCCCGAGAGTCGCTGTTGAAGCAAACCAAAGCTGCCAAAATTCGATGTTGCTTTGCCAAAAGATTCCAACAAAGGCGTTTCCCTTGCAAACAAATGAATTACACCACCCAAACCAGACCCAAAACTGGTTGAATTAGGACCTTTGGTAATTTCGATTTTTTCAATAGCGGCTACATCAATATCTTCTATGACTGTTTCTCCCTCACCAGAACTCAACGGAATCGAATTAAAATAGGCTTTTACTCTATTGGTGCCATATTGAGAACGAGCTCCAATGCCTCGAATAGTAATTCTATTGGTGTTCAAACCGCCCTGCTGCATAAAAACCCCCGGAATTTTATTCAAAACTGGGGTAAGGATAATTCCATCGGTTTTATTAATATCGGCTGTGGTGATAACAGAGACAGCCGAAGCTGCATTTTGAAGCGTGTTTTTGATTGGGGCAGCTTCCAGAATTATTTCTGAAAGTGCTAAAGTATCTTTTTTTACCTGACTAGAAACAAGGCTAATGCCAAGGAGAAAAAGGAAAAAAGAAAATATATTTTTGTTCAATTGATTAGGTTTTAAAATAGTTAAAAAGTTTATAAAGATAACATATTCTTTAAGATTCCATAAAAGAGGTTCGTTTTGTAAAAAATTTAAATCTAATGATGGCGTGTGTTTCTTTGTACATAAACCAATGGTTGTCTGTTAAACTTATAATTCGGAATGATTCCCGACTAGGCTATTAGAAAAGAGTTTGCGGTGATATAAAGTCTTTTTCCGTTTGACTAGAATATCAACTTCAAAACCCTTTCTGTCCTTAACTCTGTTTTCAATCAAAGTCGTATCGATTTTCTAGTTTGTCTAACCATTTCTTTCGTTTCACAGATTTAAAAATATTTCTTATTTTAGCTTGACTAATCAAGTAACGTATTCTAAAAAGAGACCAGCCGAAATTCACTCCTTTTATAATCTCTAATTATTTCATTATGAAAAAAATCAACCTCCTTTTTCTGTTAGTTGTTTTTACTTTTTCTTTGGTTTGTTGTCGAACTGCTCAATTATCAAACGTTGATAAAAGTCAAATCAATGGACATCCCGCCTGGATGATGCAAGGCAATATTTATGAAGTGAATGTTCGCCAATACACGCCCGAAGGAACTTTTAATGCCTTCGCCAAACATCTTGACCGTCTAAAAGCAATGGGAGTAGAAACCATTTGGTTTATGCCGATTAATCCCATTAGTAAATTGGATAGAAAAGGTACTTTAGGCAGTTATTATGCGGTTTCCGATTATACCACCATTAATCCTGAATTTGGAACAATGGACGACTTTAAGAAAATAGTAAAAACTATTCACGATAAAGGAATGAAAGTATTAATTGATTGGGTTCCCAATCACGCTGGAGCAGACCACCGCTGGATTACGGAGCATCCTGATTTTTTTGTAAAAGACAACTCTGGCAAAGCGGCAGTTGCTTTTGATTGGGCCGACACCCGACAATTAGATTACAAAAATCCAGTTTTGCAAGACAGTATGATTGCCGCAATGAAATTCTGGGTTAAAGACACCGATATTGATGGATTTAGATGTGATGTGGCCTGGAATGTCCCTGCTGCTTTTTGGAGTAAATCTATTCCACAATTAAAAAAAATGAAGAATATTTTTATGCTTGCCGAAGGAGACAGCACCTATCTTCCTAAAAGTGGCTTCGATGCAGTTTATCCTTGGCATATGTTCAAAATGATGGAAAAAGTAGCCAAAGGCGAGAAAACGGCTCTTGCTTTGGATAGTATCAACAAAGAAAATGAAACTCGATATCCTGAGCATACAATTCAAATGTATTTCACAAGCAATCACGATGAAAACAGTTGGAATCATGCCGATTTTGGGACTTTTCCGGGAGCTGTCCACGCGCCTTTTGCAGTGTTTACTCAAACTATGAAAAATAGCGTTCCTCTTATTTACAGCGGACAGGAAGAACCCGTTTTGAGAGCCTTAGAATTTTTTGAAAAAGACCCCATTGTCTTTAAAAACTTCCAAAGGGAAAAATTCTATAAAACGTTGCTTGAACTTAGAAAAAGAAACGAAGCTCTTTCGGCTAATACTCCATTCAAAAAAACATCTATTGGAGACGAAAAATCAATTTATTCCTTTACAAGAGAAAGTGGCAATCAGAAAGTACTAGTCATTCTGAATTTTTCAGCAAATGAGCAGACAATTTCCATAAAAGACAAATCATTAATAGGAAAAGCGTATAATGTTTTCGAAGAAAAAGAAACGCTTTTAAATACTGACGAAAGAAAAATTAAACCTTGGGGTTATGAAGTTTATGAATATTAATCCTAGTCATAATTTTATAAAGATCAAATAGAAAGCATAAACCGAATAGAAAAAAACAAAAAGGCTATCAGAAATGATGGCCTTTTTTGGAATTCCCAACACAGCTCCTTGAAAGACTTTTAAAGATGCAAGGCCTTTTCTTTAAAGAAATTACCAATTCCTTTGACAAGGTTTAACAAAAAGAACAATTGAATCAACACCCCATAAATATCTAGGTTTACTTATTTAAAACAGACTATTTTGCTAAAACAACCCCCATTCTAAACAGGGATAATCTTCAATTTTGTACTTTTTTATATTGATGAATACCAAATTTGAGGCGAAAAAATAATAAATTTGTCAAAAATAAAAGTCAAAAAAAAGAATATCATATTAATTATTAAATATTCAGCATAACAAGCATTTTGATAAAAATAAAACAATAAATTTGTTTATAACATTTTTTTTAACAAATAAAAATTTAAAACACTGACTATTTAATAATGTATAATATGATGAAGTTGATTCCCAAATTGAACCCAAATGGATGGGACGAGATGTTTTCGAGTAAAGGAGTGCGAAATTCTTATCGCAACGTTTTACATACATTACAAAACCTAAGTCCTGAAAACATTGAACAAAAGCAAAAACAAGCTTCTGATTTTTTCATGAACCAAGGAATTACATTCACGGTTTACAGCGATGATAATCAAGGAATTGAAAGAATATTTCCGTTTGATATTATCCCAAGAATAATCACCCATAAAGATTGGGACGAAGTAGAAAAAGGAATTGGTCAGCGATTAAAAGCGCTCAACTTGTTTTTAGAAGATGTTTACAACGAACAACTTATTATTAAAGAAGGTATTATTCCCGCGTCTTTAATATCATCTTGCCCCCATTATATTCAAGAAGTACACGGCATAAAATTGCCTCATAATATCCACATTCACATAGCAGGTATCGATTTGATTCGAGGCGAAAAAGGGGAGTTTTATGTACTGGAAGACAATCTTAGATGTCCAAGTGGAGTAAGTTATATGCTCGAAAACAGGGAGATTACCAAGCGTATTTTTCCAGAAATGCTCACTTCGAATCGGGTAAGTATGGTGGGTAATTATCCCATGGTTTTACACAACATTTTAATCTCTATGTCGCCAAGAAGCATCTCGAACCCCAATGTCGTTTTGCTAACTCCAGGAATTTATAACTCAGCTTATTACGAGCATACTTTTTTAGCAAGACAAATGGGTATTCCGTTAGTCGAAGGAAGAGATTTAGTTGTAAACAACAATAATGTTTATATGAAAACCACTTCTGGTTTAGAACAAGTAGATGTGATTTACAGACGTCTTGATGACGATTATTTAGACCCTTTGGTTTTTAGACAAGATAGTACTTTAGGAGTTCCTGGGCTTATTAGTTCCTACAAAATGGGGAATGTTGCCTTAGTAAACGCTGTTGGAAATGGAGTAGCCGACGATAAAGCCGTTTATGCTTATGTTCCCGATATGATTAAATATTATCTTAACGAAGAGCCTATTCTAAAAAATGTTCCAACCTATCAGATGGAGAACAAAGAGGAACGGGAATTGGTTTTTGCCGATATGGGAAATATGGTTATTAAAGAAACCAATCAGAGTGGTGGATATGGAATGATTATGGGCAATAAAGCAACTGAGGAAGAGCTTGAAAATGGTAAAAAAGCAATTCTTGCCAATCCGAGGAATTTCATTGCACAGCCCATTATTCAGCTCAGCACAGTGCCTTGTCTTATTGACGGTCAACTCAAACTACGTCACGTAGATTTAAGACCTTATGCATTATTTGGCCCCGATGGCGTGAAAATTGTTCCTGGCGGCTTGACTCGTGTGGCACTCACAGAAGGTTCACTAGTAGTCAATTCTTCGCAAGGAGGCGGCAGTAAAGACACTTGGATTATTGAATAAAATTGAACTAACTAGAGGATTTGATTGCTCCAACAATAACGGACAATCGTTCCTCGTAATGACAAATAAAATGAAAACAAATATGCTCAGCCGAGTTGCAGACGGAATGTTTTGGCTCAACAGATATATGGAAAGAACAGATGGAATGTTGCTGACTCTGAACACCTTTTATATCTTGTCATTTGACAAAGAAATGAATGATTCGCAGGGATACAGACCATTATTAGAATATTATACTGATTTGTCTAAAAATCAAATTATTGAATCGCAATATGATTCGAATTTTGTGTTGAAATACATCATTTGTGACAATCATAATGTTGATTCTGTTAAAAACCTTGTTCGGAAAGCTCGCGAAAATGCCAGAGGTTCGCAAGACAAAATTACTAAAGAACTTTGGGAGCACATTAACTCTCTGTATCATTACACCAATTCGCCTGAATTGCCAAGAAGATTAGAAACTTATGAAGCAGTGGGTGTCATTACCAAACTCAAAAATGATCTTTTGCTATATAACGGAATCCTTCATGTCACTATGCCAAGAGGTTTAGGCTGGTGTTTTTCAAGTATTGGAAAAAATATTGAGCGTTGTTTACAAACTATTTCGATGACACAGGCTTACTATAAACCCATTAATTATAATCTTGATGGCGAAGAAGATTTATTATACTGGAGACGGTTGTTGTTATCGCTTTCGGGTTATGAACAATATTTAAAAAGTTACAGCAACATATCGCACAATCGAAAAATTGCTCAGCATGTGGTTTTCAATAAAGATTTTTCACATTCCGTAATGTACACTTTAGAATTAATTGATAAATATTTAGGCTATTTGTGTATAGATAATATTTCGCCTGAAGCCAGAACGCTTCAAAATCAATTTGGAAGGTTAAAAAGCATGGTTAAATACACTGATTATCACAACTTGACAAACCAACAATTAGAAGACGTTTTAAACGATACTAAGACACAATTGGTTCAGTTTTCGACTGATTTTTCTAAATTATTCTTCTCTTATACCTAACAAAATGGGAACATTCAAAATAGTTCATATCACAAAATACCAATACAATTGGCCTATCAAAGAAAGCATCAACGAGATTCGTTTGTTTCCACACAATTTTGATAATCAAGAGGTTTTACAACATCAGCTTTTGATAACTACTAATCCCAATGTCGAAATCTCAAAGGATTTTTACGGCAATAGTGTTGGTAATTTCAATATTTTGGCACCGCACAAAGAGATGATTATCGAATCCCAAATGTTAGTACGGGTCAATCATTCGCTCAAAATTCCTGAAATAGATACTGCCAAAGTGCAAGATTTAGAATTAGAAAAAGTTAACAACAGCTCTTTGCTTCGCCTTTGTTATCCGGATGTTATAACAAATCAAAAAAAAATTGATTCCTATTTAAAAAAAATAAATGCTGCTAACATTTCTGTGATAGAAATTGCTCAAAAATGCAGTGAATATATTTTTAAAAACTTTACTTATACCAAAGGAATTACAAATATTGAAACTACCGTTGATGAAATTTTAGAGCACAAAAAAGGAGTTTGTCAAGATTTTGCACACGTTTTGTTGCAATTTTTGCGCTCTGCTGGAATTCCTTCGAGATATGTTAGTGGCTATATTTGTCCAAACTCAACTGGATTTAGAGGAGAAGGAGCCACTCATGCTTGGGTAGAATTTTACACTCCATCGCAAGGCTGGCTTGGCATAGATCCTACCAATAATATTTGGACAATGGACAATCACGTCAAACTTTCAGTAGGTCGAGATTTTAATGAATGTACACCTGTAAAAGGAACTTTCAAAGGATTTGCCAAACAAACACTTTCAGTTAGTGTTTCGATAGGATATGAAGATGGAAGACAGTTTGAAGAAGTAAACGATGTAAAACTTCAAAAAGTTTCTGATGATGTGCAAAAACAGTTAGATCTTTTAGAATATCAATTGCAATTACAACTGCGTCAACAACAGCAACAGCAGCAATAGTTGTTTTTATTGCTATAAAAAGCAGCGCCATTTTATTGTTGAATAAAATGGCGCTTTTATGTTATATTAATCTCGGAATTACATATTATTTATCCAACTAGCTGGATTATCATAGCTTGTATTCTGAGAAATGGTGAACTTTAGAACTGTTCTTCCTGTTTCACCATTGGTTCGTACTCTTCCTATACTTTGCTTAGTACTTACTTTATCTCCTTTACTTACATTTACAGAACTCAAATTTTGATATACCGTAAAATAATCTCCGTGTTGAATCATTACGGCTTTATTAACTGGTGATAAAACCATAACACTAGTTACTTCCCCTGCAAAAACGGATCTCGCTGAAGATCCTTGATCGGTTGTAATTTCGACCCCACTATTGTGAACTCTTAACGTAGGAAATTGTGGATGCTGCTGATCTCCATAAGGCAAGGAAACAAACCCTTTTTCTACTGGCCAAGGCAGTTTTCCTTTGTTGGATTTGAAATTATCGGCCAATATTTTTTCTTCCGGTGTTAATACAATTTTTGAGGATGATACTGCTGGTGCCGATGAAACAATAGCTTTTGCCCGTGTTTTTATTTCTTCTTTGGTATCACCCGCCTTGGCTTCGGCTTCGGCTTTTCTCATCGCTTTTTCAAGAGCTGCCTTTCTATTGGCTTCGGCGATGGCTTCTCGAATTATACGATCAATTTGTCGGTCGATAGCTCTTGCCTCCTGTTGTTTTTTCTTGATGTCAGCGGCAATTTTATTCTTATCTTTTTTGATTAATTTGACCAGTTTATCTTGCTCTTGTTTTGCTTTGAGCAATGCTAATCTTTCTTTTTCGTTTTCTTGAATCAGTTTTTGCTTGGCTGATTTTTGAACGCCTAGTTTTTCATTATAATCCGTAAGCTGATCTGATTTTGATTTAATTTCTTCGCCTTGCATTTTTCTGTACCCTGTATATTGTTTCATATATTGGGCTCTTTTATAGGCTTGCAAAAAACTATTAGAGGACAAGATAAACATCGCTCTACTTTGTTCAGAACGGCTTTTATACGATTTTACAATCATCTCGGCATAATCTTCTTTGAGAACAACAAGTTCTCGATTTAGTTTGTTAATTTTCAACTGATTGATATAGATATCGTTGCTCAACAACCTAGCTTGCTTTTCGGTAGTATTGATCAGTTTTTCTTTAAGCTTTATTTTATTGGCTTGAACAATAACAACGCTTACCGCTGATTTTTCTTTTTTCTTTACCGATTGCAACAACTTTTCATTGTCTTTAATTTCTTGTTGTATTTGGGCTTTTCGTTTTTCTAATTTTTCTTGCTGTGATTCTTGACTCCACATCAATGAAGTCATACAAATTAAAATCAGGCTTAGGAGAAATTTTGGCATAGTAAAATAAGTTTGTGCAAATTTACTTAATTATAATTCTTTTATAATCATTTGGAACACTATAAGGAAAAGAAAGTTCTTCATTAAAGCTTACATTGTTGTATTCTAAATTGATTTCGGTTTTACCTTTCTTGTTGTAACTATCGATATTGAGCGTCAATGGCAAAGTCATTTCATTGAATTCTTTTTTATTAGAATACACCACTTGAATCATTCTTTCCTCTTTGGTTTGTGTAATTTCCTGTTTGTTTATAGTGAAATTATTTCCGTCAATATAGAAAGATTTCTTAGTGTTTCCATCAAATTCTTCGTTCAATCTATATACTTGATCGGTAAATGTTTCTGTATATTGTCCTTCATTCAAATTATCAATTGATCTTCCTAACAACATATTTTGCACCTTATTGAAGTCTAAATCGGTTCCTAATAATTGGCTTAATGCGCTAAAATCACCTTCATAATAAGTGCCTTTTATTTTTTCGTAATAACTTACTTTGGTTGGCGTAATCAAAGCTTTGGCCATTGTGATTCCTAAAAATCGAATGCTTACCAATATTTGCTCGTCTTTTTTTAGTTTAATTTCGGCAGTGACATTCTGATTTTGTTTCTCACTAGTATATTGTACATTCGCTTTTATATATAATGTCGAAAACTCGAATTTATTGTTGTAGTAGTTTTCGATAATTTTATTGACACTTTTTCGGTTTTCATTTTTAGACACATTGACAACTGCATTTTTAGATTTGCATGAGCCTAACGTCAATGAAATGATGGAGATAACCAAAAAAAGAAGTTTTACATTTTTTGAGAATTTATTCATATTATATCTTATTTTTTGGCTTTTAATAACTGATTGGCTTTTGCAAAATACTGCTCTTTTTTCTTGAAATCTCCCAAACCATTGAAGGCCTCGCCCAATTGAAGATTGAAATTAGCTTCTAAAACAGTGTCCTCTACTACATAATCTAAACCCAATTCTAAGAATGTAATTGCATTTTTGAATCGCTGCATTTGATTATTGGCTAAGCCCGCAAAAAAATAAAACTGGGGTTGTGTGGGATATGTTTCAACCAAAACTGCCGCTTTCTTGGCTATAATCTCAAATTGTTTAGTTTCGACATAGCCCTGAAGCAAAAGCACATTGGTTTCGATATCTGGTGCTGAATTATTTTTTAAAGACAATTCATAATATGAAATAGCTTTGTCCCATTGTTTTTTATTTTGATAAAATTTTCCGATTCCTTTGGCAACATTTACATCTGGCTCTTTGTCTAAATAAGCTATTGTTTTTTCCAAATCTTGGGAATACTGAGGATTTTCGGTAACAAAAATCAAAAATTCATTCAACACTCGGTATTTTATTTTTGTATCTATTTTGGTGCTTGCCAAAACTATATTCATTGCATTTATTGCTTTTTGTGCTTCGTTTTTGTCTAAATAATATTTAAATAATCCTACTTGCGCCCAGTCCGAATCTGGAATTTCAGTTTCTAGTTTTTTAGTGATTTCGACCGCTTTTTCGTTTTCATTATTCTCCGAATACAACTTGATTAAAGCAATATAATTCGATTCAACTTTTGGGTTTTTATTGATTTGGTCTATCAAATTATCCTTTTCGGCATTTTGAAATTTCCCCTGAGACAAAATTTGTGTTTTATACGCATCTCTTCTATTTGACTTTCCAACTTTGTCGTTCAACTCATTGATGAGAACGAGTGCTTTGTCAAATTGTTGCGTGTTCATATAAAGTTCTACCAAATCTTCTTTGTAAACTTGGTCAAATTCAATCAATTTATTAACTGCGAGTATTGCTTGATTGTAATTCTTGGTTTGGTAACTTACCTCATACATTCCTGCCCAAAACCATTTGTTTTTGGGTTCAATTTGCGCCGCTTTTTCATAGGAAACATAGCTTTGCTCATAGTTTTTCAATCCTAAATAATTCTTTCCCATTTCCGAATAAACTACGGCATCATTGGGTTTTAATTTCAAACAATATTCCAATGCTGTAATGGCTTTGTCGTAATTCTCGATTCCTTTTTGCTTTAAGGATTCATAAAAATAATCTTGAAATTTATCGGTATCCGGCACAATAGATTCTGGTTCGTCTTGCGCCAATAGCGAAGCTGAATTGCAAAGCAAAACCAAGAATAAAAAGAAGGAAACCGTTTTTTTCATTGAAATAAATTTCGATTTGTTAGCCTAGATTTGACAACTTTTAAAAAGTTGTCAAATCTTTTAGAACCATCAATCGCAAAAAATTATTCTAACACCGAATAATCTCCAATGCTAATGCTGGTGAAATTACCATCAAAACTAGCGTGACTTCCAATCATCGCGTTGTCTAAATTGGCATTTTTGATATGCGAATGCGTTTGCACTAAACTGTTTTTTATCGAACTATCAACAACGTGACAACCATTTCCTAATGATACATTTGGACCAACCGTTGCATTAATTAAAATCACATCTTTCCCAATATAGCAAGGCGGAATGATAGTTGAATTTTCTAATTTCACATCATAATCTACCAAATGTTCTCCATCGTTGTGCAAAAATCCTAACATTCTGGAATTGGTTTCTACCGTAACATCTTTGTTTCCGCAATCCATCCATTCGGCGACTTCTCCGGGTACAAAAATCATACCTTTAGCCATCATTTGCTTGATTCCGTCGTTAATTTGATATTCGCCACCGTGAATAATGTTGTTGTCCAAAACATATTGCAATTCGTTTTTCAAAACCGCAACATCTTTGAAATAATAAATTCCGATAACGGCAAGGTCTGAAACAAATTCTTTTGGTTTTTCGACTAGTTCAATGATTTGATTTTCTTCGTTTAAATTAACCACGCCAAAAGCTTCGGGTTGCTCTACTTTTTTTACCCAAATCACGGCATCGGCATTTTGATCCAAATCGAAATCGGCACGAATCAAGGTATCAGCATACGCAATTACCGCTGGACCGCTCAAAGAATCTTTGGCACACATAATGGCGTGACCCGTTCCCAATGCTTCGTTTTGGTAATAAATCGTTCCTTTTGAACCCAATTTTTCGGCAATGGCGATTAAGTCTTCTTCCACTTTTTTGCCAAAACTTTCGTGAATAATAAAGGCAATTTCTTCAATATCTTGATTCAAAACTCCTGCAATATCTTCGACCAAACGGTGTACGATTGGTTTTCCAGCAATAGGAATTAAGGGTTTAGGAATGGTTAATGTGTGTGGTCTTAATCTGGAACCTCGTCCAGCCATTGGTACTATTATTTTCATTTTTTTAAATTGTATTAAGATTTGAGTATTAAGTATTAAGACAGAACTCAATACTTGCAACTTTTAATTTCTGTTTAAACTGCGACTGAATACTAAAATTCTGAGCACTGATTACTTATTTCACTCCCGTACTTCCAAAACCGCCTTCTCCTCGTGAAGTTTCAGATAATTCCTGAACTTCAATCCATTCGGCTCTTTCGTGTTTCGCTATGATAAGTTGGGCAATGCGCTCGCCATTTTCGACAACGAAAACTTCATTGGATAAATTCACCAAAATCACACCAATTTCTCCACGATAATCCGCATCGACGGTTCCGGGTGAATTCAATACTGTAATTCCTTTTTTGGCCGCCAAGCCGCTTCTTGGGCGAACTTGCGCTTCATAACCAATGGGTAATTCAATGAAAAGACCTGTTTTTACGATGGTTCTTTCCAAGGGATTCAAGGTAATGGATTCGGTTAGATTGGCACGCAAATCCATTCCTGCCGAGGCTATGGTTTCATAGTTGGGCAAATCGTGTTGCGATTTATTGATGATGTTGATTTTCATTCTGAATTTTGGGTTTTAACCGAGATTGTATTGAAATTGTTTTATTTTTTCCTTTTTACGATGGCTAATATAGTTTCTTTTTCGTTGTGATATATAAAGTACATAAATCCGATTAATAACGGAATTCCAACGAAATAATTTTCCCTAAAAAAGTAGAAAGAAATAATAGAAAATAAGATGGACAATCCTAAATATCCTCCTATTTTCTCCATATCATACGGAATTGGGTAATATTTGTTTCCAAGCACATAAGAAATGACCATCATACTTCCGTAGGCAACAATTGTAGCTATTGCCGAGCCGTAATAGCTGTATTTTGGAATTAAAAGATAATTTAAAACCAAAGTTAATATCGCTCCAACAATTGAGATATAAGCGCCAATATGAGTTTTATCGGTGAGTTTGTACCAAACGGAAAGATTGTTGTAAATTCCCAGACAGAAATTGGCCAAAATGATTAACGGTACGACTTTCATCGCTTCCCAATAGGATTTGTTGTCCAGCAAAAGAAACTTCAAGACATCGGCAAACACAATCACGCCAAGGAGAATTAACGAACCTAATATGACGAAATATTTAGTAATAACGGCATACGTCTGTGGTGCTTTATCGCTACTCGAATGACTGAAAAAGAACGGCTCAATTCCCAATCGGAAAGCGGTGGCAAATAAAACCATAAACAAGCCGAGTTTGTAACAAGCTGAGTAAGCTCCTACTTCGGATTTGGCAATGTTTTCTGGAAGTAAGTATCCCAATAAAATTTTATCGAAATGTTCGTTGACTGCAAAAGCGATTCCAGCTACAAGAATTGGCAAACCGTATTTCATCATTTTTTTCCAAAGAACAGTATCGAATTTTCGATCTAAGGAAATATAATTTGGCGAAAGCACAACCAATGTTAGCAAACTCGCTAACAAATTGGCAATAAAAATATACCCTATTTCAGAATGTTCAACATACAGATTATCGACGAATGAATTAGGATTGTCTGCGGCTAATTGAGGTAAATACACCAAAAAGAAAATGTTGAGAATCAAATTGACCATCACGTTTCCAATTTTGATGGCGGCGTATCTCATTGGTCGTTGGTTGGCTCGCAGTTTTGAAAAAGGAATAATGACCAACGCATCAAGGGCTAAAATCCAAATAGAATAGGTAATGTATTGCACATCTACATTGGCGTAAGCGGCTAATGAATTTCGAAAAATTAAGGCTCCAAAAAGGAAGATAATGGTGGACCAAAATATTGAAATTGTGGAAGTGGCTATGACATTTTGCTTGTCTTTTTCAGAATTGTAAAACCTAAAAAAAGCCGTTTCCATTCCGTAAGACAAAATCACATTGAAGAATACCATCCAAGATAAAAGAATGGAAACTTCTCCATAATCGGTTGTGGGTAAAATTCCAGTGTACAATCGAACCAATAAGAAACTTAGCATTCGAGGCAAAACCGTTGCGAGTCCGTAAATGGCAGTTTGTTTGAAAAGATTTTTATATAATCCCAATGGGTTTCTTTTTTATTATTTATGAGACAAAAATAACCATTTCTTTGGTTTAAAACTGAATTTATTATTTCAATCCAAATAGTTTGATTCTTAGAGTTATGTCAGTCCTTCTTCATTCAATGTTTTGACAAAATGAAAGCCTCTAGGATAATAATCTTGATTATAATAGAAACGATGTGCTGTAAAATTTTGAGTATAAGCGTCAAGAACTATCATTGTGCAGTCTAGTGCTGTTGCTTTTTGGTTTACATAATCGGTTAGGAGTTTGCCAATTCCTTTATTACGATGGTCGGGGTGCACAATAAAATTGTCAATTTCCATATATTTCCCAGACCAAAGTTTGATTCCATACCATAAACCTGTCAGTCCGACACAGACTTCATTTTCAAAAATCGCAATCTGAATGTAATTGTGCGGAATCATGGTTTCGAGAAAGGTTTTGTATTTTTCTGCTGAAATATTGGGATACAAATGACGGATTATCTCGATTTGTTCCAACATTTCTTCGATAGTGGTAAGTTCTACGGTTTTCAAAATTATAGTAGTATTGAAATTAGGGTATAAATTTAAATAAAAAAAGTCCCGCAAATTGCGGGACTTTAAAAGTAAGATATGGGTAACTATTTATTTTTTAATTACTCTAACTGTTTTGTTGATATCTCCTTGTTTCAATGAGATTAAATAAACGCCTGGAGCATAATCATTTCCTATTTGTTGGTCATTGATTGCATCATAATCAACATTCAGTGATTCAATCGTTTTTCCAGTCATATCATAAGCTGTTACTTTCACGTCTTCGTTAGATGAAGAAATATAGTTTAGTCTGAAACTATCCGAAGTTGGATTAGGATAAACTTTTAATGAAAATTCAGCATTTGAAACAAATTTTTCACTTGCTAATGTTGTAAAATCAGCACCTGTCAAAGCGATGGAACCTGTTGCAGGACGATAATCTAATCCTGTAAACACACTTCCGTCTAATTCATTGTATGGAGATGTCAATAATCCTGCACTTGCCGTTTGACTTGTGTTGTTATTATTTGTAAACCAAGCAGCTATATCAAAAGCTGTTGCTGGAGATTCTACTTTAACAGCTACTTTTGCTACAGCTGTTCCTGCAATAATGTTGCTCTTGAATTTTAAAGTGTTGTTCGTAGCGTTTGTTATTGTTGTAGTTCCATCAACAACTACTCCATCAACAAAATCCATAAAAATTGAATTGAATACTTGTAATTGTGTATTTCTTCTTAAGTGAGCACCTCTTCTATGTCTAACCGCTAATGTACCTCCGCTTGGCAATGTAGCTCTATAAGAAGGTCCAATCAAAGTACAATTTGAGAAAATGGCACTTGTGAATTTTGTTCCAGCCGTACTAGTTGAGTTGTTATCCGACTCGAAACAGTTAGAGTCTGATGAATCTGCAATCGCAGGTTCTTTGATAGCCAAACAAAACTGTACGCTTCCGCTAAATCCATTATCGGTATCAAAATCATCATCAAGTCCTCGGTAAGCCACAAGGTGAGAACAATTTACAGCACCACCAAACCATTCGAAAGAATCATCATTGGCATAAGAAACTTGAACATAGTCAACTTGTGTTCCTTTTCCAACAGCACCAAATGTTAAACCGTTAATCTCTGTATTACTTCCTGCAGCTCCATAAGTGTAACCTGCAAACTCTATTCTTACATATTTCAAAGAACCTGAATTGTCATTGTCATCTGGTGTAGCACCTCCACCATATTGTGTGTCAGCAGTGGGTGCGATACCTTCAATATTATTTACTCCACCATTGATATTGTAAGCTCCTTTACCCAATAAAATAACACCTCCCCAATCTCCTCTGTTTCTATTCCCTTCCGAAAAACCAGAAGTAAAAACAATTGGACTAGTAGCTGTTCCTTCGGCAATAAGTTTTGCTCCTTTAGTTACAAACAAACCTGCTCCAGGTGCAGTACTACGAATAATTACTCCTGGCTCAATAGTTAGAGTAGCGTTGTTTTTGACATAAATTTGTCCTCCTAAAGTATAGGTGTTTCCGGCTGTCCAAGTAGTATTCGTAGTTATTTCAGTAGAAATAGTTACGGTTGGAGTTGGATAAACCTTGTTTTGAGGGTCATATTCTGTCCAAGAATCTGTCCACATTGCTGTTGGTGCTGGTGCAAATGCCCCTCTATAAGTTGTAGTTGTAAATTGAGCAAAACCAGTAAAAGTTACTAGAACTAGCATTGAAAATAAGTAAATTTTTTTCATTTTGTTTGTGTTTAAATTATGTAGCAATATTAAGATGGAGATGTAAATAGGGTGTAAACTAAAAGTTATAAAAAAGACACTATTGTGTTATCTAAACATTAAGAGCCTGTTTTTAAAAAAAAACAGGCTCCTAGCATTTTACAGTAAATCCTTTATTAGAAAGAGTAAGTTAAAGAGAAAGAATAGGTTGAACCAAATTTAATTCTCGTAGTTAAATCATCTTCTTGACTATTGTATCCATTTTTGTTTTGAGAATCTCCCAAAAATACTTTGTTAACAAAGGCATCAAATCCTTTAATTTCTTCGGTTCCTGGCAAATCATTGTTTTGGTAGAGAACCAAATCTTGCGCTAATGCGTTTTGAAGATTCATTTTTATTTCAAGCTTGTTTTTAAATAAACTTTTGGCTACTTGAAAGTCTAACAAGGTTCTCGCTTTTTCCCAATAACCAGCTGTAGGATTACCCAAGGTTTGATTGGCGTGAATGGTAATTCTATTTCCAATTCGGTTTAAATTTGCGGACAATGACCATCCCGCATCAGTGTTCATATATTGTAATCCCGCATTAAAAACATAAGGAGATTGTCCTTGCAATGGTGTATCTTCAACGTCTGATGGGATCTCAAACAAATTAGAAATATCAACTTTAGAACGAATAACAGCAAGATTGGAGTACAGTGTCAAATCATCTAAAATTTTGGTTTCTTTTGTTCCAAAAATAGTGCTTAGTAAAGTTCTAAATTCTAATTCTACTCCATAATCACTTCCAGAAATAGCATTTTTATATTGATTCGAGTTGTTGGCCAAAGCCTGAATTTCGATTGGGTTTTTGAAATCTTTGTAAAAAGCAGATACCGAAAATAATTGCCCGTTTCCTGGAAAAAATTCATATCTCAAATCGGCATTTAATATTTCGGTGATTTTTAAATCTGGTGTTCCCGAAGTGTTGAACCTCGTTTCATTATCAAAGAATAAAAAGGGTGCCAACTCTCTAAACTCTGGTCTGTTTAATGTCTTGGAACCACTAAGTCTTAAATTTTGTTTGTTGGTAAGTTTATAAATAAAATTTATAGATGGTAATAAGTCAAATTGTGAATCATCAACAACAACAGGTTCGCCTACAATAGATTTAGAGTTCAAATGTTGTGAATAATTTTCTAATCGAACACCCCAAACGACTCTTAGCTTTTTAAATACGTTATCAATCATCAGGTAACCTGCGTCTAAATTAGCTTCTGCATCATAATAATCACTTCCTTTTGTACCATCATAAAGTGTCAAACCACTTACTCTTGGGGAAGTTGACAAAATCCCCATATTCGAAGAATTAAACATCGAATCGTTAGGCAATGTTGGAATCGTAGCCGAAAGCGTTCCTGATCCATAATTAACGCCTCCCACTCTACCATTAAAAGGGATATAACCCAATTGTCGTGCTTCAAATTGTCTGTTTCGAGATTGTGTAATCCCACCGATTTTTATATCGGCTGAAAAATTATCCGAAAAATTTACTTTTTTACTTACATCAATCTTTGAGCTGTAAATGTTTTCGCTATTGGATGATGTAAAAATTGAGCCTGGACTATCTTTCCCTACCACGTTGACTAAGAAGTTGGCCGTAGGTACCGATTGCGTTCCATCGGCATATTGGATATACTCATAAGTATTTCTTCTTTCGCTTGGTATATCACGTTTAACATTGCTATATGATCCTACCCAATTGATTTTAATTTTGCTTTCAGGTAAGAAATGTTCACCAATAATTTGTCCTGTATAAATATTATTTTTAGAAAAAAATCGATTTGTCGAACTCGTAATTGTAGGTTCTTCTTCTACCCTTTTTGTTCCAATTCTGTCTGTAAATCTAGTTTCTGTATTAGCGCTATATAAATTTTTGAAACTGAATTTATTGTTAGTGTTCATTTTTAAAGAAAGGTTCAAAATTGCACCACTAAGTCTTTGTTTTGTATAACTTTTATCTGAGAAATCTTCAAGAAGTGCGCCAGGTGTTTCATAAAACTTACGATTACTTTCAGCATAAACACTCGATATATTATTAGTTACAGAAGCTAATAGACCTAGACTTTGTTCTCCGTTGAATTTAAAATAACGACCTAGACTTAACTGAAAACTTGTGTTTGGATCAAACTTATCTTCTTTTATACCCCAATCTGTTTGATAATTCTTCGATAAATTATCAATTTGAAGAAGACTAGATTCGGTTTTTTGATTTTGTAAATTAATAAAATCCGGCGAACTAGGAAAATTAGATGGCAAGCCTACTTTAGCATCACGAGCAACTAAATTTGTTTTACCTGTTGTAACCGTATTGTATCCTCCACCAATCGATAGGGTTTGAAAATCTTTGTCTGGTGCCATTTTAGTGTTAATCTCAATAACGCCGCCTGCAAATTCTCCTGGTAAATCTGGAGATGCCGTTTTATTAATAATTAAATTATCAAGCATGTTAGATGGAAAAATATCAAACGAAAAGGCTTTACGATCTGGCTCAGTACTTGGCAGTGGAGAACCGTTCAAATAGGTTGTGTTGTATCTATCATTCAAACCTCGAATAATAACAAATTTATTGTTTTGAACACTTGCTCCACTAATACGTTTCAACACATCGGAAGCGGTTCTATCTGGGGTTCTTTTGATGCTTTCTGCAGAGATCCCGTCCGATACTCTAACACTGTTTTTTTGCATCGTTAGAAGTGATTTTACTGATTCCGCTTTGGCTTTTACGGTTGTTTTTATAATAACCTCGTCTAAAACACCACTCATTTCAGACATAGAAACATTCAATACTGTTGCTTCTTTATCTACAACCACGACCTCGTCAACAACTTTTGTAGAAAAAGAAAATAAAGAAAACTCTAAAATATATTGTCCTGCTTCCATTTTTCTGAAATAAAATTTTCCTTGTGCATCAGTAGTTGTAGAAAGTTTTGTTCCTATTATTACAACAAGAACACCTGGTAATGGTTTGCCAGTAGATTCCTCTATTACAGTTCCTGTAATAATAGAATTTTCGTCTATGCTTTTTGTTAATGTGGCATCTGCTACATAATTATCGGCTGATTCTGTTTCTTTAAAATCTTGAGAAAAGACAGAAGTAACAAATAATAAAAATACGATAAGGCTTGATAATTTCATTGAACTATTTTTGATTAAAAATTGCTAGAATTTCACGGCAAAAATACTTTTAATGTACATTTTGAATGTTAATGATAGATTAACAAATTTGTCGGAAAATCATCGAACGTTAATTTATGGTTAGTTAAACAATAAGGATATGTTGATTTTGTTTCAAGATAAATTTTATGTAAAATTTTCTGTCTTTAAAGCATAAAAAAAGTCCCGCAATTGCGGGACTTCCATTATCTGTTTAGAATAAAATATTATCCTTTCAAAGCTTCGCATTTTGAAGATTTGAAAAACTGCGTTTTTCTTATCCTTTCAAAGCTTCTGCTCCACCAACGATTTCTAAGATCTCATTAGTAATGGCAGCTTGACGTGCTTTGTTATAAGTCAATTTCAATTGATCTCTCAATTCGGTTGCGTTATCTGTTGCTTTGTGCATGGCAGTCATACGCGCTCCGTGTTCCGAAGCAAATGAATCTCTAACTCCTTTGTACAATTGTGTTTTCAATGATTTTGGAATCAAAGTCAATACAATTTCTTCTTTGGATGGTTCAAAAATATAATCTCCAGTTGAAGCTGGCTTATCAGATTTTACAGGAGCCAAAGGCAAAAATTGTTCTACTTGAACAATTTGAGTGGCTGCATTTTTAAATTGGTTGTACACCAATTCGATCTTATCGTACTCTCCAGAAACAAATTTTTGAGTCAATATTTCAGCAATAACTGTAACGTTTTCAAAAGTCAAATGATCAAAAACCTGACTTTGATTATCCACAACAGTAAGTGTTTTAGATAATACATCATTTCCTTTTTTACCAATAGCAAAAACATCTACTTGTTTTCCTTCGTAAAAATCGGCACGGTTTTTTACTTCTTTAATTACATTGGTATTGAAAGCACCACACAAACCTCTGTTAGAAGTGATGGCAACCACCAATACTTTTTTAAGCTCACGTTGTTTAGTGAATTCTCCTCCCACATCTCCGTCAAGAGTTGCCGAAAGATTTTGTAATAATTCCGTCAATTTTTCGGCATAAGGTCGCATCGCTGTGATGGCATCTTGCGCCTTCTTTAGCTTTGCTGCAGAAACCATTTTCATCGCAGCAGTAATCTGCATCGTTGATGAAACGGAAGTAATTCTATTACGGATTTCCTTTAAATTTGCCATTTAAGATTGTATTAAGATTGAAGTATAAAGTATCAAGACGTCTTAATTCTTGATACTTTATACTTAATACTTTTTAGTTATATTTCGCTGAAATTTCTTTAGCTGCTGCTTCAAGTACATCTGTGATTTCGTCAGTCAGCTTTCCTGCTTTCAAGGCATCAAGCGTATCTCTGTGTTTGTTGTTCAAGTATTCCAAATAATCTTTTTCGAATTCTTTTACTTTGGCAACAGGAACATTTCTCAACAAATTTTTAGAACCTGCATAGATGATGGCAGTTTGATTTTCAACAGTATAAGGGTCGTTTAGATTTTGTTTCAAAATCTCTACGTTTCTTTTTCCTTTTTCGATTACGTTCAAAGTAACGGCATCCAAATCAGAACCAAATTTAGCAAACGCTTCCAATTCACGGAATTGTGCTTGATCTAGTTTTAATGTACCAGCCACTTTTTTCATTGATTTAATTTGAGCGTTACCTCCAACACGTGATACAGAAATACCTACGTTAATTGCTGGACGAACCCCTGAGTTAAACAAATCACCATCCAAGAAAATTTGTCCGTCAGTGATCGAAATTACGTTAGTTGGGATGTATGCAGAAACGTCACCAGCTTGAGTTTCGATAATTGGTAAAGCGGTCAATGAACCTCCACCTTTAACGATACCTTTCAAAGAATCTGGTAAATCGTTCATATCTTTTGCAATAGTATCATCAGCAATTACTTTACAAGCTCTTTCTAATAAACGAGAGTGTAAGTAGAAAACGTCTCCAGGATAAGCCTCACGTCCTGGTGGTCTTCTTAATAAAAGAGAAACCTCACGGTAAGCCACGGCTTGTTTAGATAAATCATCATAAATAATCAAAGCTGGACGACCAGAATCTCTGAAATATTCTCCAATTGCAGCACCTGCCATAGGAGCATATACTTGCATCGGAGCTGGGTCAGAAGCATTAGCAGCAACAATAACTGTATAAGCCATTGCACCTCTTTCTTCCAACATTTTTGCAATTCCTGCTACTGTTGAAGCTTTTTGTCCAATAGCAACATAGATACAAAATACAGGTTTTCCTGCATCGTAAAATTCTTTTTGATTTAAGATGGTATCGATACAAACAGTTGATTTACCTGTTTGACGGTCACCAATAACTAGCTCACGTTGTCCACGACCTACTGGAATCATTGCATCTACTGCTTTGATACCGGTTTGCAATGGCTCAGTAACTGGCTGACGGAAGATAACTCCAGGAGCTTTTCTTTCTAATGGCATTTCGAATAATTCACCACCAATTGGTCCTTTACCATCAATAGGTTGTCCCAAAGTGTTTACTACACGTCCTACCATTCCTTCTCCTGTTTTTAGGGAAGCAATACGTTGTGTTCTTTTTACTGTTGAACCTTCTTTGATTCCTGTTGATGGTCCTAAAAGTACCACCCCAACATTGTCTTCTTCAAGATTCAAAACAATCGCCTCAAGACCATTGTCAAATTCTACAAGTTCACCGTATTGAACATTAGAAAGCCCATAAATAAGAGCAATACCATCTCCAACCTGAAGTACAGTACCCACTTCTTCTTGAGTAGCACCTGATTCAAAACCTTCTACTTGCTTTTTTAATATTGCTGATATTTCAGCAGGTTTAATTTCCGCCATAATTATTTATAAATAACTAGTTACTTAATTCTCTTTTTAATACTTGTAATCTGCCAGCAATAGAAGCATTGTATTGCTTATCGCCTATTCTTAAAATAAATCCTCCAATGATTGAAGGGTCTATTGTGTTTTCAATTGTGATTTTCTTGTTCGAAAATGTTGCTATTTTAGCCGAAACTTTAGCTTCCAAAGCCGCATCCATAGCGATAGCTGTTGTAACTTGTGCTACTTCGACACCGTTCATAATATCAAACAATTTGTTGTATTCTAATGCAATAGCATCTAGAATTTCAAATCTTTTGTTTTCCTTTAATAAACGGAAAAGACTTTTTGTTACTGCATTTGCATTGGCAAAAACTTCCAAAAGTGCACTTTCTTTTTGATCCACATTAATAATTGGGCTTTGAATGAAAGTATTCAATTCTGCGTTGGTATTAATAGTAGAAGTAATCAATGCCATATCAGCACTAACTTGAGTAGCTACTTTTTTGGAGTCTGCGATTTCCAGAATGGCTTTTGCGTAACGAATGGCTGCTCTTGTACCTGACATATTAACTTAATTTTGCGTCGCCTAACATTTTTTCTACTAATTTTACTTGAGTAGCTTTGTTAGATAATTCTTCTTGTAATAGTTTTTCAGCAATTTCTATAGATAAAGTCGAAACTTGAAGTTTCAATTCAGCCATAGCAGTATTTTTTTCGCTTTGGATAGCCGCTTTTGCTTGTTCGATCATTTTCTGACCTTGAGCTTGAGCTTCGTTTTTAGCGTCGGCAACCATTTTTTCTTTGATTTCACGAGCATCTTTCAACATAGCATCACGTTCTAATCTTGCTTCTTGCAAAATACGTTGGTTGTCTGCTTGCAAATTTTGCATTTCTTTTCTAGCATTGTCAGCAGAAAGTAAAGCGTTTTTGATTCCTTCTTCTCTTTCGTTAACGGCATCCAAAATAGGTTTCCAAGCAAATTTTTTCAATAAGAAAATCAAGCCTACAAAAATTATTGTTTGCCAGATAAATAATCCAAACGAAAAATCATTTATTAACTTTTCCATAGTATGTCTTTAAAATTGTAATCTTTTAATTTAATGTTTTAAACAAAAGCTGCAACCAACCGTTACAGCTTTTTGTTTTGAAGAATTATACAGCAAATAAAGCTGCAAATCCAATACCTTCAATAAGCGCAGCTGCAATAAGCATAGCTGTTTGAATTTTTCCAGTAGCTTCTGGTTGACGAGCGATTGCATCCATTGCAGAACCACCGATTCTACCAATACCAATACCTGCTCCAATAACTACTAATCCTGCTCCAACGATTTTAGGAATTTCCATAAAAATATGTATTAAAAATTAAACATTCAATTTGAGGTTAGAGATCAGAATTTAGAGGTTAGAATTGATTTCTAACTTCGTAATTCTAATTTCTAACTTTTAATGATGAGCTTCTTCGTGATGATGCTCCTCAACTGCCGATCCAAAATACAATGCCGACAACATTGTAAAGATATAGGCTTGTAATAATGCAACTAATATCTCGATGATTGAAATGGCAAATGATAACATAAATGACAAACTGCTTCCCAACCAACTTTTGAAAATAAATATCAATCCAATCAAACTCATTAATACCACGTGACCTGCAAAAATATTAGCATACAAACGAATCATCAACGCAAATGGTTTGATGAATACACCTAATAATTCTATTGGTGCCAAAATAATTTTCATTGGAGTGGGTACGCCTGGCATCCAGAAAATGTGTCCCCAATAATTTTTGTTGGCTGTAAGATTTGTGATTAAAAAGGTGATTACCGCTAATCCAAATGTGATGGCGATATTTCCTGTAACATTGATTCCTAGTGGAGTCAAACCGAAGATATTCAAGAACCAAACAAAGAAAAAGATGGTCAATAAATAACTCATATATTTTTTATAGTGCTTTTCGCCAATGTTTGGAATAGCAATTTCGTCACGAATGTACAATACGATTGGTTCAAAAAAGCGTCCAACTCCTGCTGATATTCCACCGTTTTTAACATACGATTTTGCCAAACTTGTAAACAATAAAAACATTAACAAAGCAACAACCATAATGGTCAAAACTCCTTTTGTAATAGAAAGGTCAATTGGTTTTGCATTTGTTGGA
>Ga0209480_10000555_pt1 | contig 30559 bp, 23 predicted proteins | sample JI61114C2DNA_FD_187501 | JGI IMG/M metagenome (GOLD analysis project Ga0209480, IMG submission 187501) | Wastewater effluent complex algal communities from Wisconsin, to seasonally profile nutrient transformation and Carbon sequestration -... | ecosystem: Engineered > WWTP > Effluent > Algae... | reverse complement strand
CAAACAACCCACCCAAACCCGAGGCGGCCAAGCCGCCGCACAGACAGAAAAAACACAACGACCACAGAAAAATCAACACACCCCTTTGACAGCAGCCCTCATAGCAGGGCGGATGTGTTTGGCGGAGTAATGCCTGCCAGCCTGCGCGTCATCTTCGCCAAACTATCCGGCTTCTTCGACCGCCGCAGACTCCCACGCTCCCGAACCAGGCGGATAGTTCGGCGAAGGCGATGCCTCGTGTTAGCGATGTCTGGTGCGCCGAACACATCCGGCCTACGTCCAGCCAGCCGCACGACTCAAAAAGATGACATATCTGACCGGACCTTACTCGATATACACAAACTCGCTGCTGTTGAGCAGGACATGCGCGAGGTCTTTGAGCGCGGTTTCTTTGTCGCTGGCTTGCTCGCGTGTCTGTAAAAACTCCAGCGACTGCTGCAAGCGCTGCTCCGTGGGTTTGCGCGAAAGGGTGAGCAGGAAGAGGCGCTCGACGATCTGCGGCAGCGCCTCGCCAGCTTCGGCTTTCGCTCGGCGTGCCAGATAGCCTGACTGCTCTTCGATGAACTCGTCATTCATCAGCACGAGCGCCTGAGTCGGTACGGTGCTTTGAGTTCGCAGAGCACAACTGTCTGTCGTCGTTGGCGCGTCAAAGAGCTCCATGCTCGGCATCAGCAGTTGCCGCTTCACATAGATGTAAATGCTGCGTCGCCATTGCTCGGTGCCTTCGTTGGCGAGCACGGGCCATTTGTTGCGTTGGCTGGCATCCAGCAGCTCGGCGCGGATGCGTGGCTTGATGCCGGGGCCGCCGAGCTTGCCATTCAGCTTCCCACTCACGGCGAGCACTGCATCGCGGATGACCTCGGCCTCCATGCGCTGCTTGTTCATGCGCCCGTAAAGCTGAGAGCGGAGGGCTGAGAGCGAAGAGTCCGAATGGTCTTTCTCTCCTCTCTCTGCTCTCGGCTCTCCGCTGAGTTGCCGATACGTCGCGGACATCAGCATCAGCTTGTGCAGCGGTTTGAGCTTCCCACCGCTCGCGATGAATTGCCCCGCCAGCCAGTCGAGCAGTTCAGGGTGAGTCGGCTTCGCGCCAGAGACACCGAAGTTGCTCGGCGTGATCACCAGCCCGGTGCCGAAGTGATGCTGCCACACGCGGTTCACCATCACCCTCCATGTCAGTGGATTTTCCGGCGTGCCAATCCACTCCGCCAGAGTGCGTCGGCGTAACGAAGTCTTGTCTGGCTTTGGAAAAGGCAGCGGTTGTCGTGTCAACACGACAGGCACTGCGGCAGTGACTTCCTCCCCTTTGTTCGCGGCGAGTCCGCGCAGCATCACATGTGTCGGCGGTGTCTCGGGCTTGGTTTCGATCAAAGCCATTAGCTTTGCTGGGTCGGTGATCTTTTTGTCCTTCGCATCTGTCGCGCCACTCGGAAGACCGAGCCGCTCCGTGCCGGCAAAGATCGCCATCAGGCTGTAGTAGTCCTTGGCTAAAAGCGGCTCCGTTTTGTGGTCATGACAGCGCGCGCAGCCGAGCGTCAGCCCGAGAAAAACCGATGATGTGGTGGAGATGACATCATCCATCTGATCCGCGCGGTATTGCGCGATGATCTCCGGCGTCTTGCCCATGTTGTCATCATTGCTCGGCCCGTTGCGGCAAAAGCCCGTGGCGATCAAAGTCTGCTCATTCGCGCCCTCCACCTCATCTCCCGCGATCTGCTCGGCGATGAATCGCGCGTAGGGTTTGTCGTCGTTGAAGCTGCGGATGACATAGTCGCGATACTTCCACGCATAAGGCCGGTCTAGATCATTGTGAAAGCCGCTCGTGTCCGCATAACGCGCCAGATCCAGCCAATGTCTGCCCCAGCGCTCGCCGTAGCGTGGACTCGCAAGCAGGCGATCGATCAGCGCTTCATAAGCCTTCGGTGATTCATCGCGCACAAAGGCTTCCACTTCTTCAGGACTCGGCGGCAGGCCGATCAGATCCAGAGTCACCCGCCGGATCAAAGTCGCCCGATCTGCCTCAGCGGATGGCTTTAGTTTAGCCGCCTCAAGCTTCGCGAGGATGAAGTGGTCGATGTCATTCTTTGGCCAAGTCGTCTGCTTCACCTCCGGCAGTGGTTTCTTCAACAAAGGCTGAAAAGCCCAGTGCTTTCTGCCCTCATCCACACTCGGCGCTGCCGCCCGGCAGATCGTGGTGACGATCAGGCAGACGAATGGCAGGTGAAGGAAAACGCGAGACATGTGTGGAGTGGCATTAAACGTCGTATTCTAAAGCCCTTCATGCGCTCCATTTTTTTATCCCTCATTTTTCTGCCGCTGCTCGCTCCTGCCGAGGTCATCACGGCAGACCTTCTGATCGTCGGTGGCAATGAATCTGCCTGCGCGGCAGCGGTGCAGGCCGCACGACTCGGGGTGAAAAAGATCGTGCTGGTGAGTGATACTCTGTGGTTTGGAGGTCAATTCAGTTCCGAGGGCGTGGGCTGCCTCGATGAATGGACGACCATCGGCGGCAAGCGCGTGAACTTCCCGCGTAGCGGCCTGTTTCTCGAAATGGTGCAGCGCATTCGTGCTCACAACTCGGCGAAGTATGGCAAAGCCAGTCCCGGCAATGCCTACTGCGGCACAGAGACCATCGAGCCGAGGGCAGCGGCAGAAATCTTTGATGATTGGCTTTACTACGAGGCCGATTTTCAAGGTCTGTCCTCTGATGGGTTGTTCATCATACCTATGCCCAACAAGATCATGTTTCGCCAATTGGAGCCCGTGAAGGTAGAGGTGAATGAAGGTAAAGTGACAGGAGTGACCTTCGAGCCCACGGAGCAAAGCGATCAGCCGAAACTCACCGTCCACGCCAAGCTCACCATCGACGCCTCCGACTGGGGAGATGTCATCCGCCTCAGCGGCGCGAAATACGGCGCGGGGCCAGATCTTCGCTCCCGATTCAATGAACCCAGCGCGCCCGAGGCCTTCGATGATGCGGGTGCTCAGGAAATGAACCCCATTTCCTGGTGCGTGGTGTTGCGTGAGACTGGAGGCAAGGCCGCCACCATCCCCGCGCCAGCCAGCTATGATCCGCGCTCTTTTTCAGCGCTCGATAAAACACCGCCGTGGGTGGACAGCGACATGAGCGAGGGCATTTACTCGCACACGGGCTGGAGCATCTACACGCATCGTCGGCTGGTGGATCGCTGGCACAACGGCTTCGCGCCGGGCACTGAGGCCACATTTTTAAACTGGCCCGTGCAGGACTACCCGACCTGCCAGCTCCCGCAGCGCGTGGTGGATGCTTTGGAGAAGAGCGAGCCCGGTGCCTCGAAGAAAAACATCGTCGATCTCACGCCCGCGCAGCGACGCATCATCTTCGCCGATGCCAAGGCGCACACGCTCGGGCTGCTGCATCATTTGCAAACGAAGGTGCATGATCGCGTGGGCGACTTCCCGCAGTCCTTCCGCTACATGCAGCTCACGGATGAATTTGGCACGGCTGACAAGCTGCCGCCGAAGCCCTACGTCCGCGAAGGGCTTCGCCTCGAAGCGATGTCGATGCTCAGTGAAAACGACATCCGCGCCGCCACGCGAGAACCGAAATGGGCGAAGGTCATGCCCACGGATTCGATCCTCGGTTTTCAGTTCAACATCGACTTCCACCCCACGCGCCGGAAGTTTCTGGATGGTGATCGCAACGGTCCCTGGCACTATGTCCAGACGCCATCGCGCGGCTGGCACACGGACACCGATCGTGCGGTCTTCCCACTGCGCGGACTCGTGCCCATCGAGATGGATGGCCTGCTCGGCGCGGGGAAAAACATCGGCGTCAGCAGCGTCGTGCAGTCGGCATTGCGGCTGCATAACCAGATGATGCTCATCGGCCAAGCCAGCGCCACGCTCGCGTGGATGTCCCTGCGGGATGCCGTGCCGCCGCGCGCCATCGCGACCGCCATGCCAAAGGTGCGTGAGCTTCAGCAGCGCCTCGTGCGCGGTTACGGCGGCCCTGGCGTGCTCATCTGGCCCTGGCAGGATGTTTTACCTGACGACCTGCATTTCGAAGCCGCGAACCTCCTCGCCACGCGCCGCATTTGGTTGCCGGATGCAGATAGCGTGTACTTCCAGCCTGCAAAAGTCGTCACTCGTGGCGAGCTCGCTGGCCTGCTCGCCAGGCTGCATCACGCCACGCCGAAGGCCAAAGACTGGCCCGCAGTCGGAGAGGCACGCTTCACGGATGTGCCTGCTGATTCAGCTCAACGCGCAGGCATCGAGGCCATGCTCGCCTGGGGTGATTTCGGCAAACAACAGCCCACCTTCACGCCCGACTCGCCCACCACCTGGGGCATGCTGCACCGCTGGCTCACCGCGCTGGATTTGCCCGCAAATGCTGGACTCGCAGCGGGAGATCGGAAGGATCTCCCTCTCACGCGTGCCGAGTGCGCGCAGCATCTCTGGCGCGTGCTTCAGCTTTAGACCGGGCGCAGCACGCTCTTCACCACCTCGCCTTGGTGCATCTTCTCGAAGGCTTCGTGCCATTCGGTGACGGGCCAGACGCCGCCGATGATGGGTTTCACGTCGAACTGGCCGCTGCTCATGAGGGCGATGACGCGCTCCCAGATGGGCCAGTTGTGGCTGAAGCTGCCTTGCAGCGTGATGTTCTTCTGCACGAGCGGGTCGATGTTAAAGCCGAGCGGTTGCGGTCCCCAGCCGACTTTGGAAATCCATCCGGCGGGGCGCACGAGGTCGAGCGCGATTTTGAGCGTGATGCTGGCACCGGCGGCATCGATGACGCCGTCGCAGCCGAGGCCGTCGCGTTCCATGGCCCAAGGTTTGGCGTCGCCGATGATGACTTCGCAGCCGTAGTGCTTGCGGGCGAGTTCCAGACGATGCGCGTCCTGCTGGAGGCCGACGATGGCGACTTGCGCGCCGCATTGTTTCGCCATGGCGGCGCAAAGGATGCCGATGGTGCCGGGGCCGAGCACGATGACGCGGTCGCCGGGCTCGATGCGGGCGTTTTTGACAACGGCGTTGTAGGCGACGCAGCAGGGCTCGGTGAGGCAGGCCTGCTCGAAGGGCACATGATCCGGCACATGATGCAGGATGCGGCTGGGCACGCGCACATACTTCGTCATCGCGCCGTTCACGCCGTAGCCGAAGCCCTTGCGGGTGCTGTCGAGGTTGTAGAGACCGCGACGGGTCATTGGGTTGTCTTTGGAAATGATCGCGGCGGTCTCGGAGACGACGCGGTCGCCTTCTTTCCAGCCTTCCACGTCCTTGCCGACCTCGATGATGTGTCCGCCGAACTCATGCCCGAGCACGACGGGATAATTCACCGGCCACGAGTGATCGGAGGTCCATTGATGTAGGTCGGAGCCACAAACGCCCACATTGGCGACTTCAAGGAGCACGTCCTCGGTGCCGATGGTCGGCTTTTCGATCTCACGGATTTCGACGGAGCCCTTTTCAGGCGCGAAGTTGACGACGGCGGCGGATTTCATGGTGGTGAAACAAACCATGAATCAATCGGCACAGGGCGTCACGACAAAGAATAAGCGAAATGCGACGATGCATGTCTGGCCTCCGAAACAAAATGACCCGCCGACAGGCGGGTCATCGTGATCAAAAGATACGTGTCGGACTCACTGTCCGGAGGCGGCTTTGACGGCGGCCTGGCTCTCGGCGGAGAGTCGGGAGAGAGGCACTTGGAAGACTTCTCCATTGCTCGCCATTTTCAGGAGGACGTCACCATCCTTCATGCCTGCAAAGCTGGCCTGAATGACTTTGCCATCGCTGCTGGTCCAGTTTTGCGCGCCGCCAGCGGCAGGAGCGGCAGGAGCGGCGGCGGTCGGTGCAGCGGCAGGTGAAGCACCACCGGCTGTGAGAGAGGCTCCTTCTTTGATCCAGGTCTCCAGCGCGGTGATCTCGGCAGGAGTGAGGCGGTTTTTGCCTTTGGGCGGCATGGAGTCATCGTCGTCATCCGGAAGCTTGCAGGAGATGAGCAGGGTGCTCTTGGCAGGTTCGCCAGGGATGATCTGCCCGTTGGGCTGGATAACTTCGGCTAGCTTCTCGGGTGTATCGAGGGCGAGATCACCTTTGACCTTGCCCTTGCTGACCGCGTGGCAGGCATAGCATTTTTGCGTGAAGATAGGTTTGATCTCCTTCGTGAAATCCACAGCAGAGGCGGATACAGCGCTGGTGATGACGAGGGCGGCAATGAGGGGGCTTTTCATGGGAAGTGCGGGTTTTATCAGAGACAGGGCTCAGATGGCAAGCACAGCCTTGATATTCAGCCCTTGTCAAACGCGACAGCCCGGCGAGACTTGGCCCGATTTTTTCTCCCGGACTCACCACACCATGGCGGAACCCAGTCTCTTCAGGCATTACTTGATCGTCCAGGACGTGGACGGCAATAACGTGGAGCTGACTCGCAATGCGGAGCAGGTGAACGTGCTCGGCTTTGACACGCAGCGGCTGGAGTTCGTCCACTGTCATGTACTGCTGGCTCCACTGACAGATCGCGCAGGTTTTGAAGATGGATGCCGGAAGCTGCAAACGAGCGGTCACACGCTGCTCTCCAGGTTGGTGGATTTCGGTGAGGATGAGGGCAATCCATTTTACATCACGAGCAATGTCGATGGCGAGTCGCTCGCGGGCTACCTGAGTCGCCAAACCGAGCTTCCGGGCTGGCTGGCGGTGATGTTGGCAAGCCGGGCGCTGGATGCCGCCGCTGCATTGTGCTCACGGGTAGATCTGATGCCCGGCAGTCCGCTGGAATCTCTGCGCGTGGTGCAAACCGGGCCGCAATCTCTGCAAGTGCAGGTGGCGGATTACGCGCTGGTTTCCATGGCGGCCAAGAAGACTCGTGGACTCAAAACCGCTTTTGAGAAGCAGGCGAAGTTCCTGAAGAACTTCCTGGATGAGAAAGCGGCAGGGCCGTCCTTTGCCGACTCGCCTCTGTCTGCGGTGGACTTCTCGGAACTGCTCAGCGCCTGCCTCGGAGCGGCTGCTGCGGACACCGTGACAGCAATGAAAAATTTGCGCACGGCTTTGGTGAAGCTCGTGCCCGAGACTTTGGCGGGAGAGATCCCCACGGCACAGAAGCCGCGGGCGCTGCTGGCACCTCAACTCGCCGGCTATCAAGAGGTGGCCCGAGCGCTGGTGAACCGGGTGCGCATCCAGAGCCAGCGGCTCGACATGTCGAACCCCTACGCCATGCGCGGCACCTTGACGAAAACGGGCCGCAGCGTGCTCGTGGAGCAGGTGCCCCCCGCAAGACTTGCCGGCGGTGTCGTGCAGGCTGCCGCCGAGAAAGCCTTCCGCCTCGACAAGAAGCGCGACTTTCCCAGTATCGTCCCCCTGGCTCTGTTGCAGGAAAGCGAGGGCATCTCCTGCATGGCCGAGGAACTGGCCGAGGGCATCACCCTGGCGGATCTGCTGCGTGACCGCCGCGCTCTGAATGTACACGAAACCTATCTCGTGCTCGCTGGGCTCGATGCAGCTCTCGACCAGCTTGTGAAGTCGGGCCTCGATGTGCCGCGCCTGCGCCTGGAGGATATTTATTTGCTCACCGGCTTCCCCCGTGAAGACGCGCGCAGCACCAAGCTCCTGCTCACGAAGCTCACGGACTGGCCCGCCTTTTCCATCATGCTGCGGGCGCATCCCACACTGGCCGCCATGTCGGGGCGCGGCACCGATCCCGCCCTGCTCCTGCCGCCGCCAAAACCGGGCTCCACAAGCGCGAATCCGTGGGATGCAGCCTGGCTCTCCGCAGTCGGACGTTTCCTCCTGGCATTGGAGATGCTGCCCGGGGCGATCTCAGAAGCACCGGCAACGAATCGAGAGATCGAAACCGTGGCGCGGCTCCTGGATGAAGAAATCGCCAAATCCCGCGAGGGAGTATCGGCAAAACGTGGCGATTTCCTCGCCCGCTATGCCCGCGTCGTACATCATCACGATCTCGTGAAGCCCGTGGAGTCTCCGGCATCGGAGCCGCTGGCACCTGCGATCAAACCCAAACCTGCTCGCAGCCGCACCGGCGGTCTCCAGCAGATCCAGGCCACTCCCATGCCGAAGGAGGCGACGTCTCCCCTCAGCGCAGGCCCCATGCCTCTCACCTCCGGTTTTGGCCCCGCCGCCGAGAAGCCGAGCGTCGGCTTCGCCGAACTGCTTTTTCGTGGCACCAGCGAGACAGCCCCCGCCTCCGGTCCCGACTGGGCAAAGACCGCCGTCGATGCCCCGCCCACCATTCATGCTGACGAGGCGCTGCTGCCGCCGGACGACTTCGTGCCCTTCTGGCTGCGTGCGGCGGTTTTCATCGGCGGCTCCATGATCCTGGGTGGCCTGCTGGCACACCTCTCAGGCGATGCCACCTGGCAGAAAAAAGGCCCGCCATCCACGCCAAAACCTGCCGCCTTGGAGGTAAAAGCCAGCTCTGAGACCCCCAAAGCCGTGGCTTTACCTAAAGCGGCCTCCGTGCCTCAGGCTGTCGCTATTCCCGAGCCCGCCGCCGCTCCACCGCCACCGGCTTCTAACTCTGGCAGCAGCCTTTTGAAGCCACCGCCGAGCAGTTTGAAGGAGCAATTGGGCGACCTTCCAGCGCCATCGCGTTGAGAATCAACAGGCGTACTTTCCTGACACAGGATGATTTGCCCGTTTGCAAAGCCGTCGTTCGTCGTTATTTCTCGTTAATTCCATGCGCCCTCAAAAAGGCTCGTGTGAACAACAACAAACACAACGAACATCACACTATGAAATACGCACTCCTTGCCCTCGCGGCCTCGATCGTCGTCGTCTCCTGCGCTTCCAAGCCACCACCACCGCCTCCAGCTCCCCCGATGCAGGCTTCCAAGTAAGCTGACGGGCCTCTGGCCCTTGGCTTCGTAGTTAAGCGTTTCCAACCGACACTTCTCATATGATCCGTCTCCTTACCGTCACCCTGGCTGCCTCCTCCATGCTTCTCGCGTCCTGCGCGACGAAGAAGAAGGAGTGCTCTTCTTGCGACTCCGCCAAGGCTCCCGCTGCCAAGTGCTGCGGCACCAAAGCTGGCGAGTGCTGCAAGACTGGTCACAAGCACTAAATCGAAGCTGAAAAGCTCACGTCGCGCCGCCCGCGGGTTCACTCCCCGGGCGGCGCTTCATTTTCATCCGCCTTTCCTGCTGGACCTTCCGCCCTCTGCGTCCACTACTCCAGCGCTCCAACCCGCCCCTTTTTCCTTCCGTGAAACCTTACTACATCACCACCGCCATCGACTACACGAATGCCCCGCCGCACATCGGCCACGCGTATGAAAAAGTGCTGGCTGATGTCATGGCGCGCTTCCAGCGGCAGAACGGGCGCGAGGTCTATTTCCTCACCGGCGTGGATCAGCACGGGCAGAAGGTGCAAAAGAGCGCCGACAAAGCCGGGCTCAGCCCGCAGGATTTCGTCGATGGCATCACCCAGCACTTCACCGCGCTTTGGGAGAAGCTGAATGTCCGCTTCGACGGCTGGGCTGCCACCACCGACGTGAAGCACAAGAAGGTCGTCCAGGCCATGCTGCAAAAGCTCCACGACTGCGGTCAGCTTTATAAAAAAGGCCACACCGGCTTTTACTCCGTGCGCCAGGAGCAGTTCCTCACCGACAAAGAGCGCGGACCCGATGGCAACTTCGGCGAGGAGTGGGGCGAGGTCGTCGAACTCGAAGAAGAGAACTGGTACTTCCGCCTCAGCGACCATGTCGAGTGGCTGAAAGGCTACATCCAGAGCCATCCCGACTTCATTTTCCCAGCCCACCGCGCCACGGCCGTGCTGAATGCCCTTGAGGGTGAAGCCCAGGATCTCTGCATCTCCCGCCCCATCGAGCGCCTCACCTGGGGCATCCCACTGCCTTTTGACGAGCGCTTCGTGAACTATGTGTGGTTCGATGCCCTCACGAACTACATCAGCTTCGCCGGCTACCTTGCCGATGAAGTGGGGAACGCCGGCCTGCCCAAGTTTGAAGACATCTGGCCCGCCGACGCAGAGATCATCGGCAAAGACATCCTCGTCCCCGCCCACGCCGTCTATTGGCCCATCATGCTCCATGCCCTCGGCTTCCCGGATGAGCAGATCCCAAAGCTGGTCGTCCACGGCTGGTGGAATGTGAAAGGTGCGAAGATGAGCAAAAGCACCGGCAATGTGATCAATCCCGACACGCTGGCGGACACCTACACGCCAGATGGCCTGCGCTATTATTTGATGCGCGACATCGCCACCGGCTACGACAGCGACTTCAGCGATGAACGCCTCGTCATGTCCTACAACAAGGAGCTCGCCGGTGGCCTCGGGAACCTGCTGAACCGCAGCATCAACATGGCGCAGAAATACCGCGCCGGACTCCTCACGCCCGGCACCCATGACGATGCCGAAAACGCCGCTCTCCGCCAGACCGTCGCCGATGCCCTGCCCGCCTATCTCGAAAGCATGAACGGCTGGGCCATCCATGACGGCATCGCCGCCGCGTGGAAAATCGTCACTCATGCGAACGCTTTCGTCGATAGCACGAAGCCCTTCTCCCTCGCCAAAGATCCCGCCCAGGCCGCCCGGCTCGACAGCGTGCTCTACCACCTCGCCGAGGCTCTCACGCATGTCACCGTCCTGCTGGATCCCATCATGCCCACCGCCATGAAAGTGGCGCGCGAGCAGATCGGCTGGGTCATGCCCACCGGCTTCCAGTTCAAAGACCTCGCCTGGGGTCTGCTCAAAGAGGGTCATCAACTCGCCGCTCCAGTCCCGCTTTTCCCGAGACTGGAGATCGAGGCACCAGCGGCTTGATCAGCCGCCCAAACCTTACTTCATCAATTCTGCCAGCTTCGGGCTGATCGCATCCGCCCAGATCTGATAGCCTGCGGCGGAGAGGTGGAGGAAGTCAGGCATGACTTCCTTCGTGAGAGCGCCATCGGGCTGCGGGAACTTGGAGCCGATGTCGAGGAAGTGGATGTTCTTGCCGTCGTCCAGCTTCGCGATGATCGCGTTGACCTGCTTGAGCTTTTCGTTAGCCGCCCCGAGCTTGCCCGTGGGGCGGTCACCGCGTGGGAAGATGGCCAGCAGCAGGATCTTCGCCTGCGGCTGCTTCGCACGGATCGTTTCGACGATGGCAGTCACGCCTTTGGCGATGCCTTCAGCGCTGTCGCTGCCGGAGTTGTTCGTGCCGATCATGAGCACGGCAGCCTTCGGCTTGATGCCGTCCAGCTCACCGTTTTGAATGCGCCAGAGCACATGCTGGGTGCGGTCACCACCGATGCCGAAGTTGGCAGGAGAATATTGGCCGAAAGCCTTGTCCCAGATGTCCTTTTTGCTACCCCAGCCAGCCGTAATGGAGTCGCCGAGGAAGACGAGTTGAGCTTTGCCTTCCTGAGCGGTCTTCACGAAGCGCTCATGTGCAGCGGCAAAGCCCGCATTCACCTTCCCATCAGGGCCGAACTTTTGGGCGGGCACATCCGGTGCTTGAGGCGGCAGTTGGACTGCCGGTGCGGCTGGTTTGGCGGGAGCCGGCGTCTGTGCCTGAACAAAAGCGGAGGCGATGAGAAAGATGGAGGTCGCGGTTAGTGCAGTAATTTTCATGGGCGCGCAGTCTGAGGAACTCAGCGCGTGGTGACAATCACAAACTCACGGGCAGATCATCTGACTTTCTTGCTGAAGCCCGTCGGCAAAGAGCCTTGGGCGGCCTTGCCCGTCAGCGCCTCACGCTTCGTCATCGTTGCAGAGATGAAGCCGACGAAGATGTCGGCATGCATCTCGATGGGCAGCCGCCAGGTGTCGTCGCTGACCCAGATGGTGGCGGTCTTCACCTTCTTGAAACTGCCTAGCACAAGTGTCTTGGCATCGATTTTGCGGATCTTCACATCGAGCTCGATGACCGGATACACCGTGCCCTCGACCTTGCGTTTCCCGCGATTCACGACGGTGAAAGTCGTGAGATATGGACGATCAAACGGCTGCACCACACGCGTGATTTTGTCCCCCTGCTTCAGCGGCTGACTGCGCACATAGAGGATGGCGGATTGCAGATCATCCACGGGGCCGTAGGGGCAGATGGTGCTGCTCTTTTTCACCGTGCCACCTTTCGGGGTGAGCACGGTTTCCGTCAGCACTTTCAACGGTGAAAAGCCCACCTCATACGCCACCGTCTCGCTCACATCCGTCTCCGTGTGATTCAAATGCACCGCTCGCAGCGGCCCACGATCCATGACGGAGATCATCGTGCAATCATAACTCCACAGCGCACGCGCCAGCCCCGTGGTGCCAGCCTCCGCACGCGCGACCTGATGCCCACCCGCCTCCTGCATCACCACCTTCGCCGAGCCGGCGGAAATGAGATTGTTCCAGCTCAGATCATAAACCACTCGACAGGGCTTGAGTGGTGCGAAGGAGCCTGGGGCAGACTTCGTGAGTGAACTCACCCACGGCGGAGCTTTCACCTGCGCAAAGAGCATCGTGGGCATTGTGAGCAGAAGCGGGAGGAGTTTCATGAGCGGCCGTAGCACAGACGCGCGGCGCTGGCATGGGTTCAATCATACGCCGCGCGTGTTTGAGAAGCCTGCTTGCATGTGCGCCGCTCCCTCCGCATGAAGTGAGCTCTCTTGCCCCACGAACCCGACATCCTCTCCGCTGACTCCACGCCGATTCACGATGCCCGTGAAGCGCTGCGGAAGTACTTCGGCTTCCGCGAGTTCCTGGATGGTCAGGAGGAGGTGATGGCAAACATCCTCGGCGGGCGAGATACCCTCGTCATCATGCCCACGGGCGGCGGGAAGTCGCTCTGCTACCAGCTCCCCGCGCTCGTCATGGATGGCGTGACCATCGTCGTCAGCCCGCTCATCGCGCTCATGAAGGATCAGGTGGATGCGCTGGAGCGGCGCGGCATTCCCGCCACGCTGATCAACAGCACCCTCAGCCTCGGCGAGCAGCAGGAACGCATCGCGGCGCTGCGGCGCGGTGAATACAAGCTCGTCTATGTCGCCCCGGAGCGCTTCCGCAGCCGCATGTTCACGAACACGATGCGGCAGGTGGAGATCGCCCTCTTCGCCGTCGATGAGGCGCACTGTCTCTCGCAGTGGGGGCACGATTTCCGGCCCGACTACTTCCGCCTCGGCGAAGCACTCGAAGAACTCGGCCGCCCGCAAGTCGTCGCCCTCACCGCCACCGCCACACCGGAGGTGCGGGCGGACATCTTAAAGGTGCTCACCCTGCGTGATCCCTTTGTCACCATTCGTGGATTCCAGCGGCCCAATCTCAGCCTGAACGTCACGCACACGAAGAAGCACGACGACAAATATGCGCGGCTGAAACAAATCATCCGCGAGCACAAAAAAGGCATCATCTACTGCTCCACGCGCAAGCGGGTGGATGAAGTGGGCGAGGCTCTCGCCGAGATGAGCATCAAGGCCGTGGAGTATCACGGCGGGCTCGATGACAAAGAGCGCGAGTCGCGGCAAAATCAGTTCATCAACCGCGAGCGCGACATCGCCGTGGCCACGAACGCCTTCGGCATGGGCATCGACCGCAGCGATGTCCGCTTCGTCGTCCATTACGACGTGCCTGGCAGCATCGAGGCCTACTATCAGGAAGCCGGACGTGCTGGCCGTGATGGCGAGCCTTCCTACTGCGAGCTCTTTTTCAACTTCGCCGATACCAAGACGCAGGAGTTCTTCCTCGATGGCGCGAATCCCGGCATCGACGTCATCCAGAGCATTTACCAAGCCCTGCTGAACAAGGCGAACTCCCAGCACGAAGTCGAAGCCACCATCGAGGACCTCACCGACTACGCCGGCTTGAAGAACAGCATGGCCGTCAGCTCATCGCTCGGGCATCTGGCACGCGCGGGCTACATCGAGCGCTATGACATCCCCGGCAAACGCATGCGCGGCACCCGCCTGCTCCAGCCCGATGTGCTCACACGCCATCTGAAGATCGACGCGAATGCTCTGCGCGAAAAAGACCGCCGCGACCGCTCCAAGCTGAAGGCGATGATCGACCTCTGCTACGACGAGCAGCGCTGCCGCCAGGAGCAGATCCTGGCCTACTTCGGCGAGCACGAAAGCCAGCCCTGCGGCACCTGCGACATCTGCCGCCGCAGCGGCGTGCAGATCGCCCGCGAAGGCACGGCTGCGGAGGTCACCCTGCTGCGGCAGGCGCTCAGCGGCATCGCCCGCATGTCCACGAAGCGCGCTGATGGCACCTGGGAGCCGCGCTTTGGCAAAGGTCGCATCATCCAGATGCTCGTCGGCAGCAAATCGAAGGAGATCGTCGATGCCGGGCTCGATCAACTCAGCACCTACGGCCTGCTCAAAAGCGTGGGCACAAGTGCCCTGCACCCGCTCTTTGCCGAGATGGAAAAGCAGGGCCTCATCGAGACCAGCACGGGCGAATATCCCCTCGTCACCCTCACGCCGAAAGGAGCCGAGATCATGCGCAAAGGCTCCAACCTCCGCATGATGTGGCCCAGCACCGCCCCGAAAGCCGAATCCCCGCTGAAGCCCGGTGTGAAGCTCGCCGAAGCCGAAGTCTCCACTCGCGAACTGGGCTTTGATGACGCCCTTTTCGAGAAGCTCAAACGCCATCGCAATGTCTTGGCGATGGCGGAAGGCGTGCCACCCTACGTCATCTTCAGCAATCAAACGCTGGAGTTCCTCACCCGACTGAAGCCCAAGAGTATCGAGGCCGGATTAAAAATCCGCGGCGTCGGCGAAAAGAAAGCGCATACCTACCTGCCAGAGTTCATCCAAGTGATTCAGAGGCATGGATAAGAGCTCGCCATATCTCAGAATATCTTCGCGCATCAAAGAATGGCTAGAAGGGGCGTGGAGGAGTGTCTGCATAGCCTGCCAAACTCCGATCCCTCGATACCTGATAGAATATCAGATGAGAACGCCTAAACTTCAGGGCGTGAAGTTGCGAGCTTACAGCCCTGATGACTTCGCCGTATGTAGAAACATCCATGATTTGAATGCTCCCAATCGCTTTCCTGAAGGAAGTCCTCGTGCCCGATGGCTCCTCGAAATGCCATTGCAGCTACCAGATGCGTGCCTGGTTTGCGCTTCAGGGGGAGTGATGATGCTCTTCAAACATTATGCTTGGCAAACATAATGTTTGCCGTGAGCTGTTCGGGAGGCTAGTTTCCGGCCATGAGCCTGAAATTCGTCAACCGCGTCCGTGAGATCGCCGAACTCGATGCCGCAGCCCGCAAAGGCGGGCTGTTGGTGATCTTTGGCCGTCGTCGTGTGGGAAAGTCACGCCTGCTGAGGCACTGGCTGCAAACTCGTGGCGGCATGTACAGCCAGGCCGTGGAAGGGCCGCCAGACATGCAGCTCCAGCAGATCATGGCGGACATCAAGCCGCAGCTTGGCAGCCAGATCGTGCCGAAATCCTGGCCGGAGTTTCTGGAGGTGCTCGCCATGCAGAAGAAGCCCTGGATTCTCTGCCTGGATGAGCTGCCCTACCTCACCGCCGTCGATGCATCGCTGCCCAGCCAGCTTCAAAAATGGCTGGACCATTCCATTCCGCGCGGCTGCCTGCTCATTCTCGCCGGATCAAGCACCGCGATGATGAACGACCTCTTTCTGAACCGTGCAGCGCCACTTTACGGCCGCGCGCAAAAGCTCATCAACGTCCGCCCAATGGACTACGCGGCCTTTTGCGAGGCATGCGGCCAGAAGCCGAGCGACATGGCCTCATTCGAGAAATTCTCCCTCGTCGGTGGCATCCCGAAATACTGGGAATTCGTCGAGAAAGACCAGGACGCCATCGGTCTGGCTGAGGCGCTGTACTTCGACTTCGCTCCCTACATGGAGCAAGAGCCGCAACGCATCCTGCGGGATGAAGGCGTGCAGGGTGCCAATGCTGTCTCCGTGCTGGAGGCCATCGGACGCGGTGCTGAGCGCCCGTCCGAGATCGCGCAGCGCTTCGGCACCGCGCAGACCAATCTCTCCCGTCTCTTCCAGCAGCTCCTCGACGCCTCCGTACTCATCCGCGAGATGCCCTTTGGCGAAAGTGTGCGCACCACCAAAAAGATCCTCTATCGCATCCAGGACCCCACCATGCGTTTCTGGTTCCGTGTCTATTCTCCTCACCGCAGCCGCTGGATGAACTACACCAACGAGGAGCGGAACAAGCTCATCCACGATCACGCCTCCAGCGTCTTCGAGGACGCCTGCCGCGCCCGCTTCCCAGGCTCCAGCCGCTACTGGGAAAAGGACATCGAGCTCGACATCGTCGCCGAAGACCCAGAGAACCCGAAGTCACTCATCGTGGCCGAGGTGAAGTGGCGCAAACTCAGCGCCGCCGAGAAACGCCATGTGCTCTCCCAGCTCGAACAGAAATGGAAACGCACCGCCCTGAGCCAGAAGCACCCGAAGGTGAGATTTGAGGTCTTCGATGCCACGGCGATCAAAACGTGAGCTCCTTAAGCCCCCGAAAACTACAGCGGCATCCGCCCCGGTTACTGGATCAACGACATCTCCGCCTCCAGCCTCGTCCTCGTGCCCGATGGTTCCGCTAAGTGCCATTGCAGCTACCAGATGCGCGCCTGGTTTGCGCTTCAGGGGGAGTGATGATTTGCCCTCTCTCAGCTCTTAGCTCGTCGCACAAGCTTCACAGTTGTTGTCTCATCAGGATTGCGAGAGAACACCAACTCTGCGGTTGAATCGGGAAGGTCGAAAGTTGCAATGCTTGCTCGTCCGATTGGCTGAACCACTCCATCCTTACGATATACAACATTCATGAAGGGTACTTCGACGCATTCCACTACTATGCTGGCAACGACATCAATCCGGCGCAATGGATACACCAGTTTTGTGAGGTGGTTCTCCACCGTGAATCCATCCGTGATCAACCTCATAGGAAGCCGATGTGTTCCCGCATCCAAGCCTACCATTTGAGCTGCTACCTGAGCGTGCATATTCGCTAACAGGTTCTGTTTTGACAGTTCAACGCCCTCTGGGTTTTTGACGATCAGGTTTTCGATTTTGGCCTCACACCCTGCATCTAGAATCAACTTACAATCAACTGTCTCAATGCGCCTATTGTAGGACTTCATTTTCCCCGGCGCAATCCAATCAAAACTGTCAACTTCGTCCAAGGATAGGCATTCAATCCCAAGATGCCTTGCCTTCTCCAGTGCAGATCTGCAAAAACCTTTCGAAGACACCATCATGCCAAGGTGAACTCCTGTATCTCTGCACTTTTGGGAGAATGCTTCGACTTGAGGTAAGCCAATAGGTCTTGATCGGTCTTTGCACTCGATTGCGGTTATATGTTCATGATGTCCGTTATTAAACACCACTGTGACGTCATGTTCTCGCAAACGTCCACATGTTCGGTCTCTCAGTTTATTGGGAGACTTGATCGTAGCATGAGGACTGCCCAAGAAAACTCGCTCTAGGGTCTCTGTCAGTCGCTCAAGTTGCCGCCCTGGTTTCATGGCTGAACTGAATCGCCCGCGACACTTGAGGCAAATTGCTTTTCGACCGAGATCACAATTTCCCCGGCACATCCCCGATCTTCAAGCCTTCGCGAATGATCTCGATGCCGCTGAGAAGGGTTTCACCTTCGATGGCGGTGAGCTTAACGGTGAGTGTGCCGTCGGTGACTTGGATGTTGGGGATGGTTTGGGTCGTGGCGATCAGCTTGGCGGGGAGGGAGAGCTTGGTGAGCGCGGGTTGGTCCTGAATAGCGATGTCGAAGACGTGCTTGGCATCGTCGGGCGAGGCGAAGGTGAGGCGGACGGTGTAGGTGCCGGGTTTGAGGCCGGAGATGGTGGCGGAACGCAGGGCTTTGACGCCGCTGGCGGCGACCCAGGGCCAGCCTTGGCCACCCTTCATCCAGAGGGAGTGATGGTAATAAAACGCAGGCTTCTCAGGCTCGGTGCGGACCTGGATTTCAGGGGAGGGACCGCCGACGCTCGGGTAATCGAGCCACAGGGTGCCATCGCGCGTCTTGCGGTCGCCGGGGGCACCGAAGTTGATGCCGAGGCGTTCGATCTTGCCGTTCAGCGATGCGGCGGGCACTGCGCCCCAGGTGGCCCATTGCTCAAAGGTCTCTGGCATGGAGTAAAGCGCGAGCGCCATGGGCAGGGGATAGCTGCAGGTGCAGCCTTCGTAGAAATAAGGGACGTTCAGGATACCACCGGCGGGCACGATGCTGTTCGTGCAGCCGCTGCGCGGGCCGCTGATGTGGACGGTGCCGCTTTCGACCTGCTTGTCGTAAAACGCGGCGGTGCCGCTGCGGAAGGTGAAGATGTTGCCGTAATCGAAGCCGCCGTCGCAGCCATAGCTTTTCGGGAAGACGCGCGGCTCTTGTTCGCCTGAGAGCGGATTGGTGCGCAGGCCTGCTTTCGGCTGATCAGGCGACCAATCATTCTTCTGCGTCGGCGGGCGATACTGAGCGGGCTGGATGCTCTGCATATCGACGCTGCCAAATTTGGCACGCAGCTCAGGAGCCTCGTATTCATCGAGCACGCGGCCGGTGTAGATGTCGCTGAACACGGGAGCGAGCAGCTTGTAATCGACTTTGCCTTTGCGGTTCGTGGCATCGAGCCAGTCCTTGTCCGCCGTGATCATGACGCCATCGACGACCTTCGGCTGCGGCGCGCGTTTGAAGTTGCTCAGCGCGTCATCAAACCACAACACGCCGAGTGGTGCCTGCACGAGCGGATCTTCGCTGGGTTTCCAGTCGGCGAGGTAGTTTGTGGAGCCGGTGAGAGGGCCGCGAGTATGAAGCAATTCGCCATTCAAAAGTGAAACCAGCTTGCCACCATTCGGTCGAAGCAGATGACCAATAGGTTCATCACCAATAATCAAACTCGCGAAGTAGCGGGGCAGCTCGAACTTTGTCGGCAAAACAGCCATTCGTTCACCATAGAAGGCTGTTTGGGCGAGACGTGTTTTTAGCGCGGCATCGTCACTCAGCACGATGAGATGAAATTGACTGTGAGTGAGCAGTGCTTCGATGAAGCCGGGTTTGCCTGCATCGGTCAGCAGGGCATAGCCACGATCAGATCCGGCGGCTTTGATGATCGTCTTGGCGAGATCTTCGTCGGCTTTCTCGATGACGATCCCGCGCTTCCAGTGCTTGGCTTCGCCTTTGGTCGTTCCATGGGCTTTCAAGATGCCATCGACTGTAACGACGAAGACTTTATCATCGGCAACGATGACGCTGTGAGCGTTCGGGAAGGTATCGAAAGACACTGCTTTGTCGGCAGCGAGGAGCGAGCGCTGGATGCCGGTGAGACCTTCAGCGCGTGGTTTGTCCTCGTGGCGCTTCACGTTGATGGCGTCATCGAAAAGCAGGCCGCGACGTTTGAGTTTGGCGGCTTGTTTTTCATCGGGTGTGGAGGCGAACCAGCCGCCCGTGAGCCGACCTGCGGAGGGAAGCTCGAATTCTTTGAGTGTGCCGGTCTTGAGATCGAGACGGGCGGGATAGGCGTTGCTGCATGGCACCACGAGATCGTCGCCGTCGATGAGCAGGTAGCCCTGCGGCGCGAGTCCGCCCATGGCCTCGGTTTGATGCGGATGGATGCCGTAGAGGTAGGAGCAGCGGTCGTTGCACCAGACATCATCACCCGTCGCAGCATCCCAGCAGAAAACAAAAGTGCCTTCCAGCGGCCAGACACCCGCAGCGAAATAGACACGGCCTTCTTTGGCGACAGGTCCACCACGAATCGGCCACACGGAAATGAGGCGCTGATTGCCAAGCAACATGCGATTCGAGGGCACGGCCCGCTTTGACCACACGGCCGAGCCATCGGCGAGCTTCACGCAACGCATCATGCCGTCGTCAGAGCCGAAGAGCACGAGATCCCCGACGATGACGGGAGCAAAGCGCACCGGACCATTCGCCAGTGCCCGCCAGACTTCTGCGCCGGTGTCGGTATCGAAGGCGATGAGGCAATCCTCACGCGAACTGCCGACGATGAGCTTCTTTCCTGACACGACGGGTTCATAGCTGCGATCAAACTGGAGTCGTGTCTCTTTGAATGCCGGGCGCAGCGGCGGCAGCTCGCGCGACCAGATGAGATCGAGCTTTTCCGGCATCGCCTGCGTGGTCGAGGCCGTGCGCCCAGCATCATGCCGCCACATCGGCCAGTCGGCGGCAGGGAGGGTTGATGCACAGAAGAGAAAAAGAATGGCGCGGATCATGAGTGGTAGAGATTACGAGTTCATCAGCCCAAAGCTTCAGCGAAGCTTTTTCTCGCGGCGTCGTGTGATTGACCTCCTCCCCAGACTCGCCAGCATCGGCTCATGTCCGACTCCGCCGACACACCCGCCTTTCACGCCGCTGACTTCGAGTTCGCCCAGGACCTCCTGGATGGTGACAAAGCAGCTTGGCAACGCTTCGAGTCCGAGTTGAAACCCGCCATCGCGCGCAAGCTCGCCGGACTCGGCGCCACGGATGCGGATGCTGATGAAGTGCTCGGCATTGTCATGGAGAAGCTCTGGGCGCAGAAGAAGCTCGCTGCTTACACGGGGGCCGGGCCGCTGAGTGGCTTCGTGCGCACGATGGCGGCGAATGCCTGGCTGGAATACCTGCGCAAACATCGCCGCATGGTGCCCGCCACGAATCTTGCGGATGACGAGGGCGGCGATGATCCGATGGATCGTCTCGCCCGCGATGAAGCCGAAGCCCCGCAGGAGACTCCGCTCGCGCAGTTGCTGCGGGATGCGCTCATCTACTCGCTCACCCAGGTCGATGCCGAGGCCCTGCTCATCATGCGTCTGTCCCTGCTCCAAGACGTGAAGCAGCGCGATCTCTGCCTACTCTGGGGCGGCTGCCACGAGGGCACCATCTCGCGCAAAAAGGCCGAAGCCCTGGAGCAGATCCGCGATGAGACGCTGGCCTATCTCCACGAGCGCGAGCCCACCCTGCAGATCTCCTGGCAGGACCTCATGGAAGCCTGCGGCGAAGGCGCGGATGCCATCCTCGGCCCCTCGATCTGAAAAAATTCCCCCTTTCTGCGCAAGTTCCCACTGCTCCGAGCATCTGCCGTTTGCAAACCCCACTAACGCCATGAGCACCGACCCCGATTTCAACATCCTCGCCTCCTTCCTCCGCCGCATGATGCCCGACGTGGAGGGCCACGACGCCGGCGATCCACCCGATGCCATCCGCACCCGCCTCGATACTTTTGCCGCTGGCAAAGCCGATGCCAAAGAGCGCGCCTCCCTCTCCCAGCTTCTCAAAGAGCACCCCGAGTATATCGGGTATCTCGGGCGAGCGATCCGGGGACGCGCGGCGTGACTTTCCGGGGATTAACCCGGCTCCGGCAGCTTCACGGGATCACGCAGGTTCGCGTTCAGGACCTCAGGCGTCACCTCACCTTCCCAGCGGCTGATGGCGACGGTGGCGACGCCGTTGCCGATGAGATTCGTGAGGGCTCGACATTCGCTCATGAAGCGGTCGATGCCGACGAGGAGGGCGAGTGATTCGATGGGGATGCCAGGCACGACAGCGAGCGTGGCCGCCAGGGTAATGAAACCGGCTCCCGTCACGCCGCTGGCACCTTTGGAGGTGATCATCGCCACGACGAGCAGGCTGATTTGCTGACCGAAATCGAGCGGCGTATCCGTCGCCTGCGCGAGGAAGACAGCTGCCATGGCCATGTAGATGTTCGTGCCGTCGAGATTGAAGCTGTAGCCCGTGGGCACCACGAGGCCGACGGTGGAGGGCGCGCAGCCGAGACCGCGCAGTTTTTGGATCATCAGCGGTAGCGCTGTCTCAGATGAACTGGTGCCGAGCACGAGCAGCAGCTCTTCTTTGATATAACGGAGGAAGCGGAAAATGGAGAACCCGCACCAGCGCGCGATGCTGCCGAGCACGACGACAACAAACAAACCCGCTGTGATGTAGAAGCCGATCATGAGCGTGAGCAGCTTCCCCAATGCTCCGATGCCATGACTGCCGATGGTGTAGGCCATGGCACCGAAGGCACCGATGGGTGCGAACTTCACGACGATGCCCATGATGGCGAAGAAGACCTCGCCCGTGCGCTCGATGACGTGCAGCACGGGCTGGCCGCGTGCGCCGATGCCGGTGAGAGCAAACGCGGTGATGAGGGCGATGAAGAGCACCTGGAGGAGATCGCCACTGGTAAAGGCACCGACGAAGCTGCTCGGGATGATGTTCAGCAGGAAGTCCACCGTGCTGAGTGTGTGCGCTTTGTCCGCATACTCATGCGCGGTCTGCGCGGCCTTGGCTCCGAGCTCGGCCACGTTTGCGTGAAAGCCGACACCGGGCTTCAGCACGTTCACGACCAGCAGGCCGATTAGCAGTGCCAGGGTGGAGACGACCTCGAAGTAGAGCAGTGTCTTCCCGCCCACACGCCCGAGCTTTTTCATATCGCCCATTGATGCCACGCCATGCACCACGGTGCAGAAGATGATCGGCGCGATCATCATCTTGATGAGTTTGATGAAGCCATCACCGAGCGGTTTCAGCGACTTGCCATGCTCAGGGAAAAAGTATCCAAGCGCGATGCCGAGCGCCACGGCGAGCAGCACCTGAAGATAAAGGATGCGATACCAAGGCGTGCGAGTGGCGGCGGGAGTGGACATGAGATTTGGATTGAATCCCGAACCCGCACTCCAGCGCAAGAAATGTCTCAGCGAATCACCCGCGCCAGCCATTCGCGCAGGCGCTGGCGCTCGGGCATATCTCGCAGAGTCCAGGCGGCGCTGTGATTCGGGAAGGGCATGGGGACAAAGGTCCAGTCGCCGGTGAGGCCGGTGCTTTGCAGCCATTTCTCAGTGGCGGCGGTGGTGACTTCCTGGCTGATCCACTGCGGGCGGCTGCCGAGGCGCTTCAATCGTTCCAGCACGGCCGCCTTGCCTCCATCGCCGGGCCAGCGGCGGGAGCCATCGTAGTGGCTGTGACAAATGAAGCCGCGCCAGAGCCGCGCGATCTCGTCATCATGCAGGCCGATGAAGTTGCACGCGATGCTGCCGCGCGAGAAGCCGGTGATGAAGACACGCTGTGAGTCGCCGCCGAAGCGGGCGCAGAGGTCGCGCACGGTTTCGAGGCAGTAGCGCTTCGTCTGCTCCACATCACCCCACCAGCGTTGGGCGTTTTGAGTGATGCCGTCCTTCTCTTCGATGAAGGGCAGGCTCGCCCAGATGATGCCTTTGCCGCCGCTGATGCCATAACCAAGGATGCAGCCCTCGACACTGCCATCGCAGGTATCTCCACGCGCGTCGGCGTAGGGGCCGTTACCGGCGTATTCGATGATGACGGGGTAGCTTTTTTCCGGCTGCCAGTCAGTGGGCAGATGCAGGAGATGGTAAACGGAGGTGCATTCCCACCCCACGGCGGTTTGCGGCACTCGCTTTCCTGGCGAAGGCGGGCCGTGAGTCACGGCGGGCACGATGAGATCAGGCGGGATGGCTTTCCAATCTGACGTCTGGGCCATCAATGAGGTGAAGGCGGACAGAAGACCCATGATGAAAGCCCACTGTGTCATATGACGGGCGTCTCCGACTTCGGTTTCAGGAAGCCGACCTCGGTGAGTTCGAGCTGCCATTGATCCAGATATGCCTGCATTCGCGCAGAGGTAAAGGCTCCGGGCAAGGCACGCCCAAGGTTGCCTTCGGCATGGCCGAGCTGGTTGCCCTCCTCTCCCTTCGGCATCGTCGGATCATTCACGCTGATGGTGAGCAGCTCACCGGTGCTGCTTTCGAAAATGCCGCGATACACGCCGGGCGGTGTGGGGACGCTGACATCATCCCAGCACATGCGCAGGCGGGCGGACGGGAGACTGGTGGTGAAATCTTCAGCCCGGCCGACGAGGATGAGAGGCTCGGCGGCAGTTGCGGCGGTGGTGAGTCTGACCAGCGGCCGAAGTTGTGTGTAGGCCACGAGAGTTTGATGCATGGCGCTGCCCTCGGGTGCGAGGCAGCGGATGGTGTCTCCCGGCTGTGCCCATTCCGCCTGGATGAGGCGCACGGCGTTTGCCGTAGCGGCGGGCGGCAGCTTCGGCATGTCAGCACAGGCTTTTTCCACGCGGGCAGCGAGTGCTGCGGAGCTAAGATCGAGCCATTGAAAATGCACGGCGGTGGTGCTGGCATCGCGTGCGGTGAGCGGTGTGCCGAAGTGGACTTTCACCGGGTAGCGCACCTTTTTCGGCATCTTCTTGAAGCAGTTCCCGCCTTCGTGGGAGAAGACGGAGCCGTAGAGCCCGTCCAGATAGACGGGAACGACTTTGGCGTCGCCATGCCGGGCCATGAGTTCGAAGCCTTTGCGCAGGTCATTGAACATGCCGTGGCGGGTGATCTGACCTTCGGGAAAGAGGCAGACGATGCGCCCTTCCTTGAGTGCCGAACCAACACTGCGGATGGCGTCCTTGGCGCGCGTGGGAGAGATGGGCACGGTGCCGACGATGCGGAGAAACCAGGTCACGGCGCGGATGTTGTAGAGCTCGTCCCACATGACGAAGCGGACGTGGCGCTGGCAGGCGGCACCGAGGATGAAGGCATCCATGTAGCTCACATGATTGGAAAGAAGCAGCACGCCGCCGGTCTCCGGCACGCGCTCATGATTCACGGAGCGTACTTTATAGACCATGCGCACGATCAGCAGGGCGATGAAGCGCAGCAGATAATGCGGCAGCAGTCTCACGGTGTAAACCGCCGCCACGCACATGAGCGCTGCGAGTACCCAAAACTGCCCGGCGATGCCGATGCCCGCCGCTTTTAACCCGACCAGCAGCAGCACGCCGAGCACGCCCGCGATGCTATCCATCAGATTCATGGAGGAGAGTACCCGTCCGCGCTTCTCCGGCTCCGCGCGATCCTGGATAAAGGTCTGGATGGGCACCATGTAGCAGCCGCCGAGCAGGCCCACGGCCAGCAGAGCGTACTCGAAACTCCTCGCTTCCACCGGCGCCGAACCAGCCCACATCAGCGCCAGCGCCAGGCCGAGCGCGCCGAGCGGGATGATGCCGAGCTGGAGCCCGCGCCTGTTCACCCAGGCGACGACCAGACTGCCCGCCACGGTGCCGAGTCCCACCATGAGCGTCATGTGAGAGGAAGCGGACGCCGCGCCGCCCGTGGCTGGATCGGGATGTAGCGTGAGGCCGATATCGACAAACATCGCCGCCGCCATGCTGGCGACGAACCAATAGGTGGAATTTCCGAAAAAGGCACGGCGCATGGGCAGATCCATCAGGCACTCGCGCAGGTTTTTAAAATGCTCCCAGCACATGGATGGGCGAAATTTCACCTCGGGATGCGCGGGCGTGCGCTGTATCGCCAGTCCGGCCAGCAGCGCCACCACAGCCACGGCAAAGAGAATCCAGATCGGTGTCGCAGCAGCCTTCCATGGGTCGCCCGAGTCCTGATAAAGGGCATCAAACCACACACCACCGACACCAAGGCCGGAGAGGATGCCGACCATGGTCATCAGTTGCATCCAGCCCGCCGCCATGCCGAGCCGACGTGAACCGACCAGTTCCTTCAAGATGCCCATCTTGCTCGGGCTGAAGAAGGTGGACTGCACAGCCAGCAGGAAAAAAGTGCCGAGCGCCAGAATGATGCTCGTTTCTCCCCAGGCCGCTTCAAAGCAGGCCCCAGTCAGCAGCAGGATCAGCGCCTGGGCGATGAGCATGGCGATGAGCACGGAGCGCTTCGCATATCGATCCGATAGCCAGCCCGCCACCGGTGCCAGCAGTACGAAGGGCAGCAGGATCATCGCCCCCAGCCATGCCCCGATCTCCATGCCCAGGGCACCGGCGGCCACCTTGGGTGCCAGACCCACGAGCATCATCTTGAGGATGTTGTCATTGAAGGCATTCAGGGCGGTGGCCCCGAGCACGAGCCAGAGGGAAAGCTTGTTCCGCGCTGGCAGGGCGGTGAGTTGATTGAGGTCAGCGGGAGCGTCGGACATGGGCCGCCTATCAGGCACAGTCCGCACGAAGTTTCCAGATGAGAATCACGGACGGAATGACGAATGCCTAAGTCCCGAATGACGAAAGAATGTCAAAGCTCAAAGATCGAATACTTCACATGCCAGGGTGAGGTGTTACTTTCGTCACTGAGCATTCGGTTTTACTCATTCGTCATTCGAGGCAACTACCCACCAACCCATGTCCCCCCGAGACCTCCTCGAAAAACTCCACAAGATCGAGCGCCTGCACGCCCAGGCGACGACGCCGGGAGAAAAAAACGCCGCCGCCGAGGCCATGGCACGCCTCCAGGAGCGGCTCGGCGGAGTCAGCACGGCAAAGGCCGAACGTGTCATCGAATATCGTTTCGTCCTTGCCGACGAGTGGTCAAAGCGCCTCCTCATCGCCCTGCTTCAGCATCATGGGTTGAAGCCCTACCGCCGTCACGGCCTGCGCCGAAACACCCTCCTCGTCCATACGACCAAGCGCTTTGTAGACGAGACCCTCTGGCCCCAGTTCATCACCCAGAGCGAGCAGCTCAAAGGCTGCCTGGATGCCGTCACGGACCGAGTCATCGCCGACGCTTTCCCCCGCCGGAAGCGCTGACCGCAGTAAAGTGATGCTTTGTGCGTGACGTCTCGCCGCGCGGTGGCCTGCGTGAAATTATGCGGGCAGTTCCGCCCGATCAACCTGCAGACATCCTCACGCTGCACGCCCGCTGGCGTGATGGAACTCCTGATGCTGTCAGGTGATCTTTTTGCCTACAAGCGGGCATTCATTTGGAAGGGCCCAACCCCAAGCCACATCGCGCCTCTGTGACTCTTTTGTCACCCGAAACGCCTTTGTTTTCACTGGCTGGACAGCATTTCTGCGTTTCGTGACCTCCCGTTCCATGAAAACCGTCCTCACCGCCCTGCTGGCTTTGCTCTTTGTGACAAGCCGGACACATGCCCAGGCACCTGCTCCCACGCCCGCTTCGGACTACCTCGGCCTCTCGCGTGAACTGCTGAACAAATACTATGAGATCCGCAAGCTGCACGACAAGGAGCGAACAGACTGGAAGCTCGGAAAAGAGGTGGTGAAGAGCCGCCTCGACCTGCTCGAAAGTCAGCTCAAGGAACTGCAAACCAAGACCGGTGAGGAAAGCAAAAAGATCACCGGCAACGACACCGAGCGCGAGAAGCTGGAGGCACGGAACAAGGAGCTTCTCGTCGTGCAGGATCAGCAGATCGAGGTCATCGAGAAGCTCGAAGCGCGGGTGCGTAAGCTTTGGAAAACCCTGCCTCCCACTCTGCAATCGAAGCTCCAGCCTCAATACGATGGCATCCCTGAAGCCGCGAAGAAGCGGGAAGACATCCGCGCCACTTCGGCGGAGCGCTTTCTCAAGGTGCTGGCCATCCTCAATGAGGTGAACAAATTTCACTCAGACATCGCCGTGGTGAACGAGCGCCGCAAACTCAAGGACGGGCGGGAGGTGGAGGTGCGCACGCTCTACTTCGGGCTGGCCCAGGCCTACTTTGCCGGCAGTGAGGAAACTGCGGATGTCGCAGGCATCGGCATCCCAGGGCCGGACGGCTGGGAGTGGAAGGAAATGCCTGACCACGCCAAAGCCATCGACCTCATGATCGCCATTAACAAAGGCGAGAAGACCGCCGACTTCGTGCCGCTGCCGGCTGAGATCCGCTGAACCACTGCGCCCACCTCTTTAATCCCATGAAGCGCCAGCTCCTCTTCACCCTCGCCGCTGCGGCCTTTGCCGGACTCAGCCTCCCCGCGCCTGCTCAGACTGCTGACAGTCCGCTGAAGGATGTCACCACCGATCTCCAAAAGCGTCTCGATGATGCCACTGCAGCGCTTTCCGCGATGCGGGCGGACATTGAAAAAGAAAAACTGCCCATGACACAGCGTCTCGGCCAGGTGGAGGAGCAGGTCATCGATGCTCGCAAGGAATATGACCGCGTGCTGCGCCTGCTCGACAGCCGCACGCTCGAAGTCACGAACCTCAAGTCTTCGAACAAAAGCAAGGAGGACACCGCCTCGTATCTCACCAACCTGCTGGACGAGTTCTCCCGCAACTTCGAGACCCGCATCCACATCACCGAGCTCCAGCAGCTAGGTGGCCCGCTGAAGAGTCTTCAGAACAAGGGGAACAACGCTAACCTCAGCACGGGTGAGCAGCTTCAGGCACGGTTCGACATCGTGAGCATGGCGCTCGACCGGCTGGAGAATGTCTCTGGCGGTGCCATCTTCGACGGCAAGGCCACGGATCGCAGCGGCACGGTCACGGACGGGAAGTTCATCGTCATGGGTCCACTGGCCTACTTCGCCTCCACAGATGGCAGCAAGTACGGACTCGCCGATCTGAAGAACGACTCTCTCGATCCCACCCTGCTGCCACTGCCGGAAAAGACTCTGCCGAAGGGCATCGTCGAAGTTGCGAAAACAGGCCAGGGCATCCTGCCCATCGATGCGACGCGGGGCAATGCTTTCAAACTCGAGGAGCAGAAGGACAGCATCGTGGAGGAATTCCTCAAAGGTGGACCGCTCATGTGGCCCATCGGCATTCTCGGTGCTCTGGCTGTCCTGGTTGGTTTCTTCAAATGGATTCAACTTAGCCTCGTTGGCCGTCCATCTGGCCGCCGTGTGCGTGAGCTGCTGGACCTGCTGGACAAGCGCAAATACGCGGATGCTGAGAAGCTGGCGCTGCGCACACGCGGCCCCATCGGTCAGTTCATGGCTGCGGCAGCCAAGCACTACACCGATCCCACGAACGTCATGGAGGAGACGATGTTCGAGAAGATCCTCGATGCGAAGACGAAGCTCAATTCATGGATTCCCTTCGTGAAGATCGCCGCTGCGGTGGAGCCGCTCTTCGGACTTCTCGGCACCGTTACGGGGATGATCAATACCTTCAAGCTCATCACCGTCTTCGGCACGCAGGACGCCTCCACTTTCTCTTCTGGCATTGCTGAAGCGCTCATCACCACCGAGTGGGGCCTCATCACCGCCATCCCATGTCTGCTCATCGCCGCCTTCCTGGCACGCAAGGCCCGAGCAGTCATTGATGACATGGAGAAGCTCGGCGTGCGCATCATGAATCATCGCCTCTCCGGTCAGTTGCGTGTGCGCATTGGTCCACAGGATGAAGGCGAAAACAAAAAGCCTGAACTCATCTCACTCGGAGCCACACCTGCTCCCGCCGTTTGACCCAGCCCATGCTAGTCAGTATTTCAGCACCCATGCTCGCCGCCGTCACTCCCCAGGAGTACTGGCAGAGCGCGCTTGATCTCTGGGCTGCCGGAGGCTGGGGCATGTGGCCGCTGGCTGGCACGGCCTTCATTCTGTATGCGAAGTGCGGCGAGCTTTTCTGGGAGATGTGGATCAGGAACTACCGCATCCACCATTACTTCGGTGGACGGAAGATTGTCACCAAACTCAGCGGCGACCATGCGGCCAGCGCCGTCGTTTTTGATTCGGCCAAACGCTACATCAATTTCCACGGCGTGGAACTGGACAACGAACGCAGCTATCAGGAGGTGGAGACCGCCTTCCAGGAAGTGGTGACGGAGGAAATCCCCGGCGTGGACCGTGACCTGAAGTTCATCCAGATCGCCGTTGCAGCCGCGCCCTTGTGGGGGCTGCTCGGCACCGTGACGGGCATGCTTACCACCTTCATGGGCCTGGCCAAAGGCGGCGGAGGTGAAAAGACGATGAACGTCATCGCAGGCGGCATTTCCGAGGCGCTCATCACCACGGAGACCGGCCTCATGGTCGCCCTGCCAGGTTACTTTCTGCACTACGTCCTCACGGGCAAACGGAACAAATTTGAGGGCTTCCTGGAGCATCTCCAAAACGCCTGCTGCCAGCGCGTGCTGAAGCTCAGTCGCCATCAGGACCCGGACGCCGATTAACCCCACGAACCCATCACCATGGCCAGATTTGGAAGCTCCAACGAACCCGAGGAAGAAGCAGCGATCGACATCTCCCCGCTGATCGACTGTATTTTCATCCTCCTGATTTTCTTCATCGTCACCACCACCTTCGTGGAGGAGACCGGTGTGGAGGTGGACAAGCCGCAGGCATCCTCCGGCGCGAACTTGGAGAAGCAGAGCGTCATGATCGCCGTCACGGCGGAGGGAGCCATCGTCTATGGTGGGAAGGAGATCGGCATCAGCGGCGTGCAGCCTATCGTGCGCCGTTTTGTCGATAAGGAGGCGGACACGCCCGTCATCATTCAGGCCGATGAAAAGGCACCCACCGGCATGTTTGCCCGCGTGCTGGACGAGGCCAAGCTCGGCGGAGCCATGAAGGTCTCCCTCTCCACCGCGAAGAACTGATTTCACTGACTCATGAGCGCCCCGGCGGACACACCTCAACGGCTCCAGAGTGGCAAAGGCGGCATGTCTTTGTTCATCGGGCGCGTGGTGTCGGCAAACGGCTTTGGCATCCTCATGACAGCCTTTGTGTTCGGCATTCTGCCCGGTCTTCAGATCGTCACCGGCGGTGCGCAGAAAAAGGAATTCACCCGCAGTGTGGCCACCATCACCGACACCCCGCCGCAGGAAAGCCTGCTGGAGGACAAGCCGCCGCCACCGCCTGAGCCCGAGGAGCCGCCGCCCGAGATGCAGCAGCCGCTCGCCTCACTGGCAGACATTTCAGGGGCGCTGAATCCAAGCGGCACAGGTGCGGCCA
>Ga0209480_10000554_pt1 | contig 30568 bp, 17 predicted proteins | sample JI61114C2DNA_FD_187501 | JGI IMG/M metagenome (GOLD analysis project Ga0209480, IMG submission 187501) | Wastewater effluent complex algal communities from Wisconsin, to seasonally profile nutrient transformation and Carbon sequestration -... | ecosystem: Engineered > WWTP > Effluent > Algae... | reverse complement strand
CGTTTAACGTGCTGCCAATTCCAGTTGCCCATGAAAATTCAATTTGAGCGTTAGCGGTTAACATTAGGCAGCAAAAGATGCTGAGTAGGGTTTTGTGTGGCATGGTATTCATATACTACAAAAATATTAAAATAAATTTTGAAAATACCAACTCGATAACGGATGCAAACTTCAACTACAAAAGCTTTTGCGGGGGAGGAGTGGCTCACAATGCTATTTAGGTCAACGGCAGTGCCTACTTAATTAGGCTGAAATCCACCCGATGTCTTTAGTTAGGTTCATATTTCCCAAAACCCTATTTTGTTAGCATGCTGATAATTTGATCACCAGGGTGAAAATGACTCCTAGTGGGGGGTATTAATACGGTATTTTGCTTGAAAAGCACTTTTTACCTTTAGTCTCAAAATAATAATAATATGAAAACAATTAATTACCCAAACGTATTTAGAAAGTATTTTGCCTTATTGGTTTGCTTTATTGGAGTTCAGTTTATTAATGTGAATAGTTTGAAAGCACAGGAAGAGCCATGTGATTGTAAAAAATATCAGGAAAAGGGGCATGCAGCACCTACAAATTGTAAAGATTATTGTGCACTAATTGATTCGTTTAGCCGGATTATGCCAGCATCAATTGCAACAACGAGTTCTATTTCCCTTAATAGCCTTAAATCTTATTATTTGCAATTTATTGACTCTATTGATAGAAAAGACGGCGGCATTCGAATTTATTATGGTTTTTATAGTGGTTCAATTGTACAAATAATTTGTGTATCTAACAAAGAAGACGATCCTGCTTACGAATTGGGTTATTATGTGCTAACCAATAATAATAATAATTCAGGTTATAACATTAATCCCAAAAATACTATTACAAAAGATTCGACTATTAAATTAATTAAAGAATATTTTTATAATATTTCAATAAGCAATCGTAAGCTTTTTGATATAATACCGAATGACACGATACGATTTGCAAGGTTTTACCCCTATTCTGAAATTGAGCAATTGATTAAGGATGTTCCATCAGACAGAGGGAAAGCTGTTTTTATCACACTCGAGCAGTGTTATGTTCCACTTAGTATAAGCAAAAAATATAAAGATTATTCAGATATGAATGTGCTAAATATGGCAGATAGTTTTTATGTCGGCCATTCAACAGTAATGTATTTACAAGCAGAGGACAGTCCTGGTGTTCTAGGAAAAAAATTAACAAGTGATATAGAGCCAAGAAATAGTGAAATCCCACCTAATTACAAAAGCGGATTTCTGGAAATAGGCAAGCCTTGCCCTCCACGATGTGGAGAGATTACGTGGAAGGATATTAAAGATAATCATTAAAACTATTGCTAAAATTCAATTTTTAAAATTGGAACAAAGTGGAATTATACTTTCCGCTTTATAACAATATACCATTAAATTATTGTATTTGATTGCACAATGATTTTTAATAATTAAAGTAAATTCCTAACCTCCTGTAATTATTTACAATTAAAATAGTATTATATGCGGTATTATAAAAAATCCAAGAAGGAAACCTTGTTCGCACATTTCATGGCATCCGGTTGGCCATTGATCAGGGTTAATATACATGTATTATTGATTATCGTTATTGGAATTTTTGCTTTTACAATTCCTGCTCAGTCACAGGATTATTTAAATCAGTTTATTGTAAATTATGCAGAGCACCCATATAATATATTAAATGTTGTGGCTGCATTTTATATATGGGCTTACTTTATTTATTTTTCAGTTGTTTTAACCATTGATAAAAGACAAATTATTGTTAAAAATAGTGATTCAGCAGCTAAAATAGCCATTTTACTGCCTTTAGGTTTGTCGTTATTGCCAACAATAACACTAAGTTTCTTGCTATTGTTTAAGTATTACAAATTTGCAGGATCAACACCAACAATCAAAGAATTTCTTGCTATTGCTATTATAATATCATTTCTAATTGTTCATATTTTTGTATGTATAATTACTTACTATAAATATTATAAAAATAACGACCTAAGAAACAGTTTATCAAAGTCCTCAAGTTTGATATTTTTATTTAAACGAAAAAAATATAAACGTTGGGGGCTAGCATCATTAGCACTTTTGCTAATTATTGCTGTTATGATTTTACTTCCGGAGATAGTAATGCGTTGGATGTCAGAAAAGAATTTGTTAAATCCTCTCTCTATAATTGGCATTGGTTTAAGTGCCTATTTAGTGTTTTTTACGCTACTTGGAGCCTATAATAATTCTCTTAAGAAACCGCTTTTTATATTATTATTTGTGTATTTGGCACTTAGCAGTATTACCAACAATAGTCATGAAATTGAAATTTTTTCATTCGAAGATGAATCTTCTACAGGAGATATTCGTAATACTATTGAGGATGATTTTACTGAATGGATTACTGCCATAAGTGAACAAGATACTTCTTTAAATGAAATACCTGTTTACATTATAGCTCATCAGGGAGGAGGTATTCGTGGCATGAGTTGGAGTGCAAGGGTGTTGCAACAGCTTGATCAAAATATTCCAGGATTTTACGAACATATTTACGCAATGACTGGCGCTTCCGGTGGTTGCAACGGTATGATTTGCTACAATACATTAAAACATTATTATCCGGACGTAGATCCAACAAAATTAGACACCATTTTAGACACCATTTTAAACTATGATTACTTAACACCGACACTTGCAACTTACATATTTTCTGAATCAGTTCAATTTTTGTCACCATTACCAATAAAACGTTTTGATCGAGGTAAATCGCATGCCAATTCTTTTGAAAAAGGATTTTGCCAAGAAAGTACGCGTACAATGGGGATACCGACACTTTCGATGTATGAATCAAATAATAATATGGAGAATAGAATCCCACATATGCTGGTTAACGGTACCATAGCAGAAAAGGGCCAAAAAGTTATTTATTCAACCTTACAACTATCAGATGAATTTAAGTCTGATATTGATTTAGTAAAATATCTGAATGCTGATGCTGGTTATCCAACTCAGGATTTAATGGTTAAAGATGCAATGCTTGTTTGTTGCCGGTTCCCTTATATATTACCCGGGGGCACTATTCCTGTTCCGGTTGACAGTAAAAAGAGTATAGGTAATATTGTAGACGGGGGATACCTTGAGAATACCGGTGTTATTACTGCTCTGAATTTGGCTATAGAAATTGATTCGACTTATCAAAAGTATAGAAAAAAAATTGAATCAGAATGCGATTGTCAAAGTGCTACAGTAAAGCCTAAAGATAATTGTACTCCTTCCCGCGAAGAGCTTGTTTGTAAACATAAAAAAGTTAAACCCATTAAAATTAATATCATATATGTATCAAACGGCAACTACCAACTTGATGAAAGTACCGCTGTTGGATTCGCTCACGAAACTGCGTTACCGATAATTGGTATTAACAGTTCTAGAGAAATTGCAGCGGAGGCTGCTAATACCGAAACAATTACCACCATTATTAAAAGGGCGGGTTTTGAATACGGAGCTTTTTATTTACCAAGAACTACAGATGAGGAATTGGCATTAGGATGGGTGATGTCAGATAATGGTCTGGCAATAATTAAAAATTACGCAACAAACCTTGAGCATATTACTATCAAAAATCCCAACCAATATGATAACAATATTGTTGAAATAAATACTAAAACCTATGGAAAAATTAAAGACTATCTTTATAACAATTCTGCAACGGGTAAGTAAAGACTTTGAGCGTTTATTTTATTGGATTTGTAGACATAATTTCCCATTAATTCTGCTGACATATGTTGTATTGGCGCTTTACCCTAAGGTATTCTTCTACAATGTAAATAAAAATGTAGTTGACAATAATTATACTAGCTACAATGCGAAATTGATTACACTTTGCGCGGGCTGTGATGATGGTTATAATATAGATACCAAGTGGACAAATATACCATGCATACAGGAAACAAAACTTGCTTATAATGCAGGAAAATACTCAACACAATATTATCCTTTGGATCTTAGTTATATTTTTATATATACCACTTTCGGGTTTTGTTTGCTCGTCAGACTAAAACACCGGTTTAGAAGGTTAAAATACAAAACACTACTGTTCAATTCATTAAAATATGCGTTAATTATCGCAAGTATTGCTGATTTCTCCGAAAACACCGGGTTGCTGCTTTATTTAAACTTTGATATTGATGGAGCGCTATACCTCAACTTTGTCGCGAATAAAATAAAATTTATTTTTTTATTTGTGGTTGCATTGTCACTTGGTTCACTATGTTTATTGAACTTTATTATTGATATTAGGAGGTTTTACAAGATTATTAGGTCGTGATTGAAAATTGCCATCTAAAAAATGGTAACTGAATACCCGATTTTATGGCAGGTTAACATTATAAACTTGTAGGGGACGAAAGTTGTATAATAATGTAAACGATTGAATGCATAACGCCCAGTATTGAAGTTATGTTGATATATATCTTTAAGGGCTAAATTGGAGTCTAGTAAAGGCAAAATTGAGGTGCACGTAAGATATTCGATAAGAGAGATGATTACCAATTATCTAAATCCGCAGAATAAACATCTTCCTCAGGGTAATTAAAATCTTTCACCAAAGATTTTTTGCTCACTATACTTCCTAGAGGGTCGATTACCCTACCTATAAAATTATCAATTTCTGTAGTATTAATATTGTTAATAATGTGATTGGTGATTTCTATATGGTATAGATATTCATAACTTATTGCCATATACCCATGATTAAATATTAATATGGAACGCATTTTTTGTTTAAATTCAACGGTATTCTTGTAATTGCTGCGCAACGAAAATGTATTCCAATCCATTTTTTTCGGAATTTTAATCTCTGATGATTGGATGACTTTATCCATGTCGTTTAACAAATCTTGATATAGTGCAATTTGCCTTAATACTATAAAATCGCCGTTCAAAATATAATCAATTCGTTTTTTAAAGTCCTGTTTTTGTTTTAGTTCCGGAACAAAATAATCAATTAACACATTTATCTGTCTGTACCTAATTTCATAACTTGAGTTAAATGTAAGGTGACTAATAGCCCAATCATTTTGATAAGACATCATTGCAACAAATTCAAGTATTTTGTCAATAAGTGTAATTGCGGAAATTTCTATTGGATCGCGTTGCATGATGAAATTGAGTTATTTCGTTTAAAGCTTTATAATTTAAATATATTTTAATAGTTCACGGACCAATAAATATACTGTAGTTGAAGACTCTTCTTTTGCTGGGTTTAAGTGGTCAAAAGTGTTGTAATTTCTTTCAGCTCTTGTTATTGCTAACTCCACTCGTTTTTTTTCTTTTTTCGAATCGACACCATCAAGAAGCTCAAAAAAATCTTCCTCAATTATTTTACTGCCATTACCATCATATTTTACATTGAAAAGATTAATTAAATCATTGAGCATTTGGTTATAGTTTTTCCTATTTACGCCACCCCCTTGATGGTCATTAAAATGAAGAATCAACCAATATTCAAAAGCTTGGTTGGAATAGGCAATTCCGAAGTTATTTTTATTAGCTAATTTAATTGCGTTATTGAAATTTGCATCGGGAAAATTATCTTTATCAAATACACACCAGACTTGGTCGTATTTTCTTTGTTCTGATAGTTGAATAGCGCGTTCAACCAAGGAAATTGTATTACAGCCGGCACCCACAGATTTAACTGTTGCAGAAGTAATTCTAAATTGATTGAAATACGAAGGCTCAGTATTTTTGCCTTCGCAAACAATTAAAATAGCTGGTTTTTCGTCTAACTCAGGAGCTGCACGGGATAAAACAGGTTCTTTCCTCCTTTGGGCTTTCATGAGCGCAAGATGCTGCTCTTTCTTTTCCTGCTGTATGGCCTTTTTATTTTTCATTTTCACCCAATGAAAATTTTAGATTTTCAAAATTGCTTAAAAAAGGTACAGCGCCATATTTTCCTCTTATATAATTTTCCTCAAAAGGATCGTTTTTACGTACCTCATCTGATTTGAAATCAGCTAGTGAATACAATTTTGCAGCTCCATATTTATCCTTTTGGGTAAACCAAATTTGATCACGGCGAAACAGTCCTGAACTTAATAGGTTGGTGTCATGTGTATTAAAAATTAATTGTGCATTTTTTTTATTAAATTCTTTGGAGTTAAATAAGGCGACAATTTTACACACTAAATTAGGATGTAATTTTGAGTCTAATTCATCTACAACTAATGTGTAACCATTTTCTAGTACATCTAATATAGGTCCGGTTAAAGCGAAATATTTAAATGTTCCTGAAGATTCATCTTCCTCCATGGAAAACAACACATTTTCAATCGCACGGTTTTGGTTGTCATATTTTTTATGCGTAGTTATAACATCCGAAACAAATTCTGCTTTTTCCTCACGTGCTTCCATGATTATTTTGTCCTTTATGTCGTTTGGCATTTCCTTTGGAAGATTGTTTATATCTAATTTCTGCAGTTGAATATCCTGTATGCTTAGGTCAGCAGCTTTTAACAAGCTAAGAATTTTTGCTTTGTTTTCCGGGTCTGTTGATTTGCTCATGGTAAACCCTTGGTATCCTGACTGATTAAGGCCTGAAAGTGGTTTTAATTTTTTGAACCAATCAAGGACATTAATGGCAGACTTTTCATTAAATTGTGCAGCTACTGAAATTAATAAGGCATTTGTTCTCACCAGTTCTTCTTTAACTACAGTGCGCCCTTTTGTGAAATTTCTGTCATGAATATTAAATGTTTGCCATTCTCTGTAGAATAACTCAACTTCTTTAGTTTTATTTTTTTCATAAAGCCATTCAGAAACAATAGCATTAACATTTACTTCGAAACCATATCTAAATTGTGAGTTATTATGAAGGAAAATAATCTCAAATTCGGATGGTTCATTTTCGGTTTCTGTGCTGAGTTTAAATGAATCTACATCAATTGTTTCTCCTTGTTGGCTCTCTTTCGAACTATTTAGTACAAAATACCGCATAAAAATAAAAGCCTCCATAAATTTACTTTTACCACTAGCATTAGCACCATAAATAACAGCGCTCTTAAGCAGTCTATACCCAAAATTGGGTTCTGGAATAACATTTTCTACTTCAAGCCTATCTTTGTCGTAATTGGACGCAACTAGACTTAAAGTAGCTTTGTCTTTAAATGTTTTGAAATTGGTTACTGAAAATTGAATCAGCATAATAAAGGCTTTTGAATGAGTTATCCACAAAAATACGCTTTATTTCGGAAAAAAAGTTAAAATAAATGGCTTTTTAGGTAAGAATGTGTCTAAAAAGCTGTTTAAATTGCCAAAAATGCCAATATTTAATAACTTAAACGTTTGATTATTTGGTGAAAACCTATTAAAACACAAAGTTTTGTGTCACAATACTTTATTTATGTTATAATCTAATTAGTTGATAATCAATAAAATAGGACATTTTAAGAATATTTTATAGCCTATTATTTTGTCACTTTTCAATTACCTTCCACAATTTTTATTTCTTCCTCAGTGAGGTTGTAGAGTTGGTAGACTAATTGGTCGATTTGGGATTCGATTTTAGTTGTGTCTTGATTTCCTTTTTTCGCTATTAAAATGTCATCAACTAATTTTATAATATTCTGTTGACTTAATGGTTCAATTATAGGAATTGGAAGTTGTCTTATATCACCCAAAGTAATTTGCGTAAAATCATCTTTTTTTGCTGAACCAGAATTTTTTGTTTTGTAAAAAGAAAGTAATTTTGAATTGAGCAACGCTAATATATATTTATAACTGAGACTGTTTACATTTAATTTGATTATGTAAATGTCTTTTTTGCACACAAATTCCTTATCTGTGTATGTTGCCATCATTCTAAACTGACGACTAATTATTCTTCTAATTAGAATTCGTTCACCAATAAAAAAATTATAACTTTTTGGTTTCTCTTTTAAGTTATCACCGTAATTAATAAAACTAAAAGATTCATCTAAAATATATCGGTTTAAATTACCTGTAAATACCTTTTTGAAATCTTTACCAGAATCATCATTGTAGCTTGATTTATCAGCCAAAATCCCTCTCGCGGTTTCAGCAAAATCTGAAAGTTTAGTTGTTATTGAATCAAGTTTCCAAAATATTGAATTATCTGATTCGTTAAGGTTGATTTTCAAATCAGGTTTGGATGTCCAGACTTTACGGTTAAGAATTTTGAATTCTATATTTAGTAAATCTTCAATTTTTAATTTATCCTTAGGATTAAATTCAAATACTTCTGATTTTTCATTTGCCTTTCTTTGAAAGAAGTAAATACCAGTGTCGACATATGCATCAGTAAAAATATCGTAAGGAAGATTAATTGCCTTTACTAAAGAATATTTATTTGTGAATAGATTTCTTGTGTTTTTATACTTAGATCCTGTTAACCAAGTAATAGGATTAATGAAGCTTACGTTTGAATTTTCGCTGATAATTTTAAGGCCTTGTTCAATAAATATAGTATAAATATCATCTGTTGCTGAATACAATGAGCTGAAGTATTCCTTTCCCATTTCATTTGGTTTAACACCATACGGAGGATTCCCAATCACCACATCAAACCCCACAAAATCGCCATCATCATTCAACACTTCCGGAAATTCAAATCGCCATTCAAAGGCATTTTCAAATATTTTGTTAGATTTTATTTCTTCAATTTCGGCTTCTAACTTTTGGGTTTCGGTGGTGAGTTGTGCTATTTTTTTATTCCAATCAGCCTTTTCTTTAGGGCTCATTTCAAAAAGACTTTGCTGGGTGCTGAGTTTAACTAATTCACCAGTCAAGACATAGAGCTTTTTTACTTTTGGGTCGTTAGCCGATATTTCGCTTCTGAAATTGGATTTTATATCGGCAATCAGTCGCTCCATTTCGCGTTTCTGTTCCTTGCTTTCAGCGTTGCGGTAGGTGTCAACAGCTAATTTGTAGCTGTCTATAGTCCACTTGCTTTTTTTCAGGGCTTGCTTTAAATCCGCATCAATAGCAAAACGACTTACTAAAGAGTTACCACATTTTATATTGATATCAATATTTGGAAGGGTTTCTAATTCGCTGTCGTTTTTATAGTAGGCATTTTTTAATAATTCAATCCATAAACGTAAACGGCATATTTTTACTGAGTTGGTGTTAATGTCCACCCCAAACAGGCAGTTTTCGATGATAGTTTGTTTTTCGTGGAACAGGGTTTCCTGTATGCGCTGACTTTCTTTGTTGTTGGGATGGTATTCAAATAATTCGGCATCCTCGTCGGTAACAATTAATTCATCGTTTACGACTTCAACTTGATATTCTTTTAATCGTTTACCATCGCGATCCTGTAATATTTTGAGGTCGTTTTTAATGGCAATCATTTCATTGAGGGCAGAAACTAAAAAGTGTCCTGAACCAACTGCCGGGTCACATATTTTTATACTATTTACAATTTTATTGGCTTCAGCTCTGTCCTCAATTTTGTCGTATAATTCATCTACGGAATTACAATTCCAGTTTTTTGATTCATTAAATTTTTGAACCACCGCTTTGCGTATGGTTTCTCTGCACATATACATGGTAATAAATCCCGGCGTAAAAAAGGAGCCATCTTTATACCCGTTAATTTTTTCAAATATTAAACCTAAGACTGAAGCATTAATTAAGGTTTTATTATCTTCCTGTATTTCTTCAGAGCCTTCGCTACTAAAATCGTATGCATTTAAGAATTCAAAAATATATTCAAGTGTTTTTAGCTGGCCGGTCCGTTTTTTACCCTGTTGGTCCTTTAGCACAGTTGAACCAATAATCGGGATTGTTTTATCATCTTTCAGATTGCTTATAAATAAAGTTATCTGCTCTAATTCTGTCGGCTCAAAAAGGGAAGAGTTGAGATAAGGGACATTGGCAAAAACCTTTTTGACATCAGCGTTTCTATCATCCTGTTTCCGCGCCAATACCTGAAAAAACAGACTATTTAGGTCGTCATAATTTTTTATTTTGTCCGTATTGAGGAAGGCATATGATTTATCGCCATTGTGATAAGTAATTAATTGCGCTTCCAGTAATTTTAAAAATAATATCCGGTTAATCCAGGTAATAGATAATTCGAGTGCAACATTAAACAGACGCTCACTTTGCGAATTTCCGAATTGGGATGGTTTTTCTAATCTGCTTAATTTATCGAGACTGTCCAATTGGATGATGGCGTCTTCCAAAATTGTTCCTGTATGCCGGTCGTCCTCTTTATTCCGCTGAATAAGTTTTTTGCTGCCATCTTTTGTTTCAGTTAACCCGATAATATGTAAAAGTTCGCTGTAAAAACGTTTGTCTAAACTATTACTATCGTTGGCAAAAGGTAATTTGAGCAGATGCTCAGGAGATAATAATTTGAACAATGCAATAAGGGCATTATCGTCAGCTTTGGCAGCATTACGCAAAGGTTTTTGATAATCCTGAATATTGAAATAAGTGAATGTTATTTCATTTAAACAGGTTTCAATAAAAGGCTCTGCAATTTGTTTATAGAAAAAGTCCGTTTTGGTATCCGCCAGCCGTCCACCTTCAAAATCGATAAATTGGTTAACGAGATTTTTATTTTGCGCAAAGAGGCGTTCAAACAGCGTAGCATCAAATATGAACCATTCATGAATATTAGTGGCTACCAGATGTTTAACCTCCAGATTTTTATGTGTAATTCGCTCTCGTAAATAATACAGCACCAATTCCTGCAATGCTTTAGCATTCAATTTATCGGTAGTAATCATTTCCGACTTATTTGTCGGTTTTTTAGCCTCCAAAATCACCCCAACTGAACTTTTAGCCACATTTCCATTATGAATCACCAAATCATTCCGCCCTTTGGTATTGATATAATGGTTCGGTTCATAATACGTCTTCTTCAAAAAATCAATCACCAGGTTCTTATGAAACTCCTCACTTTCGGTATCATTAGTTCTATCCAGCAGGGTAATCAGGTTACTTTTAAAAGCCTCAATTTCCGTACGGTTAGGTTTCACCTTTAAAAAGGCTTTGTTAAGCGCCTGTTTCGGTTTGAGCTGGATTGGGAGCATGGATGGATATGGGTTTTGGGGAGTAAAGATAGGGGATTTGGGTGGGATGGGGGAGAGGGGGAGTGCATTTTTAAAATTACCAGATAAAGTTTATTTTTTAAAATATGCACCAATTTTTGAACAATTTAATTATTAGATTTAGATTTTTAAAATGGTGGAGGTTCCGATAAATTTTCGTTTAATTGATTTTCATTTTTGGGGCTACCTAATACATATGCTGTAGCAGTAATTAATTTTTCTTTAACATCAACATTTTTGATTATGCAAAGTCCAGAAAATTTAAAAATACGAGCACGAAAATTTTCAAACGCACTTACTGTAGTTATCCAGTTTGTATCTATTGAAATAAGTAACTTATAGTCCTTCACTTTGCACCAAATGTATTGTATGTTTGGATTTTGCTCTCCAATATTGGGAAAGATGTTCTTTTTAATTCTTCGTGTTGTAGAATTTGTATAAAAAGTTTTATTAAGAGAAACAAGTTTCCCCGATATTGAATTATTTATTATTTCAAAACTTGAGAGAGGTACTGCTTTTATTGTTAAATGATTTAATAAAGAATCAAAGTAGTGCATAATCTGAATCAGGTAAATACCATGTTTGCTGAGTGGTGGGTCAGCATGCGGCAAGGATAAATAACTCTTTGAGTTTTTAAAATTGACGAGAAGGCTTAGGCGGGGTATATTCAAATAATCAATTTGGGAAATATTATATTTGAATATAGATCCACTCTTTAGCTTTTCCATGACATTTTGCTCATGTTTTAGTTTGAAAGATTTCAGCTTTTCAACTGTATAAAAAATTTGATTTCGATCAACAACATTATGATGATTTGGGCATAATAAAATTAAATTTTCATAAGTATTTAACAAAATACCATCAATTTGTTGTGATCTTGGCCCGGTTTCGCTTATTATATGACAAATGTTCGAAGACGGAAATTCCACATCGTTTTCAACTAAATCCATACCACAATTTGGAAATGAACATTGTCCAGCTGATTTTGCAAATAGTTTATTTATTGTTGACCGTGAGTAGTTGCGCTTAGTCATATATGGAATTTACAAATAAAATTAATATTTTCTAGAAATCTGTAATTATCTATAAACAAGGGTTTCAACATTCAAAGTATTTTGAAATAGTTATTTTTAGGAACAATTTGAATTACTTTTTAGATAGCGATTGATTGATCAGTGTATAAAAATACTCCCATATAATAAACTTAAGTTTGATTAGTCTTAATTGTTATTATATTTTGTTGGATTTTTTTCTATTACAAGGCTCACATAAAAGTTGCAAGTTTCTATAAGTTGATGCACCTCCCATTGAAATTGGAATTATATGGTCAAACTCTAGGTTTAAATTAGATCCACATTCAACGCATTTTCCTTTATCTCGCTCCCAAACTTGGTTTCTAATTACATTAGAAACTTTCCCCCTTTTTGTCTTTACATATTTGTTTGTTGACTCTAATGGGTCAAAAAAGAAACTATATACGAAACTTTTTCTTTGATTAAATGTGGTATAAACATGTTTCCATTTTAACCATAAATCATCTAAACTTTCAACACGGTGCATGTCATCATTGTTGTTGCCATTTAAAATAATTCTATTCCAATCATTTTCATTTAAATAGGCTTGAACAAAAACGAAATTATGATATTCATTAACACCCCACTCATTAGTCATTTCGTAATCGAATGGTGATTTCAGAAACTCAGGTTGTTTTACTCCGCAGTATATTTCGCTGACTTGCTGGTATTTTTCTATGCATTTTTCCTTTTCATCAAAATATGTTTCATCATTCTTTTTAGATAAATTATTTCTTAGGTCATTAAAGTCAGGTAATTTAAAAGTTTGATAATACGTTTCAACAATATCATATATTATTTCCAATAATGGTTTGTAAACTTGTTCCTTTTGAATTCGCCTTTTTTCAGGATTGAAAAAATAAGAACCGGCCATCCAACAAGCAATTTGTTTTTGAATTACGGAAATATGTGTAGTTTTAAACCAATCGTATAATTTTGGTTGGATTGCAACAGCAAAAACCGCATGATTTTCAAAATCAAATACACCCTTGTTTACTAAATCATGAAATTTTATTAAATTGTTGTATTCTTCAATCGAAGTAATAAAAAAGGATATATAATTATAATTAATTGACGTCCGCAAATATCTTATGTTTTCAACCCTTTCTAAAAAGACATCAGATGATAGTTTTGCTTTTTTATGAATATAAGGGTCAATTAAAACAATTTGCCCTTTTAATATTTTATTATTCTCTAGAAACATATAACGTAGTTTATATAAAACGATTCGTAATGATATCTTGTGATTAATTAACACCTATAACATTATTATTTTATTTCAATTAAAAGATACAAATTTTAATCTAAAATTTAATTCTATCGATATCACAAAAGAAATACAAAGTTTTATTTTACCATTTTGATATTGATTGAAGAGAATGCTTCAAATACAGCTTTTTAATTTGCGAAAAAATTAATCTTTCAAATAATAAAAGCATGAACGCAACTTTTCTTCCGGATCACTTTCATTTCCTTGCCAAATAATAATCATACTTGAAGAAAAATAATTAATCGTAACTTCATTACCTCGTTCATCAACTGCTTGTATATACCAATTTGCATCCTCATTATTAGTTTTCCCGTTATACCTTGAATATAATGTAAAGTATCTCTGTTTCGTTGCGCTCCCTAAAGATTCTTGGACAACTAAAACGTCATTTGTATGCGAATAATTAACGAACACAACTGTAGTTAAGCGTATAGAATCCGCTTTATTACCATTGCATTGATTGTAAAAATAGTCAAATTTATCAATGATTTGATTCCCTGTTGAATCCATGTCATTTGAAACGGTTTGTGAATATAAATAATTGGGAAGAACTAGGATTAAAATTGTAAGATAGTACTTCATACATTTTTATTTTATTTCAAAGTTGCGAAAAGTTAATATTACAAAACAGGTTCTTATTTTTATAAAAAAAAGAATTATTAATATGTTTTTACAATAAGTTTTAAATGGAATTTAGTATGTTGTTATTTCAATAATGGAACCTTTTGTAACATATGAATGCCAAATTAAAAATCTACTAGCTTCAAATTAAGTTTTCCACCATTTCTAATTTTTCTTGAACGATTTGGAAACAATTCGATTAACAAAATTGGCAACTCCAAGTCTCAAAACTTATGGTTCAATATTATCAAAATCAACGATTATTATTATAGTGTTTTAATAAATTTAGGCTTTAAATTGAACAGCTTCATTTTTGTCATAAATTAGCCTTTAAATAAAACATACCCACCAACTCATTTTGGTAATCCAGCTATTTTAACTAAATTAACTCTGTAAATGGATGGTTTCTATTTTTTCCATCAAATCCAAACCTACAAATTAACCTCTTGATTTTCTACCCCTCATCACTTAAATTCCCGAAAACCCGTTAATGCTTTTCTTGTCACATTTTAGTAAATATTAAATGAAATAATTACAAAAGATAATTATAACATATTTACAATCAATTAATTATATAAAAATGTCACAAATTGATTAATTAGTATCATGTCACAATGAAGTAGATAGAGTATACTTTTTGGCATTTGTTAAATCTGGAAAATTTGAGTTTAAAGTCGAGTAATGCTTGAATTGCCCTTTCCACTGCGTTAGGGGTTGTAGCGGAAACCCCACAGACCGAGGAACGAGGGCGAGGAGTTGCAGCGGAAAACCCGCCCTGAAGTAGAAAATTTTGCGCCGGGGGGCTTAAAATTTTCACTTCAGGGCTATGGGCCCTTAGTGGCATTGTGTTTTATTGGTAACCTGAATTAGCAAATTTTTCTACTGAAGGGAACGCCCTAAAGTAGAAAATTAGTTCGTGCCTCACTAATTTTCACTTTAGGGCGAGCCCTTAACAGATACCATTTGCCTCCTGCAGTCAGGTATTTCATTTTATTTGGATGTATTTAAATCCATCCTGAAGTAGAAAATTGGCTCGTGCCTCGCAAATTTTCACTTCAGGAGTAAACGCCATAAATCCAAACTCACTTTCCTCTCGTATATCCACGAAATAAATTTTCTAACCTTAAATGTATTCTATGAAAAAATTGCTCACCCAACCAATTAGAAGGTTGCAACATGCGGCTATAAATTGCATGTTTATTGCCTCAGGGTTGATGGCTACGCAGGTTATGGCATCGAGCCACAGAGAGGCTCCGCTGATTGCTAATGACCCGCTTGCCGACAATACTGACCTTTACGTGTTCCGGAGTCCGGATGATCCGAACATGGTTACGATTATTGCGAATTACATTCCGGCTGAAATTCCTTTTGGCGGTCCGAACTACAACCATTTCGGCGAAAATATCCGCTATGAAATTCACATTGATAATAATATCTTAACCCCGGGTGATGATATTATTTATCGCGCAACTTTTACGCGCACTAACGAAGATCCTACTACATTTTTTAGTATTCGTTTAGGCGCTGAAAATTTGAAAACTACCTATATGCTCGAAAAAAGTATTGATGGTGGTATTACGTTTATGACTATTGTTACTGATGGTGTAGTTCCTTCTATCAACATTGGCGCACGCTCTATTGAAGATGCTGTTGTAGGTTTAGGCGCAGCTTCTTACGAAGAATTAATGATGAGCGCTATTGCAACTGCTGCAACTGGCGAAAAAGTTTTTTGCGGACCGGTTGACGATCCGTTTTTTGTTGACCTTGGTGGTATTTTCGATTTAGGAAATTCACCCCGCGCTACTGAAACTCCTCGCGATGGTTTGGGTCATTTTAATACACATACTATTGCTTTACAAATTCCAATTAGTATGTTACAAAAAGATGGTTTGTCGGTGGATATGGCTGACGACATTTTAGATGGTGATTTTGTGATTGGTGTTTGGGCTAGTGCAAGTCGCCGTGCAATGCGCACATTAAATGGTGATGGTACTGAATCTGTTTCAGGTGATTGGGTTCAGGTTTCTCGTTTAGGTATGCCTTTAACGAATGAAGCGGTAATTCCAATTGGTGAAAAAGATTATTGGAATTCATTATCGCCTTATGCTGAAGATGCTTCGCATTTTGAATTTTTCTATAATCCTGAATTAGGATTGTATATGGATGATGCATTATTTGGAACTGCTGTTCCGCAATTTCAAAAATTGCGTATTCAGAAAGCAAGTTTAGGTGCTTATAATTTCAGCAATGGTGCTGATGGTTTATACGGTTTAAAAGGCAACCCTGCTTTGGACGGAACTGCATTAGATGATGCCATTTTCGGAACATTATTATTACCTGCTGCAGGCAAACCGCGTTCAGTAGATTTATGGCCGTTATTTTTTACCGGTGCACCAAATTTAGCTCCTTATCAATTAGCTACAGGCAAAGCTGGAAATCCACTTGCTGCTGGCAAACCATTTATCAATAACTTTTTACCAAATGGTGGTGATATGTTACGATTAAATATGGCTGTTCCTGTTACTGACCGTATGAGTCCTTTCTTCAGTTCTGAAGGTTTATTAGCTGCTGCGGTTATTGGTTTAACTGTTGATCCGTTTAATACTACTACTGCATTAGAATTTATTCCGAATATGGATGGATTTCCAAACGGTCGTCGTTTAGAGGATGATGTTACACGTATCGAATTACAAGCAGTAAGCGGAATTGTTTTAGCTGCAATTGGTTTATGGTACGATGATTATGATCCTGCTTCAGGTGAATCGCCATTAACACGCGATATGCGTGATGTAATTAATTACACTACACGTGTTGAACATAACGATGCTGCATTCCAAACTTCATTCCCATACCTTGCTGCTCCTTGGAGAGGCACTGCTGTGGATTATGAATATTAATTCCAATTATCAAAAATAAATACAATGAAAAATAAATTTAATATACTAAAAGAAAAGTTGAGTACGCTACTCATCGCTGCGATGATGTTGGTACCTGCTTTTCAGGCGTCGGCTTCCAGTCACCGCGAAGCTCCGCTTATAGCCGATGATCCATTGGCTGATAATACAGATTTATACGCGTTCCGCAGTCCGGATAATCCGGAAATGGTAACTATTATTGCGAATTATATTCCTTTACAATTACCTCACGGCGGACCGAATTATTATACCTTCGGAGAAAACATTCGCTACGAAATTCATATTGATAATAATATTGCTACACTTGGTGATGATATTATTTATCGTTTCACTTTTAACAGAACAGATGAAGATCCAACTACATTTTTTAATATTCGCCTTGGTGCTCAGAATATTAAAATGACTTACACACTTGAAGTAAGTAATGATGGTGGAATTTCTTTTTCTACCATTATAACAAATGGTGCAGTTCCACCTCCAAACATTGGACCGCGTTCAATTAATAGCGGTGTAGGTTTAGGTGTTTCTTATCAGAGTTTAATTAACAGCGCTATTACACCGCTTCCTGGTGGTGGAAATGTTTACGCTGGTCCTGCTGATGATCCGTTTTTTGTTGACCTTGGTGGTATTTTCGACTTAGGTGATGCTCCTCGTATGGGTGGTGAAAGTCATGATGGTGTTGCATGTATGAATGTGCACGTTATCGCATTACAAATTCCGATTGCGCAATTACAAAAAGATGGTTTAAGTGCAGCTATGGCTGATGACATTTTAGACGGTGATTTTGTGATTGGTGTATGGGCTAGTGCAAGTCGCCGCGCAATGCGCACATTAAATGGTGATGGTTCAGAATCATCTTCAGGTGATTGGATTCAAGTTTCACGTTTAGGTATGCCTTTAACTAACGAAGCGGTTATTCCAATTGGTGAAAAAGATTATTGGAATTCGTTATCTCCATATGCTGAAGATGCTGCACATTTCGAATATTTCTACAATCCTGAATTAGGTTTATATATGGATGATGATTTATTTGGTGGTGCTGTTCCGGGATTAAGTCCATTACGCATTCAAAAAGCAAGTTTAGGTGCTTACGATTTTACGAATGGTGCTGATGGTTTATACGGACTTAAAGGTTCACCTGCCGTTGCGGGAACTGCATTAGATGATGCCATTTTCGGAACATTATTATTACCTGCTGCAGGCAAACCACGTTCAGTGGATTTATGGCCAATATTTTTTACCGGTGCACCAAATTTCCCGCCATATCAATTGGCAACAGGAAAAGGTGGTAATCCGTTAGCAGTTGGTAAACCATTTATCAATAACTTTTTACCGAATGGTGGTGATATGTTACGCTTAAATATGGCTGTTCCAACTACACCAAGAAATGATCCTAGTTTCAGTTCATTAGGTTTAGTGCAGGCAGCAGTATTAGGATTAACTGATCCGACTTATGCAGCAACTGCAGACTTACAATGGATTCCAAACATGGATGGTTTCCCTAACGGTCGCCGTTTAGAAGATGATGTTACACGCATCGAATTACAAGCTGTCAGCGGTATTGTTTTAGCAGCTATTGGTTTGTGGTATGATGATTATGATCCGTTAGTGGATCCTAGTCCTGTGACTACCGATTTATTAGATGTGTACACATACACTACAGGTGTTGAAGCAAACGATACTACATTTAAATCGAAATTCCCTTATGTGCAAAAACCATGGAGTGGTGCTGGAAAATGTTCAGGTTTACCTGTTGATTATTTAGCCGAAACTGAATGTGATGTGCCTACCGATTTAAGTGCTGTTACTGTTGATGCTACTACCGTTAATTTAAGTTGGAGTGCAGAGGAAGCTACTACTTATCGAGTTGATTATCGCGTGGTTGGTGTTGGTCCTGTAATGAAAGCGCCATCGGTTGCGAATTTCACAACGTTATATGGTTTAACACCATGCACTAATTACGAATTCAGAGTTACGGTAAAATGTGTAAACGCAGGTGAAAATTATACTACCGAATGGGTGCCATTTAGCACACCATGCAGAATGGGAACTACTACCGAAAATATGATGGAAGTATATCCTAATCCTGCAAAAGATAAATTACAAATTAATTATTTCACTAGTGAAGGTGGTAATGTTGCAATTAGTGTAGTTGATGTTACGGGTAAAGTTTATCTTACTCAAAATACCAATGCATCAAATGGCTATAATACTTTTTCACTTGGTTTAGAGCAATTAAACAGTGGTGTTTATTTTGTTCAAATTAAAAATGGTGAAAAACAGGTTATCGATAAATTTATCGTGACTAAATAAGTGGTGCTTGTATGTTTGTTTATATTAAGGAGGGGTCGTTAGATCCCTCTTTTTTTTGGGGGGCGTTTAAAAAAAGGAACCTGCCAAAGGCTGACAGGCACAGATCCCGATAGCTATCGGGACGGATTTAACGGGTTTAAACGGAATTAATCTGTCCTAATCTGTTCAATCTGTTTAATCCGCGTTCCTTTTACCCCCAACAATACCCGGGATTCGCATTTTTCTTCCGATATTTGCACAAAATTACAGGAACAACTACGATGAAAATATTAATAACCGGCGCCTGCGGCATGGTTGGTTCGCATATGATTGATATGTATTACGCCCAGGGAGAACGCGATATTGTCGGCACTTTTTATAAGCCCACCACAGACATGCATGATATTCACGGCAAGGCTAGTTTAATTGAGTGTGATGTTCGTTATTATCAGCGCTTGCACGATATTATTTCAGATTTGCAACCTGATAAAATATTTCATCTTGCCGCACAAAGTTATCCGACAGTTAGTTGGCATCGTCCGCAGGAAACGATGGATACCAATGTAAATGGTACTATCAATGTGTTTGAAGCCATTAAATCTGTCCGCAAAACCAATAAAAATTACGACCCTGTAGTGGTAGTTGCCTGCTCGAGTGCAGAGTACGGTGCTTCATTAACACCCGAAAATACACCTGTAAAAGAAACAGCTGCTTTGTTACCATTACATCCGTATGGCGTGAGTAAAGTTGGTCAGGATTTATTATCATTTCAATATTATCAAAACGATAAAATACGTTGCATTCGTGCGCGCATTTTTAATACAACAGGCCCGAGAAAAACGAACGATGTTGTTGCTGATTTTACGCATCGTGCAGTAGATATTGAACGCAAAAAAATTGCTGTATTAAAAGTTGGCAATTTAAAAACAAAACGCGCCATTACCGACGTGCGCGATTTGGTAAATGCCTTAATGTTGTTGAGCGATAAAGGAACTTGGGGAGATGTATATAATATTTCCGGCAATAAGGTTTACGAAATAAATGAAATTGTGCCTATCATTGAAAATTATATGGGCATACATTTAGCTACTGAAGTAGATCCTAAATTATTGCGCCCTACTGATGAGCCTATTATTTATGGTGATTCGTCGAAACTCAAGAACGATACAGGCTGGGAACAGCAATATCCGCTGGAGCAAACCATTAAAGATATGATAGATTATATCAGAAATAAATCGTGAACATGCTGAAGCGAACCCGCATTTTTGAGCTCGATTTAATTAATGATTCCAATTTTGATGCAACCATAGCATCGATGATTAATTTCCAACAGGAGTACCTGCCTGATGGTGATAAATTACCTTTATTATTTACGCCAAATGTTGATGATGTTGTAAAACTCAACGACAAAAAATATAGTACACTTGCGGCTATTTTAAAAAAATGTTTTTATATCATTCCAGACGGTCAGCCCATCATTTGGGTGAGCAAAATGTTGGGAAAAGATAAGGCGCTACAACGCAGGTTGCCGGGTTCTGAATTATTTCCGTTGTTATGGAAAGAATTAATTCGCCATAATAAACGTATCATGGTTATTGCGCCTAACGAACAAGTGGGCGAATTATTAAAAAAGGAATATGCCAACATGGTGTATTATGTCCCGCCATTTTTTGATGAAAACGACAAAGCAGCAATGGATGCAGTAATTGAAGGATGTAAACCATTATTTGATGTTTTCCAGCCGGAGTATGTGTTTTTGGGTATTCGTTTCCCAAAACAAAATCATATTGCTTTAGGATTAATTGAACATGTAAAACAACATAATGCCACACAGGGCAACCCACAGCGCAACATGCCGTTGTTTTTATTATTAGGAGCCTCGTATGAATTTTATCTCAACATAAAAAAAAGGGCACCACAGTTTTGGCAAAAAATAGGGATGGAATGGTTTTACCGTTTTACACAGGAACCCGGTCGTTTATTCAAACGCTATTTTGTGGATGATATGCAATTTATTCCGATTGTAATTAAAGAATTTCGGAAAAAGTAATCTTATAATTTTATAAATTGCGTTGCCAAATCACCTGCCTGTATAAAATAAATGCCGGGAGATAAATTATTTATTTCCAGTTTGTTACTCATGGAGTATTGACCAGCAATTTTTCCGGTTATGTCTTTTATGATAATGATTTCGCTTGATGCATCTTGATTTGAAAAATATAAATTGATAAAATCAATAGCAGGATTTGGAAAAATCTTAAATGTTGCTGGTGTGGCAATATTGTTAACGGCAACTTCAAATTCAGTAATAAACTGAAATAATTCAGCACCCATAGCATCGTTTGTTCCGTTAAAAATAATAGTTCCATTATATGCTGTTAATGCAGTAGGGTAGCTGATGTCATCGCAGGTAGTTGCCTGAAAAGTGCCATCTACACTACCATTACTTTGAAACAATGTGGTGCATCCATTATCATCGTCGTAAGAGCTAAAAACAATATTATTTCCTGTAATTTTTGCAGCAGCATTTTCATCAAAACTGCCGGATTCGATTTGTAATAAAAATTTAGTTCCGCTACTACTGCCGTCTGTAATCCAAAGACCATCGTTTGCTCCATTGTCGCCCTGGAAATATAATTTAGTATCGGTTCGTAAAAAGCCATAATCGGCAGGTGAAAAAGGATTTCCATTTTCATCTTCCAATGCTGTTGTTCCTGCAACTGTTCCGTCTGAAGAAAATAACTGCCGCTCAGATGCCGGGTTCGCAACAAAAAGCAATTTATCGTTTACAATATGAAATTGTTTTGGGTCGCTGCCATCACCTTCTTCGGGATTTAATTCATAAAATAATTCAGTGCCTGCAGCAGTGCCATCAGTGCGCCATAATTCTAAATCGTATGGATCCGTTGCTGCTCCGGGAAAATAAATATGGTCGTTAAACTGAACAAACATATTGTTATATTCAAATGCACGCATCCACATTTGTTTTAATAATACAGAACCAGCTTCGGTGCCATCACTTTTCCAAACTTCAGATTCACCGGCAGTATTTTTGCATTGAAAATAAATGTTGTTGTCAATTGATGTAATATATTGCGGAACGCTGCTAGCGCCGGATGCAAAATCTTTTACCATGTAGGTGCCAAGCTCAGTTCCATCACTTCTCCATAATTCAATATTATTGCCACCACCATCGGCAGCAAAATAAATTACCTCATTCATTTGAGCAAAATATTGTCCCGACATAAAAACTGAATTTGAACAATCGCTGGCACCGGGATTAATATCTTTTACCATATAAGTTCCGGCATCTGTTCCATCGCTTCTCCACAATTCAGCACCATGGGCTGCATCAGTAGCTCTGAAATAAATAATATTGTTCATCACAATAAATTCACTTCCGCAACCAAATGTAGATTCACAATAACTATTGCCCCCGGAGCCAATATCTTTTATCATTATAGTATTTGCTTCTGTAGCATCTGTTTTCCATAATTCAATTCCGTTCGTACCATTATTGGCTATAAAAAATAATTGATCGTTTACATGTGCAAATAATCCTGGTGTGCTATTAGGTTCGCCGGGATTTATATCTTTTACCAGTGTTAATTCCGTTTGAGCATGCAATTGGTGTGTTACACAAGTTAAAATAAGTAATAATTTTTTCATATCGGTAGTTTTAGAACAAACAAATTACGGATTTTAATGGAGAATCAAAAAGTAGGAAATATGCTGATTGTAGCGGAATGTAGGTTCAACAAGAGCTAAAAGCTTGAAGTAGGATATAAGTGACTGATTATCAGTAGTGAAAATAGGGTGTAATGCATATTAAGCGTAACGGCTGGAATGTAAATTTTGTAAATATCTGCCTAAACCTTGTAAACTATCATTAGGTGGACATGCAACACCGGTATATTAGAAATTGTAAGGGTACTGTATATTTGCCTTGTGAATCAGGCACTTCGCATCCTATTTAGTGGTTATCTTATTGTTTTATCGTGTTTATACTGCAACGATAAGCAAACTTGTGCAGTTAGTGACACATCGGTTGTTGCAGGCAGTGCAGGCGCTCATGACGACCATGAACAGGATACTGAAAATTGTTCACCTTTTTGTATTTGTGCCTGCTGTGGCCAAACAGCCGCTTCTACCATTAATTTACTGGCTATCAATTCTAATTTACAAAGTAGTACCACATTATTTAATGTGTACACACAGAATTTTCCTGCTGAAGTCAGTTTATCGGTATGGCATCCGCCTAAATTGGGTTAAATAAATTGTAATTAAAAGTCATTGGTGACTTAAGGTTTTTCGGAAAACTATTTCTGGAAATTATTTTAATTATTTAATTCTTTCGGCATGCTTAACAGAATTATTACGTTCTCTATACAGAACAAATTGATTATCGGGTTATTTATTTTAGCCCTGATTGGTTATGGCAGTTACCAATTTACACAATTGCCCATTGATGCTGTTCCTGATATTACAGATAATCAGGTACAGGTAATTACCACAGCACCTTCGCTTGGTGCTCCGGATATTGAACGACTGATTACTTTTCCTATTGAACAGGCAAACAGTAATATTCCGGGATTAATTGAAATACGCAGTTTTTCTCGTTTTGGTTTATCGTTAATTACCATTGTTTTTGATGATGATGTAGATATTTATTGGGCCAGACAACAGGTAACGGAACGGCTAAAACTCGCGCAGGAACAAATTCCTGAAGGATTGGGCTCGCCTGAATTAGCACCTGTTACAACAGGACTTGGTGAAATTTACCAATATGTAATTCGTGCAGATCATGGTTATGAAAATAAATATGATGCTACTGAATTGCGCACAATTCAGGATTGGATTGTCCGCCGACAATTATTAGGTGTTGAAGGTGTTGCAGATGTGAGCAGTTTTGGCGGTAAATTAAAACAATATGAAGTTGCTGTTGATGCAAATAAATTAAATGCATTTAATATTACGATTAGTGATGTATTTAATGCGCTGGAAAGCAATAATGAAAATACCGGTGGTGCATATATTGAAAAAAAATCTACCGTATTATATATTCGAACAGAAGGATTAATTGGCAATATTGATGACATAAAAAATATTGTCGTAAAAAATACGGAAAATGGAACACCGGTTTTAATAAATGATATTTCAGAAGTAGGAATAGGCAGTGCCATCAGATATGGCGCGATGACTTATAATGATGAGGGTGAAGCAGCAGGTGCGGTTGTTATGATGCTGAAAGGTGAAAACAGCAGTGCCGTTATTGAACGTGTAAAAGAGCGGATTGCCATCATCGAAAAAACATTACCGGAAGGGGTAATTATTGAGCCATTTTTAGACCGCACAAAGATGGTAAACAGTGCAATTGGAACTGTAGAAAAAAATTTACTGGAAGGTGCATTGATTGTCATATTTATTCTGGTTATTTTCCTCGGTAATTTTCGTGCAGGCATTTTAGTTGCATCAGTAATTCCGCTTTCGATGTTATTTGCGGTAATCATGATGAATATTTTTGGTGTGAGCGGCAACCTGATGAGTTTGGGGGCTTTAGATTTCGGATTGATTGTAGATGGTGCTGTTATTATTGTTGAAGCTGTAATGCATGCTATTGTTGCACGCAAATTAACAGATAATGCCACGCGTGTAACACAGGCAGAAATGGACCACACAGTTAATCGTTCGGCAAGCAGAATGATGAACAGTGCTGTGTTTGGTCAAATAATCATTTTAATTGTTTATCTGCCAATTTTTACGCTGGAAGGTATAGAAGGCAAGATGTTTAAACCGATGGCACAAACGGTGGCGTTTGCATTATTGGGTGCATTTATTTTATCGCTTACCTATATTCCTATGATGAGTGCTTTGTTTTTAAGCAAAAAGGTTAATCACAAAAAAAATATCTCTGATACCATCATGCAATTTTTTACGCGGATACAACAAAAGTATTTGAAAAAAATTATTCCCTATCCTAAAATGGTAATCAGTTTTGTAGTGACATTATTTGTTTTCGCCTTATATGTTTTTTCTACAATGGGCGGGGAATTTATTCCTGAATTACCCGAAGGCGATTTTGCAGTGGAAACACGTGTATTGCCCGGAAGTAATATTACAACTACTGTTGATGGTTGTTTAAAAGCGGCGCATATTCTGGAAACACAATTTCCTGAGGTAGAAAAAGTAGTTGCAAAGATAGGCAGCGGCGAAATACCTACAGACCCCATGCCGATGGAAGCTGCAGATTTAATGATTATTTTGAAAGATAAAAGTGAATGGACCTCTGCAAAAACCTGGGATGAATTAGCTCAAAAAATGAGTGATGCATTATTGGATGTTCCCGGCGTGACATATAGTTTTCAATATCCTGTAGCCATGCGGTTTAATGAATTAATGACCGGTGCTAAACAAGATGTTGTTTGCAAAATTTTTGGTGAAAATTTAGATACGCTTTCAAAATATTCGAAGGTATTAGGGGAAATTGCAGGAAATATTGAAGGGGCAGAAAATATTTTTGTTGAACCGATTGATGGATTACCACAGGTTACTGTTCACTTTAAACGGGAAATGCTGGCGCAATACGGATTAAATGTTGCAGAGGTAAATAAGGTAATAAATACGGCATTTGCGGGACAAAGCAGCGGACAGGTATTTGAAGATGAAAAACGATTTGATTTGGTGGTTCGACTAGCAGGTGAAAACCGACAAAATGTTGAAGATGTGCAGAATATTTTAATTCCTACGCATAGTGGTATACAAATACCCTTGTATCAGGTTGCTGATGTTGGGATTGAAGAAAGTATAAATCAAATTCAGCGCGAAGATGCCAAACGCAGAATAATTGTCGGCTTTAATGTCAGCGACCGCGATGTAAAAAGTATCGTTGCAGATTTACAAACTGAAGTAGATTCAAAATTAAATTTACCAGCCGGTTATTATGTGACCTATGGTGGTGCATTTGAAAATTTGGTTGCTGCGCAAAAACGCTTATCACTTGCAGTGCCCATTGCGCTGCTGCTCATCTTTTTATTTTTATATTTTGCATTTGGTTCTGTAAAACAGGGTTTATTAATTTATTCTGCAATACCCTTATCTGCAATTGGTGGAGTTTTATTACTTGCCGCACGCGATATGCCCTTTAGTATTAGTGCAGGCATCGGATTTATTGCCTTGTTTGGTGTTTCCGTTTTAAATGGAATTGTATTGATAGCAGAATTTAATCGCATAAAAAGTGAAGGTGAAACCAATACACGCAATATCGTTTTAAACGGCACAAAAAACCGTTTACGGCCGGTTTTAATGACAGCATTTGTGGCTTCGCTCGGATTTTTACCAATGGCATTAAGTAATGGGGCAGGTGCTGAAGTGCAACGCCCGCTGGCAACCGTGGTTATTGGCGGATTGATGTTGGCTACTTTACTAACCCTTTTTGTATTACCTGTATTGTATATTTTATTTGAACATAAAAAAACAAGACATCCTATGCAGCCGATAAATAAAATAGTAACTGTTCTGTTGGTATTTACCTGTTTGTTGCCGCTCAACAGCAGGGCACAAACAATATCGTTAAATGCGGCTATAGACACAGCACTTAAAAATAATACCGGATTAAAAAATGAACAGTTAAATGCAGAATACGCCCAAAAACTGAAAGCAGCAGCCTGGGATATTCCTGCAACAGAAATTTCTGGCGAGTATGGTCAAATTAATTCTGCACTTACAGATACAAAATTTGGTATAGCGCAAACCATCAGTTTTCCAACAGTTTATTCCAAACAAAAAGTATTGCAAAATGCCAATTATGAAAGTAGTTTGTTAGCAATAACACTACAGGAAGCAGAATTGAAAAAAGCCATACGCACCACTTATTTTGAGATAATCAGTTTATGGCAAAAACAGGATTTATTACTTGAAACGGATAGTATGTATCAACAATTTCTCGAAAAAGTTACCTTACAATTTGATGCAGGAGAAAATACATTACTGGAAAAAATAACTGCGGAAAATATGCTGGGGCAAATCCGGTTACAATTGTCGGAAATAGCCACCGAGTTGGAAATTGCCATTATCCGATTTCAATATTTATTAAATTCAAATAACACACTACTTCCCGAAAAATCGGAAAATAAATTACTAGTTGAAGAAAATAGCGGCAATATAAATGCCAGTCCCGAATTGTTATTGCTGCAACAGGAAATTCAAACGGCTACAGTGAATACGGCCTTACAAAAAGTAAAATTATTACCTACACTCACCCTCGGATACAGCAATCAGAGTATTCAGGGAAATGGCGCGGATAATGTGTTTTATGACCGATCAACACGATTTAATGCTATAGAATTTGGTATAGGCATACCCATATTTTTTGGTGCACAAAAAGCACTAATTGATGCCGGAAAAACGCAGGAATTAATTGCTCAAAATAATTATGACATTGGTGTAAACAATTTTAAAACTGATTGGCAGCAAAATTTTAAACAATATACACAATATTCGAAAACACTTGAATATTACGAAAAAAGTGCACTGCCAAATGCAACATTAATGCTGCAGACCGCCAATGCACGATTCGAGAATGGTGATATCAGTTATTTGGAATGGGTGATGCTGGTAAATAATGTGTTGACGGTTAAGTCTGCCTATATCGATGCCCTTCAGAAATTCAATTTGTCCATAATCACATTAAATTATCTTAACAATAAATAATACAGCTATGAAAAAATATATTTTAATATATAGTCTCCTGTTCGGGTTTATCGCGTGTAAAAATGTGGCACCAGAAGAGCAGGATGCAGAAATGGTTGAAGATCCTACACAGGTTACTTTAACCGACAATCAACTTAAAAATGCCGGTTTGGAGACAGGTAAAATTGAATTACGTTCCATATCTTCCTTATTAAAGGTGAATGGAAAAATTGAAGTGCCTCCACAAAATATGGTTTCCATAAGTGTGCCAATGGGTGGATATTTAAAATCGAGTAAATTGCTGGAAGGTATGCACATTAATAAGGGAGAAATAATTGCGACCATGGAAGATCAGCAATATATTCAGCTCCAGGAGGATTACCTGACCGCTAAAATACATTTTACCGGTATTGAAGCTGAATATATACGTCAACGCACACTCAACCAGAGTAAAGCCAGTAGCGATAAGATATTCCAACAAGCGGAAACAGAATATCTGGCACAAAAAATTACCATTCGTTCGCTGGAAGAAAAGTTAAAACTAATTGGCATCAATCCTGAAAAATTATCCGAAACCACCATTTCAAAAAGTATTCAGATTACTTCACCTATTGATGGTTATGTGTCGCAGGTAAATATGAATGTCGGCAAATATGTGCAGCCACAGGATGTATTATTTGAACTGGTAAATCCGACCGATATTCATTTATCGCTTACCATATTTGAAAAAGATTTGAGTAAAATATCTATTGGTCAGAAAATATTTGCCTACACCAATAACAACCGGGATAAAATTTATAACTGTGAAATAATATTAATTGGAAAAGATGTATCACCTGAGCGGACCATTCAGGTGCAATGCCATTTCGAAAATTACGATAAATCGCTCATTCCCGGCATGTATATGAATGCCGAAGTGGAAGTTTCAACCAATAATGCCTATGTAATTCCAGATGAAGGGTTGGTGCGTTTTGAAGGAAAACAATACGTATACATCGCCTCTGCAAACAACGTGTTTGACATGATTCCGGTAAACACCTTCAATAATGAAAACGGCTATACGCAAATTGTTTTTGAAAACGATTTAGAAGCAGCAGATAAAATATTTGTGTTAAAAGGTGCGTATACGCTCTTAATGAAAATGAAAAATAGTGAAGAGGAGGAGTGAAGGGGGGATGGTTGTTTTGTAGAAAAACCTTACTTAATTTGTTTAAAATGAGCAATTTATATATATAAATTGATATTTTAACAAAAAAATTATTTGCATGAGAACAACGCTAATAATAGGGCTTTTCCTAATTATTCAAACAGTTTTAGGACAGGAAACACTTGTGACTTTAAAACCGGCTGGTGAATCGTTTACAGGATCGTTGTCGTATGAATTTGAATGTACCTATACCAGGGATGGTGATAAAGTTATTTCTGAAAAATCAAAAAAAACTTCAATGTTGTGTTTAGGAGCATATAATACACAACTAAATTGTATTTATGCAAGTGACATTCAATTAAATCTGGAGCAGGTAAATGGCGATGATGAAGTTTTTATGGGTGTTAAAGTTCCCTTGCACGGGAAAACGGGTGTTACTGAAGAATTGGAATTTGTTTATAAACTGAATGGTGTTTGGGAGCTTAAGGATGTTACAAAGGCAAAGGTATATTTTTCAGGTACAACAAATGTAATTCAGGGGCCAAATACAATAATGATAAAACACCGGTTAAATACAGTTTCGTTTTATTTAAACGGGTTAATGATTTGCGAATGGGTTGATAATAATAATGACCGAGTTGCATTATACTGGAAAAATATAAAAATGTTTACGGAGAAAGGACAATTAGCAGCTTCCAATGAATCGCTAACAGGATATTACAATATTAATAACCCGAAAATAACCACTGATTATATAAATGATAGTTCTTTTATGTATGCAGAATCGTTGGGGGAAACCGGGTTATTTAAAATTTCGGATAGAGTAAGAGTTTATGATGAAAGCAGTCGAGTTTATAAATTAATGGACAGTTGTGGCAGAATATTTTCTGAAGGATATAATAATATTTTACCAACTAAAGAGGGCCCGTGGTTAATCGTTTATCAGAATGAAGAATATGGTTATATTGATTATAAAGGTAAATTAATGCTTAATCCAGATTATAAAGGAGTGTCTGTTGAATTATGCAGTAACGAGAGTGATGATTGTATTTTACCGGGATGTTACAGCGTTTTTGGTGCAGCTTCTACTTTATTTTATATTAATCCGATTGATTCCAAAATATATTATCCGGAAGAAGCAATTGCTATTAGTGGCCAAATGAAATCAGAACTTGCAATTGAAAATAGTAAAGCATTAATAAATACTGTATTAAAAATCGGTGCAGCGATGCAAACCGGAAGAGAACAAGAAATAATGCAGGCTGCAAATGTAGGTGGAGTTGAAAAATTCAAAAAGTACAGAGGTAATGCTACTTACATTCAAAATAATCAATGGCAGGAAAAGGAATGCGATACATATGTATCTACCGAAAAGTTTGGAAGATGGGTGCCGATGAATATTGATGTTTTTGATACAGGCTTTTTAAAAGTGTATTTTAATCTCAATCAATACGAACTTGAGCTTTTGTTTGAAAAATTACCTGC
>Ga0209480_10000552_pt1 | contig 30582 bp, 28 predicted proteins | sample JI61114C2DNA_FD_187501 | JGI IMG/M metagenome (GOLD analysis project Ga0209480, IMG submission 187501) | Wastewater effluent complex algal communities from Wisconsin, to seasonally profile nutrient transformation and Carbon sequestration -... | ecosystem: Engineered > WWTP > Effluent > Algae... | reverse complement strand
CTAAAAAGGCTGTTTTAACCTATTTTTTTAAAATGAACCCGGTCACAACGGATCCTACAAATTAAATCCAAAAAATAGTAACTTCAAATCTCACAAATAAAAAAACCGCCTCAATTTGTTTTGAGACGGCCTCTTTTATTTTGCCTACTTTTAAAGTATGAGAACTTTATTATTATTCATTTTTTTCATTGGCTCAAGAAACTTGTATGCGCAATTTAGCGCAAGGTTTGTGGTGACGAATATTGCAACCCGAAGTAATGAAGACATCTATTTAACAGGTACTTTCAACAATTGGAAGCCACAAGATCCCCAGTATAAATTGAAACCATTTAGTGGGGGAAGAAAAAGCATTGTGTTGATTAATCTTGCAGCAGGAACTTATGCCTTCAAGTTTTCAAGAGGAGAAAATAAATTGGAGTCTACAGCAGATGGAAGAGATATTCCAGACAGAATAGTTGAAGTAAATGGAGACATCAGTAATGAATATACGATTGCTGGGTTTAAAGATGATTATCCAGAAAAACCTAAACAATATACTGCAAGTCCACAGGTACGTATTATGGATACTGCTTTTGCATTTCCACAATTGAATAAAAAAAGAAGAATATGGGTTTATCTGCCTAAAAATTACCAAACAACAGGGAAGAATTATCCGGTTTTGTATATGCACGATGGCCAAAATTTATTCAATGAAAAAACAGCCTATGCTGGAGAGTGGGGGGTAGATGAGTGTTTAGATAGTTTGCAAGATCAATTACAAAAAGAGTGCATTGTTGTAGGGATAGACAATGGATTAGATAAAAGAATCAATGAATACAATCCATACGACCATTTTCAATATGGGAAAGGGTTAGGCAATGAATATGTTGATTTTATTGCACTTACTTTAAAACCCTATATAGATAGTAAGTACAGAACAAGAAAGGGTAGGGATTACACCTATTTAACGGGTAGTAGTTTGGGAGGTTTAATAAGTTGGTATGCACAGTTAAAACACCCAACTGTATTTGGAGGGGCTGGTGTATTTTCTCCTTCTTTTTGGATTTCTCCTCAAATTGCAGTGGATGCCGAAAAATGGGATGGGATGGAAATGCTCCGTTTTTATTTTTATTCAGGGGGTAAGGAAGATGTGACATCAGTTTCAGATATGCAAAAGATTGCAGCTATATTGCAAAAGAAAAAACAATCGCAAATTAGAACCGTAGTTAATCCAGTAGGACAGCATAGTGAAAAATATTGGCGACAAGAATTTCCTGCTTTCTACAAATGGATGGCTAATAATTGGAAAGAATGAGAAAATCAATAATTACTTTTTTACTACTGCTTTTTTTCACTATTATTCAAGCGCAAAATCGCAATCCATTACCTACTAATGCACAGTTGAAATGGCATAAGAACAATTACTATTTTTTTATGCATTTTGGCCCGAATACTTTTACCGGAAAAGAGTGGGGCGATGGAAAAGAAAAGACGGAGGTATTTAATCCTAGCCAATTAAATACCGATCAATGGTGTAAAGTTGTAAAAGAATCTGGGGCTAAAGGAATTATAATTACTGCAAAGCACCATGATGGCTTTTGTTTATGGCCAAGCAAATTTTCTACTCATACAGTCCGTGAAAGTGGTTTTAAAAGAGATATATTGGCTGAGTTAGCAGCATCTTGTAAAAAAGCAGGATTGTTATTTGGCGTTTATTTATCTCCTTGGGATAGAAACCATCCAGATTATGGTACCGAAAAGTACAATGATGTTTTTGTAAATATGCTCCAAGAGATTTTTCAACAATATGGACCTATTTGGGAACTATGGTGGGATGGAGCAAATGGAGAGGGGCCAAATGGGAAATTACAAGTGTATGATTGGAAACGTTATGAACAACTGGTTCGAAAATTGTCTCCGCAAACAATTATTTTCAGTGATATTGGTCCTGATGCAAGATGGGTGGGTAATGAAAGTGGATATGCAGGTAAAACCAATTGGAATTTATTAGATACAGCGGGTTTTAAACGAGGACATGGCGCACCCAGTCAAGATACATTAGGGACAGGTAATTATAAAGGGTCTAGTTACATACCGGCAGAAGTAGACGTGAGTATTCGACCAGGTTGGTTCCATAGAAATGTGGAAAATGAAAAAGTGAAAACGGCTGATCAATTGTTTAAAATTTATTTAGAATCCGTTGGAAGAGGCGCCAACTTATTGTTGAATGTACCTCCTGATGCCAGAGGCTTAATTCATGAAAATGATATTATTGCTTTAAGTGGCTTAAAAGCAAAAATTGACCAAATTGAATTAAAAGATTTATTTAAAAATGCAGCTTTAAATGAAGCTGGACCAGATAAGAATAATCCTAGAAAAACCAGTACTTGGTACTATATGCTAAAAGCACCTGCTGTTATTCGAGGGATTGTTTTAGAAGAAGACTTAAAATATGGGCAAAAAATTGCATCTGCTACAATTAGTTTGTCTTTGAATGGGGAGCAAGTATACCAAGAAGCCATTACAACCATTGGCAATAAAAGAATAATATTATTGCCCAACCCAGTTCAAGCAACTGAATTGTCTATAGTGATTAATGAAGCCAAAGGATTGCCTATTTTAAAAAGAGCAAAGGCTTTTTAATTAAATAAGTAGCTTGTGTTCGTAGGCCCATTTAACTAGAGAGAGTAAATTATTGGTGCCGGTTTTACGAAATATATTTTTACGATGGGTTTCTACTGTCCTAACTGCAATATTGAGTGCATCTGCAATTTGTTTATTGGAGAAATCCTTTTCCATTAAACTGATGACTTCAATTTCACGTTGAGTTAGATGTGCTGCTTCTACTATATCTTTATTTGTAGAATGGGCTTCTAAAGCATCTAAGATAGTATCAGGGAAATACTGACCACCATTGGCAATTTTCTTAATTGCGACCACCAATTCATTTGCGTTGGATTGTTTTAATAAGTAGCCACTGATGGATGCTTTATTAATTAATTGATTGATTATGACGCCTTCGCCATTCATGCTCAACGCTATGATTTTTGTTGTCGGATACATAATGCTAACCAATTCTGCTAGCTCAAGTCCGTTCATCTGAGGCATCATTACATCGGTAAGTAATACGTCAATTTTATTTTCAGCTAAATGGTCAAGCATTTCTTTGCCATTATTGGCTGTACATACAATCTGAATGTCTGGTTGATGATTGAGTAAAGCTGTTAAGCCATCAATTACAATTTGGTGATCGTCTACAATGCCAATATATATCATTACAAATTATTGGAAATCGGTTTAATGAATGGTATAAAGATAGCAACTAATGTACCATTGTTTTCACTAGTGTCCCACTCTACTGTGCCCTCTAAATATTGAATTCTAGATTTGATATTCGACAATCCAATACCTTCATTTTGACTTGTTAGAGCGATATTGAAACCAATCCCATTGTCTTCAATTAATACATCAATGCCGTCTGTTGATTGAATGATTGAAATATCTAATTTACTTGCCTTTGCATGTTTTATCACATTGTTCACGCTTTCCTGAATAACTCTGTATAACACCGTTTCAATGTGCGATGGTAAACTTTCCGAAAGTCCTTCGGTAGTTAAGTTTATTTTTACATTTCTTTGATTGATTTGACCAATAAACTCTTGAACTGCTTTAACCAATCCTTTTAACAATAAAGCGTTTGGCATCATAGTATGACTTACCTGTCTAACTTCATTGCAGCTTTCATTTACAAGTGCCAATGATTTATCTAATAATTCTGATTCAGCATTACTTAAATGCACCATTTGGTTTTTCAATGCTTGCATATTCATCCAAGCTGCAGACATTAACTGACCCACTCCATCATGTAAATCGCTGGCAATTCTTTTTCGTTCTTTCTCCTCCGAATCTAATACAGCAATTGCGGCATTTTTTTGTTGTTCTAGTAGTTTTTGTTGGTAGGCTTTTTCTTGTACAGATTGATTTCTTTTATAAATAAAATAGATGGCTAATGCTAAAAAACTCATACTGATTAGTACGATTACAATTTGGTTGTTTTTTCTACTAACTTCTAGTTCCTTTATTCTATTTTGTTCTGCAAGCCTTAATATCTTTTCCTCTTTAAAACTAGAGTCTAATTTTGCTTGTAAAAGCTGTTTGTTTTGCTGTGTTAATAATAAACTATCGGATATAATTTGCAAATTGGCATCGGATAATTTTAATTTTTGCTCTGCTATTTTAAAAAGGCTTTGATTAATAGCCAACTGCTGGTTGGCAATTTCTAATGACTTAATTGAATCAGATTTATTTAAAAGCGAAATGGTATATTCTTTTTTTTGTGTTTCGTATTTGGTCTGCAATTCATTCACTTCCTTTATTACTTTTTCGCCCATGAATTTTTCGTTGATGCGCATATATTTGGTTCTATACACCAACGCGCTTTGGTAATTACCCATTGCAGAATCTAGAGAGGATCGGTGATTGTAAATTTCTCCAAAACTATAATCGTCCGCCTTATTGTCTATAGCGGTTTGCTCTGCCTTTTCAAACCATACCAGCGCTTCTTTATATTGCTTTAACCCAGACAATGAAAATCCAATATTCTGCTCTATAAGAGCAACACCAGCTTTAGATTGGTTGATATTGGCCAGTTCTAACCCTTTTTTTAATAGGGGTATTGCCGCTTCATAATTCTGCTGTCTTATATTCATGGCGCCCATATTATTGTACACCACTTGCATTCCTCTTTTAAAATCTACCTTATTAAAATAAACCAAGCTTTTGTTGAGTTCTTCAATTGCCTTTGGATAATCGTTTAAGTCTACATGTACATTCGCAATATTGACATGCGCAATTCCTAAATTTCTCCAATCTTGCGAAAGGTAGTTGGCATTAATGGCTTTATTGAAATATTCAATTGCTTTAGGATAGTTTTTGGTTTGATAGAAAAGTCTTCCAATATTATTTTGTGTTGCACCTATGGTTTTAGTGTCGTTTAATAATTCTTGTATTTCTAAAGACTTTATTAAATAAATCAAAGCAAGTTTCGGTTCTGTTTTTTCAGTAAACATTGCTCCTGCATTATGGTACAAGACACTTAATGCTTTTTGGTCATTTATTTTCTTGTATATCGTTTCTGCTTTATCAAAATAATTCGCAGACTCTTCAAAATTTCCAGATAAGGAAAGAGCTTGTCCCAACATAGTAAAGTTGGCAGCCATTTCTTTTGGCCTTTTAATTTGTTGCCATATCAGTGCTTCCTGATTTAAATAGGGGATTGCTTTTTGAGGGACCCTTTTGATAATAAAATAATTGGCTTTTGCCCTAAGAGCAGCAGCAATTCCTGATTTAAATGAAAAAATATTGGAATACTGATTAACCAAGTTGGCGTAGTTAAATGTATTCGTAGAATCAATAAATGAGTAGTAAAAAGCAAGTTGAGCAAGGTTGTTCAACTGATGGGTGTCTTTTATAACAGAAGGCGTTATTTTTTTTAAACTATCAATTTCTTTTTGGTATTGCGCCAAACTGTTGGTGGCACAAAAAAAAATTAAAATAAAAAATAAGGCAAAAGACCTACTAAACATTGGCATCATATTCTAAAAGTAACACCCTCAATAGCTAGTTGGGTTCTTGGAAATACTTCTAAAGCTTCTTTCAAATAGTCATGTAATTCTTCAAATTTACTGCTGAAATGACCAAGCAACAATCCACCAGCATTTGCATTCAACGCTATGCTTGCCGCTTGAGCGGTAGTAGAGTGAAACCTAGCAGCAGCTCGTTCTTCCATACCGTTTAGGTAGGTGGCTTCATGATAAATCATTGTTACATTTTTTGCTATATTGATTAGCCTTTCATCATAAATGGTATCAGCGCAATAAACATAACTTTTTGCTGGTGAATTGGGTAAAGTCACTTGTTTATTATACACAACCGAGCCGTCTTTTGCTGTGTAATCATACCCCATTTTTAAAGAGGAGTAAAATGCCGCAGGAATATTTAAGTTGATTGCTTTCTCTTTATCTAATTTCCTAGGAAGTTTTTTTTCTTTTATCAAAAATCCCCAACAAGGTATACGGTGTTGGGTGTGGAAAGTTTCCACCGAAAATTTGGGAGTGTCTAAAATGACTTCCTCTTTATTTAAGGGGTGAAAAACCAACTCGTAGGGTAGGGTTGTTGAAGCAACTTTTAGTTGGAGAGCAATAATTTCTTCCAATCCAGGAGGTGCAAATAAATGGAGTGGTTGTTCCCTATTTAATAAAGCCATACTACTGATTAAACCAATCAGCCCAAAATAATGGTCACCATGTAAATGCGAAATAAAAATATGGTTTAATTTCCCTCTTCGTATTTTATACCTTGATAACTGCATTTGAGTTCCTTCGCCACAATCAATTAATAAGAGTTGGTCGTTTATGGTAACTATTTGGGCACTGGGGTGCCTATCGTAAGCAGGTAAAGCTGAATTGTTTCCTAAAATAGTTACCGCGAACATAAAGAGTTAATAATGATTAATTTATAATTCCTGAAGGTATGACAAATTAATATTTTTTATGCTGCATAACTAAGCTTTTTTATATCAATTTACCCGCCCAATTAGGTATTTTGCCCCTTTTCTCTTAGATAAACTAAAAAAATGCATATAATTTGTGTTTTTTAAGGAAAAATGGTACTTTTGCACCGAAAAAAAAGAAAGAGTCTAATTCCGGAGTCTATTTAAAAACTTAGAGATGCCTTATTTAACTACAGAAAGAAAAGCCAGCATTTTTGCTGAATTTGGTGGAAAAGCAAGCAACACAGGTTCTATTGAAGCGCAAGTTGCTATCTTAACTGAGCGTATTGCCCATATTTCAAAGCACTTACAAGCGAACAAACACGATCACTCAACTCAACGTGGTTTGATGATGATGGTTGGTCAGCGTAAGCGCTTATTGGCTTACATGCAAAAGCATAACTTAAGCGGATACCGTGCGCTAATTGAGAAATTAGGTCTGAGAAAATAATTCTTCAGTCATGTTATAAAACCGTTCCCAACTCACATTTTATTGTAGTTGGGAATAGTTGTTTTATCCTGTATCTTACAATCAGCCTTACAAACCATTGATAGGGCATCATTTGCTACTAATCAATACATAAAAACGATTATGTTATCACAACCAATAAGTGTTCAATTTAACCTAGACGAAAAACGTCAGGTAACCCTTGGAACAGGAAAATTAGCTCGTCAAGCAGACGGAGCAGTTACTGTTCAACAAGGAAACTGTATTATCATGGCTACCGTTGTAGCAAACAAAGACCCAAAAGATGGGCAAGACTTCTTCCCGCTAAGCGTAGACTATCAAGAGAAATTTGCCTCTGCAGGACGTGTGCCTGGATCTTTTTTCAAAAGAGAAGCTCGTTTAAACGATTATGAAATATTAACCAGCCGATTAATTGATCGTGCTTTAAGACCTTTATTTCCAGAAGATTATTTATGTGATGTTCAAGTCTTAGTGAGTCTTATCTCTAGCGATTCAGATATATTGCCAGATTCTTTGGCATGTTTAGCGGCATCGGCTGCTTTGGCAGTTTCAGACATTCCAATTAAGGAAATCATTTCTGAAGTTAGAATTGCCCGTGTAAATGGACAGTTCATCATCAATCCTACCAGAACAGAATTAGCAAATTCAGACCTAGAGTTCTTAATTGCTGCTACCGAGAAGAATTTAATGATGGTAGAAGGAGAGGCAAAAGAATGTGCTGAAGCAGATTTAGTTAAAGCACTTGAAATTGCACACGATGCCATTAGAATTCAAATTAAGGCACAGGCGGAATTAAGAGCAAAAGCTGGAGTTACTACAAAGCGTGATTATAAGAAGCCTGAGCAAGATGAACAAATCAAGGAATTGGTGTACAACTTTGCGAAAGATCGTGTATACGAAATTTCAAGAAAAGGGTCTGCAAAGCATGAGCGTTCTGATGCTTACAGTGCCTTGAAAGATGAAATCATGTCTAGTTTGCCTTCAGATGTTACAGATCTACAGAAAAAGTTAGCAAAAAAATATTACGAAGACCTTAAATGGGAAGTCGTAAGAAATATGATTTTAGAAGATCGTATTCGTTTAGACGGACGTAAATTAGATGAGGTAAGACCATTGGCAATGGAAGTGGAACCACTTCCTACCCCACACGGTTCTGCTTTGTTTACAAGAGGTGAAACTCAATCACTTACAACGGTTACTTTCGGAACTAAATTAGATGAGTTATTAGCTGAAACCGCCGCAAAATCCGAATATTCAAAATTCTTTTTGCATTATAATTTTCCACCATTTTCAACAGGTGAAGTTAAAATGATGCGTGGTGTTGGTAGAAGAGAAGTGGGTCATGGCAACTTGGCTCAACGTTCATTAAAACAAATGATGCCTTCTTCAACAGAGTTTGCTTACACAGTAAGAATTGTAAGTGATATTTTGGAAAGTAATGGATCTTCTTCTATGGCTACGGTTTGTGCCGGTTCATTGGCTTTAATGGATGCGGGTGTACCTGTTCCAAAGCACGTAAGTGGCGTAGCAATGGGATTAATTACTCGTGAAGATGGTAAATATGCAATATTAACTGATATCTTAGGAGATGAAGACCATTTAGGTGATATGGACTTTAAAGTCACTGGTACTAAAGACGGTATCTGTGGAGTTCAAATGGACATTAAAGTAGATGGTCTAAGCATGGAAGTAATGATGGAAGCATTGACTCAAGCAAGAGCTGGCCGATTACATATTCTAGATGCAATGTATGAGTGTATTCCTGCTCATAGATCCGAAGTGAAACCACATGCTCCAAGAATGGTTAAATTAATTATTGATAAAGAATTTATTGGAGCAGTTATAGGACCAGGAGGAAAAGTGATACAAGAAATTCAACGCGAAACTGGTGCAACTGTAAATATTGAGGAAGTAGGTAATACAGGAGAAGTGAGTATCTTCTCTGCTTCAAAAGAAAGTTTAGAAAAAGCGGTTAATTGGGTTCGTGGTATTACCGCAGTTCCAGAAGTAGGAGATGTATATGAAGGACCAATCAAAGGCATTAAAGAGTTCGGTGCTTTTGTAGAATTCATGCCAGGTAAGCAAGGATTATTGCATATCAGCGAAATCAGTTGGAGCCGTTTAGAATCTATGGATGGACTATTTAAGGAGGGAGATATGGTTAAGGTTAAATTGGTAGGTCTCGATCCAAAGACTGGCAAATTTAAATTAAGTCGTAAAGCATTGATGCCAAGACCAGAACAAAAGCCTAGAGAAAACAATTCCAATAACGAAGGATAAGTTTGAATACTATTTTACAACACAATGGCCCGATTTCGGGCCATTGATATTTTAAGTAAGTGTTATGACACAACAATATCAAGAAGTAATTATTACACTGAACAACCAACCAGAAGACCTATCTGAAATGTTGATTGCTCATCTTGCCGAATTAGGTTATGATGGATTTTTAGAAGAACCCAATCAACTGAAAGCATATATTTCAACTGAATTCTTTAATCAACAAGATCTAGCCAATATGTTGGCTCCCTATCAACTAACTGTAAGTTTAAACACCATTGAAAAACAGAATTGGAATATTTTATGGGAGTCTAATTTCAGTCCTATGCAAGTAGACCAATTTGTTGGAGTAAGGGCTTCGTTTCATGAACCCATTCAAGAAGTAAAACATGAGTTAATCATTACCCCTAAAATGAGTTTTGGTACTGGGCATCATGGAACAACTTATTCTGTCATGAAATTGATGGAGTCGATTGATTTTAATGCCAAAAAAGTGTTTGATTTTGGAACTGGTACAGGAATTTTGGCAATATTAGCAGAGAAGCTGGGTGCATCTTTGATAATGGGGGTAGACAATGACCCTTGGTGTATTGAAAATGCAGCAGAAAATGTTCAAGTAAATCATTGTAAAAATATTCAAATAGCATTAGCAGATACTATTTCAACCAATCAGCAATATGATATCGTCATTGCAAATATCAATAGACATATTCTAGAAGCGAATATGTTATTGTTTCCACAAATAATTAACCCCAAAGGTTTACTTATTTTAAGTGGGCTTTTAATGAGCGATGAACTAGATATGATTGAATTGTGTAAGAAACATGGCTTTAAACATGAACAAACTTTAACCAAAGATGGATGGGTAGCCATACAATTTTCGGTTAATTAGGTTCGTTTTTGTGTTAAGAAATTATTAACTTAGATAATTGTTTATCTTTGTGCCCCCAATAAATACGTACATGAACGAAGTTATATTGATTTTGTTGGCTTATTTAATAGGTTCAGTGCCAACAGCAGTTTGGATTAGCAAGTATTTTTTCAAGATTGATATTAGAGATTATGGTAGTGGCAATGCGGGTGCTACCAATACATTTAGGGTACTTGGCTCTAAGTGGGGCACTTTTGTAATGATGGTAGATGTATTAAAAGGGATTATTGCCACTTCGTTGTACATTCTGCTTCCTTATTATTTAACTGATGAATGGGATAGAACCAATTTTATGATTGGATTAGGGCTTGCTGCTGTACTCGGCCATATATTTCCTATTTGGGCTGGTTTTAGAGGAGGAAAAGGCGTTGCTACTTTATTAGGCATGGCAGTTGCCATTCAACCCCTAGTTGCAATTTGTTGTGTTGGGGTATTTTTAATTGTATTATACTTAACCAGATTCGTTTCGCTGAGCTCCATATTAGCAGGTGTTTCATTCATGGTTTTTATATTATTCATATTTAATGAGAAGGAAACATTGTATCGCATTTTTGCGGTATTGGTGGCATTAATGGTGATATTGACACATCAGAAAAATATAGGAAGAATTCTAAAAGGTACAGAAAGTAAGATCCCATTATTCAGATCAAGGGATAAGGAAAGAAGAAGAAAGTAATAGTAGTTGTACTTAAATTTTTACATGAAAAAAATCATTCAAACAGTATCGCTTTTGGCGATCATTATGGCATCAATGGCATGCCAAAGAAATGCCATTACCGGTAGAAAGCAATTGAGTTTAGTTCCAGAATCTGAAGCTCAATCTCTGGCAATAAGCCAATACGAATCTTTCTTAAATACCAATAAACTGGTAAGTGGAACTGCTGAAGTTGTTATGGTAAAACGGGTGGGAGAAAGGATTGTATCAGCAATTAAGAAATATTATCAGCAAAAAGGATTGTCCAATGAGCTAGAGGGCTATACTTGGGATATTAATTTAGTGAACGACAAGCAAATGAATGCTTGGTGTATGCCTGGTGGCAAAATTGTGGTGTATACTGGAATATTGCCAATCACACAAAATGAAGCAGGTTTAGCAGTAGTAATGGGACATGAAATTGCGCATGCACTCGCTAGACATGGAAGTGAAAGAATGAGTCAAGGCTTGCTTCAACAAGGTTTAGGTGCTGGAATGTCAATTGCACTATCTAATAAGCCACAATTAACTCAAGATATATTCAATGCTTCTTATGGTATTGCATCAGGTACCATTATGCCTGCTTTTAGTAGGAGCAATGAATTAGAAGCTGACCGATTTGGTTTAATGTTCTCTGCTTTGGCTGGTTTTGATCCTAGAGAAGCCCTTTCTTTTTGGAAAAGAATGTCTGCAGCAGCTGGTGGTGGAAATACCAATTCTATTTTGAGTACACACCCCAGTGATGTAGAAAGGATGGCAGCTTTAGAAAAAATCATGGCCAGCACTATCCAGAATTACTATAAAAAGTCATAACATTTTTTTAACTTTGCAACTTTAATTGCATTAATAAAACTCCTTTAAGGCATGTCGAATCAAACGCTACTCGAAAAACTTCAATTAAAGGACGAGAAGAATCTACTTATTCAGGGATTGCCTTCTTCAGTAGAAAAACAATTTGCCAAACTTACTTATGCAAAGAATATTACACCATTGCTAAGAAGTAAAAAAGTAGATTTTGCTTTGGTTTTTGCTTTAAGTGAACAGCAGTTAAAAAACTTATTAAAGGAAGTGATTCCCGCTTTGCACAATGAGAGTAAATTATGGATTGCTTACCCTAAAAAGACGAGTAAAATTGCCAGCGATTTAAATAGAGACTGTAGCTGGGAATGCTTAACTGCTCAGAATTTTGAGTGTGTGCGTCAAGTTGCGTTAGACCATGTTTGGAGTGCAATGCGTTTTAAAAAGACCGATCAAATTCCTAATAAAGAAAGAAATTTTTCTGAAGCCAAGTTAGCGGTAAATGGAGTAGATTTCGAGAAAAGATTGGTAAAAGCCCCTGTAGAATTAGATAGATTATTCACCACCCACGAAGAAGCCAAAGAGTTCTTTACTTCTCTTTCTTTCACCAATCAAAAAGAGTATGTTACTTGGATTGAAGGCGCAAAAAAGGAAGAAACTAGAAAAAGAAGGCTAGAGACTGCACTAGAAAAATTACTAGCAGGCAAAAGCAATCCTTCCGAAAAGTAAGCTGAACTTACAATTTGGCTTCTATTTCCATTACTTGTTCAAAAATCTGCTCGTATTCTTTATTAAGGGTACTAATTTTATCTTTTACAGTTTTGTAACTGATTTCTAATTGGGCAAATTGATTTTTATTGGTGTATGTAGCTGGATCTCCCATTTCTATTTCAATTTTCTTTTGTTCTTCTTGGGCTTTGCTCAAAGACTCTTCAATTTGGCTTAATCTTCTTTGTTGTTTTTGGAGTTCCTTCTGCAATTCTTTGTTAATCGGTTGCGTGTTCTTAACTATGGGTTCAACAACTTTAACTGGCTCTTTCTTTGCATCAGGCTTGGGTATTTCTTTCCCCTCTAAGGCATTGGATTTTCGTTGCTTTTCCATCCGCTCATTCCATTCAACCCACTCCTGATAGCTACCCTTAAATTCTTTTATTTGATGGTCAACAATTTCCCAAATTTTATTTGCTGTTTTAGAAATAAAATAACGGTCGTGACTAACTAAAATATAAGATCCTTCGTATTTGTTTAGTGCCTCAGCTAATAACTCTACTGAGTGCATATCTAAGTGGTTCGTTGGCTCATCCAGAATCAAAAAGTTTCCTCTGCTTACAATGGTCTTAGCCAATGCAACTCGGGCTTTTTCGCCTCCACTTAACACTCGAATTTTTTTATCTACATCTTCACCGCTGAATAAAAATGAACCCAGTAAACTTCTTAGTTCTACGTCGTTTTTCTTGCTGCCACAACCTTGTAATTCTTCCAGAATATTATTGGTCATAGTAAGTGCTTCAAGTTGATGTTGGGCATAAAAACTTTCTTCTACATTATGCCCCCAAACTCTTTCCCCACTGAATTCTTCTGTACCAGCAATCATTCTTAAAAGGGTAGACTTTCCCTTACCGTTCGCACCAATCAGTGCAATTTTATCACCTCTTTCAATTTCTGCAGATGCATTTTCTACAATAGTAAGTGTGCCGAAACTTTTGGTTACCTCTTTAAGCGTCACTAAAATTTTTCCAGGCACTTTTTCTAATTGAAAATTGATGCGCATATTGGGTCGTTCCAATTGTACGTCTTCAATTTTATCCAGCTTATCTAGCCTTTTTTGAACACTCTGTGCTTGAGCAGCCTTACTGGCTTTAGCTTTGAATCTTTCTATGAATCTTTCTTGTTGGCGTATGTAATCTTGTTGATTTTCGAATGCCTTTTGTTGCATCTCAATCCTTATTTCTTTCTCAGTTTCATAAAACTCATAGTTGCCAGAATAAATATGTAGTTCTTGTTGATACAATTCTACAATTTTATTGACCATTCTATTTAAGAAGAACTTATCGTGACTCACAATAACAACACTTCCTTTATAATGAATCAAGTATTTTTCTAACCATTCAATCGAGGGTAGGTCTAAGTGGTTGGTAGGTTCATCCATTAACAATACATCAGGTTGCTGCAAAATCATTTTTGCCAATAATACGCGCATTCTCCAACCACCACTGAATTGTTTGTAAGGTTTAACCAGGTCTTCATTTGAAAAACCTAAACCATGCAATACTTCCTCTGCTTTGTGATGGATATTGTATCCATCTAATACATCCAGTTCATGTAAACTATCTGTGTATTTAATTAATAAGTCTTCGTCTTCAGGGTTTTTCTCCAATTCAATTCCTAGCTGCTCAATCTCTTTTTCAAGCTCACGAACCCTTTCAAAAGCACCTAATGCTACTTCCGTAATATTTTCATTGGTATCAAAGCTCAATAAATCTTGGTGCAAATAACCGATGGTTGTTTCTCTACTTTTTTCAACAGTACCTTTTGAAGGGGTATATTCACCAACTAACACCTTTAATAAGGTAGACTTACCAGTACCATTGTATCCAACTAACCCTATTCTATCTCCGGGTTGAATATGCCAGGTAGCATCGGCCACTATTACTCTCGCACCAAATTCGAATGTTACATTTTGAAATCCAATCAGCATTGCAGGTCTTTATTTTGGGTGCAAAGGTAATTGGAATGGGCTCCCAAATGAAATTGCTTTAATTTTGTTAGAAATTAAGCATAAATGAAAAATTTTGCCTTTGTACTCCTATTTAGTTTATTAGCTGCTTGTGGTTCTAATCAAGTGAAGGAAGAAAAAATATCTAACGTAATTCCCAATATTCAAGCGAGTGCCAATTCAGAACTATTTAATACTCAGTTCAGCCTTTTCTTGCATGGTTATTATACTCTAAAAGACGCATTCATTAATGAGCAACTTAATACAATTGATTCCAATTCGGATAGTTTAGCCAAAATGATTGCTGCTTTACCAATAAAAGAATTAAAATCAGACAGTACACAAAAAGCTGCCCTAATATTGATTGAATCAATAAAAGCAGAGTTAAAAGGATTGAAAGGGGAGACTGATATAGAAGAAAAACGCAAAGCATTTCAAATGATTGGGGAACAATTATTGGTATTGATGCAAACGGTTCACTACGATTTTGAAATAGTATATCATCAATACTGCCCAATGGCCATGGACAATAATGGTGCAACTTGGTTGAGCAATTCTGCTGATATTAAAAATCCTTACTTACCCAAAACAATGTTGGAATGTGGTGAAGTAAAAGACACATTAAACTTTTCAGTAAAATAGGTTGGGTACGAACCAATCCATCATCCAATTGTTGAATGAATATGAGAAAATGGTATCTGTTGTTTTTTATTTTGCATTCGACATTGGTTGGTGTAGCTCAAGAAAAACTAACCCTTAATGGGTATATTAAAGATGGGCTCTCTGGAGAAACCCTAATTGGTGCAAATATTCTTGTAAAGGGCACTGGAAAAACAGTTACGAGTAATAATTTTGGTTTCTTCTCAATCACGCTAAACAAAGGTAACTACCAGTTATCTTGTAGTTATATAGGATACCAAACCAAGGAATTCGACCTAGACCTAAATAATAATACCGAACAGCTTATTCAATTATTACCCAACTCTGCAACAATACTGCAAGACGTAACAGTAAGTGCTAGAAGAAGAGATAATAATGTGAAGACTGCTCAAATGGGCAAAATAGAATTGTCGGTTAATACTGCAAAAGCATTGCCTGCATTTTTAGGGGAAGTAGATATCCTAAAGACACTACAACTAATGCCAGGTGTTCGAAATGCAGGCGAAGGAAATGCAGGTTTCTATGTTAGAGGTGGTGGGCCAGACCAAAACTTGATTTTATTAGATGATGCAGTGGTATATAATACAGGTCATTTATTCGGTTTCTTCTCGGTATTTAATTCGGACGCCATCAAAAACGTAAGTTTAATAAAAGGAGGGATGCCAGCCCAATATGGTGGGCGTTTGTCATCAGTGGTTGATATAGCTATGAAAGAGGGGAATAACAATAAAACCCAAATAGATGCAGGTATTGGATTGATTGCTTCCAGATTCTCGATTCAAGGTCCTATTAAGAGTAAGAAGTCGTCTTTTATTGTTTCCGCTAGAAGAACTTATATAGATGCAATTACCAAACCTTTGATTAGTAAGTCCAGTGATTTTTATGGATCAGGATATTATTTTTATGATTTAAACGCAAAAATGAACTTTCAAATTTCCGAGAAAGATCACTTATATATCAGCGGGTATTTTGGAAGGGATAAATTTAATTTTAATAACGCTGCAAGATCATTTAAAACATTAATTGATTGGGGAAATGCCACATCAACTGTTAGATGGAATCATGTATTCAATAAAAAATTGTTTTCGAATACTACATTGGTTTACAACGATTATCATTTTAATTTGAATGGAGCGCAAAATGATTTTAATATTAATCTATCTTCAGGCATCAGAGATTTAACTGCCAAAACCGATTTTGATTATTATGCTAGTCCCGAACACAAATTAAAATTTGGTGTTCAGTTTACTCACCATACTTTTTTACCCAATATTGTAAGTGGGAACCAAGATAGTGTAGTATTCACCCCGAACAATGCAAGTAAAAAATTTGCAAGAGAATGGGCCGTTTATTTACAAGACGACTGGGAAATCAACACAAAGCTCAAGTTACATCTAGGCTTGAGGTATAGTTTGTTTCAACAAACTGGAAAATATACCAATTATACAAGAGACAATAATGGAAACAAATTAGATAGTACTGTTTTTGGTGCAGGGCAAATTGTACAGCAATACGGGGGATTAGAGCCGCGAGCAACTTTACGATACACACTGAATGAAACGAGTTCAATTAAAGCAGGCATTACAAGAAATCTTCAATACATCCATTTAGTAACCAATGCTGGATCTTCATTGCCTACTGATCTTTGGGTGCCAAGTACCCTTAGAGTTAAACCACAATTAAGTTGGCAATATGCAGCTGGATATTTTAAGAATTTTAATAGTGGCATGTTTGAAACTTCAGTAGAAGTGTATTATAAAACGATGGAGAACCAGATCGAATACAGAGAGGGGTATACCCCTTCTTTAAAAGATCCGGAAGAAGAATTTGTTTTTGGAAGAGGATGGAGTTATGGAGCCGAATTTTTTATTAATAAAGTAAAAGGTAGATTAACTGGATGGATTGGGTACACATTGGGTTGGACATGGAGAAAATTTCCTGATTTAAATCAAGGTCAACAATACCCAAGTAGGTACGATAGAAGGCATGATCTTTCAGTGGTAGCTAATTATACTATTAATGACAAATGGAAAATTGCGGGCATATTTGTTTATGGAACTGGAAATGCCATATCAGTACCAGAGCGATTCTATTTTATAGGAGGGGTGCTATCTCAACAGTACAGTGGAATCAATGCTTATAGAATGCGGGCTTACCATCGAATGGATATTGCAGCAACTTATACTCCTAAGCCTAAAAAAGAAAGAAAGTACACTACCAATTGGGTGTTTAGTTTATACAATGCATACAGTAGAGCTAACCCGTATTTTTTATATTTCGATCAAGAAGGATCTGCTTCTAATGGTACACTGAACGTATCGGCTAAGCAGGTTTCTTTATTTCCTGTTTTACCTTCGGTTACTTGGAATGTTAAGCTTTAATGCTTGGGAATAAATTCGATTACTACTTTAGCATTCCTACTTTCATTTGAAGTCAAGAAAACTTCATACCGTTTTTTGCCTGCAGTAATAACCATCAATGCAGAATTGGGTGGTATTTCCCCAAGATTTTCTGCAACTACCACTAACTCGTGCATATTTTCGTTGGGGCTGCACTTTATTTTAAATGAAATGGGGTTAAAAGCCAGTCTTCCGTGTTTGATGATTTGTTTATTGTTGTGAAATACACTGATGGTATCATTGTCGATGGTTCCATTATCAAATAAATCTACCTGAATATTTTCTTCATCAACAACAATTGTTTTAACCAACTTATTTTCTCTTTCTTGTAATACTTTAGGAATAGGAATTGTTCTTTTTTCCCTGCCTTGTGTTTCCTCATGTTCACGTTTAATATAAGGCTGAGTGGGCAATTCAGCTTCTTTAGAAGTTTTTTGTTCTTGAATTTGTTCTTTTACAGCAGGCGTAGCAGGTTTGTTAGGACTTGGAATTGGTTGCTTTTTATTGGCAATTACACCTGGTTTTTTATTGGTTGGAGTGGAAGGATTTGATGTAATCGGTTTGGTAGCTTTTTCTATAGTACTCTTTGAATCGGCTATTTTGGAAGAAGGGCTAAGTGTTTTATTTTTTTTGGTTAGAAATGCTTCTTTTTCAAAATCTGAGTCTGGTACACGCTCCAAATAAATTTTACCATTACCACAATCACCTTTGTCTTTTATATTGATAGAAATAAATGTTCCTTGTAAAACTTCTAACTTGCCCATTTTAGAATAATCCAAATAACAGGTCATCAAGCATGGCTCACTTTTGTCGCCAATTTTGAGATCAATTAAACTATTCTCTTTTAGAATGATTGTTTTTGATTTTATATTATAGATGCCCTGAAAGGAGGCTTTGCCATAAAAAACAGTGCTCTTGTAAGAATAGGTGACACCTTTTAAACCATTATTGGGTTGTTGGTCAATTTGAATTTCGTACTTGTACATTTCTTCTTGAATGCCCTCTCTATATAGTCCGTTACTCGAACTAAAATATCCCCTCCAAATGCCTGTAATTTTTTGAGCAGATGAGCTAAGGGTAAGTATCAATAAAGCGGATAGCGTAAAAACCAACCTCATTTTGCAAATTTACAATGTACACATGATAAAAAACAGTTAAGGTTTTGTTCAATACGGCTGCCTATTTGCTACCTTTGCATGTAGAAATTAAAGATTGAAACAATTTATGATTAACATTAGTTTTCCGGATGGAGCAATACGCCAGTACGAACAAGGAGTGTCGGCAATGGATATTGCAAAATCAATTAGCGAAGGTTTGGCCAGAAAAGTGTTGGTGGCAAGTGTAAATAATAAAGTGGTTGATGCCAGCTTTCCCATTACGGAAGACGCGACGGTTAAGTTTTTGACTTGGGATGATGACGCAGGTAAAAATACATTTTGGCATTCTTCTGCTCACTTAATGGCAGAAGCCGTAGAAGCTGTTTTCCCTGGTGTAAAATTTTGGGTTGGCCCTGCGTTAGACAAGGGGTTCTATTATGATATCGATTTAGCCGATAAAAAAATTACCGAAGACGACTTATTAATCATCGAAAAAAAGATGATTGAATTGGCCAAGAAGAACAGCCAGTATATTAGAGAACAAAAAGCAAAAGCAGAAGCCATTGCATATTTTACCCAAAAAGGGGATGAGTACAAATTAGACTTGCTGGCTAATTTAACCGATGGGGAAATCAGTTTTTATACACAAGGTCAATTCACCGACTTATGCCGAGGACCCCATATTCCTCATACTGGATTGATTAAGTCTATCAAGTTAACCAGTATTGCTGGTGCTTATTGGAAGGGTGATGAGAAGAATAAAATGTTGACTAGAATTTACGGTGTAACCTTTCCAACACAAAAAGAAATGGATGAGTATTTGCTTATGTTAGAAGAAGCAAAGAAAAGAGACCATAGAAAGTTAGGAAGGGAGTTGAGTATTTTTACCATGGATGATGATGTGGGTCCAGGTCTTCCTTTATGGATGCCAAATGGTACAGTCATAATTGAAGAGTTAGAAAAATTAGCCAAGGAAACAGAAGAGGATGCAGGCTATAAGCGAGTAGTAACACCGCATATTGCAAAGGAAAGCATGTACTTGACCAGTGGACATTTGCCCTATTATGCAGATAGTATGTTCCCGCCAATGGAATTAGATGGTACCAAGTACTATCTAAAAGCCATGAACTGTCCGCACCACCATAAAATTTTTGGGGCTGAACATAAGAGTTATAAAGATTTGCCCTATAGAATAGCTGAATATGGTACCTGTTATCGCTATGAACAAAGTGGCGAGTTATTTGGATTGATGAGGGTAAGGTGCTTACATATGAATGATGCACATATTTATTGCAATCGTGAACAGTTTGCGCAAGAATTCAAGTCTGTGAATGATATGTACCTTAAATATTTCGGCATTTTCGGTGTAGACAAATATGTAATGCGGTTGAGCTTGCATGATCCTGCTAAATTGGGCCAGAAATATGTAAATGAGCCTGAGTTATGGAAGGAAACAGAAGATATGGTTCGTAAAGTTTTAATTGAAACCAATACACCATTTGTCGAAGTACAAGACGAAGCTGCTTTTTATGGACCAAAAATAGATGTACAGATCTGGAGCGCAATTGGAAAAGAATTTACTTTGGCTACCAATCAAGTCGATTTCAATTCTGGTAGAAAATTTGAATTGGCATACACCAATCAACACAATGAAACGGAGATTCCACTAATCATTCACCGTGCGCCATTAGGAACACATGAACGGTTTATTGGCTTTTTATTAGAACATTATGCTGGTAAGTTTCCAGTTTGGTTGGCGCCTTTGCAAGCTAAAATTTTACCTATTAGCGACAAGTTCATGGAGTATGCACAAGAAGTTTATAAAGCTTTAAGGAAAGCAGGCGTAAGGGTAGAGATTGATGATAGGAGTGAGAAAATAGGTAAAAAAATCAGAGATACTGAACTGATGAAAGTCCCGTATATGTTGGTTATAGGTGAGAAAGAAATGAATGAAGGTCAATTATCCATTCGCAGACAAGGAAAGGGCGATTTGGGTACTGTTGCATTGAATTCATTTATTGAAAGTATCAAAGAAGAAATCCTAGAACGTAAATCCGGCGATTAGTAAGGAATATGGTATATCTTTATCAAAATTTTAAACCAAACAAGTTTTAATGGCATTAACACCAAGAGGAAGATTCAATCCCAGGTTCAACAGGCAACCCGAGCCTGAGCATCGTATCAACGAAAGAATCCGCGCACTACAGATACGATTAGTAGGAGACAATGTAACAGTTGGAATTTATTCTACACAAGAAGCGCTAAAAATTGCACAGGAACAAGAATTGGACCTAGTGGAAATTTCTCCAACAGCGGATCCTCCTGTATGTAAGATAATAGATTACAAGAAGTTCTTATACGAGAAAAAGAAAAAGGAGAAGGAAATGAAAGCCAACTCCAAGCAAAGTGAAATCAAAGAAATTAGATTTACACCAAGTACAGATGATCATGACTTCAACTTCAAAGCAAAGCACGCAGAAGGCTTCTTGAAGGATGGAAATAAGGTCAAAGCGTATGTACAATTCAAAGGTAGAGCCATCATGTTCCAAGATAGAGGGCAATTATTGCTCTTGAAATTTGCAGAAAGATTGGCCGAAGCTGGCACATTAGAAAGTATGCCCAAATTAGAGGGTAAGCGAATGTTTGCCATTTTTACCCCAAAAACAGGTAAAAAGAAGTAAATAATTGGACATTTCGTTCCAAATATGTACTTTTGCAATCCAAAATTTTCCCGTAAGGCCAAAACAAGTTTCCACCCCGTGGTGGAACGCCAGCAGGGTGTAATCTTAATAAGATTATTTATATGCCAAAAGTTAAAACAAACTCCAGCGCTAAAAAGCGTTTTAAAGTGACCGGTACCGGAGAAATCAGTTTCCAAAAAGCGTTCAAGCGTCACATCCTAACCAAGAAATCTAAAAAGCGCAAGCGTGCTTTAAGACAAAAAGGTATTGTTGGTTCTACCAATAAGGATTTCGTTTTACGTTTATTACGCTTGAAAGGCTAATTAGCCCGCTAAAAAAAACAGATTATTAACCGTTAGCTCCGCTAACTTCAAAACATTTACTATGCCACGTTCAAAAAATGCAGTTGCATCTAGAGCAAGGAGAAAGAAAATTCTTGACCAAGCCAAAGGTTATTACGGTAAACGTAAAAACGTTTATACCGTTGCCAAAAATATTGTAGAAAAAGGTCTTACTTATAGTTACGTAGGTCGCAAATTAAAGAAGCGTGAATATCGCCAACTTTGGATTGCACGTATCAATGCTGCAGTAAGAGAAGAGGGAATGACTTATAGCCAATTTATCAATAAATTAAGCGTTAAAGGCATCGACTTGAATCGTAAAGTATTGGCTGATTTAGCAATGAACGAACCAGCTTCATTCAAAGCATTGGTTGTTTCTGTTAAGTAAATTGATGCTTTTACAAGATATTAGGCCGGCTGCTTTTAGCATCCGGCTTTTTTATTTTCATAATCCATTACAAGGGTTATTTTTACATCCTAATTAAAAAAGGAAACTTCCCTGATGAATAATACCTACACCTCTCTGGTGAACCAGACTTTCCACTTTCCACAAGAAGGATTTGATGTAAGCGACGAAGGATATTTAGAATTCAATGGTGTTGATATCAAAAAATTGATAGACAAACATGGTACTCCATTGAAATTAACCTATCTCCCCAAAATTGGAATGCAAATTAATAAGGCAAAAAATATGTTTGCCAATGCATTCAAAAAACATAAATACGAGGGGGAGTATTTTTACTGTTATTGTACAAAGAGTTCCCACTTTTCTTTTATAGTAGAAGAAGCATTGAAGCATAATATTCATTTAGAAACTTCTTATGCCTACGATATTGAAATTGTGAACCGATTGTATCAACGCAGAAAGATTAATAAAGATACTTTTATCATTTGCAATGGGTACAAGCAAAAGCAATACACTTCAAGAATTGCTAAGCTGATTAATTCAGGGTTTAAAAATGTAGTTCCAATTTTAGATAACAAGGAAGAGCTACAAGCTTATAAAAGAAGTGTAAGATCAGCAACGCCATTTTCTGTGGGGATTAGAGTTGCCGCTGAAGAAGAACCCAATTTTCCATTCTATACTTCTCGTTTAGGTATACGTGCAAAAGATATCCTAGAATTTTATGTTGATGAAATTGAAGGATATGAAGATAAGTTTCAATTAAAAATGTTGCATATCTTCTTAAATAAAGGAATAAAAGATGATATCTATTATTGGAGTGAACTCAATAAAATCATCAACCTTTATTGTCAATTAAAGAAGATCTGTCCAGAATTGGATTCAATTAATATTGGAGGTGGTTTTCCTATTAAACACTCATTGGGTTTTGAATATGATTATCAATTCATGATTAATGAGATTGTAGGGAATATTAAAAAAGCTTGTAAAAAGGCAAAAGTACCAATGCCCAATATTTATACTGAATTTGGAAGCTTTACAGTAGGAGAGAGCATGGCACATATTTATAGTGTTATTGGAGAAAAAATTCAGAATGATCGGGAGTGTTGGTATATGATTGATTCTTCATTTATTACCACTTTGCCTGATACCTGGGGTATAGGAGAAAAGTTTTTGATGCTACCAGTTAATAAATGGGATAACGAATACCAGCGAGTAGTATTAGGAGGTATTACCTGTGATAGCCATGATTACTATGATTCTGAAGAACATATAAATGAAGTGTTTTTACCTAAACTTACTACCGTAGATAAAAAAGAAGCTGAATCAAATAAAGAGCCGCTCTATGTTGGATTCTTTCATACAGGTGCATATCAAGATCAGATAAGTGGTTATGGTGGAATTAAGCATTGCTTGATCCCTTCTCCTAAGCATGTCATAGTAGAGTTAGATAAAAATGGTAAAATGATCGATTGGGTTTATGCAAAGGAACAAACAGCTCAAAGCATGTTGAAAATTTTAGGCTATCTATAATAGGTCTCATCAGTAAAAAGCATTTATGAAAAAGTTGTATTTCTTATCCGTTTTTTTGTTTGCTTGCTTATTGAATACTCATGCTCAGTCAGCAGAGGATTCAGTAAAAGCAACGGTTCGTAAAATGTTTTTTGCAATGATGGAGGCAGATGGTGCCATGTTGCAAGATTGTTTTACAGAGAATGCCATTATGCAAACAATAACTACCAACAAAGAGGGAAAATTAGTTGTTCGAACTGATTCTGTTGCTGCTTTTGTGCGTCAAGTTTCCAATTTGCCTAAGGGTTTAGCAGACGAAAGAATTGTATTTGATGTAGTAAAAGTAGATGGTCCACTAGCAACCGTTTGGACTCCATACCAATTTTATAGACGTGCAGACTTTAGTCATTGTGGAGTAAACTCCTTCCAATTGGTAAGGAATAACGATAAATGGCGAATTCAATATATAATAGATACAAGAAGAAAAACAGGTTGTTCTCAATAGTTCTAGACTAAATTAATCTTCTTTTAATTCGGCTAATAATAGTTTCAGCTGTTCAATGTATTTGCCATATAATTTTCTGATATACCATTTCGTTAAGTAAATAAGTCCTACTACCATTGCAATACAGTACCCAATGATAAATCCGATATAAATACTTTTTGTGACTTTTAATTTGCTGTACAAGTTATCTAAAACCGCAATCGGTTCTTTTTCATTATATCCCAAAAACAAGGCGAACAAAAAACAGATAGGCAATAAAGCCATATTGAACTGAAAATACCGGTGTGTAAAATCTTCCAGCATTTTAATTAATTGATGAAGATTCTGTTTTATTGGCAATACTGATTGGTCAAATTCATTTATTTTTCTAAGCAAATAAAAGAAGATCAATGTAAATGGAATAAATATGACACCAAATAAACCAAAGTAAATTTTCATGGATGAATAAGAGCTAAAAAAAGCAATCCCAATAAATAATGGTACCACTAATGCACAACAAGCAATTTCGAACCAAAGACTTTTTTTGATTTTACTAATTACAGAACTCGCTTCCCCTTTTAATAATTCAGTAAAGTTCCCTTCGGTCATCTTAGGACTTCCTTCCATTAATTTCTGGTTAATCAATCCTTTTAAATCATCTAATTCCATAGTTATTGATTTAGATCCTTTCAAAGTTTTTTAATGTGGCTTCTCTAAGCTTAACTTTAATCCGATTCATTTTTACCGCTATATTATTGGCAGTAATTCCTATTATTTCACTTATTTCTGCATAGCTATAATCTTCTAAATAAAGCATTACTATTGCTTTATCTATTTTAGATAATTCAGCTATGGCTTGATACATCGCCTTGGTTTTGTCTTCAATTGAATCTCGTTCCAAGTGTATCGCTAATTCAGGAATATCGGAGACGGTAGCAATAAATGCGTTCTTCTTATCTTTTCTAAAAAAAGTGATGGCTGTATTCAGTGCTACTCGATAGAGCCAGGTTGAAAATTTTGCATCTCCTCTAAATTGATTAAAAGCTTTCCAAGCTTGCAGGGTGATTTCTTGAAACAAATCTTCTTTGTCTTCCTGCCAATTCATATACAGATTACACACTTTATGTATGATTTTCTGATTTTGATTCAGCAGTTCTATGAAATCTTTTTCTGTTTTGCCCATTAATAATCTATTGGTAGTAGTACTAACTAAAATATTACAAGGTCAGTCCATTTATATCATTTTTAGTATATTTAAGAGAACCAAATCATACTAATATGAAAAAGAATATGGGTACTGTAGACAAAACAGTACGAATTATCATTGCTGCAGTTGTTGCAGGATTATATTATGCGGGTACTATTTCTGGAACATTGGGTATCGTATTACTCGTGTTGGCTGGGGTATTTGTTTTAACAAGCTTGGTAAGCTTTTGTCCACTATATACATTGTTTGGAATTTCTACCTGTCCAAATAAACAGTAATATTCGAGAAGTTGAATGATATCCAATAAAAATCCCGGCTGTTTAAATAACCGGGATTTTTCTTTAGACAATGCATTACAAGAGACAATGTATCTTTTACAATTCAAGCCTACAATGATTTCCTTGAAACTTTAGCCCTATTAATTAATTGCAATTTGCTTTGGGGCATTTTTAACTTCTTCCTTTTTGGGTAATAATAATTTCAAAACCCCATTTTCATATCTTGCTTGGATGCCATCTGCATTGATCTGTTCATCAATAGAGAAACTTCTTTTAAAACTTTTGTAGGTAAATTCTTTTCGAATTGTTTTATATGATTTCTCTTCGCTGCCCTCTTTCTTTTCATAAGATATGGTTAACAATCCCTTGTCTACCTGAATAATGAAGTCTTCTTTGCTTCTACCAGGTGCATTCAATTCTAAATGAAAAGCATCAGTAGTTTCATGAATGTTTACTGCAGCGGTAGGATAACCACTTGGAATGCTGCTTCCAAAATTGTTTGGAAAAGCATTGAATAATTCATCAAATACGTTCGTGTTGTGTTGTTTTAAAATAGACATAAAATAAATTTTATTGGTTGATCAATTGTTTTAAAGTTTTGTGCAAATGGTATTCCATTCCAAAAAATAAGTAGTAATGACAATCAAAAGCCATATTATTCAGCCATAATGACTTCCGTTTTTTAAATTAGCGCCATTATGGCATTTTTATTAATCAAGATTGGAGAATATGGTCAAATGTTGTAACTTTGTACACTAAATTAGAATTATGTATCCAGCAGAAATTGTGCTGCCAATGAAGGCAGAATTAACAGATGAAGGATTTGGAGAATTACTAACTGCTGCTGAAGTAGACAATACGCTTAAGCAAGAAGGAACTACTTTAGTAGTCATTAATTCAGTTTGTGGTTGTGCAGCAGGTGCTTGCAGACCAGGCGTTTTGATGGCAGTTCAGAATGCAGGAAAAAGACCAGATCGTTTGATGACTAGCTTCGCAGGATTTGATGTTGAAGCAGTAAATAAAATTCGCGAGCACTTATTGCCAAATCCTCCTTCTTCACCAGCCATCGCTTTGTTTAAAGATGGTGAATTGGTTACAATGGTAGAAAGACACCAGATTGAAGGAATACCAGCACAAGCAATTGCACAATATTTAATTGCTGCTTTTAATGAGCATTGTAATTAATTTTGTAACTTGTTTTTAGATGGGTTAGTAAGTATGGGCCTCACTTTTGTGAGGCCTTGCTTTTTTTGACATTTTCTGAGTAACATTGCACTCAATTATTATTACAATTTATGTACCCCAATTTATACTACGCATTTAAAGATCTTTTTGGAATTGAAATTAATGGTCTTAAGTTGGTGAATAGCTTTGGATTTTTTGTAGCACTTTCTTTTATCTTATCTGCGTGGATACTAACAGTAGAATTTAGAAGAAAGCAGGGATTAGGTTTATTTGAACATACCGAAGAAAAAATTAAGATTGGAGAACCAGCTAGCTTAAGTGAGCTCATCACCAATGGATTATTGGGCTTCCTTTTTGGATATAAAATTATAGGCGCTTTTACCATCAAAAATGCTTTAGATGACCCTCAATCCTTTATATTATCTGGGGAAGGAAATTTGTTGACAGGTATGCTTGTTGCATTGGTTTTCGGCATACTCAAATGGTGGGAGAAGAAAAAAGTTCAATTAGATAAACCAGAGGAAAGAATTATTCGAATTTGGCCACAGGATAGAGTAGGAGATATCGTTATTTATGCGGCTCTATTTGGATTTTTGGGTGCAAAAATATTTCACAACTTAGAGAATTGGAACGAGTTTGCCGCAGATCCTATTGGATCTTTAATAGCATTTAGTGGGCTTACTTTTTACGGAGGATTAATTTGTGCGGGGTCTGCCATTATTTGGTATGCCAAAAAGCATAAAATTAGTTTAATCCCCATGTTAGATGCTTTTGCACCTACAATGATGTTTGCCTATGCATTTGGAAGAATTGGATGTCAAATTAGTGGTGATGGAGATTGGGGCATCCCCAATCCAACCCCCAATCCATATTCCTGGTTACCTGATTTTATGTGGTCTTATTCTTACCCGCACAATGTTTTAGGCGAAGGGGTACCTATACCCGGTTGTTCTGGTCCATTTTGCAATCAATTAGCCATTCCAGTTTATCCAACTCCACTATATGAATTAATTATTTGCTTTATTTTATTTGGTATTCTTTGGTTTTTCAGAAATAAAATAAAAGTTCCAGGTCAATTATTTAGTATTTATTTGATTTTGAATGGATTGGAAAGATTTTTCATTGAAAAAATCAGGGTGAATACCGAATATAATATCTTATTTAATCCTACTCAAGCTGAATTAATTTCTACCGGTCTGGTTGTTTTAGGCATTTCCAGCTTTTTTTACTTCAAGAAACTTAAATCTACTCATTAGACATAGGTTTTATTTCCGTTAGTCATAGTTTCAAAACCATTTAGCACTGAATTGAACCGCCCATGCTAAAACAATGTACTATGTAAAGCACAGTAGTTAGTTTTGTTTTGTAATAATCAAAACCAAGAACTAAATTATAAACTAGTGCAAATGAAAAATCTACTTAAAAAAACCATGCTGTTGAGTTTAACAGCTTTGAGTATAGGGGTAAACGCTCAACAAAATGAAACAATTATCACCGGAAAAATTGTTTCCAATCAACAACCCCTTGAATCTGTAATGGTCAGTATACTGAATGCAAAAGATTCATCTAAAGTTAAAACAGCACTTACCGATAAAACAGGTACATATTCAATTCAGCTTTCTACCAATGGAAAATACTTGTTATTTGCCAATATGGTTGGATTTGAAAAAGCCTATATGGGACCTTATCAGTGGAACGGCATTATTCAAGAAAAGTTACCCAATTGGCAATTAATTCCTTTGTCAAAAGGTTTAGCAGAAGTGACTGTAAGTTCTAAAAAGCCAATGATTGAACAAAAAGCAGATCGGACCATCGTAAATGTAGATGCTTCTCCAACCAATGGTGGAGCAAACGCCATGGAAATATTAGAAAAATCACCGGGTATTTCTGTTGACAAAGACGGTAATATCAGTTTAAAAGGCAAGGAAGGCGTTGTAGTTTATATGGATGGAAGACCTACCTATTTATCTGGACCAGATTTGGTTAACTTATTAAAAAACACACAAGGAGCACAGTTAGATCAAATTGAAATTATGACCAATCCTCCAGCTCGTTATGATGCCGCAGGTAATGCAGGAGTAATCAATATTAAAACAAAAAAATCTAAAGTAGTAGGATTCAATGGTTCTGTAACAGCTGGCAATGGTCAAGGAGTATACAGTAGAAACAATCAAACTATTCAGTTAAATTATCGGAAAAATAAATTCAATGTATTTGGAAATATTGGAAGAAACGAGCGCATAGGTTTTCAAAATATTGCCATCGATAGAAGATTTATTGACGGAGGCTCCAAACAAATCGTCTCTTATTTTGAGCAAATTACAGACCGGTCTACTTACAATCATTCTTACAATGGTAAAATTGGCTTAGACTTTTATGCAACGAGTAAAACCACACTGGGATTGGTTTATAACGGATTCAATAATAAAGGAAATGGCAATTCAATTGGTGATATAAATATCTTTAATTCACAGCACAACTTGATTAATAAAACCATTGCATACAATGGAAATATAGATTCTTGGAAAAATTCGAGTCTCAATTTTAATCTTAGACATGTATTAGATTCAACAGGTCGTGAACTAACTTTTGATGCTGATTATTTAACTTATGATGGTAATACTAACCTGTTTTTAAACAATGCATATCAAAATAATATTGGTCAAACCGTTGCTAAAACAGATAGTTTAATAGGAAAACTTCCTCAGATTATTGATATCTATACCGCAAAAATCGACTACGTACACCCTTTAAAAAATAAGGCAAAATTAGAAGCTGGTTTAAAAACAAGTTTCGTCACCACCGATGCCAATGCCATTTATGATACTTTATTGAATGGTGTAATGATGCGTGATTACAATAGAAGCAATCATTTTGTGTACAAAGAAAATATTAATGCGGCCTATATCAATTATAGCAGGCCTTTAAGCACAAAACTAAATATGCAATTGGGGTTGAGGGCAGAGCAAACAATTGCAAATGGCGATCAACGTACCACCAATGTTCAGTTTAAAAGAAATTACATTCAAGTATTCCCAACTGCATATATTCAATACGCAGCGAATGAAAAAAATAACTTTGTAATAAATTATGGTAAACGAATTAGAAGACCTGATTATCAAAGCCTTAATCCCTTTGTTGAATTTTTAGATCGATATACTTACGAGCAAGGGAATCCATATTTAAAACCACAGTTCGCGCACAATATTGAGTTGAGCCATACCTATAAAAGCTTCTTAACAACAACATTGAATTATACCAAAACAACGGATATGATTCAGCAAGTGATCATGCAAGACGATGCTAAGAATGAAACTTTTATTAAACAGGAAAACATTGCAACACAACAACAAATAGGTTTATCCATCAATGCATTCAATCAATACACTAAATGGTGGAGCGGCAATATCTATTTAAATGTGGCCAATAACCAATTAACAGGACCTATAAATAATGAAATGGTAAGCATTTCTGCCACCACATTTATGGCAAATATTAGCCAACAGTTTAAATTAAATAAAGGGTATAGTGCAGAATTAAGTGGATTTTATAGATCAGAGGGATTAGAGGGAGTCTTTAGAATTAAACCTTTTGGAATTGTAAATATTGGGTTGAGCAAACAAGTAATGAAGAACAAAGGAACCATTCGAATTAATGTAAGAGATATCTTCTGGTCTCAAAAGATAAAAGGGGAAAGCAAATACGGAACAGTAGATGCCAACTTCAGACAATTTAATGATAACCGAATTGCCAATATCAGTTTCACCTATCGATTCAGTAAAGGGAAAGCAGCTGCGGGTCCTAGAAAAAGAGGTGGTGCAGACGATGAGCAAAGCAGAGTAGGAGTTGATTCAGGTAAATAAGTATTTTCTCTCATGTCGTATATCCGGCCTTGGTTTCTACCAGGGCCTTTTTTTT
>Ga0209480_10000551_pt1 | contig 30584 bp, 33 predicted proteins | sample JI61114C2DNA_FD_187501 | JGI IMG/M metagenome (GOLD analysis project Ga0209480, IMG submission 187501) | Wastewater effluent complex algal communities from Wisconsin, to seasonally profile nutrient transformation and Carbon sequestration -... | ecosystem: Engineered > WWTP > Effluent > Algae... | reverse complement strand
ACTACGAATGATTGCTTGTAATTGAGTTACATCCTCCTCATTAATTTTTCTTAAAGTGCAATTCATCATAATTGATTCTGTATAAAAAATTCAATAGCTTGATTTTTTTGTTGTTCAGTCAAATCTATCAGCCTAAGCTTTTTATCATACTCGTTATTTAATTGAACTGATTTTTTAATTCTATTAAAATCGGATTCAGCTATTTGAGCCACAGTAAATGATTCTTTTTGTTTCCAAGCTTCTGTATCAATAATCAAATCGGCTTGTCGGCCATTTACTCCGAGCTGATCTATCAGTTTCTTTCTGAATTTAGCCTTATAAGCTACAACTAATTGGACCTTCGAGAGCGTATCGTAACTCTTGTTGTATCTCAGCTGGGTGATGGGGCAACCTGTTGCATTCATTCTGCTAATAAGTCCCTTTGCCCTATCGCCTGTGATAGATAGGTTTTTATATTTCTTAAGCACTTCTTGATTTACTTCATTAACCGTAGCAAAAGTATCATTGGTATTGGCTTCAATTTTTAGTTTTTGCAAAGTAGCCCAATAATTTATTTGACCAATCTTATTGGCAGTTTCCTCCGAAATTCCCAGCTCTTTCATTAATAATCCTTTTTCGCAGTAGCCAAATAATTCCAATTGTTCTTCAGGAGTCCACTGTTGGGCTTGCACAACTAATGTCGAAAACCCTAGAAATACCAAAATGCCCCATACTCTCTTTTTCATATTTGATTGTTCGTTTAAAATTAAATGATTGCCATTTGGTGTAATTTTGCAGCAATGTTCGAAGTATTCTTCTCTCAAGTTAAAGATAAAGTGTTGCTTTCCGAAGCAGAGCAAAAGCTTGTTAAAACATTTTTTTCGCCCAAAAAAATTAGAAAGAAGCAGTATCTGCTACAAGAAGGAAATATCTGCAGGCATTTAGCCTTTGTAGAAAAAGGGCTGTTGCGTTCTTATAGTGTAGACGAAAAGGGAATTGAACATATGATTCATTTTGCTTGGGAAGGCTGGTGGATGGCCGATATGCTGAGTTTTTTGTCTAACGAACCGTCTACCTATCATATTGATGCCATTGAAGATGCAGAGTTATTACTAATTAGTCAACAGGATTTTGAAGAAATGTTATTGAAAGTGCCAGTAATGGAACGTTATTTCAGAATACTATTTCAGAACAATATTATTTCTAAAGAAAGAAGATTGATCAGTTCCATCACCAATTCAGCAGAAGAAAAGTATATTCATTTAACAGCTACCAACCCAGAACTAATAAAAAGAATACCCCAACAGTTAGTGGCCTCCTACTTGGGAATTACACCAGAAACCCTTAGTAGAATTAAGAACAAATTGGCCAAGGGTACAACAAAAACTTGATTTAAATCAAGCTCATTTCTTATCTTATCTCAAGAAAAAAACTGTTCAGTAAATTTATTTTTGCATTTCAATTAGTTGTGGAATGCAAAACAATAATACAGTAGCAATATTAGGAGCTGGTTCAGCAATTGGCCAATTTATTGCAGAAAAAATTGCTGGAAACTATCCACTATTATTAATGGATAATAGTGCCGAAACATTAAATCGGTTAACAGAATTGCTAACTGAAAAATTTGCTACCCCACAAATAGAAATGATTGTTTGTAGTAAAGAAGCTTCATGGGAAGCAGATATCATCATCATTGCAGCGGAACATGCCCAAGAGCAAGAGGCCATTGCTAACAAAATTAATGAGGTCACTACTTGCAAAACAGTGATTCAAATAAAGCCTGCAACAGCTGATATAGCTTCACTTCAAGCTATTTTACCTTATTCAAAGTTTATCTCTGTTGATTGGGCAAACACAGCTGCAATTGTAGAAGGAAACGACGAAGCATCCTTATCAATAACAGGAGAGTTGGTTCATTTATGTGGACTCAAACCTATTTTTAAAAGTCACTTATATAAAATAACAATATGAATCAATCAGTATTATTTACTCCCTACCAATTGGCAGGATTAGCATTAAGTAATAAAATGGTGATGGCACCAATGACCAGAAGTAGGGCAGACAATGCAGAGGGCGTTCCCAATCAATTAATGGCCAACTACTATGCGCAAAGAGCAAGCGCAGGCTTAATTGTAACAGAAGGGGCACCTGTAAGTACTACCGGAGTGGGCTATATTAACGTGCCGGGTATTTATTCAGAAGCACAAGTAGCCGGTTGGAAGTTGGTAACAAAAGCAGTGCATGATAAAGGAGGTAAAATATTCATCCAATTATGGCATGTAGGACGAATGTCTCATCCTGATTTTCATAATGGCGCTTTGCCTCTAGCTCCATCGGCCATTAATCCTAATGAAAAGTCATATACGAAAAATGGATTTACCGATACGGTTACACCTAAAGAAATGACTATTGAAGACATTAAGCAAACCGTAGAAGATTTTAAAAATGCAGCGGCAAATGCAGTTGAAGCAGGTTTTGATGGAGTAGAAATTCATGGCGCCAATGGGTATTTATTGCAACAGTTTTTTAATGCTACATCCAATACCCGTAACGATGAATATGGTGGAACAATAGAAAATCGTGCAAGAATTTTGTTTGATATTTTAGATGCATTTAAAGGCGTAATCGATTACAATAAAGTGGGAATAAGATTAAGTCCTAGTTTAAATGGTCTTTTCGGTATCACTATGGATGAAACCACCATACCTACGCACGATTACATTGTGAACAAATTAAACGACTACGGTTTGGCCTACTTGCATTTAACAGAGCCATTTGTTCCAGTTGATCATTTACCATTTGCAGTTAAAGAAATTGCCAAGCATTATAGACCTATTTATAAAGGAACATTAATCATTAACAGGGGTTTCAATAAAGAAACAGCCACTGCTGTAATTGAAGCAGGAGATGCCAATTTAGTTGCATTTGGTGTGCCGTTCATTGCCAATCCAGATTTAGTCAATAGGTATGAGTTAGACGCTCCTTTGAACCAAGTAGATCAACAAACATTTTATACGCCCGGAGAAAAAGGATATACAGATTACCCTTTTTATTCAGCACAATAATTAAAAATATGGAATCATTAAAAGATAAAGTAGCACTGGTAACAGGAGCAGGAAAAGGTATAGGAAAGGCCATTGCTATTGCATTAGCCAAAGAAGGTGTCAATATTGGCTTAATAGCTCGCACTGAAAAAGATCTTCTTGAAGTGGCAGCAGAAATTAATGCGCTGGGTGTTCTATCTATCATTGCACCAGCTGATATTAGCAATATTAACGCAGTGAACTGGGCGGTGGAAAAAATAGAAAATACATTAGGCCCAATAGATATTTTAATTAATAATGCAGGTACAGGTACTTTTGGTAAGTTTTTAGATTTATCACCTGAAGTTTGGGAACAGCAAGTGAGAGTAAATTTATTTGGTGTGTACTATACCACTAGAGCGGTGTTACCAAATATGATGAAGCGCTTAACTGGAGATATTGTAAACATTTCTTCTACTGCAGGTTTAAAAGGGGCGGCAACAACCAGTGCATACAGTGCCTCTAAGTTTGGGGTAATGGGATTAACAGAGTCTTTAATGCAAGAAGTTCGTAAATACAATATTCGCGTAACAGCCATGGTTCCTAGCACAGTTGTGACAGAATTAGCGCATTCGGCTAATTTAATTAACAACAATGAAGAGCGATTAATGCATCCAGAGGATTTTGCTGAATTGATAATTGCACAATTAAAATTAAACAGGAGGGTATTTGTAAAAGACAGCTCTATTTGGTCTACTAACCCTTAAATTTATGCATTCAATCACCAATAATAATTGGGAAATGCATAAAGCTTATCAGATTTTATTTATAGCGAGTCTGCTTTTGTTACCTCCATTTTTATTGAATGGACAGTATTCATCAGCAGACTCTTCTATTAAAACCATCATGAACAGTCATAAAGTAGTGGGTATGTCAGTTGCTGTAGTAAAAAAAGGCCAACTTGTATATACACAATCCTTTGGTTTAAAGAATCAGGAAACGCAAACATCATTAAGTAATTCAGATATATTTCGAATTGCATCTATTTCAAAATCATTCTCTGCTACAGCTATTATGCAGTTGGTAGAAAAAAGGAAAATTTCCTTAGAGGATGATATGAGTAAGTTGGTTGGTTTCATCATTCGCAATCCCAAATATCCTGAAACGCCAATTACCCTTAAAATGGTTTTATCGCATCGGTCTTCTATTAATGATAGTCAAGGTTATTTTAGTTTAGATGCAATTAATCCTGCTAAAAATCCCAACTGGGCTAAATGTTATAATAACTATGCACCAGATTCGGGTTATATGTATTGCAATCTGAACTACAATATGGCAGGAACTATAATCGAAAAAATTTCAGGTGAAAGATTTGATAAATACATAAGGCAGCATATTCTGCAACCCTTGGGCTTGTATGGAGGGTATTGTGTAGACTCTTTAGATGCTAAACTATTTGCTTCAATTTACGAGTACAATGCTGACTCAGCAAAGTTTATTCCATCCCCCAATGCTTATGCAGCAAGGAGCGAGGAAATTGCTAATTACACTATGGGATATTCTACACCAATTTTTTCGCCTACAGGTGGAATGAAAATTTCTGTAACCGATTTGGCAAAATACATGATCATGCACAGTAGAATGGGTAAAGCCAATGGTAAAAGAATCATATCTAGAAGAAGTGCAAGGATTATGCAAACGATGATTTCTGAAAAAGAACAATACGGATTGGCTCTTTCTAAATCGAATAAATTAATTGATGGGGTTGTTTTAACGGGGCATACTGGTTCGGCATATGGATTAAACAGTGCAATGTTTTTTGAGCCCAATAAAAAATATGGTTTTGTTGTAATCATCAATGGCAGCGAACAAAAATATACAGATGGATATAATGCAGTACTTAAAAAAACGGTGAATAGCTTATACGAAAATATTATTTTAAAATGATTCCCTTTCTATTTGAATAATGCAATACCCGTTAATACTCAATTCGTTTTCAGCCGATTTAAAACTATATATACCCGATCCAATATTCATTAAACCCACTTATGAAGGATTGCGCTTGAACAATCCAGCAACCCTTTTTCCTTTTTGGGCAAAAGTATGGCCATCCGCAATAGCCTTGAGTACATTTCTTCAGCAAAATATTGGTTTAGTCAACAACAAAAGCGTACTTGAAATTGGAGCTGGAATAGGTTTGCCCTCTTTCTTAATTGCAAAGCATGCGGCCCACTTAACTATTACTGACTATGCAGAAGATGCAATTGAATTGTTGCAAAAGAATATTGCGCATACTAGGTTTAATAGTATAAAAGCAATTTTTGCTGATTGGAATTTATTTCCTTCATCTATAGTTGCTGATGTAGTATTGTTAAGCGACACCAATTATGCACCTTCCGAATTTGAATCCTTGCTTAAACTCATACAAGACTTTATTCATAAAGGTGCTACCATAATTATAGCAAGTCCTGAACGAATTACCGCAAGTCCTTTTATTGAGCAACTCAAAATGAATATCACTCAACAAGATATAATTGAAATCATATATAATGACGAAAAAGCTTTTATAGGTTTATTTGTATTGAAACAAAATAGGAAACAAGAAAGCCACTAAAAAGGCCCAAAAGGAATAATAGGGAATAAAATTAGCAATAACAACTCCAACCATTTCTACAGGTTCTTTTCTTGATACAACTTGAAATAATTTAACGGACACTAAAATAAGGTTGATAAAAATAAGCAGATTTGATCCTAACACCGCTACTCTATTGGGTGTTACACCAAATTCTGTTAATCTAAAGACAATAGCAGAAAGTGCGATTCCATTTACTATTATTGTTAATATTGAAAGCATTAGCAGAATAATAAGGCTAATTTTATTCAATTTATTTTTTGTTGCTTCTGTTACAGAGAATAATATGATTGCCATTACACCAATTAATAAGGCATTAAAAATCAGTAAGAAATTTCTATCACTGTAAATATTTTTCCCAGTAAATAATAACGTTATTAAAAATGTTAATAGGGTGATGAAAACAAATGGAGTAAATAGTTTAGCTATAATTGGAGAAATTTTGTTTACTAAGCTAGGATTGGTAAATACTAAGTAAGTTGCTATTAATGGAACAGTTGACAAACCCATGATGACAACATAGTTAAAATAGAATTGCTCAATTTTAACATCAATCAAATTAAATAATCCTAAAGTAATTCCTGAAAATAGTCCACCTGCTAAAACCAGCAATGCACACATGACTAGTAAATCTCCATTGAATTTTAAGTAATTTATTCTTTGGGTAGAATCTTTTAAGTTTCCACTAATAAAAGTATACCCAACCACCGACCATAAAAAAACGGGTAAATGCATACAAGCCAAAATAATTGAATTATTTGATTCAACTGAAGGAAGAAGGTTAATATACAATACCGAAGCAATTATAGTAATTGCTGGAAAAACTAATTTTTTTGAATTTAATTCCTTTTTCCAAGCAAAAAACATCACCAATATTGGTGCTATAATAAATGAAATATTTTTTGCATAATATTCATCTTCGATCAAGCCAAAAAAACTTGGAATTTTTGCAATTAATCCTGCAAGTATCGAGCCGAACAGCAGAAACAAGATATCTTTTATATTTATTTCTAAATTATTTTCTTCCATTTGTATAATCATTATAATGTTTGTTTAATTAATTTTTCTAACGCATGAATATGTATCGTAAATGCCTTCCTTCCCTTAGCTGTAATGAGATAGGTTGTATTGGGCTTCTTGCCAATGAATTGCTTTTTAATACTAACATATTCAAGCTTTTCTAGTGCAGTGATATGACTGGCTATATTTCCATCTGTTATTTTTAGCTGCTCTTTTAGGGTTCCAAAATCAACTGAATCTGCAACTATTAGAATAGACATTATACCCAACCTAACCCTACTTTCAAATGCTTTATTTAAGGCTTCTATGCTGTTTTTCACTTTTCGTATTTAAAGTACATGAATGAGCCATAAACAATATGCAGTGCTCCAAAGCCTATACCCCATAATAGTAAGGCTTTATCAACGTATAGCGAAGCGAATAAACCTAGTAGTACCAACAACACACCTAAATATTTTATATCATCAACAGTGTATTTACTGGCATTTAGTAATGCTAAGCCATAGAAAAGCAAGGTTGCTGGAAGTATCAATTCAACATGGTTTTGAGAAAATAGTATGAAACAGTAAGCCCCACCTGCAAGCATTGGAATACTAAAATTGAATAGCATTCTCTTTGCAGTTAAGTCCCAAATTTGTTCCCCTTTTTTAACAGCGTTTTTATTCGATAACCAAATAGCAGTTAAGAATGAAGCCAATAATACAACACTAAAGTTGATGATTAGTAATTTTAATAGTTCGGTATCAATTGCTCCATCTCGATTAAGAATACTTAAATAAGAAATTGGTTCAAGTGGTGTAATGCCAAGAATAGTATACGATATGCCAATACAAACAAGTGCCATAATCCCCACTATAATACCCGAGAGCCCACTTAAAGCAGAAAATTTGGACGATCGCTCCATCAATTTTTTAATGTCGTTTATGGCATCTAATTGCTCTTTTTGATTACTCATTTTAAATTTATTAAAAAGTACTTTGAATTACAAAGTAAAAGATTAATTCTGAAAAATTCAAAATAATATATTGTTAAAACAAGAGGGTCTAGTAATAACTAGTTTCCGAAATCGTAAAATTGATTTCCCGATTCTGCTAATAATCTTTGTTCTTCTACTATAGTTTCGCTGAAATTTATACAAATCAATTATGGGTGCTGTTTCAAAAAATATGCGTATTTATCATCGTTACTTGGGATTCTTTTTAGCTGGAATTATGGCCATTTATTCTATTAGTGGCATCATTTTAATTTTTAGGAACACCGATTTTCTAAAAAATGAAGTACACAAAATTGAAAAGCTATCGCTCAACCTTAATGAAGAAGCATTGGGAAAAGCTATCAAGATTAAGAATTTGAAAGTAAATAAAGTTCAAGGAGATCAGCTGATTTTTGAGCAAGGAGTATATAATAGCACAACTGGAGTAGCTGAGTTTAAAGTTAAAGAACTTCCTTTTGTTATTAGTAAAATGAATAATTTTCATAAAGCCAACACCACTCATCCACTTTTTTATCTAAATATATTTTTTGGATGTTCTTTGATGTTTTTTGTGATATCTACTTTTTGGATGTTTGCTCCTGGAACACAAATATTTAAAAAGGGAATTTTATTCGCTTTAGCTGGCGTAGTAATTACTTTGTTGCTGCTATTTGTTTAATCAAATACTACATTAATGATCGTAGCTAATCACTCTGGAGATTTTCCAATTGCCGCTTTCATTCTTCCAAATCATTAAGAATTTGAAAGTCCCCACTTCTAATTTTCCATTTTCAATATGACTGAATTGGTGTTTCCCAACTTCAATTGCACCATAGCCCTCGATTGGATGTACTTCTAAACTCTCTTTTATTAATGTTCGTTTTAAATCGTACTCTCTATTAAATATTGATTGAAAATTAAAAAACACTTTATCAAAGCCAATTAATCCACCATTGTCTTGGTACCATTCAAGGTCTTTGGTGAAATAGGATTTCATTAATTCTATATTCTTTGAATTGTAAGCTTTAAACAATGCACTGTCAAGTAGTGCTATTTTATTGTATAGGCTTATTTGGGTTTTGGAAATGGCTTTTTCATCTTGGTTTTGTGCGGTTACACTTCCACAAAATGTAATACTTAAAACGATTAACAGTAAATTTTTCATAGCTAAAACTTTTCAGCAACCCTGATTGCAGATCGAATTGCCCCTTCCATATATCCTCCGAATTTACTGGATGTTTCTGTTCCGCAGATAAATAATCTTTCGTTCTAAAATGTAGGCCAATGTTGCATCGGATAATCCACAACAGACTAAGAATGCAAATTGTATTATTTGAAAATTACTTCTTTGCTCTACTTAGGATAAAAGGTTCTCCTGGTGCTACAACTTTTATGCGTTCGGGATTTATTATTACTTCATAAAGCTTTTTGGGATCTCCATTGAAAGGCGAAAAATCAGGAGAATCAACAGAACCCCAATGACAAAGTACAAGTTGAGCGTTAGGATAAGCATTGGCTAATTTGACCGCTCCATTAAACGTAAAATGCCATTCACTATCCGAGAAGTCAAATAAAATAGCATCTGGTGACTTCATGGTTAAATGCTCAGGCAATAATCTAGTATCCCCAGGATGCCAAATTGTTCCATCGGGAGTGTCAAACCAAAAACCACAAGCATCTTCATTTTTAAATCAACGAGGACTCATTCCAGAATATGCATTTTGGTATGCATGATCTGCCGGTGTTAATCTTGCTGTTATATTTTTCACTTTAACCAAATCACCTATTTTATGCCCTAAAGATTTTAAATTCAAATTTTTCATCAATGAATCTACGTATTGTGTGGAGTGATACGATTTAACAACTTTAGCCATCCCAACATTGGTAGGAACACTAAAATGATCGTTATCTGCATGCGTAACAAAAACAGCGTCTAAATATGGAATCTCATTGGGTTTTATCGGGAAATTAATGAGTAATGGCATGTCAAATCCCTCCAAAAGTGGATCAACCATAATAGTTGTTCCTCTACTATTAATAAGAAACCCTGCCATTCCCAACCATCTTATGGTCGTATTTTTTGATTTTTGGAATGCTTCTTTTCCAAATGGATGCGTCTTAGGCGCTTTAGCCTGATACTTTTTAGCTTTGATTAAACTATCAGTATTTGATTGAGCATTTATCATTAATCCGGAAAATAAAAAAACGATTAAAAATAGTTTTGATAAATTATACATAACAACAACTTTTAAAACTTATACTTGTTATCTTTTCTATTACTATACTTCTCCATTTATTTTAGATTATTCTCATGATTCTAAAATTACTGAAAATAAAAAAGCCACTCAAAACTAAACGATAACACTAAAATGGAATACTGTAGTGAGCATTTTGTACTTTTATATGTACATTATATAAAAATTACAAATTAAAAAAGGGCAATACTAACAAAGTATAACCCTTTTAAATATTTATCTGCTCCCCTTATAGACGAATGTCTTGATGTTATCTATAATGATGAGGCCAAAAAGATTAGATTACCAGATAATGGAAAACTCATTGATTAAAAATCTTAAATTAAAAAATTACACTAAAGGTTCAATATCTTTTAATTGCTCTTGATTTCTTGCTCTTTCCCAATTTTCCATTAATTCAATTTGATGAAGTGCTGTCCATTCTGTAACAAGACCCAAAACACGTGGCGGTAAATAACCTCCTATAATCTCATTATGTTCAATATCAATAATAGCTTCATAGTCTCCATATACCGCATGGAAATGAGGTGGATTATGATCTCGGTAAAACATTCTAATGATTACTCCAAGGAAATAACTAATCTGCGGCATAAGAAAATTTTGCATGGGAAATATCTCCAAAATCTTTTCCAGTAATATCTAGATATATTGATATGGCGTCAATTTCAAGTTCATCAGACCATGCAATAGAATATCCTGTATTATATACTTTTTCAAATTTTGCTTTGTTCTTTAATACCGCAAAAATACCCTTTGATATGAAGTTTTCTAGATCAACAATACCTGTTACTCCATCATCAAAGCTCACGCTGATATTGTAATCAGATAAATATTTAACCTCTTTAACTTTCATAATACAATTTACAACATTTTAAATACCCCTAAAAGCAAAAAAGCCATCATTTCTGATGGCTTTAGTATTCTTAAGCTCCCCTTATAGACGAAAGATGCAGCTATTTGATTAAAATTTAAATAGTATTTACTTGAAAAACTATATTATAACCTCCTTTAAAATAACTGAAAGAAGCCGATTCTATAGTTTATTCATTGCACCCCCGTATGTTTTATCGATCATAAGTGCTCTCTTAATGACTTTCAAATTTTTGAAGTAACCTATTGTACCAATATCAACATATAGTCCTATTCCACCTTTTTTATTAGTACCAAGTAGCTTATCCACTACAAATGTTGAATACTTTGCATCATTGATAAACATTTCAGCAGTCTCACCATTTACTTCAATACGCATTTTAATCCATTCATTTAGTGCTATAGGTGCAGAACCCTCATACCTAAATGGTGCTATTTTTCGTAGGGTATCAAACTTAAAATGGGGATAAGAAATATATTGGACAGCATGATTTCTGAACAGCTGATTGTTCACCCTTCCCACTTTTGGCCTAACATAAATCGACTCAAAGCTTGAATCATTCTCTGAAACCCGAAAAAACATTCCAATAAATCCAGCAATACCAGAATATGGCGCAGGATTTTGTAGTTGGCTATACATCATGACTTCAATGGTTCCATTCTCAAAATCATTCAAGTTCAAAAGCTTGGCATAATGAGCTTCATCAACCGTTTTTTCAACATTGTTTGAGTCAAATGGTTGTTTATAAGAAATTAATTTGAATTTAAATTGTGTGTCAGTGTTAACCTTGTCTAGGAGGTTGGTATAAATTGCATTTTACAGCAACCCTTATGTGGGAAGAATTAGAAGAAGTACGTAAATTAGGGAATGGATAATTTCACCTACTTCCAGATATGCGATGAGTATTTGCAAGAATTGCTTAAGCCTCAGAATAAGATGCTATTCTATGATGAAATACCTGAAACAATAAAGCCTAAAACAATTAACCACCCTGTAATTTGGACTATAATATTTAATCAGTTACTTGTTGATGGTCATATAAAAGAGGCATTTGCGAAAGTAAATGGTAATGATTTAAAGCATTATGTTTTGACTGCTGATGGAAGAGTATTTATAGAAGAAGGTGGTTATAATAAATACTTTTTAAAAAAAGCGAAAGAGCATTTAACGGCACTTCAAATAATGCAATCGAATATTGATGTCAATAAATCTATAATAGAAAATAATAAACTACAAAGAGTATCTATATTAGTAACTGTCTTAATAATAGCAGTAGGATTAGTAACTCAAATTCAAACTTGTAACATTGCTAAAAACCAATTAAAGCAGAGTAATAAGCAAACAGAAAAAGTGCGATTGCTGATAGATACAATACCCATAAATATTATTAACTCAAAAAATAATACTGACTCAATTAAGAAAAGGTAAATTTTATTCGCTGTATTTCCCAATATCTTCTCATCCTAATCAGTTGAGAATTTTAATAATCCTCCCCCAAATAATATATCCCCTCTTTTGCAGCCTGTTCCTCCCCCGTAAAAGTGTACTCAAAAAAACGGACGATTATTTGAGCACAAGAATTGTCCATCATAGATTTAGATATATAGTTAGAATTAAAAAAGCCTACATCTAATGTAGGCTTATATAAAAATAAATTCTAAATTATTCGGATTAACCAGCCATCACTAATTCATATGGATTTGCGATAATTTTTTTACCAAATCGCTTTAATAATTGCACCTCATTAAATTCGTCTATTTTCTCATTTTTCAATATTTCCTGTATTGCTGGTTGTTTTAAACCTGGAATTCGCACTTGAAAAAATGGCCAAAGTAATTCACTTTTGTAGGTCTTATCTAAATCTGGGAATCCAATAATGCGGTTATAAATATCAGATTTTGTCTTGAATTCATCGGTATATTTAAAGTACCATTCGCCATATTTGCAATACAAATTTCCAACTCGAATATTATCTACCGTAAGAAGAAACTTAGCTTCTTCGTCTTTTGGTAATTCTGTTTGCAAATCAAAATCCTCGTGCTCATGCTTGCTAAACAAGTTAAAAATTTTGCGTATCATAATATTATATTTCTCTTATTCTTGAAAATCTTGTTTTTAATATACTCGTTATCAACTCACACCTTTCTGGAATAAAAAATTGATAGAATTCATTTCTTAACATTCTTATTACTCTTTCTTCATTTTCAATACAAGATATATTGTTAATGATTTCTTCGTATTCTGAATTATATTTTTTAACAAATTTTATTAATTGAAAATGATTCGCTTGAGTATTACTTTCTATGCTGATTCTTGGGGATGCCTCCTCAATGTAAGCTAGTATCTTCTTATTTCCGCTTTTGTATATCTTTTTAATGTTTTCATCACTATAATTCCATAACAATCCACGTGCCGAATCATAAATGGGCGCAAAGGTAGGTAATTTTGAACTCTTTTTTTTAGTATCTATTACACCCCAGTTGTAAAAGTGACGGTCATTGTTACCTGCAATCGCATCAAATGATAACATTTTAACAAGCTCAACTATCAAATTTTCAAAACATTGTGGGAAAACAGACCTAATTGAAGAAATGATAAACTCGAAAGTAAATAATTCCCTTGAAGAGGGCTTATGATTAGCTATTTGCTCTGCAAATGTCATATCTCCGAGATGCTCTCCACAAATTTCGGCTCCGTGAATCAGTCTTTCTTGCTCATTAAGAAAAAATTTACTTAAAAATCTTATCTGCTTATTAGCCCTTACAAGTTTAATATCATTCATATGAACCCCCAATTCCTGACCAATTCTGTTTATCATATATTCAATAATAGACTCATGGGGATACCATTTTTCAGCCGTTTTGGCAATATACGGAAGCCAAGACTTTGAGGAAGATTTTCTAATTTTAGTGTCTGAAGAATAAAAATAGGCTCTAATAAATTGCTTAGGAGCATCCCCGTCTAAATCAATTTTTTTGACTAGATAATTATCTTCAATTAAAAGAGGTATTTGAATTGATTTTTTTATTTTTCCAGAACAGTTTGTTGATTTTTCTATTCTGAGTTTTCCTCTTTTTGACTGCATTAGAACAATTTTATAATTTAAACTCCTTTATTATTTCGATTATTACTGCCCCATAAGGTATCAAATATAAACTCCTTGTATCTTCTTTGAAAATCATTGTCAGTTGAAAATTTCTTAAAAATCTCTGTCTGCGTAAATAAATACTGCTGCATTAATTCTTCCACCTTCTTGTCAGATGATATTTTGGCGTTTTGCTTGTCGGGGGATGTGGTGATGGCATCCATAACTTTCTTGTCTGCTTTCATTTCAGCAGGCAATTGCTCAGTCAGAAATTGGTTTACCTTGTCTTTGTCTGTCCAATCAATGTCGCCAAAACGCTGATTGAATGCATTAAGAATATTTTCTAATGTATCTAGCTCAGGTGCTGCTTTGCCACCACCAACGCCAACAGGAATAGGAGTAACATATCCCTCTTCGGCTGCTAGTGAAATCGTTTCAGTTCCTTGTTTTGCTGGACGATAACTATCCATATCAATGGATTCAATAATCCCTTGAGCTAAGTCTTCGTTTTCATCAATCGTCAATTTTGGCAAGAGATATTTTAAATACCACCAAAGTTGCTCCCAGTATAGATTATTAAAGTCAAGTAGTTTGGCTAAATAGCTATATGTTCTTAAAAAAGACTTTACCTTGATTTTAAAATCAATTTGTTTGTCAATGTCTAAATCGTATTTAAAAATGTGTGCAGCTGAATCAATAATTGGGTCAAGAATCGTCCTTTCTACATTACTTGAATACTTTGCAAAGAAATCTTTAACTACCTCTTCATTGTAAACTTCGAACTTCTCCAATGCGTCGAGTAAATCATTTAGTTTATTCGGACTTGTCTCTTCGCTTAAAATTGTTGAAGTGTAATAAGGGTCAAATGCTTCCTTTATTTCTTCGGCTGAATTAAAAAAGTCTAATACAAATGTATCTTTCTTGTAAGGTTTAAAGGCTCTGTTCAATCGTGATAATGTTTGTACTGCCTGAACATCTCTTAGTTTTTTGTCAACATACATTGTATGCAGAAGCGGTTGGTCAAAGCCTGTTTGATATTTATTGGCAACAATTAAAAAGCGGTATTCTTTCCTTTTGAAGTTTTTTGGAATATCCTTTTTATTACTATCAAAATTGTTCATTGAAGTTTCATCGTACTCAACTCCTTTGTAAGATTTCTTTCCTGAAAAGGCAACAATAGCTTTATAAGGTGATTTAATTTCTTTTAAATACTCGTCGAATGCTTTTTTGTATTTAATAGCGGATATGATGCTTTTTGTTACAATCATTGTTTTGGCTTCACCATTAATCAGGTGTTTTACATCACGATGAAAATGGTCAATCATGATTTTAGCTTTTTCAGCTATTGCAAATTCGTGACCTTCTACATAAGCCCTCAATTTCTTTTGTGCCTGTTTGGTATCAAACTCTGGATTTTCTTCCACCGATTTGATGAGTTTATAAAAAGAATTATACGTAGTGAAATTCTGCAACACGTCTAAAATGAACTCTTCCTCGATAGCTTGCTTCATTGAGTACAAATGGAATGCATCAAAAGCCGTCTTTTCTTCGCCGTCTTTAATGTATTTCCTTGGAACGCCAAATGTTTCTAATGTTTTGTTTTTGGGAGTTGCGGTAAACGCAAAGTATGACCCGTTTTTAATCATCTTGCGGCTTTCAATCAACTCATTGATTTTATCCTCTAATGTTGGTTCATCACCATCATCTTCATCTTCACCTTTGTTTGCAAGTACGGCATTCATTTTAGCTGATGTATCACCACTCTGGCTGCTATGAGCTTCGTCAATGATGATGGCAAACTTCAAGCTACCTAAATCCTCCATCTCTTTCAATAAATGAGGAAAGGTTTGGATAGTACAGATAATTACTTTCTTTTTGTTGGCAATAGCTTCCCGCAAATGCATGGTTTTACTCCCACCATCATTGTTAATGGCTGCAACAATGCCTTGTTTGGGGGCAAACTGTTTTATTTCTTCACTGAGTTGCTTATCTAATACTGTTCTGTCAGTTATCACTATGACGGAATCAAAAATATTGTGCTCACCTGTTTTATCAAACAAGCCGTGCAACTGATGCGAAAGCCATGCAATGGTTTTGGTTTTACCCGAACCAGCCGAATGTTGAATCAAATATTTTTGCCCGATGCCGTTTTCTTTTGCGTGAGCCAATATTTGTTTAACAGATGTAAGCTGATGATAACGGGGAAAAATCATTTTCTTTTTTTTCTTGCCCGTGTCTTCGTCTGTTTCTTCTATTACAGAAGCAAACTTGTCAATGATGTTTGCCAGTGAATCTTTCCTCAAAACTTCTTCCCAGAAATAATGTGTTTTAAGTCCGTTAGGGTTTACAGGATTGCCTGCTCCGAATGGAGGTGTGGCTTTACCATCGTTTAGACCTTTGTTGAAAGGAATAAACGATGATACCTTGCCTTTGAGTTCGGAACACATAAACACCTGCTCAGTATCGGCTACAAAGTGAACCATGCAACGAGCAAATGAAAAAATTTTATCTTTAGGGTCTCTATCATTTTTGTATTGTCGTATTCCATCTTTGACTGTTTGTGGTCCTCCACTAACAAGATTTTTCAATTCTAAAGTGATAATAGGAATGCCATTTACAAATACAGTTAAGTCTAGGCGATTTTTGTGACTAGGGCTATATACCAGTTCTTGTATAACTGAAAACAAATTGGTATTATAAAGCGTAGCATCTTTTGGGTTGTAACTAGAAGAAGGCTTACGGTAAAATAAATCAATGATTTTATCAAAATGCTTTACACCTTTTCGAAGAACTTCCACCACGCCCAGTTCTTTGATTTTTTCATCTAAGCGCACCAAAAATGAGCGTTCACCTTTTTTCTGAATCATATCATAAGAGTCTTTTTGAGTAGCCTCTATAAATGCCATTACTTGTTTCGTATTGATGCAAAACTCATGGTCAAATTCATTGGGTGTGGTTTCTACAAAACCCTGTTCCGTTACCAAATAATTGGTAATGAACTTTTGAAAACCTCTTTCTGATGTATCTGTAAACTGCATACTTAAATCATTTGTGATTGCGGAACACTACGTTTGCCTGTTACCAAATCGGTAATTAAGGCTTCTCGGTATTCTTTGATAGATGATATTTCTTTTTGAGCTTTGGAAATGGCAAGATTGATTTTATTTAACTCACTTTGAATTTTATTAGCAATATTAATTTGCTCATTAATTTTTGGAATACTTACAAGTATTTCGTGAACATTATTTCTATTTAGACTGCCAACAGCAGTTCCTGCTGCATAAGATTTCATATCTAATGTAAGCAGTAAAAAATATAAGAATTTCCAATCGTTTTTATAATTTCTATAAACATAAAGAGATGTATTATGTGCCCAAAAATCACAATCAACAAAATTTACTTCACCTACACTTCCGCTTCGACCAACTGTAATACAAGGTGCTTTTGTTGTTGCAAAATTGTGATAGCCTATTATTCCATTTGAACCGTATATAGGAGTGTTCCCGTCCTTAAATTTATCACTTGACAAGTCATAACCTCTGCTTAAAAAACAAGCGAACTTTAACCTTTTTTTTTCTGATTTACTTTCAGAAATCGATTGGTGAATAATTGTTATTTTCTGCTCCTCCAACAGTTCAATCAACCTTTCTTTATTCCTAATAAACTTGTCAATTTTGTTATTCTTTTTGTCTAAGTAGGCTGAAATCTCTTGTTGTTCTTCAAGCGGTGGAAAAGGTAAATATTCATTTTTGAAAGTTGGGTAATCAATGTTTTGGCCTTCACGAATTCCCTTAACACAGAGTGTCATCAATGAGATAAATGGTGGTGATTTAAATAGATTTTTGAAATACCTTTTGTCAATTTGACTTGTCTCCTCCATAATTGTGTAGGCAGGGCTGATAATTCCTCTTTCATGAGCCAATTCAATCCCACCTTGAAAACTTCTCAAACTGATTACAAAATTACCTTGCTCAACTAATTTAAGATTTTGAAGGTCTTTTGTTGCCTCAACCGTTCTTTTTCCATAAGTACCTTTTGAAACTACACCGTGTTCTTGTGATGCGACTAATAATGTTTCATTTGGAAACCCTTTTTTAGTGCTCTCTTTGAATAAGTGACGCACTTTTATTAAATCCCAATGTTCGGGGATTTGTGGAAGCCATATCGCTTCTGTCCTTTTTAATTTATTAAAAGTAAGCTTAGCCATTAGTCGTTCACTATTTCGTTTAAAATCCCATCTGTTTCTTTTTCCAGTTCAAATATTTCTGCAGTAATTTCTTCAATGCTGCGTGGGGGTAAGTAGTTATAGAAATAGCGGGTAAATGAAATTTCATACCCCTTTACGGTTTTGCTTTCGTCAATCCATGCATCAGGAATATGTTGTAATACTTCCCGAACAAAGTATTCTTGTATGTCTTGGTCAAGCGGTACATTTTCAGTGTCACGCAAATCGCTGTCGGCTTCGTAGATTATTGTTCCGCCTTTTTCTGTTTTCTTAATTACACGTTCGGCATCTTCGTTTTTCCAAGTAATGGAATCAATAATACTTTTCAAGCCTTTTACATCTATATTCAACTTTAATTCCTTAATGGTTTTGTTGAGCAAATGCACAAACTTGTTGAAATCGTCAAACTGCTTATCTCCCAATTTATCGGCAATTTTTTGAGCGGCTTGCATCAGTTCCAATTGTTTGTTCCAATTCAAGGCACTTAGAAGTTTGGATTTGTCGGAGGGTTTTAGTTTTACCTCATTCTTGTTCAGATACGCTTCAATCTTCGCATTGTATTTCTTGATGTCTTTGTACAAATCATTGCCAAAATGGGTGTAAGCCCATTCCATTTCTTCCGCTATGCTTTTGTCAAAACGTAAGATCTCAATAGCTTCGGGTGTAAACTTGGAGGAAAGTCGTAAAGGTCTTTCAACGGTTATTTTATTATAGCCAAAATATTCGTTGGTGTAAATTTTAGAAATATCGCTTTCCACAAAGTCCATATACAATTTGGTAATAGTATCAATGTGGACAGATTTCATTTCGCAATTTTTCTGACCCAGATTCTTTCTAAGCTTTTCATATAAATCCATTGCATTTATCAACTGCACTTTTCCTTTCCTTTTCGTGTCTTTCTTGTTGCTTACTATCCAGATATAAGTAGGAATGCCAGTATTGTAAAAAATGTTTTTAGGTAAAGCGATGATGCATTCCAACCAATCGTTTTCAATTATGTATTTCCGAATTTCGCTTTCTCCACCACCTGCATCACCCGTAAACAAAGCCGAACCATTATGAACAGTGGCAATGCGGCTGCCCATTTCGGTATTGTGTTTCATTTTACTCACCATATTCATCAGGAACAGCAACTGTCCGTCTGAAATAGAAGGCAAACCAATTTGAAAACGGTTGTCTTTTATATTTTGACTTCCTTTTTTTCCTCTGTCATTAACAATGGCATCTTCATCAATTTTCCAAGTCTTACCATATGGAGGATTGGAAAGCATAAAGTCAAAATGCAAATGTGGAAAACCGTCTTTGGAAAGGGTAGAGCCGTAAGCAATGTTCTCCGATTTTTCGCCTTTAATCAGCATATCGCTAGTGCAAATGGCGTAGGTTTCAGGATTCACTTCCTGTCCGTACAGCATAAAGTCGGCTTTGTTGTTGGTTACTTCCATTGCAAAATGTTCTGCCTCGGTGAGCATTCCACCACTACCACAGGCTGGGTCGTAAATAAGATATGTGCCCTTTTTAATTTTGTCCTTTACAGGAGTAAACAAAATATGGGTCATCAACTTTATGATTTCACGAGGAGTAAAGTGTTCTCCCGCTTCTTCGTTGTTTTCTTCATTGAACTTGCGAATGAGTTCTTCAAAAACATAACCCATTCCTAAGTTGGTTAATGGTGGCAATGTTTCGCCTTTGCTGTTTTTAACTTCGTTGGGGCTAAGGTTTATTTCCTTGTTACAAAGTTTTTCAATTAGTAGATAGGTTACTCCCGCCTCTTTCATTGTTTCCAACTGGTTTCGCAGTTTGAACTTGCTGATGATTTCCTGCACATTGGGGCTATAACCGTCCAAATAGGCTTCTAGATTGGTGTCTATGTTATCTGCATCATTCATCAAAGTTTCAAATGTGAACCTTGAAATATTCCAAAATGGATAGCCCGATTGGTTCTCTAAAGCTTTTTTGTCGTCAATATTCTGCTGAATTAGGAATGCGTTTGCTTCAAGAACTTTATCCTTAGTAGGCACAAGCAAAGCATCCAAACGCCTAAGTACTGTAAAAGGGAGAATAATATCACGGTATTTACCTCTTACGAAAACATCTCTCAGCACATCGTCTGCAATACTCCAGATAAAACTTACTATTTGATTGTGTACTTTTTGATTCATATAGCTATAAAAATAGCTATATTATTTTAGGAAATATCAATACTAGATTTTTTGGGAATAAATTTACTTATGAAGGTATTATTTAGTCACTGTTACACATTTAATAGTGGTTAAAACGATTTGTATAGATTAAATTTTCATTTTAAATCTAAAGTTGAACTTCTCCCTCACTCTAAAATTTATACTGCTTTAATTGAGCCTAAAACATTTTTTTGAAAAATAGATTTTTTGGAAAAAGGGTTACTGCTATTTTCTAAAATAATAGTAAATATTGGATACTGTTTTAATTAAAAACTTTTGAGCTTCTAATATTTAGAAAAAGCACTTTTTTAGGCTACTTCAGAAAGCCTCTGTATTTCACTTGATAGATATGTTTCTATGAAAGCGTCAATTCCTATGTTTTCTATTTCTATCCTTTTTTCTGCATTCAACTTTGCAAACTTGTCTAGCATGAAATTTGATTTTAAAATAATAATGTTATTAGCCACCAATAAATTCCGTGCAATTTTACCTGCTATTGTAGTGTTAAGCCTCTCTAGCTTGTGAAATTTTGAGTCATCATTGAATATGTATACCAATTGTGCAAGGGAATATCGAATCATACTTCTGGCGCTCAAACGTAAAAATTCAGAATGCATTTCCATTTCTTAATTTAAAGATTATAACCCTAAGGTAAACAGCCTGAGTAAGTTTGTAATTAAAAGTTTAAATTGGTCTAGATTTTTAAATATTTAATCATTATTTGAAAAATGAAGGAAACATCAAACTTAACTCGAGAAGATGTCATCGAGTTAATTTGTCAAAATGAAAAAAATTTGACAAATATGAATTTTGTAGGTAGCGACTTATCTGATTTATACTTGGCAGCAACTTTACTTATGGGTGCTAATTTGGCAGAAGCTAATTTATTCAATATCAATCTGAGACTAGCTCATTTAGATTGTGCTAACTTATTTAGAGCTAATTTAACTCATGGCGACTTATCAGATGCTCATCTTCCAGAGGTCAATTTATCAGGAGCTATCTTAGAATTTGCTAACCTAAAGAGTGCTGATTTATCTTCTGCAAACCTAGAGTTTGCTAACCTGAAAGGCGCAAGCTTATATGGTGTTAACCTAAGAAAAGCTAACCTAAAATTTGCTGTTCTTGAATTTGTTAATCTGGAATTATTTTACGGAGAAGAAATTCTCTTACAAGAGGCCGAAAAAACCGAAATTAAATTATGGAGAGCTAAACTTGAATTTGCCAATCTTGAGGGGGCTAATATGCGAAATGCTAATTTGAAAGGGGCAAATCTATTCGGAGCTAAACTTTTAGGAGCAGACCTAAGGGGAGCTAACCTCGCTGAAACAAACCTATCTCAAGTTAACTTGAGAGGAGCTAACCTGGAAGGAGCAAATTTGGAGGGAGCTTTTCTATTTAATGCAGACCTAAAATTAGCCAATCTCGAATTTTCTAATTTATCAAATGCAAATTTATCTGAGGCAAGTTTGAGCGGTGCTTTATTTAAAGGGGCCTCATTAAATAGCGCAATTGGATTGTAGACATATTCAACCTAAAATGATGCTTGTTTCGGAAATGTTTCGGAACAGTAAAACAAAAAAAGGGCTCAATTTCTTGAAACCCTTTACTGCTTTCGCTCCCCCTTCAGGACTTGAACCTGAGACCCTCTGATTAACAGTCAGATGCTCTAACCAACTGAGCTAAGGAGGAATTTCCCCTTTCGGGGTTGCAAAAATAGGGGTTTCTCTATACTTTCAAAAAAAATACCCTAAAAATTACCAAAAAAGCTTTTTTTAAACCCTACAAAAACTCCGTTTTCATTTTCTTTCACTGGGTAAGTTTTTAAAAAATACCCTTCCCCGCTGGTATTGCGGCCGTTTTGAATAGAAAAACGATAACGGTGTAATGGGCAAACCACATTCCCTAAACCATCAATAAACCCATTAGCCATAACTCCACTGGCGTGCGGACACTTGTGAGCGAAAGCAAAAATTTGCTGCTCTTTTAAAGCCAAAGTGATTTTTTTACCATCTGCTTCTACCACGCACATTTGGTTTTCTTGCCATTGTAGTTCGCTGGCGTAATCGGCAACTTTAATCCAACTGAATGCTGCTTCTTCCAATTAATAAAGCATTGTTTTGTAGGGATAACGAATCGCATACATTTCTCTAACCTTCTCCAATATAATATCTCTTAGGGCATCTAAATTTTGTTTCTCAGTAGCTGAAACAAATACGCAGTTGCCGTTTGTAGCTAAATCCCATTTGTCTTTTAGATCTCTCAATATTTCTTCTTTAACAGAATCCTCTAACCATTCGTCAAAGTTCTTCTGCACATACAAATCCATTTTATTAAAAATAGTCAGCATGGGTTTTTCAAAAGCTTTTAACTCTTGTAAGGTTTTATTCACCACTCCAATTTGTTCTTCGTATTGTGGATGAGAAACGTCTACTACATGTAATAATATATCTGCCTCTCTTACTTCATCTAATGTGCTTTTAAAGCTCTCCACTAGGTGGTGCGGCAATTTCCTAATAAATCCTACGGTATCGCTTAATAAGAAAGGAGTGTTTTCAAAAACCACTTTACGTGTGGTAGTGTCCAATGTGGCAAATAACTTGTTTTCTGCAAACACTTCGCTCTTGCTTAATACAGTCATTAATGTGCTCTTGCCTACATTGGTATAGCCCACTAAAGCAACCCTAATAAACTCGCCTCGCTCTTTGCGTTGGGTAAATGATTGTTTATCTATTTCTCCTAAACGCTTTCGGAGTAAAGAGATTTTGTCTTTTACTATACGTCTATCTGTTTCAATTTCAGTTTCACCGGGCCCCCTGGTACCAATACCTCCTCCTTGTCTTTCTAAGTGCTTCCACATTCCTTTCAAGCGAGGTAACAAATATTGATATTGTGCAAGTTCTACTTGTACTTTGGCTTGGGCCGTTCTAGCTCTACGAGCGAATATGTCTAAGATTAAATCGCTTCGGTCAATGGTTTTAACATTCAGCTCTTTTTCAATATTGGATATCTGAGAGCCTGTTAATTCATCATCAAAAATGACAAGCGTAATATTCTTGCCATTTACATACTGTTTAATTTCTTCTAGTTTTCCTTTACCTACAAAGGTTCTACTATCAGGGTGCGCTAACTTTTGTGTAAATCGCTTTACGGTAGTTGCACCTGCTGTTTCTGCTAAAAAAGCCAATTCATCTAGGTATTCTTCTGCCTGCTCATTGGTCTGGTCCTTTAGGATTACACCAACCAGTACTGCTTTCTCCTCAATGGAGATGAGTTGTTTTTTCTCTATCAAATGATCTGTTTATAGTCCACTAATGGAAATACCAATTGTAAATCTGTTCATAGAAGGGCCAACGCCTTCTTTTAATACAGAAGTGAATTGATAACTTCCTTGTAAACCTATGATGCCATAACCAATTCTTCCGGTTAATGCAATGGGCGTTCCATTAAAATATTTCTTTGTTACTTCCTTTTGTACAAAACTGTTACCATAAACGGTTTGACCATTTTTGTCAACTAGATTTTTCCCCTTTGTATGTGTTCTTAACAAAGTACCAATCTTTGCACCTATAGCAAACTTCCATGATTTTGCAGGATTCTCAGGATTAGAATAGTACCTCAACTCAACTGGAATTTCTAAGAAAATATTGGTCACTTTAAATTTATCAAAATGATTTAAACTGTCTGCAATGGTAAAAGGTAGTCGGCCAGCATTAGATTTAATGTTTACATTAACATTATCAAAAAAGATATTGCTAGACCCAATACCTGCACCATAAGCCAAACTCAACTTTTTGTTGTTTTTGAATGGCTTGTCAAACATTACATAAAAATTGAAATGACGGCTAAACCCATTACCAGTTCTAACACTATCGGGTCTTCCTGTCCAACTATCTGCACCATATTGAATCATAAAATGATCCTTAGGGCGTCCACTTAAGTCAATTTTACTCCAATCTTTTTTCTTGTTGTCGGTAGTTTGAGCTGCGGCGCCCAGACCAACCAGCACCGTAAATAATAAAAATATTTTTTTCATTTTGGTTGATTGCAAGATTATTCCCCTTGCAAGGGAGCAAAAATAGTCAAAATGAATCCAACTGATTGGTTAAAAATTAGTCAATAAACAAGAATAAGGGCCTCATTTTTACAAATTTCAAGGTAGAACGGTATATAAATTTTATATTTAGGGCTCGTAGTAAGCAAAAAAGCACTTGATGAACACGGATTTCTTAAAGGGTAAGCGAATTTTAATAGCAGAAGATGATTTTGTAAATCAAAAGCTGATTACACATTCATTAAATGTAACAGGAGCAACTTTTGATATTGCAGGCAATGGCTTAGAGGCAATTGAAATGCTGAAGCAGCAGCCCTACGACCTTATCTTGATGGATATCAATATGCCTGAAATGGATGGATTTGAAGCTACGCAGATTATTCGAGCAGAAATCAATAAGACCATTCCTATTATTGCTATGACGGGTTGGAGCAGTAGAGCCGAAGGCGATAAGTTTACTCGTATGGGCATGAACGCTTGTTTGGCAAAGCCATTTGGGTTAGAAGCCTTATATAAAACATTGGATGAAATCTTTAATGCACCACCCCCAACTAAGCCAAGCACAGCTAATTTTGGTGTTAAAGCACCCGAAGCAGTTTCAACTGTTACAATAGATTTAGAAATGTTGAATGAGTTGGCGGAGGGAGATAATGAGTACAAGACCACCATCATCAATATGTTTCTAGAAAGTATGCCTGAAAGCATACAGAAAATGCAAGATGAGTTAGCAGCTGAAGATTGGGATAATTTTTACAAATCCGCACACTATGCAAAGTCATCGCTTTCTGTAGTTCGTGTACCAGATATGCATACACTAGCAAATACCATGGAGGTAAATGCCAAAAAACAGGATAAACTAGAAACCATTGCACCTTCGCTAGAATTATTCAAAAAATATTTTGAATTAGCTAAAGGAGTATTGCACGAAGAAATTCAAAAGCTTAGTTCCTGATCATTACATTAATCCAATTTTATTTTGAATTTTAGAGAACTAGGTTTAGAGGAAAGATTATTAGAGGGGATTGATGCCATGGGCTATGAAACGGCCACCCCAGTTCAGGCACAGGTGATTCAACCCATTTTAGCAGGAAGAGATATTATAGCTTCTGCACAAACCGGAACGGGAAAAACAGCGGCATTCTTATTGCCGATTGTGCACAAAATGCTTACACAGCAACATTCTTCACATCATATTAATGCATTAATAATTGTCCCTACTCGAGAATTGGCTATACAGATTGCCGAAACAATGGAGGGATTAAGTTATTTCACAGATATCAGTTGCATTGCCGTATACGGTGGTGGTGATGGAAATTCATTTACTGCAGAAAAAAAAGCATTGAGCAGTGGAGTTGATATGGTGGTATGTACACCAGGCAGAATGATAGCACATTTAAATATGGGCTATGTAAAAATGCAAGAAGTAAAATACTTGGTGTTGGATGAAGCCGATCGAATGTTAGATATGGGCTTCAATGATGATATCATGAAGATTATTTCTTTTCTGCCAAAACAGCGACAGAATTTATTGTTTTCTGCAACCATGCCTTCTAAAATGCGAGATTTAGCAAGAAAGCTTTTGCAGAATCCTGCTGAAATTAATATTGCGGTTTCAAAACCACCTGAGCAAATCGTTCAACAAGCATTTGTGGTATATGAGCCTCAAAAAATTCCTTTGATTAAATATGTGTTGAATAATAGTGACTATACAAGGGTTATTATTTTCTGTTCTAAAAAACAAAATGTAAAGCAATTAAGTTCAGAGTTAAAGCGAGCTAAATTTTCTGTAGAAGAAATTCATTCTGATTTATTGCAAGACAAACGTGAGCAGGTCATGCAAGATTTTAGAAATAGAAAATTAAAAATTTTAGTTGCAACAGATATTTTAAGTAGGGGAATTGATATAGAAGAAATTGAATTAGTCATTAACTATGATGTGCCCAATGATGGGGAGGATTATATCCACCGCATTGGCAGAACCGCTCGTGCCGCTACATCTGGAACTGCTATTACATTTATTAGCGAAGCAGAGCAAAGAAAGTTTGCACAAATTGAAACATTGTTGGGCAAGCAGGTAGATAAATTAATTGTTCCAGAACAATTTGGTGCAGCACCAGAATATGCACCACGCAGTCACAAGCCAATGGGTAATAGAAGACCCAATCAGGGCGGTGGCAATAGACCTTCATTGCGACCCAATAAACCTAGGCCAAACAATTCAAGGCCAAGCAATCAAGGGCCGAACAATCAAACAAACCCCTAGCGCACAAATTGAATGCAAACTGGTCTTCCTACAGATATTCTATTTCCAGTATCGTTGAGTAATCCTGTTGTTTTATTTCTTTTGAATACCACTATTTCATTGCTGTTTTGATTGGCTGCCAATAAAAAATTTCCTGTAGGGTCAATCGAAAAATTACGGGGTGCTAATCCAAGTGTAGGCTGCGATCTAACCCAAGTAAGTAAACCATTCGAAGCAACTTTATAAATAGCTAGATCATTGTAATCAACTCTATTGGAAGCGTATAAAAATTTGCCATCGGGCGATAAATGAATATCTGCTGCGCCTGATTTTTTATCACTTGGCTTTTCAAACATATTGATCTGTTGTAATTTTTTTAGTTCCCCATTTTTAAACGCCAATACGGTAACAGATCCCGTTAATTCTTGAACTGCATAAACAAAGGGTTTGGTGGGATGAAAACTGATATGTCTAGGACCGTCACCGGGATTACAGTTAAACACCGATAAAGGATTTTCTGATAAAGGTTTGGTTGGATTATTTAAATCAACCGCATAAACAGAAATTTTATCTGTGCCTAAATCTTGAACCACTAAAAACTTTTCATTAGGAGATAAAACTGCAGAATGTACATGTGCTTTTTCTTGCCTTGATTTATTAGCACCGCTTCCTATATGTTGTATAGTTTGTTTTTCATTGCTTAAACTTCCATCTGAATTAATAGCAATGGCGCTTAAATTTCCGCTAGAATAATTAGAAACAAAAACGAAACGATTTCTACGATCAGTACTAATATGACAAGGATGGTCACCTCCTGATAACACCGTATTGAGCAATTTAAATTCTCCTGTTTTTTTATTAAATGCATAAGCAGAAACAGCTCCTTTTCCTTTTCCTAATTCATTTACCGCATAGACAAATCGATGATTAGTTGATGTGATTAAAAAGGAAGGCTCTTCTGCTTTTTGCTTGCTTATTGCTTTTGAAGAACCATCTGCACTAAACTGGTAATAATAAATTCCTTCACTATTACCGGCATTAGTATAAGTGCCAATTAATAAATTATAGTTCAGTTGGTTTTTTTGTGCAAAGGAAAAATACGCACAAACTGATAAGATTAATGTATGGAACATTCTATTTTTCATATGAAAGCTTCTTGGGTATAAATATAAATGCTTTATTGCTAACTGTAGCGGACATCAATGTTACATATGTTACACATAGCCCATTTTTGCTGTTCTACTTTTGTGTTCTTAAAAAAGAATTATGAAGGTAATAGCAGTTATTTTACTAATTAGTGCATCATTTTTTTCAACTCAGGCACAGGTATCTCCAACTCCTATACAGCTAAGTGAAGCCCTTGAATTGGCTCAGAAAGCCAATCAACAAATACGGTTGGCAAAAATAGATGAGCAGATTGCTGGAGCTAATCTTAAGCAAACCGAAGCTATTTGGTTACCCCAATTAAATCTTTCTTACACTGCAATGAATACCAATAATCCATTGAATGCCTTTGGTTTTAAGTTGCAGCAAGCCAATGTAACAGCAGCCGATTTTAATCCTGCTTTACTCAATAACCCTGGCGCAACCCCTAACTATTTAACGCAGCTTAGTCTTCAACAACCCATTATTAATATGGATATGTTGTACATGCGAAAAGCAGCAGAAAAGCAAACAGAAGTTTTATCACTTCAAACAAAAAGAACCGTTGAAGCAGTTAAACTTCAGGTTACACAAGTGTATTTGAATCTTCATTTTTTATATGCTGCAGAAGCAGTTACAAAAACCGCACTTACAACAATACAATCTATTTACAGCTTTACAAAAAACAGATTTGATCAGGGATTGATGCAAAAATCGGACTTGTTGAATGTGGAAGTACAAGTTAAAAATGCTGAAACTCAGTTGAATGATATTCAATCTAAAATTGCATCAGCTTCAGATCAACTTGGTTTATTGATGAATCAACCAAAGGGTATTGTTTACATAACAAGCTCATTGATTTTAGCATTACCTACTACAATGGTGAAGACTATTCCTACCGACAGATCAGATTTTAAAGCAATGGAAACCGGATTAGGTATTTATGATATTGCAATTAAAGGTACCAAAATGAGTTGGTTACCAAGGTTGAATGCTTTTGCCAATTACCAATTAAATGATAAGAAAGCTTTGGGTTTTAATGCTGGTTCTTATTTTGCTGGTGTACAATTGTCTTGGGATATTTTAAAAGGAAATCAAACTAAAAACAAAGCAGCTACTCAAATAATTGAAAAGAGTAAGCTGAAAGAGCAGTACAATTCAAGACTAGACCAAGAGCAAGTAGCATTACAAACTGCGTTACGTAATTTAAAAGATGCTCAATATAAATATGTACAGTTGCAAAAGTCTATTGAACAAGCTGAAGAAGCATTGCGTATTCTACAAAATAGGTATCAACAAGGGTTGGTAAGCACCAATGATATTTTATTGGCACAAACTCAATTATCGCAACAAAAATTAATGCAAGCTGAAGCAAAGTTGGCAGAATATTCTGCAATTAATTATTATGATTTTTTAACTACAGTACAATAATTTCTAAATAGTATTAAAATGAATTTCAAACTAAAAACACTATCTGTTATTGCATTCATTGCAACCATTACAGTAAGTTCTTGTAGTCAAACCGAACAAAAAACTGCCACTGTAATTGATAAGCCTATTGAAGTGAAAGTTTCAAGTGCTGGAGTAAAGTCTGCAAATGGGAAAATGGAAGTAACAGGCCAAGTAGAAGGAGTGCAGTCTGCTAATATATCAACAAGAGTAATGGGAACCATCACAAGCATGCGTGTAAAAGCAGGTGATCAAGTTAAAGCAGGGCAAGTATTATTCACAATTAATGCTGCAGATATTAAAGCTAAAACAGCGCAAACCGGAGCTATGATTGCTCAAGCAGATGCTGCAATGCAATCTGCAAAGAAAGATTATGAGCGATATACTGCATTATATAAGCAGCAGAGTGCAACAGCAAAAGAATTGGAACAAATTACGCTTCAATATAAATCGGCACAAGCCAATTTAGAGGTAATGAAGCAAATGAAAAATGAAGTAAGTGCAAATTTGTCTTACACTACAGTCACTGCTCCATTTGCAGGAGTCATTTCACAAAAATTAGCTGAAACAGGAAGTATAGCTAGCCCAGGTATGCCTGTTTTAACATTAGAACAAACTGGAAATCTTCAAGTAAGTGCACTAGTACCTGAGAATATGATTTCTTCTATTGCTGTAGGTAATGTAGTAGATATGAATATTAATGCTGCTGAAAAAAAGCTAACTGGTAAAATTGTTCAAATTAATACCTCATCTCAATTTACCGGTGGTCAATATGTTGTTAAAATTAGTTTACCTACAGCTGAAATGAAAAAACTGTATTCAGGTATGTATGTAAATATAGAAATACCTATAAAGGAATCTGCTATTCACACTATTGAAAATAATGCAGTAACTGTTCCAGAAAATAGTATTGTATACAAAGACCAGCTAACAGGATTATATACTGCTACAACCCAAAATACTGCTCTATTAAGATGGGTAAGACTAGGTAAAAAACAAGCTGGTCAAGTTGAAGTGCTTTCAGGTCTTTCGGCTGGTGAACAATTTATTTTGAGTGCTGATGGTAAATTATACAACGGTGCTCCTATCAAATTAGTAAAATAAACAAAGGCTAAAAATAGTATACAATGGAAAAAGGATTATCAGGTAATATAGCAAAAGCCTTTCTGCAATCTAAGCTCACCATTTTATTAATGGTTGCATTTTTATTGATTGGTGGATACAGCACCATGCTGATGCCAAGAGAGGAAGAGCCTCAAATTCAAGTACCAATGGCGGATATCTTTATTGCCTATCCTGGTGCTAGCCCCAAAGAAGTAGAAACCAAAGTTTCTGCTCCATTAGAAAAAGTAATTTCTAATATAAAGGGTGTTGAATATGTTTATTCTACTTCAATGAGTGGGCAATCTATGTTGATTGTGCAATTTTTAGTAGGCGAAGATGTAGAAAGATC
>Ga0209480_10000550_pt1 | contig 30624 bp, 29 predicted proteins | sample JI61114C2DNA_FD_187501 | JGI IMG/M metagenome (GOLD analysis project Ga0209480, IMG submission 187501) | Wastewater effluent complex algal communities from Wisconsin, to seasonally profile nutrient transformation and Carbon sequestration -... | ecosystem: Engineered > WWTP > Effluent > Algae... | reverse complement strand
GTATTCATAAGGTCTTGAATTATAAATCTGTAGGTCGAGTTTGCCTGAGATGATGGCCGCTGGCGAGCCATGCACCCATCCAGCCCAGTATGGCGCTGCCGGCCAGCAACGCCAAGACCATCGTCAAATCAGGTCCCTGCAGCGCAAAGCGGCTGTCATAGCTGGCGAGCAAGGGGCGCAGGCGTTCGTCCAGTGCAAGCCCGGCAAATAATGACAGTGCCAATGCCAGCGCGCCTGCTGCCAGGCCGTACCAGAAACCTAGATACAGGAATGGCCGACGGATAAAGCCATCGGTGGCGCCCAATTGCTGCATCACGGCAATCTCTTCACGGCGGGTGCCGATGTCCAGACGCACGGTATTGCCCACCACCAGAAGCACGCCGACGCCAAACAGGATGCTCAGGATTTTCAGCATGCGCTCGCCCAGGCTCAGCCAGGCATTCAGGCGTTGTCGCCATTGGCCGTCGTGTTGCACGACATCGGCTTCGGGCCATTGCTGCAGAGCTTCGGCCAAGGCCATGCCATCGTCTTTCGGACGAATTTTCAGAACGCTCGGCAAGGGATTGCTGCCGAGCAGGTCGATGCTTTGCGCCAGATCGCTCAGTTTGCGGAATTCCGCCAGGCCTTCGTCAGGGCTGACTACGGTGACTTTTTCGACATCACCGCGTTGCTCCAGCTTTTTGGCCAGCGCATTAGCCTGATCCAGCGTCACTTCGGGCTTAAGGAATACGCTCATTTCGCGTGCTGCCTGCACCGTGCCGGAAACCCGTTGCACATTGATCAGCACCATGCCCAGCGCCAAGGGCATCGCCATGGCTATCGCCATCACCCCGACGATCAGGAAGGTGGAAAACGGCTTCGAGGCAATCCGGCCAAGACTCGATAGCAGCGAGTACACATGTTGATCGCGCCAAGCGCCAAAGCGGGCGCCGAAACCAGAGTTGTTGGTGCGAGTGGTGCTCATGGGGCCAGCTCCTCTGGCGCGATATCGTCCATCAGCTTGCCCTGGCTCAATACCAACACGCGCTTGCGCATGCGTTTGACCAAGGCCAGATCGTGACTGGCGATAATCACGCTGCTGCCTTGGGCCGACAGGCTGGCCAGCAGGCCCATGATTTCAGCCGCCAGCGAAGGATCAAGATTCCCGGTGGGCTCGTCGGCCAACAGCAGGAGCGGTTGGGCAATCAATGCACGCGCAATGCCGACACGCTGTTGCTCGCCGGACGACAATTCGCTCGGACGGGTTTTTTCCTTCGACGCCAGGCTGACTTTTTCCAGCGTTGCGCGAACGCGCTTGCCGATTTCCTTCGAGGGCACGCCTTCAATCAACAAAGGCAGTGCCACGTTGTCGAATACGCTGCGGTCCATCAGCAAATGGTGGTCCTGATGCACCACGCCTACTTGCCGGCGGTGAAAAGCGACCTGGCGGCCACGGACTTTTGCGAGATTCCGGTCATTCACCAGCACCGTGCCGCGGGTAGCCCGCTCGCTGAGATGGATCAATTTCAGCAGCGTGCTTTTGCCGGCACCGGAATGGCCGGTAACGAACAGCATCTCGCCGGCATCGACCGCAAAACTGATGTCGTTCAACGCATTGTGCGGCCCCGCATAGGTTTTGCTGACGGCATCAAAACGCAGGACAGGCATGGGGCTCTCGTGAAGGACAGGCAGTGCCGTTTAGTTTACGGGTTTTGCAGGGGCTTGAGAAATTCGGCGTATTCAGCAAAAACCGGACTATGGTTTGACTCAAGTCAAAGCGTTTTTTAATGCGGGCCAATATTATCTGGCCATGATTACACCGCCGCCATTTGATGCCGATCTGCTGCGCCGCTACGACCGACCAGGCCCGCGCTACACCTCCTACCCGACTGCGCCGCAGTTTTCCGGGCAATTCAGCGAAACGAATTTGCTGGAAGTGATCAAGCGCAGCAACGAAGATCCGATTCCGCGTCCGCTGTCCATTTACGTGCATGTTCCGTTTTGTGCCAGCCCGTGTTTTTATTGCGGCTGCAATCGCATTATTACGCGTGATGAAAAACGCGGCGAAAAATACCTGGAAGATCTGCGCAAGGAAGTCGCCATGGTCGCGCCGCTATTCGAAAGCGACCGCGAAGTCATGCAACTGCATTTCGGCGGCGGCACGCCGAATTTCCTGAGCCCGACGCAACTGGGCGAGTTCATGCGGTTCCTGTTGCAGCATTTCCATTTCAGCCATTCGGAAAACCGCGATATATCCATCGAAATCGATCCGCGTTGCGTGAAGCCCGATGACATCGCCGCACTCGCTGCGATGGGTTTCAATCGTGCGAGCCTTGGCGTGCAGGATTTTGATCCCGACGTGCAGGAAGCGGTCAACCGCATCCAATCGGTCGAGGAAACACTGGCCGTGATCAAGGCCTGTCGCGACAGCGGTTTCAAATCCGTGAATGTGGATCTGATTTACGGTTTGCCGAAACAGACGCTCACCGGTTTCGGAAAAACTCTGGATACCGTGATCGAAGCGCGTCCTGATCGCATCGCGGTCTACAGCTATGCCCATATGCCGCAATTGTTCAAACCGCAGCGGCAGCTGGATGAGACCCAACTGCCGAGCGCCGAGACCAAGCTTTCATTGCTGCAATTGGCGATCGAAAAATTGTCGCAGGCCGGTTACTGCTATATCGGCATGGATCATTTCGCACTGCCGGAAGACGAACTCGCCATTGCACAGGAACGCGGCGATTTGCATCGCAATTTCATGGGCTATACCACACATGCCGACAGCGATCTGATTGGTTTAGGCGTAAGCTCAATCAGCCATATCGGCGAAAGCTTCAGCCAGAATCCGCGTGATCTGCCCAGCTGGGAAGCAACTGTTGAATCTGGACATCTTCCGATCTGGCGCGGCATGAATCTGAGCGAAGACGATGTGATTCGTGCAGACCTGATTCAACGCTGGATGTGTCAGGGCGAAATCGACATCGCCAAATTCGAGGAACGCCACGATATCTATTTCAACGAATACTTCGGTGAAGACCTGAAAAAACTGCAAAGCCTGGCAGAAGACGGGCTGGTCACCCTATCGCCGACGCATCTAAAAGCCACCTCGCGTGGCCGTCTACTTCTGCGTATCATTGCCGCATGCTTCGACGCCTATCTCAAACCATCCGCTACCGTGCTACAGTTTTCAAAGACCATCTGAAGACTGCGGCGGGGCTTTCGCGATGAGTGTAAAACGACGGATATCGCCCATCGCCGACGACGGTGATGAAATTCGTTTTTGCAGTACCTGTGCCTTTTCAAGCGCCTGCCTGTCGGAAGGATTCAGCAAGAACGCCTTGCAGGATTTGCACGTGCTGGTCGAACACATCGGTCCCTTCCACGAAGGCGATCATATTTTTCGCGAAGGCGACGACTTCAATGCGATTGCAGCGGTGCGTGGCGGTACCGTAAAAACCTACGTCGTCGATACCGACGGCAACGAACAGGTGCTCGGCTTCTTTCTTCCTGGTGAAGTCATAGGCCTGAATGCAATCCATCACGCCAAATATCCCTGCAATGCGGTAGCGCTGGATACCGTAATGCTATGCCGTTTTTCGTTTCCGAAAATGGCTTTGCTTGCGACCAAAATGCCGGGCCTGCAAACCCAGCTTTTCCGTTTGCTCTCGCAGGATATCGGCAAGGCCGCCTTGCTCGCCGGCGATTATTCCGCCGACCAGCGTATGGCCGCGTTTCTCATTGCATTATCACGACGCTATGCGGCACGCGGTTTTTCCGCGACGCGATTCCATCTCACGATGAGCCGTACCGACATGGCCAATTATCTGCGGCTGGCACCGGAAACAGTGAGTCGCGTGCTGCGTCGTTTCCAGACCGAGGGCCTTGTCCAGGTCGAACGCCGCGAAATCGAACTCACCCAACTCAAGCAACTGGAACAACTGGCAAGACCGGTGCTGCGCGACTGAGGGAAAAGTGGCCGCTGCTTGATGTAAGTCATGAGGCCGCGCGGCAATATCGATAAACATTGCATATCCAAAAAAAAGTGGAGATGTGCGATGAATACGACCAGACGCCTCTGGCTTGGACTGACGGCCTTGCTGATTGCCGGTTTTGGCGTGTTGCTCTGGATGGGTGGCGAAATCCATCGCCAGCAACCGCCGATTCCCGGCACCATTGCAACGCAAAGCGGCCAGGTGCTTTTCACCCGCGACGATATCGAAACCGGACGCACCGTCTGGCAAAGCATCGGCGGACAGCAATTGGGTTCGATCTGGGGCCATGGTGCCTTGGTGGCGCCGGACTGGAGTGCCGATTGGTTGCATCGCGAATCAGAAGCCTGGTTGTCCCTTCGTGCCAGCGGGCAATACGGCAAGGCATATAAATTCCTGCCAGCTGGCGATCAGGCAAAACTGCGTGCGGAATTGCAGCCGGATATTCGTGCCAATACTTATGATCCCGCCACGGACACGCTGACGATTACCGATGAACGCGCGCAAGCCATCTCGGAAGTTGCTGCCCATTACGAAAGCCTGTTCAGCAATGACCCGGCCACGCAGAAACTGCGCGAAACCTATGCGATGAAAGACGGCACCGTTGACACGATGGAACACCGTCGCCAGATGTCGGCGTTTTTCTTTTGGACTTCCTGGGCCGCGGTGACCAATCGTCCGAATGCCAGCGTGAGCTACACGAATAACTGGCCGTATGATCCGACCGTCGGCAACCAGGCATCGTCCAGTACGTTCTTGTGGACCGTCTTCAGTGTGTTGTTCATGATTGCCGGCATCGGTTTGCTGGCCTGGCATTACGCGGTGTATCACGGCAAGGAAGGCCCACTAGTTCCACCGGCCACCGATCCATTGCGCGGCATCGTCGTTACGCCGTCAATGAAAGCGACCGCGAAATATTTCTGGTTGGTATTGGCATTATTTCTGGTGCAAATTTTGCTCGGTGCAACGACCGCGCATTTCCAGGTCGAAGGCCAATATTTCTACGGATTCAAACTGGCGGACATCCTTCCATATTCCTTGACGCGCAGTTGGCATACGCAACTCGCGGTCTTGTGGATTGCGACCGCCTGGCTGGCGACCGGTTTGTATATCGCACCGGCCATCTCCGGGCATGAACCGAAATTCCAGCGCTTGGGCGTGAACTTCCTGTTCGTTTGTTTGCTGATTATTGTCGTCGGTGCTTTCACCGGGCAATGGTTTGCGGTGATGCAAAAACTCGGTCTGGCGAATAATTTCTGGTTTGGTCATCAGGGTTGGGAATATGTCGATATCGGCCGTTTCTGGCAGGCATTTTTGTTTGTCGGCTTGATGCTCTGGCTGGTTTTGATGGGCCGTGGTTTGTGGCCGGCCCTGCGTCGCAAGGATGAAATGTCTTCGATTGTCGGCCTGCTGTTTTTATCCACCGTCGCGATCGGTATGTTTTACGCGGCAGGTTTGATGTGGGGCGAGCACACGCATCTGTCGATGGTCGAATACTGGCGCTGGTGGGTGGTGCATCTGTGGGTCGAAGGATTCTTTGAAGTCTTCGCCGTCGCCGTCATGTCCTTCCTGTTCGTGAAGCTCGGCCTGGTGCGCGGAAAATCCGCGACCGTGAATGTCTTGTTTGCCACGATTGTATTCATGGCCGGCGGCATTCTCGGTACCTTCCACCATCTGTATTTCACCGGCACCACGACTGCGGTGATAGCGCTCGGCGCCTCATTCTCGGCATTGGAAGTGGTGCCGCTCGCGTTGATCGGCATCGAAGCCTACGAAACCTGGTCGCATAGCAAGGCCACGCCGTGGATGGCGCGTTACAAATGGCCGCTGATGTTCTTCATCTCGGTGTCGTTCTGGAATTTGATCGGCGCCGGTTTGTTCGGCTTCCTGATCAACACACCGCTGGCGCTGTATTACATGCAGGGTTTGAATCTGACCGCATTGCATGGCCACACGGCATTGTTCGGCGTATATGGCATGCTCGGCATCGGCCTGTTGCTGTTCTGCGTGCGTGGTTTGAAACCGGATGCGGTATGGAATGAAAAACTGCTACGCAACAGTTTCTGGACCCTGAACATCGGCTTGACCATGATGGCCTTGCTAACCTTGTTGCCACTAGGCTTATTGCAACTCAACGCGGTTCTGGAACATGGTTACTGGTATGCACGCTCGGCCGACTTCATGGGCAAGCCGATCATCGATTTACTGGTATGGATGCGCGTTCCCGGCGATACCATCTTCTCAATCGGCGCTTTGTTTTTGGCGTGGTTTGTTTTGCGCGTCTGGATTGCGCCGAAAATGAAAACCGCGAAAGTTCCGGCAGCGATGGTCAGTGAAAGCTGAGTACTTCCGCCAATTGGGAAAGGGTCGCGAAAGCGGCCCTTTTCTGTTGTGCCTTTGAGTAATGGAGTACAGATGGGGCCATCTTGAATGATGCGGTGGCGATTTTATTTGGGTTTGAATGAGTGGCTGCTTGCGACCCTAAGCGGACAGTACAATGAAAATGAATCCCGGCCCTAAAGACCCAGCTTGTAATTACGCATGCGAATCATCCGTGCAATCGACGATATTTGTACACAGTACGCATTGGATGTGGCGTTATTCACTATAGGTTTCCATGTAACAAAATAGAAAGATCAAAATGGTAAGCATTGCTCGAGGTCAATACCCAAATTTTCGCCTTACAGTTCCGGTTACTGGCTGTCCGGCTATCATTGCCCGAATTTTGCTCGCGACCTGTTCCGCTGCAGCATCGGGTGGTGTTAACGCGGCGACATGCGGGGTGATGTGGATATCCGTTCGCTTCCAGAATGTATGATCCGGTGATAGCGGTTCCACTGCGAATACATCGAGAAAAGCTTGGGCAAGTACGCCTGAGTCAAGCGCACTAATCAAAGCTGACTCCGACACTATCTTGCCTCGAGATAGGTTGACGAGCGTGCTTCCTGCCGGAAGAAGTGAAAGTCTGACCTCATCGAGAAGATTGGTGGTTTCAAGAGTCAGTGGCAACATGACGAATAAGATATCAACCATGGCTAAAAGACGATCCAAACCTGAGGCTTCGTGGAAGCATTGAATCCCGGGCAGATTCTTAGGACTTCGGCTCCAGCCCGACACCTTGAATCCGAACTCGGCGAGAACCTGAGCAACGCGTCCGCCCAATGTGCCCAGGCCCAATACACCTATTCGTAAAGAGGAACGTGGTCGGAAGGCTTGCGGGTCCCACCGGATCGCACGCTGATCCTGCTCGTATTTGTTGATCTGCCTGAGATGCCGTAGTGCAATGTAAAGCGCATACTCCGCCATCTGATCGGCCATGCCGACATCTTCCATGCGAATGAGAGGTACATGCTGCGGGAGTGAAGCCATCGACAACAAGCCATCCACACCGGCACCTACCGAGAAGATGGCATTGAGTTTTGTTTGCCCTTCGAATGCTTGCGCTGGTGGATGCCACACGACCGCATAATCGCAAGATGCCACCCCTTTTCCAGAAAAAATCTGCGCCTCGGGGAGCCACTTGCTAAGTGCCTGCGACCAAGCCAAAGACTCCTTGGCGACTTGCAACAGGATCTTCATATGTTTTCATGCTCCTTGATTGTTGCTTAAGCCACTCACAGCCCTGAACTTCGATTTGACAAAGTGCAAGTTTACCGGGGTCGCGTGGTTACAGTGTCCTGGTTTGTCCGCCGTCAACATCAATGATGGAGCCGTGACAATAAGCCGCAGCAGTGGATGCCAGGAACGCGATGGCACGTCCAACTTCCGCAGGTTCACCAAATCGGTTCACTGCGAGTTGCTTCGCCATCGCTTGCAGTGCAATCTCTTCTGTCATGTGCTGCTCGACTGCTAACGACTTGATACGACGTTGAAGCCGCTCTGTTGCGATTGATCCTGGATTGACCGCATTGACTCTGATGCTATCGTTTCGACCCAGATCAGCAAGCGACTTAGTCAGATTAAGTAATGCTGCGTTGACCGAGCCGCCGACAGCAAAATCCGCACTCGGTGTTCGTCCGCCTACGCCCACGACATTGATGATCGTGCCTTTTGATCGTTTCAAATGCGGCCATGATGCCCGACTGCAGCGCATGGCGGCGAAGAACTTCAACGAAAATCCATCCCGCCAATCGTATTCGTCCAGTTCCAGAATATTTCCACGCTTGGTCGCTCCGGCATTATTCACCAGCACATCAATACCACCAAAATATTTTATAGCGGTAGCGATCAAGTGATCCGGCACATCAGGGTTGCGTAGGTCAGCGGCAAACGTATATGCATTCTGGCCACAGTGTTTTGCAACATCTTCAAGCTGATCGCCGGACCTGGCTGACAGCATCAAGTGCGCGCCCTCCGCTGCAAAAACTTCGGCGGTCGCACGCCCGATTCCCCGACTGGCGCCGGTTATCACGACAACTTTTCCGCGTAGCCCCAAGTCCATGGTCCCTCCTGTCAAATTCTATGTCGGAATCTATCAGTTCAATCTGGGGCATGTAATTGCACAACCCATCCTAGGTAAACGACCAGATCGTTGTTACCAAGTTCATTTCGTTTGCCACCTACGCCTAACTTCATAGCCCCGAATCGCCTGCTTTCGAAGTATGCCGCTAGTAAGGCCTGGTGGTCTTTGGTGATCCGAAAACTGCTCTGTATTTCGGCACCGAGCCAAATGTTCGTTCGCACTGCATGGCGGGCACCCAATGCTGCTGCAAAATCGCTGTTGCCGCCGAGTTCCCGGCTCGCAATCAGATTGGCTCCCCATTTAGTTTGCGTGCCACCGATCTCCGCCGAAAACCGTACTTCCATGTTGTCCTTAGTATCGGCTTCGTTCGCAAACTCGTATTCTGCGCTGATACCAAGTTTCAAACCCTTTTGACTGTTCGGATCGGTCAGCAATAGATGAATCGCTGGGGCAGTCGCTTCATAAGTCCAGTTTTCATTGCCCGGTTTTTCGGCGTGAGTATGCAGTTCGAAGGAAAATCGAGGTGTCACACCCACCAGAATTGCCGGTGCGAAACTCGCTTCTGATTCTGCTTCTTTCGCCAATGCAACTTGTGCATTGGCAATCAGGTAAACGCTGCCGGGATGCGGAACTGCAGGGCTTTCGATCAACAGAAAATCCTGACCGTGATGGGCAAACGCGGACGATGGAAGCAGAACAAGGCTGGCCAGTAAATAGGAAATAAATTTATATGACGTAAGGTTCATAGTGTTTTCAGATACGCGACAAGGTCTTGCTGCTGTTTTGTATTCATCCCGAGTTGACGGACATCGTTGTAATGGCTCACGACATCGGTCAGCGTCGCGGCGCTGCCGTCGTGAAAATACGGTGCGTGTTGTAGCAGTCCGCGCAAGGGCGTTGTCCGATAGGCTCGCTGGGCAGTGCGTTCTGCGTATGCCCCGTCCATTCCCGTTTCGGATGGCGCATGTAGCACTCCCAAATTATTGTCGGTACCCGTTGCTCCAACGTGACAGCCTTGGCAATTACGGACAAACTGTACACGGCCACGCAGGGTGGCCATGCGGTCGTTACCATGCATAGTCGTTGGTGGTGTACGCAAGCTTTTTTGATACGCCAGCAAAGCCGGTAATTTCGGAGTCACCAAATCCGGATTATTCACAATGTGGATGCCAAGGCGCGGATCCGAGAAATTTCCCTGGCCACCCATTTGGGTTACCGCCACATAGGCATTCCAGTAGGAAATTGGGCCCTCCGCCGTATAGGTTTCATTCTTGACATGTGCCAGTCCATAAATGGGCGGTAGCAGCAAGGGTGTGCTTTTTCCATCGATGTTGAATCGCGGGTCGTATTTGCCGGGACCCCAACTGGTGTAAATTCTTTTTTGTTCCGGCGTGATCATTGGCGAAAGCGAAATGATGGTTCCAACGTCAAGATCACGATTCGGCCAACCATCCAATCGGTGGCCGATTCCCGGCGCCAACGAGTTATCTACCGTGGAATGACACAATGCACAGGTTATTCCGAGTTTCGTGATGTGATTATTCGCGTCCACCTTTGCTTTCAGACCGATGACGGCATTGAGTTTAAGTAAGGCAACCGTCGTCGCCGGACTATTCAAATCGACCTGTCCCAAAATTCCGGGAGGAAGCGCATCGGCGTCGACTTTAAGCCCGACGCTTAATGCCGTAACCGGATCAACGGCGGACTCCACCACTGTGTTCATATGAAGTTGGTCTGTCCACAGACGTTCATCGCCGAAGCTATCGAAACGGAATATCTGTTTTCCATCGGCGACCTGGCTTGGCGGCAACATAGGGAAGCCTTCGAGATTCGTCTTCACTGCACCGGCACTCACAGCATCAATGCCCAGATAAGTGAGAATTGCAAAGGCGATTCCCAGGAATGCGAACCGAATTCGCCCGGTGCTATTGCTAAGAATGCCGTTTTTTTTCAGGTTCATGGTATCGCTCTCAGTGGTTGTTGCGGTGAGATTGTGGGAAGCCTCAATTTGGGTCAAAGCAGATATGTGCAAAGCCCATAGCAACGGTTTTCCATGTTTTCAAAAAGCCCTTGCGTACTAAAACCTTTTGGTGGAGGCTTTACACATGGATGCCTTGTATTTTCCATATCAGCGGGCATGCTCTGGTTCCGGCACCCGCAATAAAGAGGGTCCGCGATTCGCGCGGTTCGTATTTCTTTTGTTGAAATATATTCTGCATTTTTGAGGCACGATGATGACGCACGGATTACTTCGTTTAGGCGGCACACAACAACGTTTGTTACGACAGCTGTTGATGTCAGCCGGCGGTTGCACGGTCGAAGATCTTTGTCTTCGATTGAAGATCACACATAACTCGGTTCGTCAGCATCTAACCGCGCTGATTAGCCATCAATACGCGGAACGTGTAGATGCCATCGCCACAGGCGGACGGCCGCAAACCCGTTACGCAATTACGATGACTGGACGCGAGTTATTTCCCCGCAATTACGGCGCTATCGCAGGTGCTTTGTTGACACGACTGGAGTCTCATTTGGGCAGCAACGCGGTAGCCGAATTGCTGGTGGAGCTTGGCGGCACGGTGGCGGCATCGCAAGTGCCACTTCCGGTGACTAAGGATGACGAAGGCCTGATCAAGGCAATGGCGGAGCGACTCGATAGCCTGGGTTATGAAGCAGTGCCCGCACGTAGCAATGGCGAGTGGCAAGTCGAAGCATTCAACTGCGTCTTTCACGCTTTGGCAAAACAGAATCCGCAAGTCTGTAAATTTGATCTGGCCTATATGGAGGCCGTGAGTGGCAAGAAAGTCGCACTCACCGCCTGCATGCTCCATGGGGAGCATGTCTGTCGTTTCCGAATCAAGCCCGACTGAATTGCAATAGGGCGTCATAAAGGCTTTACACATAGCTGTATTCCGTTGGATCAAGAGACTGGTTAAGGTCTCGCCACGTCGCGGTCGCGGCGCGAAACCCAACCACGGAGATACAACATGAAATCGATTGCACTCAGCCTCGCCATCCTCGCCGCCTTGTCCCTTAGCCCGAATAGCCAGGCGCACGACGGACAAGATCACGCCGCCAGTAGCAAAACCAAAAGCGCTACCTCTATCAATGCCAAACAAGCCGCGACACGCGCAGTGTTGCGCGACTTATGGGTTGAACACGTTTTCTGGATTCGCAGCTATGTCATCGCCAGCGAAGCCGGCAACGAGACTCAAAAGAAAGTCGCAGCGGATCAAGTCGTCGCTAATGCCAAAACGATTTCCGGTGCGATTGCCGGCTTCTACGGTCAGCCTGCAGGCGATCGCATGCTTATTTTGCTCGCCGGACACTGGGGTGCGGTGAAGGACTATTCCGATGCGACCTTGATCAGCAAGGATGCCAAGAAACAACAGGACGCTGTCACTAAACTGACGGCCAACGCGAAAGAAATCTCCGTATTCCTGTCCAAGGCCAATCCCAACCTTCCCGAGGCCACCCTGTTCGGCCTGCTATCGGGGCACGGCGCGCACCACATTGCACAGATACAGCAGATATCGAAAGGCGATTACGCAGCAGAAGCGAAGACATGGGGTGCGATGCGAACCCATATGTTCACCATCGCCGACGCGTTGGCTGATGCACTTGCCAAACAATTCCCAACCAAATTCTGATCACGCATGTACGCAGCGACGGCATCTGCCGTCGCTGTTGGAGAAGCCAAAATGAAACGTTGGATTTGCCGCGATTGCGGCCAAGTTTACGATGAAGCCCTCGGCATTCCCGAAGCTGGCATCGAACCCGGAACGCGAATGGCTGACTTGCCGCACGATTGGACCTGTCCCGTCTGTGGAGCATTGAAGTCGGAATTCGAAACCCATGATGCCTAGTCGAACCCTTTGCATTATCGGCACCGGCGTCGCGGCTATCGCACTGATGCAAGAGCTGCGTCGCCGGGATACGGACACGCCCATCACGGCTATCGCGATGGATGCCGGCCATTATTCCTATCGCCCAAATTTCTCGGCTGCCATGGCGCGGAAACTATCGCCGACAGATTTGATCACGGAAGCTGCAGAGGTATGGTCGAAGCGTCTCGAAATCGAGCTACATGCATTTGCCGGCATTCTTGGAATTGATGTCGAAGCACGCATACTTCGAACCACAAAGGGTTTGATTGCTTATCAGGACCTGGTCTTGGCCACCGGTTCGCGTACGCGCATGCCGGAGTTCGGTATCGATGCGCGATCTGCAATTTTATTCGCGGACAACCTTCCCGGATATTCCGACGCCTACCCGACATTGCAGGCGGCTTCGCATGTCGCCATTGTCGGGGCGGGCTTGGTGGGTTGCGAGTTCGCAGATGACCTCGCTCGCAGCGGTCGCCGTGTCACTGTTTTCGATCCGGCACCGCGACCAATGGCGCGTTTGATTCCCGAACAATTATCCCATCGACTCGCCACCACGCTATCGACTCACGGCGTTCAATGGGAGATGGGAACCAGCATCCAAAACATTGAGAAGATAGGGTCTCGTCGCTTGGTTACTTTTGGGTCAACCGAAAAATTTCTACAGGTCGATGCCATTTTGAGCGCCGCTGGACTGATACCCAATACAGCCATCGCTGAATTAGCTGGATTGGAATGTCTGCCGGCAGTGCCCGTGGACGCGCACATGGCGACTTCATGCCCCAACATTTACGCCATCGGCGACGTAGCCCAACCACCCGGAGGTTGGCGTCCGTTTGTGGCAGGCGCGCAACAAGGCGCTAAGGTGCTGGCAGCAAGACTCACAGGTGATCGAAACGTGCATTTTGACGGCACGCCAAAACCGATCTCGGTCAAGACACGTCTATTCCCGATGCGGCTGTTGCCACCGGGTGTAAATGTTCCTGGTCAATGGCACATTGTTGTTGATCGATTCGATGACTTCGTAGCTCACTTTTTTGATAAACAAGGTCATCTGCAAGCTTATGCATTGGGCGGCAATGCCGCCAAAAATCCAGATCACTGGCCACCGCTCGGCGAACCCATTAATAGAGAGAGCTACCATGCTTGAATACGACAACAACGCAACAATTCCCGACACCCAGGCCAGCATCGAAACCCGCAACCTTACAGTCAACGGTGCTGGCATATCGGGTCTGAAACTGCCTATGCAAATCATCGATGTAGATGGTCAAACCCACCATACCATTGTGACTACCGAAGCAGAAGTATTGGTGGCCGCAGACGAGCGCGGAACGCATATGTCGAGATTGGTCGAAACCATCGATGGCCTGTCTCCTCGACTCGAAATCACCGGTCTAACGGCGGCGCATAAAAAAATGCTTGTTCGTTTAGGCAGTAGCTCGGGCAGATTGTGTCTCCGCTTTCCCTGGTTCATCGCGAAAAAAGCACCGGTATCGGGCATCGAGTCCTGGCTTGATATTGAGGTCCAATACAGAGTGGAAAGCGCAAGAAACTCGAAACGCGCCAAGACAATTCAGGTACTTCGAATTCCGGTGACCACCTTGTGCCCTTGCTCGAAAAGTATTTCCAAATACGGCGCGCATAACCAGCGTTCCTATGTGACCGTCAAACTCGAAAGCGAGCAACCAATCCCGATAAGCCCACTTGTATCGATTGTGGAATCACAAGCCTCATGCGCAGTTTATGCATTGCTAAAGCGTGCCGATGAAAAATTCGTCACCGAAACCGCTTACGAAAACCCGAAATTTGCCGAAGACCTGGTGAGAGACATTTACCAGGCGATTGAAAATGCTTATTCACCCGTCAGCCTGGGGGTTTCAACGGAAAATCAGGAATCCATCCATAACCACGCCGCTTATGCTTATATTGGGCGTGACCCGCGTGGTCTGGCATTGCTTAGTTGATCTATCGAATACCATCCTCATGAACTCGCACGGAAGCGCGAAAACTTCGTTCGTCCGACCCGATGGCGGCAGCCTCGGTGCCCCACAGGTCGGCATGTTGAAAGCATTGTAGCGGCAAGGCGTCACCCACGATTTTGTCGTGGGTGTGTTTGAAGGTGCGATCAATGCGGCGTACCACGCTTCCTCACTCGATGAAGAGGGTGAGGCACAGTTGGAACGTATCTGGTTGAAGTTGAGCAGAAAATATATTTCCCCTTTTTCGATGCTCGGCACGGCCATGTGTCTGCTCGGCTGGCGCGATCACTTCACAGTTCCAAACTATTCAAGTCCCATCATCGAATCAGAAATAGCCTATCGCATCTGAGGTGTTACAACTGCTCGTCATCAGAGCCGTATTGGCTGGACGATACCGTTAAACCCCCGCAACTCGATTCGCATCCTATTGAGATCCCCGCCCCCGACGTCCCACCAAGGAGCAAGTCATGCGTTCGAAATTTTGTGCATAGGGTGCATTTCTAACGCACCTCACCGTATGTATCGAAGGCCAGCATAGCCAACACGTCGCGTTCATTTGTATTTGGCGCAATCCTGGATATCAGGTATTGCTGCGTTAGAAACTCACCCTATGTCTCAAGCAAATCTTCTAGCATTTTGGATGGCCGCTTCTGGCCACTAGTGAATGGCATGATGCGACCCAAAGCGGTCAAAATGGCGAAGTGAATCCATTGGATTCCAGCTTCAATTGAGCGACGTATTGGCCCTTAACTGTTCAACGGCAAGATCAATAAACGCCCGGGCCTTGCGTGATGCATGGCGTCCTTCGCGATGCACCACGTGCACGGGAAGGACGTCGGGTTCGAATTCTCCCAGTACCGTTTTCAATTGGCCGTTACGCAGGTGGTCCGCGACTTGGTAGGACAATAATCGCGTCATGCCGAAACCCTGGATGGCGGCTGCAACGGCGGAATCGTTGGTCGTCGTGTTTAACCGTGATTGCAAGCGGACGATTCGGGTAGCGCCGTTTTCGACCAGTTTCCATTCCGGGGAAGGCGTCACGCTATTGGCGGAGATAATCACGTGTTGTGGTAGATCGTCTGGTGTTTTCGGGATGCCGTTTTTTTTCAGATACTCCGGCGATGCACAAATAACGCGACGCACTTGTCCGACACGAATGGCTTGCATGGTGGAGTCGGGGAGTTCGCCGATTCGAATAGCGACATCGACGCCTTCGTCCATCATGTTGACGATACGATCGAGGAACAAACAGGTCGCGCTGACCTCTGGATAGCGTTGCAGGTATTCGGTCACGATCGGGGTGACGAATTTGGTTCCGAACAGCATCGGTGCGGTAAGTGTGAGCCGCCCGTTTGGTGCGCCATGTTCGCCGCCCACGGATTCGTCCGCGTCAATTAGTTCGGCAAGGATTCTTCGGCAATCTTCCACATAGCGTGCGCCGGCATCGGTTACCCGCACGCTGCGTGTCGTTCTTGTCAGCAGGCGCACATTGAGCTGGCTTTCCAGCTCGTTGATGGCTCGCGTAACTGCCGGCGGCGAGATATTGAGCTTGCGGGCCGCGCCTGCGAAGCCGTTGGTATCGACCACGGCGACGAAAATTGTTATCAGGTTGAATTTGTCCATTATTCCAATATACGGAATAGTGAATTGCAAATAAAGGTGATTCTATCCATTTGGTGGATTAACTAGACTTTCCCCACTCGCTAGGGAACTGGCGATTACCCACTGAATTCATCAAACCATTACCAAGGAGAAACACCATGTCACGTCTTCATATTCCTACCGTCGAACAATCCCTCGAAGCTTCCAAGCCATTGCTGGATGCCGTCAAAAAACAACTGGGCGTCGTGCCCAACCTGATGAAGCTGGTGGGCAACAGCCCGGCCGCGCTCGAAGGCTATTTGTCGCTGAACGGCGCCGTTGCCAAGGGCAAACTCAACGCCCAAATGCGTGAGCGCATCGCACTGGCCACGGCCGAATACAACGGCTGCGATTATTGCCTGTCGGCCCACACCTATCTGGGCGTGAATGTTGCCAAGCTCGGCGGTGACGAAATCGCGGCAGCGCGTGATGCCCATTCTTCCGATGCGAAAGCCGATGCCGCGTTGCGTTTTGCCCGTCGCGTTGCCGAAACCCACGGCCAGGTGTCGGATGCCGAACTTGCCACTTTGCGTGCCGCCGGTTTTGACGATGCGGAAGTCATCGAAATCGTCGTCAATGTCGCGTTGAACGTGTTGACCAATTACGTCAATAACGTCGCACAAACCGACATCGACTTTCCGAAAGTGAGCGCCAAACTGGCCGCTTGATAATCCGCAGGAATGCCGAGTCGAAAGACTCGGCATCGGGTTTTTATCTGAAATGCAGGACACGCTCATGATCAAGCTCTATCAATTCCAACTCTCGGGAAACAGCCACAAAGTTCGCTTGATGTTGTCGCTATTGTCGCTGCCGTTTGAAACTTACGATGTTTCGGGTGCGAGCCGGGAGCAAAAGTCGCCTGAGTTTTTGGCGCTTAATCCATTCGGGCAAGTGCCGGTGTTGGTGCATGACGAGGTGGTCATTCGCGACAGCCAGGCAATTCTTGCCTATCTGGGCAAAACCTTCGGCAACGGTATCTGGTGGCCTGAGTCCGCATCTGAAATGGCGCAAGTGGTGGCATGGCTTTCGACGGCGGCAAATGAAGTCGCCCACGGTCCGAATCTGCTCCGGCTTCATCATCGTTTCGGACGCGAGATCAACGTCTCCGCAGCGGAGGCCGTGACTGCACAATTAATGCAAACCCTGGAGCAGCAATTGTCGAAAGGTGATTGGCTGGTGGGCTCGTCGGCGACCGTCGCCGATATCGCCATCTATCCGTATATCGCGTTGGCACCCGAGGCGCAGATGGATCTCTTGCAGTATCCGGCGATCAACACGTGGATCGCACGCATGCAGGCGTTGCCCGGTTACATCGGCATGCCGGGTATGGCGGCGTAGGTTCAAACACAACAGCAAAGAACGAAGGGCTATTCCGTGAATACAAATATTGCAGCAAGCAGACCACCTTTACCGCCCTACACCCGCGAAACCGCCATTCAAAAAGTTCGCATGGCCGAAGATGCGTGGAACTCGCGTGATCCAGCCCGCATTGCACTGGCTTACACGCCTGATAGCCGTTGGCGTAACCGTTCCGAACATGTGCAGGGACGTAAGGCCATCGAGCAGTTTCTTGTTCGCAAATGGAATCGGGAATTCGACTATCGCCTGATTAAAGAACTTTGGGCCTACCATGAAAATCGCATTGCCGTGCGCTTTGCCTACGAATGGCATGACGACAGCGGCCAGTGGTTTCGCAGTTATGGAAACGAAAACTGGGAATTCGATGCCGATGGCTTGATGCAAACACGCCTCGCCAGCATCAATGATTTATCGATCAATGAAAACGAACGCAAATTTCATTGGGAGGGAAATCGCCGCCCCGATGATCATCCTTCCTTGAGCGACTTTGGATTTTAGGTGCAGCCATGCAATCGACGCTTCTGTATCCAAGCGATATTGCTTTTACTGAAACGGTAAAAGCCATTCAAAGCCGAAAGGGTTCACGGCGAGCCTATGCCAATATGGAACAGGGCAGCGGCTGGAAAACCGAGATCAGTGAAGACCTGAAAGCGTTTATCGAAGCGCAGATCAGTGTGTTTCTTGCGACAGCCAACAGCGAGGGTCAGCCTTATATCCAGCATCGCGGCGGCCCGCCGGGGTTCCTGAAAGTGCTCGACCCGAAGACGATCGGTTTCGTTGATTTCAAGGGTAACCGGCAATTTATTTCCAGCGGCAATCTGGCCGATAACCCGAAATTCCATTTATTTCTTATTGATTACGTCAATCGGCAGCGCGTGAAAATATGGGGCAAGGCGCGGATCGTGGAAGGCGACGATGCTCTGGTGGATCGGCTGATGCCACCCGACTACAAGGCAAGGTCGGAACAAGTCATCTTGCTTGAAGTGACTGCATGGGACGCCAATTGTCCGCAACATATACCCCAGCGTTTCGAAGCCGCCGATGTGGCAAAAGTGCTCGCCGAGCGTGATCGAAAAATAGAGGCGCTAGAGACCGAAGTGAAAATTCTTCGGCTAGCCGTCAAATAGCAAATTCGTTTTCGTGATTGTTACCTGATTTGCAAAGACATGATTTTCACTCATGTCTCAAGGCATCAATGGGATTCAGACTGGCAGCTCGGCGGGCCGGGGTGTAACCGAAGACGATGCCGATCATGGCAGACACACCAAAGGCCATCAGGTTGGTGTTGACCATGAACACGGCGGCGAAGCCAAGCAATGCACTTATTCCCCAGGTGGCAAATAATGCCAACAGCAGACCCATCAGGCCGCCAAAGCAGGACAGCACGACGGCTTCGATCAGAAATTGAAGAAGCACCTCGTTTGCCAGGGCGCCAATCGCCAGTCGAATACCGATCTCCCGGGTCCGCTCGGTGACGGACACCAGCATGATGTTCATGATGCCAATGCCACCTACCAGAAGGCTGACAGCGGCCACGGCAGCGACCAGGGCAGTGAGCGTTCCGGTCACGGAATTGAGCGTGTCGGCAATTTGCTTGGTATCGAAAATATTGAAATTGTCTTGTTCCGAAGCGCCTATGTTGCGTCTTTCCCGCAAGAGACTTTTGATGTCTGATTTGGTCTTTTCGGTATCGTAAGCAGGATTTGTCGACACCATGATGGAGCTGACACTGCGCGTTCCGGTGATGCGTCTTTGCACAGCCTTGACCGGAAGAACAATGACATCATCCTGATTGCCGCCTGGCCCTGACTGGCCGCGTTCGACTAACAGACCGATCACTACGCAGGAGATATCGCGTATCCGCAAGGTTTTATCGATGGGGTCTTCATCGCGGAACAATTGCTCGCGGATTTTTTCGCCAATCACGCAGACCAGTTTTCCGGACTGGTCTTCGGCGGCACTGAACGTGCGTCCTTTGGCTAGGCTCCATTGCTGTGCGGTGAAATAGTCGCGATTCGTGCCGGTGATCGAGGTGGACCAATTGGCCGCATTGAACACGGCAGTACCGGTCGATTGAACCATGGGGATCACAAGATCGACCCCCACCACTTGCTGGCGAATGGCGGTCAAATCTTCATATTCAAATCGGGGTGGTGCCGCGCCGCCGCCACCGCGATTGGATCCCGAACCCGGGCTGATGGTCAAAATATTGGAGCCCAGCGTAGCCACTTGTGTTTGCACGGCACGGTTGGTGCCTTCACCGAGGTTGACCAGGGTCACTACCGACGAGACACCAATGATGATCCCCAGCGTCGTCAAAAAAGACCGCATGAGGTTTCTTCGAATTTCGCGGATGGCGAGTGTGACGGAAGTGGCGATCATCTTCATGCGTGTTGCCCGGTGTCAGGATGCGATGCATTGATCTCGACATGATCAATAACACCGTCTTTGAAATGGATGATCTTGTTGGCGTATGCGGCCATGTCCGGCTCGTGGGTCACCATGATTACGGTAATGCCCATATCTTCGTTCAAGCTTTTTAACAGGTGCATGATTTCAACCGAGGTTTTGCTGTCGAGGTTGCCGGTGGGTTCATCGGCCAAAAGCACATTGGGTTGCGTGACGATCGCTCGCGCGATGGCGACACGCTGTTGTTGTCCGCCTGAAAGTTCTGCCGGCGTATGATCGAGCCATTGCGTCAGCCCCACTTTGCCAAGCGCGGCCATGGCCCGGTCACGCCGTTCCTTGCTTCCTTCACCGCGATACACGAGGGGCAGCTCGACATTCTCAAGTGCCGAGGTGCGGGACAGAAGATTGAATCCCTGAAAGACAAATCCCAGATAACGTCGACGCAATAGCGCGCGCTGATCAAGTGTCAGTGTTTCGACCAGGATGTTCTTGAACTGGAAAGAGCCGCCACTGGGCACATCCAGACAACCCAGAATATTCATCATGGTGGATTTACCCGAGCCCGAGGGTCCCATGACGGCGACAAAATCCCCTTCCAGAATAGTCAAATCCACACCTTTCAATGCCTGGAATTCTGCCTGTCCGCTGCCGAATGTCTTGGTAATCTTTTTCAAGGTGATAATGGCTTCAGAAGACTTCATCGGCTCATTTCCCGATGGCCGCGAGTTGTCCGGTAATGACCTTCATGCCAGGTTTAAGCGCATCTGAAGTGACTTCGGTCATGCTGCCATTGGAAAAATTCAATACCACGGCGACGGGCGTGATGTTGCCGTCTTCAGCCAGCACGTAAATCGTTCTGCGACTGCCTCTGCCCAAGTCGGAGCCGACTTCCTTGGCATTCGATTCGCCTGGTGGGCCACTTGGCAAGATGGAAAGGCCGGATTTTTTCGATGTTTGCGGAGGCGTAAAACGCAGTGCTGCATTGGGCACCAGCAATACATTTTTCCGCTCGGCCGTGGTGATCGTCGCCGAAGCCGTCATGCCCGGGCGCAATGCCAGATCTCTATTGTCCACATCCAGCAAGGCGGCATAAGAGATAACCGTTCCACTGCTGGTTCCGCTTGCACTGTTGGAGTTGGAGCCAACATCGACTCGTGCAACCGTTGCGGTGAATTCGCGGCCCGGAAATGCGTCGACTTCAAACCGGGCTTGTTGATCCTTGAGCACTTGGCCAACGTCGGCCTCATCAACTTTTACTTCCAGACGCATGCGCGAAAGATTCTCGGCAATCTGGAACAGCACCGGTGCGTTGAACGAAGCGGCGACCGTTTGACCCGGATCAATCGAGCGCGACAAGACAACGCCATTGACAGGCGACACGATCGTGGCCTTGCCGAATTGCGTGGTATTGGATGACAAATCGGCACGGGCTTTTTCGACATTGGCTCGCGCAATATTGGTTGCTGCCGACGATCGTGCAAGATCAGCGCGAGCGGTATCCAATTCCGTGGCTGATGGCACCTTGCCGCCAGATAAGCGATACACTTCTTCGTAGCGTGCCAATGCGCTTTTGCGCTGACTCAGCGTGGCCTGTTCCTGTGCGAGAGAAGCTTGCGCCGAGATCAGCGACGCCCTGCTTTGGTTCAGCGTTTCGGCCAGTCGGGAGGTGTCGATTCTCGCAAGTACCTGTCCGCGTTCAACCACGTCATTGTTATCGACCAGCACCTCGGTCACCAAACCGGAAATTTCCGAGCCCACCTCGACTTGATTGGTCGGTTGCAGATTGCCGGTGGCGATAACCGTAATCACCAGATTGGATTTCTGTACGGTTTCGGTAGCGTATTGGATTTTGCCGGGACCGCCGCCGAAAATAATGCCCAGCAGCAATACCACTACTGCGGCAATGGCAATCACGATAATCGTGCGGCGGCGTTGCCAAAAGTTTTGTTCGGGAACACCAAGAAATTCCGCAATTTTTTTTGCGTCCCGGGTTTTTGTGTTTTGCTGTGTCATTGCGTTTGTGCCTTCAGAATTTACATGGATGGGGTATTGACGCTTCCCGGTGTGGGAGCGCCTTGCCAGCCGCCGCCAATCGCTTTGAAAAGGCGGGCCGCAGCCTTTGCCTTATCCGCATCCGCCATTGCCAGACTGTCTTGCGCTGACAACAAGGTTCGTTCGGTTTCCAGAAGTCGATCAAAGCCGATTAATCCCGCCTGATACTGCGAGCGTGCCAGCAAGACGGAATTGCGGGCGGCTGCTTCGGCATTGACCAAGTCGGCTGCACGGCGCTGGGAAGTTTCGAAAGTGGATATGGCATTTTCGGTTTCTTCCAATGCCGTCAATACCGTTTTTCTATAATTCGTCACGGCGGCGTGCGCCGATGCCTGTTGTGCTGAGAGTTGAGCACGCAGGCGACCGCCATTGAAGACCGGGCCTGCGATGTTTGCCAGAATGCTGCCGACACTGATATCCAGCAAATTGATGGAACTGCTATCGCTCGAATTCAAGCTGCCCGACAAGCGAAGAGAAGGCAGCAAACTGGCACGGCGAATTCCTACACGTGCCGTCTCGGCCAGCACGGTTTGCTCTGCGGCATACACATCAGGGCGACGTTGTAACAAGCTTGCCGGAAGCCCGGTAGCAATCACGCCGGGTGGAACCGGAATGGAGCGCTCGGAGGCAAGCATCTTATCAACACCGCCGGGATTGAGTCCGACCAATATCGCCAGGCGATTGAGCGCGCCACGATAACTGTTCTCAAGCGGTGGAAGGGAAGCCGATGTCTGCGAGTACAGTTGTTTTGCCTGTTCCAGATCCAGTGAACTCACCAGGCCTGCGCGCTCGCGCCATTCGACAATTTGCAAAGTCTCGGCCTGGGACTGCAATGTGGCTCGCGTATTCTTCAATCGCATCTGGGCCGCGCGCGCGTCGATATAGTAAAGCGCAATATCGGCACAAACCGTCAGCTGTACCGAGCGCAGGTTGGCCTCGTAATTTTCGGATTCCGCATTTGCCGCTTTGACCGAATTTCGGATACCGCCAAACACATCGACTTCGTACGAAGCGTCCAGGCCGGCCTGATATAAGGAAGCGCCGCTCTGCCCAGTATCAAAATCCCGTGATCGCGATGCCGACAAGCCAGCGGTAATGCTGGGCCAGAAATTGCTGCGTTCGGCTTTGAGGTTCTCTCGCGCTTGTCTCAAGCGTGCGCCGGCGATATCGATATCCAGATTTTCCAGCAAACCAATTTCGACGAGTGAGGCCAGCACATCGTCATCGAAATGTTTCCACCACGAGTCAAGCGCGACACCGTCCAATGGCGCATCCGATGTCGAGCTCAAAAATTTATCCGGAACGTTGGTCTCCAGCAGCGTCGATGAGTCTCGCACGGGAGCAGACAGGCAGGCGCTCAAACACAGGCTCATCGCCATCAGGCTGACGATTTTGAGTTTCTTCCGACCGTTTTTTATTGGCAATTTGGTCGTCCAGGGCCATGGCCTTGAAACCATGGCTTGGGACTCGCGTGCAATCAATGATTTCATTGCGCCGACCGCCTGTGAAAAACACGATCAAACGTCAATGGAAGCGGAGCCATCGGATTGATGATTTCGGTGCGTACCCGGAGAGTGTCTTTTTCGCCTATCCAGTACGTGTATGCCACGCGTACATGTTCATCGGTATTGAATTCAATCGTGTAGCCCGAAGACGTAAACATGCCGTATCCGCGAAGACCTTCCGCGAGAATCTGGGGCTTTCCCGATAGCGGAATGGCGATCCTTTCGCCCGATCTTGAAATAAAGACCATGTTGGCGGGCTCCAATTTCATCTGCAAAGGCGCGCGTACCGGCAATGCAAAATCCATTTCCACGCGTTGCATCGAAGCGATTTCATCCATTCTGGGCATGTTAGGCATTGATCCGCCGCCGGGGGGCGGACCGCCGGGCATACCTCCTGGTGGCCCGCCTCCTCCCGGCATTCCGCCGCCCCCTGGAGGCCCACCGCCTCCCGGCATTCCACCGCCACCCGGCGGGCCACCACCACCCTCAGGCGGTTTGGGCATACGTGCAGTCATTTTTTTCCGCATTTCCGACTCGGCTTTTTTCAATAGCTTTTTGTTCTGCTTCTCATCGGGTACCCAGGTTCCGGTTAACTCGGGGATCTGTTTGGGGGTTGCCAAGGGAATGTGACGGATTTGACCCAGTACAGTGCCAGCGGCGACGGACAATAAGAGGACAATGACGGGCAGATGCTTCATGAATAAATCTCCATGCTCGGGAACGGCCCATATTCCAGACTTTTGTTTAAATGCGACGTGTGGTTTTGTAAGGTTTTGTCAATTGCCGGCACGGCGGGTCAAAACTGATACAAACTAAACGCAGGGAATTGAGAGAACCCCATGAACGTTTTGGTCATTGATGACGATGTCGAGCTTTGTGAATTGCTGATCAGCTATCTCAGCGATGAGGGCTTCAGCGTGGACGCCATGCATGCGTTTGACGCCGATGGTTGGCGCAAATATAAAATCCATGCCGAGTTGGTCATTCTTGACGTGGGATTGCCCAGGATCAATGGTTTCGAGGTTCTGAAAAAGATTCGCTCTGAAAGCAAAGTTCCCGTGCTTATGTTGACTGCCCGGGGCGATGACATGGACAGAATACTGGGGCTGGAATTGGGTGCGGACGACTATTTGCCGAAACCATTCAACCCCAGGGAATTGGCAGCACGAATACGCGCTATCCTTCGACGCAGCGGCATAGGCAACCAATCCGATGCCAAGCCTATCCAGGTGAACGATGTTGTATTGGATCGCTCTGCACTAAGCGTCGTGGTGGCGGGCAATTCGTTGATACTCACCAGCACGGAATTCAGTATCCTCGAGCGATTGATGCAAGACGCCGGCCGTGTCGTAAGCAAACAGGTCTTGTCCCAACATGCCTTGGGGCGACGCGCTCAGCCCGCTGACCGTTCGATTGACATGCATGTCAGCAATCTGCGAAGAAAAGTCGGCGAAAATTATCTGAGAACGATTCGTAATCATGGCTACCAGTTTGTTAAATAATTTCAAGGGTCATCTTTTCTGGCGAATCTTTCTTGGTCTTTGGCTAAGCAGTACCTTGTTGCTTGTGGTACCCGCTTTGCTGTTCAGTCAAATCGCGCAACGCGAATTACCGCCCAACATACAGTCGCGCATCGAGTCGATAATTCTGGCAAATGCCAGATCTGCCATCCTGGAATACAGGGTAGCTGGCCAAGCCCAATTCAAGCGAACCTTGGACAATTACAACGCGCAATTGGATACACGGCTTTATATATTTTCCAGTTCCGGAAAAACACTGGGCAGCTCAACCAACAGCAGTGAAGCCACTGCGTATCTGGACTTGCTGCTTCGCGGTCACGAAACCCGATTGAAGTCAGTGAAATCCATGCGCAAGGTGTTCGTATTGGCACGCTGGGTAACATTTGAACAGCAGAAATATGCAGTGGTTGCCTATTTTCGCCTCCCTGACGCGCCTGAACTCGAGGTCATTCTGCCGTCCTTGTGGCCGATCCTTTTGGCCTCTCTGTTCATTGCCGGCGTTGGCAGTGCTTTTGCAGCCCGGGCATTGGTGCGGCCCATCTATCAACTGCAATCCGTCACTCGCCAGTTTGCAGCCGGGCATCTCGACAAACGTATTGGGCCCAGTCTGAAATTTCGCAACGACGAATTTTCCGACCTCGGAAATGATTTTGACTGGATGGCGGAAAGATTGACGATTCTGATTGATGACAAGCATCGATTAATGCGCGATATCTCCCATGAATTGCGTTCGCCTCTCGCGCGCATACGTCTTGCATTGGCGCTCACCTCAAAGCCTGAAAAATTTGAAAGTGCCTTGCAGAGTATTGATCGCGACATTGACCGCATGGATATTCTTATCGGAGAAATTCTGACGTTGGCCAAGCTGGAGCACAGCAATTTCCAGCATCAAATGGATGCAGTGGATCTGCGTGAGCTTTGCGAGGAAATCGTCGAGCAAAGCCAGATGGAAGCCAACAGCAAGCAACAGTCATTGCGACTGAATCCCGGACCGTCTGTTCCCTACCACGGCGATGCATCACTTCTACATAGAGCAATCGAGAATATTGTCCGCAATGCGTTGCAACATACTCCGGCAGGCTCGGAAATTTGGCTCGATGCAGGTCTATCGCCCGATACCACGATGGCGGAAGTGTCGGTATCCGACAACGGGCCCGGAGTGCCGGCGAGTATGTTGAATCAGTTGTGCACGCCGTTTTTTCGCATAGAAGGCGGCCATGGAAAGGGCAGCGGTCTGGGCTTGAGCATTGCCAGCCGGGTCGTCGGATTGCATTCAGGCACTTTGCATATAGACGCTGCGAGCGAAACGGGTGGCCTGAAAGTCCTTATCTCATTGCCGCTCAAGTCTATTTCTTGATGTGGATACGCCTGCGTTTTAACTGCGTGAAGCGGGTCCTTATAAGCAGTCCGTTATTGGCCGAAAGCAACCGGCAAGATGCGACCCAAAGCAGTCGTTCTGATTTCGTGCGTGCGCTTTGCTAGATTCGAATAAACTTGAACTATCTAATTTAACGTATCCGATTGAAGTCGAGCTTTATACTGATGCGTCAATTTTCAAGTTGAATTTTCCGGCTAAAAAAAACCGCCGACCGGGGACGGGAGACGGTTCAAGATCGCCTTTCGCGACCATCCTGCTTTATTGTTTAATCCTCTATCTGCGAAGTCCTAAATGTCGTTTCCTTAGCTTCAGTCTGCATTTATCACAGTTGCCTCTAACTTCTATCGATTGTGTTTCGGGTTCAAACGAGAGTTCCTTCGCCTGATCATCGATGGTATGAAGCATTTCTTCGTTGTAAATTTCAGTGGCCGATGAACATTGCAGACACAGGAAGTAAATCAACCGCTGATCGACAGGATACATGCTAGGAACAAAGGCGTTGATGGAGACGAGTTTGCGGATGAAACCATTGCTTTGCAGAAAATTCAACGCTCGGTAAACGGTGATCGGCGCAATCGAAACATCGACGACCAGTTCTGCTTCGAGATTCATCAGTTCCAGAAGCGAATAAGCCTTTATCGGCTTGTCGGAATTGGCGATCAGCCGAAGTACCTGTGCCCTCACCCGAGTAAGACGAAGCTTGCGCGTTTTGCAGGTTCGCTCGACAGACTTCACAAACGAAGTACTGTCGAGAAAAGCTGGCGCCGCTTTTATTCCCCGAGGCATCGTGGTTTTTCGCGCTTGTGTCAAAAGAAAACGCGAACACCTGCGCTGAAGCTACGGCCGGGCAATACGACATCGTCTTTCAGGAACGAGGTATGCACGCGTGCTATCTGATCGGTCAAGTTGCTACCATCGACGAATAGCTCCCAGCCGGTGTCGCCCTTGTCAAAGTGATAGGCCACATGAGCATCCACGAGTGTGTAACCTGCTGTCGGTGTTTCGTTCGCACCCAATTCGTCCTGACGGTTGTAGCGAGTCGCTCCTGTCGAGGCTCGCCAATGCTCAGACTGCCAACGCAACTGTGAACCGATACGTGATGGAGGAATCCGGGGTACGTTTCCACCACCGGAAAGCGTGGCGCGGACAGTGTCACCAAAAACGCGAAGATCCCATTTGCCTTGATCGTTGTCGGCCAGGTGCCAGGTCGCTTCGCCTTCAAAGCCACGAAAGGTCGCATCCGATTGCGTCCATTGACGGATCGGAAGGAATCGATCTTCCTCGTCCCAGTACCAGAGGCCACCGGTATCTACGATGTAGATATAGTCTTTGAACCGGTTGTGGTACGCCGCCACCTTGGCGTCGAATTTGTCAGACGTAAATCGGGCGCCAAGCTCCAGTTGATTCGCGCCTTCCTTGTTTAAGCCAACATCGCCGACCTCATAGGCAAGCGTGGCGATATGCGGACCGTCGGCGAACAGTTCTTCTTCTGCCGGCGCTCTTTCTGCATGATCGAGATTGGCAGTCAGACGCCAATGTTCGCTCACACGCCAACTACCGCTGAGTGAAAAACTCAGCGGAGTAAAATCGAGCTCAGGACCACCTAGTGGACTTTGCTTGACCGAATCAACGCGTGCCCCGAAATCGATTTGGAAATCGCTCCAGTTTTTTCGTGCGACGCCAAACAGGCCATAGGCATTCGTATCGGTTTTCGGAACGAAGGATTCTTCGCCAATGGCTTCAAATGTACTTTGACTACCTTGTAAACCGCCAGCGAACTTCCATCCTCCGCTGCCGGTGAATGACGCTTCAACTCGCCCTTCATTCGCATTTTTATTGAAGATAGTGCCTACCGCATCGCCTTCGAATTCGGTATGTGTGTAATCGGTATGGCCGATGCTGTAACGTAAACCACTGCCTTCACCCCAAGGATTGGTAAGGCCGCCTTTGAGGTCGAAGCGATTTTGTCTCAGCGCCAAATGCACACCTGTTTCGCCTAGGCTCGGATCACCGGGCTCGCCGGGATTGCCGTAGTTGTCCTCAAACCGCGAGGCAGATAATCCGACGAAACCCCAATCACCGACCAGCGACGCACCGAGCGCCCCACTTTTGGTATCCAAAAAGGAATTCAGCTGTTTGCCAAGCGGGCTGTCGTAATCATCATTATTTCGGTAGACGGCATCGGCATGAACCGTAAACCCCTCATTGCCGGCATCAACTCGAAACAAGTCGGTATTGCCATTGCTGACGGTGTCATATCGGATTTCCGCCCTCCCGCTAAAGCCACCTTCGATGGCTGCTTCGGGAATGCGGCCATCGACCACATTGACGACACCACCGATCGCACCGCTACCGAACAATAAGGTCGACGGGCCTTTCAAAACTTCGATTTGATCGGCCAAAAATGGTTCGATGGCAGGTGAATGATCTTGGCTGACAGTGGAAACATCCTGAGTGGACAAGCCGCCGGACAAAATGGAGACGCGAGGTCCATCCAAACCGCGAAGTATGGGTCTTCCCACGCCAGCACCAAAGTTGGAGCTTTGAACGCCCGGAATGCTGGAAATAGTTTCGCCTAGTGAGGCTGCCCGGTTTTCGTCGAGCTTGACGCCGGACAGCACATCGACCGGTTTGCTTAAATCCCCGGCTGTGTCATGCAGCGGAGAAGCAGTGACCACGATTTCATCGAGGGTCTTCGCATCATCGTGACGCGGGTCATTGGCATCGGCGGCATTCGCCCCCAACGCAGTGCAATACAAGGCCGCGAAGATAGACAAACGGGTTTTTGACAGCTTTGAAAAGGATAACAAGGACATAAGCACTCTCCATGAGGACAAATGTAATGTTATATTATTCCAAATACTCCACCCGTGCCATTAGTCATGCCCTCCAAAAAGAATGTTCATCTGTACCTAGATCGTCTCGGCAGCACAGGAGCACTGCTGTGTGCCATTCACTGCGCCTTGCTGCCCTTGGTTATCGTGTTGTTGCCTTCTCTCGGACTAGTGGCCTGGTTAGGCGAAGGATTTGAGCAGGCGTTTGTGGTCGCGGCGACATTGCTGGGACTATTCAGCATGGTGTGGGGTTATCGTCGGCACCACGTCGTGCGTCCGCTTCAATTGGTAATGTTGGGATTGTCAGGACTTTGGGCAGGAATGTTAATCGAGTCTCTACATCACTCTTTTGCATTGCATGCCGCAGTAATGACAGCAAGTGGAAGTCTCGTGGCACTGGCTCATTATTTCAATCTTAAATTCAATGGTCTTTATGCCGTAAGTGCTGTTCGGACAACAACCAAGCAGTAATAGCTGTTCTGATGAATTTTGCATGGATGCTTTCAGAGTTGCGGTCTAAGGTAATCTGCGGAGTTTCACCTTCAAGATAGAAACCAGCGCTTTGATAGTCAAAGCCCTCCGCAAACGTAAAGAAATGTTACTGAAGGACTGCTTATGGCCGCAAGCAGACAAGATTCATGTTTCGCTTTCATCGGAATCGCCGGAATCAGCCAGTGAGCTGACATAAATCAAGTAGAGGAAAACAGTCGCGATCTATAGTGGAGGCTAGGAGAAACCCATGGCCGCCGTTACCGAAAATTTTTCACTTCCCGATATCCGCCTGCTCGCCGCGGCACCGCATCGCTTCATGTTCTTCGTCGGCGCCAGCAATGTGTTGATGGCGATGCTGTGGTGGACGGTCTGGTTGCTGGATGCGCGTTTCCAGTGGTTCACGATGCCGCAGCCGGCGATTCCCGCGGGTTGGATGCACGCGATTATCATGCAATACCAAGTGCTGCCGCCTTTCATGTTCGGTTTTTTGCTGACGGTGTTTCCGCGCTGGATGAATTTGCCGCCGCTCAGTCGCTGGCATTACGTGCCGGTGGGTGTCGGATTGTTTGGCGGACAACTACTGACCTTGATCGGTTTGTTCGGATTTCCGCATTTGCTGCATATAGGTCTTTTGCAAACGACCGCAGGCTGGATCGCCGGATTACTATTTTTACTGACGCTGCTCTGGAAAGAAAAACAAACGACCTGGCATGCCATTAGTTGTGCCACCGCATTAAGCCTTGGCTTGACGGGTTTGTTGTTGGTGCTCGCTTATTCCTACACCGGCAATCCACGCCTGATGTTTGCCGCGATCAAGTTCGGCAGTTTCGGTTTGTTGCTGCCGATGTATTTCACCGTTTGCCACCGCATGTTGCCGTTCTTCGCCAGTGTGGTGATTCCGGGCTACAAAATGGTGCGACCGCTTTTCGCGTTGGCATTATTCTGGTGTTTGATACTGCTGCATCTTTCGCTGGAATTGATGCACGGTTATGCCTGGCTATGGTTGCCGGATATCGCATTGGCAGTGCTTGCTTCCTGGCTGCTTTGGCAATGGCGCCTGCAAAAAGCGGAAGCGCCGGCATTGCTAAAAGTGTTGATGGTCGGTTTCGCCTGGTTGCCGATAGCGATGTCGCTGTAT
>Ga0209480_10000548_pt1 | contig 30670 bp, 22 predicted proteins | sample JI61114C2DNA_FD_187501 | JGI IMG/M metagenome (GOLD analysis project Ga0209480, IMG submission 187501) | Wastewater effluent complex algal communities from Wisconsin, to seasonally profile nutrient transformation and Carbon sequestration -... | ecosystem: Engineered > WWTP > Effluent > Algae... | reverse complement strand
GCCGCGGTGGACGCCGCGGTGGACGCCGCGGTGGACGCCGCGGTGGACGCCGCGGTGGACGCCGCGGTGGACGCCGCGGTGGACGCCGCGGTGGACGCCGCGGCCGGCCCACCGTCGATCCGCAGCGGGCCACCCGCATGGTGAAAGTAGAGCTGAAAGTCTCCGCACGGGCCAGGGCGGCCGCCGGTGTCGGCGGTCACCAGCACATATGTCCGCGTGAACAACCGCTCCACATACGAGCGCACATACCCGCCCGCGGGCCCGGGCCCGAGCCCCAGCGCCGCGATCCACCCCGAGGCCTCCTCGTCGATCATCCCGGCCAGCGTATCAATCCTTCCCGGCGAAGGCATGCGCTGGGGGACCGAAAAACCCTGGCGCTCCGGTTGACAGCCAGCGGCGGCCCTGGCATCGCTGCAGTGATGCCACGCTCGACCCACGCTCGCCCGCTCCCGCGCTTGCTCCTCGCCGCCCTGCTGGCCGGCCTCGGCCTCGGGGTCGCTTGTAAGGATGGCGGCAGCAACAGCCCCGGCCGCGTCGAGGGCTCCGGGGCTTGCCCCGGTGCCGTGCCACGCAACGGCGCCTCGTGCCCCCGCGGCGAGGCCGACTTCTGCGTCTACCGCGGCGGCGGCAAGGGCGATCACGTCTGCACCTGCGGCAAGGGCGGCTGGCGCTGCTCGAAGAAGTAGGGACAGACTGTTCCTCCGCGAGCAGGGCGTCGCGGCGTTCCTGCCGCTGCCTGGCGGACGCCCCTTTGTCGCGGCGTACCGCACACTGCCACGATGTGGACTTGACCCCTCGACCGCGACGGGCCCGAGCACCGACCCCTCGGAGGGATCGGCCGGCGATGCGCCCGTGCGCGATCGCCCGGCCGGCGAGCCCCGGGTCCGCGCGATGAGCGTGTTGACGCGCTGTCCGCCGCTGACGTATCCCAGTCGCCATGGCGACCGACGGCACCTCGGCACCCCCGCACGGGGCCGTCCCGCGCGCCGGGGCGCCATCGCGGTGGCACGTCTCGCCGGCGGTCGACACCCTCGCCTATCACCTGAGCTGGGCGTGGATCCTGATCCCGCTGGCCTTCGTCGGCGACGACCAGCACGTCGATTATCGCCTGCTGTTCGCGCTGGTGCTCGGCCTCAACTTCGCGCACCGGCACTTCGGGCTGCCCTACGCCTACCTCGACCGCCAGGTGTTCGCCGAGCACCGCTGGCGCCTGGTCCGCGTGCCGCTGGTGCTGCTCGCGCTGTTCGCCGCGACCCCGTGGCTCCTGGACAGCCACTCGTCCGGCACCCACGGCCGGGCCTTCGTCAACGCCGCTGTCTTTATCTCCGTGCTGTGGAACTTCTGGCACACGCCGATGCAGAAGTTCGGCATCCTGCGCCTGTACCTGGCCAAGTCCGGGCTGCCGCCCGAGCGGCGCGCGCCCCCCTGGGTCGACCGCCTGCTGGTGCTGTGCTGGTTCCCGCTGCTGTTTACGTACATCGGCCCGACCTACAAGGCGCTGATCTTCAAGTTCGGCCCCAGCGTGCTCCCCTATACGAAGCCGCTGATCGGCTTCATGGAGCGCCACAGCTGGCTGCTCGTGACGCCGAGCGTCGCCCTGGTCGTCGGCGCGATCGCGGCGTTCCTCTGCTATGAATGGCGGGCCGATCGCCTGCGCAGCTGGCCCCGCCTGTCGATGGGTCTCGGCACCACCCTCGGCTTCTCCGCGCTGCTGTGGGCCCACCCGGTCAAGGCCTACATCGCCCTCGCCTTCAGCCACGCGGTCGAATACATGGTGTTCGTGTGGGCCTTCCAGCGCCGCCGCTACAGCGCGCCCGACGCCCCGCCCGGCCCCATGCGCACGCTGCTGCGCCGGCCGATCGCGTTTTATCTCGTGCTCGGCGTCGGGCTCTGTGCGCTGGCGATGAGCGAGTATCTCCTCGGTCGCAAGGTCGCGCCCGGCGTCGAGCCGATGCGCCTCGGCGGCCTCAGCCTGCGCCAATGGTTCTTCTACTACGGCGCCTACGAGTCGATGCTCCACTTCTACACCGACGGCTTCCTGTGGAAGATGCGATCGAAGGCCGTACAGCGCGCGATCTGCCCCTGCGCCCCGCGCGGCATAATTTTCGTGCATCGCTCGCATGATGTGGGTATAAGCGACCCGAGACTCGCGGCCCCGCCCTGGCCGCCAAGGGGACACGCCATGCCGATCACAGGTGGTTGCCACTGCGGTGCGATTCGTTACGAGGCGGAGGGGGATGTCATCACCCACGCGCTGTGCCATTGCTCGGACTGTCGGCGTGCATCGGGCGCGCCGCTGGTCGGCTGGACGATGTACAGGCAGGCCGCCGTGCAGTTGACGAAGGGCACGCCCAAGATCTACACGTCGTCTCAGCACGGCCGGCGCCACTTCTGCGCGGATTGTGGCACCGGGCTGTTCTACACCAATGACACCGTCCTGCCGGGCATCATCGACGTTCAGAGCGCCACCTACGACGATCCGGACGCGGTGCCGGCGCGAGTGCACATCCAGGTGGCGGAGCGCATCGGCTGGATGGAACGGGCGCACGAGTTGCCTACCTTCGAGCGCTATCCGCCAGTGAAGTAACGGCGGCGCCGCGGACCTGGCTGTTATGTTACGGTAGCGGGATGGTTCGCGCCCTCGCCCTCGTCTGCGCCCGTTCGTCGCCGAGCACGGCGGCTGGGCCGAGCCCCCGGACAAGTGCCAGTGCCCCGAGGACATCCCGAATCCCTGACCCTGGCGAGCCCGTCGTGGCGCGCATTGAGCCGCGACTCGTGCGCGCGCGAAACCGACACGGGTCGAGCGAGTCTTTGCTGCCCGCCGACGCGGCACTGGCGTAACCTGGGGCCCGTGCTCGCCCTGCCCCTCCTGCTCGCGGCGCTGTGGCTGCAGCCCGCCGCGGCCATACCCGCCGGCGCGACCATACCGGCCGACGCGACCGCGGACCCGGCGCTGCAGCGCGCCCGCGCCGTGCTGGCCCGCGTGCCCCTGATCGACGGCCACAACGACCTGCCCTGGGCGATCCGCAAGCACGCGGCCGCAGCCGGCGACGTCGCCGCGTACGGCCTGCGCGGTCACACGGGCGGCCACACCGACCTCCCGCGCCTGCGCGAGGGCCGGCTCGGCGCCCAGTTCTGGTCGGTCTACGTGCCCGGCGATCTGCCCGCCCCCGACCTCCTGCGCGTCCAGCTCGAGCAGATCGACCTCGCCCGCCGCATCGTCGCCCTGCACCCCGAGGACCTCGGCCTCGCCCTCACCGCCGACGAGCTCGAGCGGGTGTTTCGCGGGGGCCGCATAGCCTCGCTGCTCGGCCTCGAGGGCGGACATACCATCATCGACTCCCTCGCCGTCCTGCGCAGCTATTACGGCCTCGGCGTGCGCTACATGACGCTGACCCACAATGTCCACACTTCATGGGCCGATTGCGCCGCCCTGCCCCCGCGCCACGGCGGCCTGACCCGCTTCGGCGAGGCCGTCGTCGCCGAGATGAACCACCTCGGCATGCTCGTCGACCTCTCCCACGTCGCGCCCGCGACCATGGACGACGCCCTGCGCGTCAGCGAGGCGCCCGTCATCTTCTCGCACTCCTCGGCGCGCGCCCTCACGGACGTCCCGCGCAACGTCCCTGACGACATTCTGCGCCGGGTCGCCGCCAACGGCGGCGTCGTGATGGTCACCTTCCTCCCCGCCTACGTCTCGCAGGCCGTGGCCGACGACCGCGACACGCGCGGCCGGGCCCGGGCCGCCGCGAAGCGCCTGGCCCCGGCCGCGCGCCGTCAGGCCCTCGCCGAGCTCGCCGCCCGACCACCCGCGCGGGCGACCCTCGCCCAGGTCGCGGATCACATCGAGCACATCCGCAGGGTCGCGGGCGTCGAGCACGTCGGCATCGGCGGCGACTTCGACGGCATGTCCTCGGCCCCGGTCGGCCTCGAGGACGTCTCGAAGTACCCCGACCTGTTCGCCGAGCTGGCGCGCCGCGGCTGGACCGACGGCGAGCTCGAGCAGCTCGCGGGCCGCAACCTCCTCCGGGCCCTGCGCGCCGCCGAGGCCGTGGCGCGCCGCTTACAGGCGACCCGCCCGCCCGCGCTGGCGACGCTCGAGCAGCTGGATGGCCCGGCATCAGCCTTGACGCGGGCGTCGCGCCGGTGATAGGTGCGCCGCCATGATCGATGATTTTCGCGCCAAGTTTAGCCGCATGGTCGACGCCCTCCGGGCCGACCCGTCCATTGTCGTCGCCATCGCCGAGCTCGTCCCGCCCGAACCCGCGGAGCTCGCGGAGGCCGAGGCCGCCCTGGGTTACTCGCTCGGCGCTGATATCACCGACTTCTACACGGCCTGCGGCGGCATCAAGCTGGTCTGGACGGCGAAGGATCCTGACGAGGATGGGATCTGGACGCCCAGGGAAGCCACGAAAGTGTTCGCGGATCCTTCGAAGTGCGGTCCGTGGCTGTTCAAGAGCGGAGATCTGGTGGGCGCCCCCCAGGGTTGCATCTGGATCCCGTCGTGCAAGCAGGTCTTCGGCAGCCTCGACGAATGGGCCAGCATCGTCGACGGTCAGGATGACATCTTCGACGACTATCGCAAACAGCTCGGCAAGCCCGACGCGGCCGAGCGGCTCGCGCCGTTCGACTACTCGAGCAGCTTCTACGACTTCGCCTTTCTGTTGAACGGCAAGCCCGATCCGAAGCTGGTTCGAGGCGAGGACAACGGCGCGTCCTTCAGCGATTCGCGCCTGGTCTCGCTGCCGGAGTACCTCGATATCCTGATCACCAGCAAGGGCAGCGTCGAGGCGCGCTGCGAAGCCTTCGCCGGCTGACCGGCGCATCGGGCCGCGCCCTGCGGCTCAGTCCCGCAGGGTGCGCGAGGCCAGCCACTCCTGCACGTCGGCCTGATTCATGGTCCACAGCAGGAACACGCCGTACACGAGGGTCAGGCCGACGGTGGCGTAGGCGACGTATCCCAGGGTCGGGATCAGGAACGCCAGCGAGCCGAGCGCGAGCAGCTGGACCAGCAGGATGCCGCCGCCGACGAGGCAGAGTATCGCAGTCACCTTGGCGAGGCCCCGCGCCCACTCCTGACCGCGCAGCAGCCCCGCGAGCAGGCCGATGTTCAGCGCGATGCGGATGTAGTTGACCGCGCCGCCGCTGGTCCCGGTGAGATTGTACAGGTCGAGCAAGAGGCTCAGGCCCAGCAGGACGATGACGAGGATGAGCTTGACCGGCATGGCAGGTGATGGCATTGCGCGCGAATGAGAGCACCCCGCGGCCCGCGGCGTCAAGCGCGGGCGCTCAGGGCTCCTCGCCGTCCTTGCCGCCGGGCACCGCCCACGCCTCCTCGGGCGCGCTGCCCTCGGCGAGCTCGGCGAGGCTGCGCTCGAGCGCCTCGACGCGGGCCGTGAAGTTACGGATGACCTCGTCGAGCGCGTCGATGGTCTGGGCCTGGAACGTGGCGCGCACCTCGAGGTCGATGAGGCGGCGCTCGAGCTCCTGGACGCTGGGGTCGCGGTTTGACATGTCGCCGGTGTAGGGACCCGCGCGCGAACTGGCAAGCCCCGCAGACAAGCGCCGGGGGCCAGGGTAGGCTAGCCCGGCCCGATGCCCGAGTTCGTCCCGATCCCCGACCCCGGCGCGGGCCCTGACGCCCGCGGCCGGGTCCGCGTCGATCGCCGCGGACCACCCGCCGAAGCCGCGTCCGACCGCCCGCCGCTGGTGATCCTCGGCGGCATGACCCAGACCCTGTCCAGCTGGGGCGGCCAGCTGCGGCCGCTCGCCGCCGACCGCCAGGTCCTCGTCTACGAGGCCCGCGGCCAGGGCCAGACCGAGCTCGACCTCGCCGACGTCAGCCCGCCCCGCCACATCGAGGACTTCGCCGCCCTGCTCGCCGCCCTCGCCCTCCCGACGCCGGTCGACCTGTGCGGCTTCTCCTTCGGCGGACGCATCGCCCTCGCCATCGCCGCCGCGCGGCCCGAGCTCGTGCGCCGCCTCGTGATCACCGGCGTCAGCGCCGGACGCGGCACCCTCGGTCGGGTCATCGTGCGCGCGTGGCGGGCCGCGCTCGCCACCGGCGACCTCGAGGCCCTCGCCTGGCTCAGCCTCGCCGACACCCTCGGCCCCGCGTACCTCGACCGCAACGAGCACATGCTCGCCGCGATGGTCCAGGCCGTCATCACGCGCAACCGCTACGACGGCGTCCGCGCCCTGTTCGAGCAGACCCTCGGCGACGACCCGCGCGGGCCCTATCACCCGACCACCCTCGCCCCGCAGATCCGCTGCCCCACCCTGCTGATCGCCGGCGAGCTCGACCGCCTCGCCCCCGCCGCCGAGCTCGCCGCCCTCGCCGCCCTGTTCGCCGGCCCGGTGGAGCACCACATTGTCCCCGGCGTCGGCCACACCGCCCCGATCGAGGCCGCCGAGGCCTGGCGCGCACATGTCCAAAAGTTCCTGACCTGAAGGCCATGTCCCAATGAGCAACAGCTTCGGCGCCGCGTTTCGCGTGACAACCTTCGGCGAGTCGCACGGCGGCGGCCTCGGCGTGATCGTCGATGGTTGCCCCGCCGGTCACCCCTTCCCATTCGCGCGCATCGCCGCCCAGCTGGCCCGCCGCCGACCCGGCCAGAGCAAGCTGACCTCGCCGCGCCAGGAGGCCGACGAGCTGAAGGTGCTGAGCGGCCTGGAGCCCGGCACCGACCTCACCCTCGGCACCCCGATCGCCATGCTGTTCGCCAACAGCGACGCGCGCAGCAATCACTACGACGACATCGCCGAGCTGTACCGCCCCTCGCACGCCGACTACACCTACGACGCGCGCTACGGCCTGCGCGCGGTCGCCGGCGGCGGTCGCTCCTCCGCCCGCGAGACGGTCGCCCGGGTCGCCGCGGGGGCGCTGGCCGAGGACCTGCTGGCGGCCCTGCACGGCGTCGAGATCGTCGCCTGGGTCGCCGAGGTCGCCGACGTGGTCGCGCCGCTGCCCGACCTCGCCGCCCTCGATCGCACGATGGTCGACGCCAGCCCGGTGCGCTGCCCCGACCCCGCGGCCGCGGCCGCGATGATCGCCGCGATCGACGACGCCCGCCGCGAGGGCGACACCGTCGGCGGCGTGGTCCGCTGCATCGCCCGCAACGTGCCCGCCGGCTGGGGCGCCCCCGTCTTCGACAAGCTGACGGCCGCGCTCGCGCAGGCGATGATGAGCCTCCCGGCCAGCCGCGGCTTCGAGGTCGGCGACGGCTTCGCCAGCACCCGCCTGCGCGGCTCCCAGCACAACGACCCCTTCGCGGTCGACCCCGACACCGGCCGCATCTTCACGACCACCAATCACAGCGGCGGCATCCAGGGCGGGATCTCCAACGGCGAGACCCTCCGCCTCGCCGTCGCCTTCAAGCCCGTCGCCACCCTGTTCCGCCCGCAACACACCGTCACCCGCGACCTCCAGCCCGTCGTCTTCCAGCCCAAGGGCCGCCACGACCCCTGCGTGCTGCCCCGCGCCGTCCCCATGGTCGAGGCCATGGCCGCCCTCGTCCTCTGCGACCACATGCTGCGCGCCCGCCTCGCCCGCGTCGCCGACCCGCCTCGCTGACCGACGAGATCATCGCAGCGCGGCCCGAGCGTCGAGCGGCCGCAGCGCGATCGCCGTGCGTCGTCGCGCCGGGCGCAGCCATTTCGCCCCCGCTCGGGCCGGGAGTCACGGAGTATCGGCGCCCGAGATGCCGCGGTCGCCACACCCACCACACAGCCCCGCGCGCACGCTCGCGTGCGGGCGGCGGTCGACCTGCCCGAAGGAGCAGGTGCGGGCCGCGGGCCGCTGGAGCCCCCGGGGCCGCGCCCGCGCCCGCGCGCTGGGCCGGGCCGCGACGCTGGTGCTCGCGCTCGCGCCGACCTTCGCGTCCGCCGATCCTTATGTCGACGCGTTCGCGCGCGCCGGCGAGCTGGAGGCGGCAGGACGCGTCCGCGAGGCGGCCGAGCTGCTGGAGCGCTCGCTCGCCGACTATCCGCAGGACTACGCGCTGGCCCTCCAGGTGGCGTGGCTGCGCTATCAGAGCGGCGACCACGCGCGCGCCGAGGCGCTCTACCGCCGCTGCATCGCGCTCTCCGGGGGCGTGTACGAGGCGCGGCTCGGCCTCGCCTGGTCGCTCCTGCTGCAGGGCGAGCGCACGGAGGCAGAGGCGGTCTTCGCCGCGCTGGCCGACGAGGCGCCAAACGAGCCGCTGGTGCGCGAGGGCCTGGCGGCGTCACGCGCACGGATCGCGGTGATCGCCCGGCCGAGCGCGGCGCTCACCGGACAGCTCTACCCCTACCAGGGGGGCCTCAGCGCGGCGCTCGGGGCGAGCCTCAGCCTGCCGCTCGTGATCCGTGAGCGCGGGCTCGTCGGCGTCGACTACAACTACGCGCGCTTCGCCGACCGGGCCACGACGGCGCGCGCCGGCGCGATGCAGATGAACATGAACGGGGCCGGCGGCGGCCTCGGGCCGGGTGGACCTGGCCTCAGGGACAGCGCCATCGATCGCCACGCGCTCTACCTGCACACCGGCGCGGCCTGGGTGAAGGCCGGCTTCACCGGTCACTACGGCTACATCAACGACGGCGGCCGGCTGATCGGCAACGCCCATATCGCCGGCCTCGCGGTCCGCTACAGCCCGCTCGGAGACATCACGCTCGCGGCGGTCGCCGGCGTCTGGCCCGACCAGGTGATCCCGCGGGTCGCGCTGGCCTGGGCCGCACCAGCGACCCGGTGGCTGACCGTCACGCCGGGCGCCGCGGTCCAGGTCGCCGACGGGCGGGCCCTCGGCGCCGGCTCGCTGGCGGCCGCCGTGCACGGCCGGCGGGGCGCGCTCTGGGTCGGCGGAAAATTGGGCCCGGAGCGGCGCCCGGTCTACCTCCACGTCCCCGCGACCTTCAGCGTCGAGGGCGAGATCCGCTGGGGCCTCTGGGCCGGCGCTCGGCTCGAGCTCCCGCGGCGCTTCAACATCTTCGCCGGGTGGGAGCTGCATCGCTTCACCGGCCTCGACGCGGGCGCGGTCGTCACCAGCGCCCACACCCTTGCGATCGGCGTGGGCTGGCGGAGCCACCCCGCCCCGGAGCCAAGCGGCCCCGAACGAAAGGAGCGGTGATCATGGATACGAGCGCCACCAAGCTACGCGAGCTCGCCTTCAGCGAGACAGGTTTTGTCTTCGACCCCTACACCGGCGCGACCTTCACGGTGAATCCGACCGGCAAGGCGATCCTCGAGGCGCTGCGCCGCGGCGACAGGCGCGAGGCGATCGTCGACCACCTGCGCGGGCACTTCGACGTGAACGGCGAGGACCTGGCGCGCGACCTCGACGAGTTCGTCCACCTCCTGCGCCAGCACGGCCTGGTCGGCGAGGGTGGCGACCCGTGAGCGCGTGGGCGCCGACGGTGGCGGTCACCTCGCTGAACGCCACCGACAACCCCGGGCCGGGCGTCGCGGTGGTCCGGGCGCTGCGGGCCGACCCCGAGTTTCGCGGGCGGATCGTCGGCCTGGCCTACGATTGCCTCGACCCCGGGATCTACGCCCGCGAGCTGGTCGACGACGTCTATGTAATCCCGTACCCGTCGCAGGGCCTGGCCGCCCTCGAGGCGCGGCTGCGCGAGATCCACCAGGCGGCGCCGCTCGACGTGATCATCCCGAACCTCGACGCCGAGCTGCCCTCGTTCATCGCCCTCGCCGCGCCGGGCGGGCTCCTGGACGAGCTGGGGATCGGCACCTTCCTCCCCAGCCAGGAGCTCCTCGACCTGCGCTCGAAGGCGAGGCTGGAGGATCTGGGGCGGCGCTGCGGGATCGCCACGCCGCGGACGCGGGTGATCGCCGCGGTCGACGACCTCTACACCATCGAGCGCGAGATCCCCTTCCCCTTCTGGGTGAAGGGCGTCTACTACGGCGCCAAGAAGGCGCGCAGCGTCGACGAGGCGGTCGTGGCCTACCACGTGATGGTCGCCCAGTGGGGCCTGCCGGTGATCGTCCAGGCCGGCGTGACCGGCGAAGAGATCGACATCGTCGCGGTCGGCGACGGCGAGGGCGGGATGATCGGCGCGGTGCCGATGAAGAAGACCGTGCTCACCGACAAGGGCAAGGCCTGGGCGGGGATCACGATCGGCGACCCCGCCCTCCTCGACATCGCCGCCCGCTTCTTCGCGGCCACCCGCTGGCGCGGCCCCTGCGAGATCGAGCTGCTCCGCGACGCGGACGGCGAGCACCAGCTCCTCGAGGTCAACCCGCGCTTCCCGGCCTGGTGCTACCTCAGCGCCGGGGCCGGCCAGAACCTGCCCAGCGCGGTCGCGCGGCTCGCCGCCGGCGAGGCGGTCGCGCCGATGCGGGGCTACACGGTCGGGGCGATGTTCGTACGGATCGCCCTCGACCAGATCGCCACGCTCGACCAGCTCCAGGCGATCACCACGACCGGCGAGATCCACTATCGGCACGCCGACGCGCGTGCTCCGGAGGAACCATGAGCAACGACGCCCCGAAGTCCACGTCCCGGCCGCTCTATGAGCGCCCGACGATCGTCCGCCACCAGCTCGGGATGATGAACAAGTTCGCCCGCGCCCAGGCGATCGAGCCGATGACGTGCATCGACGGCGTCGCCGTCGACGCGCTGGTCGCCGCTTACGGCTCGCCGCTCTTCGTCTTCTCCGAGCAGGAGATCGTCCGGCGCTACCGCGAGCTCCACGACTTCCTGGCGCTCCGCTACCCGCGGGTGCGCCTGGCGTGGTCGTACAAGACCAACTACCTCGACGCGATCTGTCGCGTGTTCCAGCGCGAGGGCGCCTTCGCCGAGGTGGTCTCCGAGTTCGAGTACGACAAGGCGCTGCGCCTCGGCTTTCGCGCCGACGAGATCCACTTCAACGGGCCGGACAAGTCGGCGGAGGTGCTCGAGCGCGCGCTGCCGGCCGGGACGATCGTGCACATCGACCACTTCGACGAGCTCGCGCAGGTCGAGGCGATCGCCCGCCGCCTGGGCATCCGTCCGAAGGTCGCGCTGCGGATCAACCTGGCGATCGCCGCGACCAGCCCGTGGAGCCGCTTCGGCTTCAACCTCGAGAGCGGCCAGGTCCGCGACGCGGTCCGCCGCCTCCTCGCCGGCGGCGTGCTCGAGCTCGCCGGCATCCACGCGCACATCGGCACCTTCATCCTCGAGGTCGCCGCCTACCGCGAGCTCGCCGCCAAGATGGCGGCCTTCGCCAACGAGCTGCGGGCCGAGCACGGGGTGATCCTCGACTTCATCGACCTGGGCGGCGGCTTCGCGTCGCACAACACGCTCAAGGCGCAGTACCTGCCCGGGGATCAGGCGACCCCGTCGCTGTCCCGCTATGTCGAGGCGATCGCCGAGGGCCTCGCCGAGCTGCGCTACCCGGCCGCCGAGATGCCGACCCTGGTCCTCGAGGCGGGACGCGCCCTGGTCGACGACGCCGGCTCGCTGATCGCAACGGTTCGCGCCAACAAGCGCCTCGTCGACGGCCGCCGCGGGGTGGTCCTCGACGCCGGCGTCAACGTCCTATTTACCGCCTTCTGGTACAACCACGACGTGATCCCCGCGCAGCCGTTCCACGGGATGCCGGAGCCGACGGTCCTGTACGGGCCGCTGTGTATGAACATCGACGTGGTCCGGGAGCACCTGGTGTTCCCGCCGCTCGAGGTCGGCGATCGCGTGGTCTTTCGCAACGTCGGCGCGTACAACGTCACCCAATGGATGCAGTTCATCACCTATCGCCCGGCGGTGGTGATGATCGGCAAGGGCGGGCAGCACGGGGTCATCCGTCGCCGCGAAGACCTCGACGCGGTGGTCCGCTACGAGGCAGTCCCGGACTGGCTGTGAGCGCGACCGCGACCCACGCGGGCGCTCGGCCCGGCCGGCTGCGCGAGCACACGGCCTTCGTCGTCGACGCCATCCTCCGCGCCTACGCCCAGATCCTCTTCTCGCGCTCGCGGGCGGTCGGCCTCGTGCTCCTCCTCGGCACCTGCGCCGCGCCGCGGGCGGCCCTCTACGGCGTCGCGGCGGCGCTCGGGGCCGTCGCCACCGCCCGCCTGTTCCGGCTGAGCCCCGAGCTCATCCGCTCCGGCCTCCTCGGCTACTCGTCGCTGCTCGTCGGCCTCGGCGCGGCGGTGCTGTTCCAGCCGACGCTCGACGCGCTGGTCCTCACCGCGGTCGGCGTGGCGACCGCGGTGCTGATGACGGCCGCGCTCCACGCGGCGATGGGCGCGTACTTCAACCTGCCGCCGCTGACGCTGCCCTTCCTCTTCGTGTTCTACCTGGTCCTCGGTGCAGCGCGGGTGGTCGACGTGCCGCTGGAGGCGCTCGCCCACGCCCGCGTGCCGCCGCCGGCCTGGCTCCCCGCGTGGCTCGGCGGCTACCTCGAGAGCCTCGGGGCGCTGTTCTTCTTGCCGCGCGCCGAGGTCGGCGCGATGGTGCTGGTCGCGCTGGTGCTCCACAGCCGGATCGCCCTGCTGCTGTCGCTGGTGGGCGCGGCGCTGGCGAGCGTGGTCGCCGGTCGGGCGGTGCTGGTGCTCGACGGCACGCTGCCCTTCGTGCTCGGCTACAACTTCGTGCTGACGGCGATCGCGGTCGGCGGGGTGTGGTTCGTGCCCTCGCGGGCGTCGCTGCTGCTGGCGATCGGCGCGACCCTGGTCTGCGGGATGGTCGCCGTCGGGCTGGTGCCGATGATGACGATCCAGGCGCTGCCGCTGTTGATCCTGCCCTTCAACCTGACGATCATCCTCCTGCTCTACGCAATGCGCCTGCGGATCGGCGACGCCTCGCCGCCCGCCGCGGATCCGCCAGGCGCCACGCCCGAGGACAACCTCGCGCGTCACCGCGCGCGGGTCGGCCGCTTCGGCGCCCACCTGCCGATCCGCGTGCACGCCCCCTTCCTCGGGCGCTGGCGCTGCACGCAGGGCTTCGACGGGCGATACACCCATCAGCGCGAGTGGCGACACGCATGGGACTTCGAGGTGAGCGGCCCCGAGGGCCGCACATACCGCGGTGAGGGTCGGGCGCTCGCCGATTATTACTGCTATCGCCTGCCCGTGATCGCGGCGGCCGACGGCACGGTGGTCAGCGTCGTCGACCACCTGCCGGAGTGCCCGATCGGCGAGCCCGACCTCAAGGACAACTGGGGGAACAACGTGGTCGTCTTCCACGCCCCCGGGCTCTACTCGCTGGTCTGCCACCTCGCGACCGGCAGCGCGGCGGTGCGGCCCGGGCAGATGGTGCGCCGCGGCGATCCCCTCGGCCTGTGCGGCAGCTCGGGCCGCTCGCCGGCGCCGCACCTCCACTTCCAGCTCCAGGCGAGCCCGCTGGTCGGCGCGTCGACGATCGCCGGCGAGCTCCACGATGTGATCGTCGAGCCGCTCGACGCCGGGCCGCGCCGCTGGGAGGCCGCCGTGGTGCCGCGTGAGGGCGACGTGATCCGCAACCTCGAGCCGGCCCGCGGCTTCGCGCGCTTCCTCCGGCTGGCGGTCGGTGAGGAGCTCCGGCTGCGCCGCGCCGACGGGGGCGTCGAGGCGCTCGTGGTCGAGGCCGAGCTCGGCGGCGATCTGCTCCTGCGCTCGCTGGCGTCGGGCGCCCGCGTCCGCTTCGCCCACGACGGCGAACGGCTGGTCTGCTTCGAGACCGAGGGACGCCGGCGCTCGCTCGTCTGGGCGCTCCACGTCGCGCTGGCCCGCGTGCCCTTCGAGTTGGCCGACGACCTCCGCTGGTCCGATCGCCTGGCCCGCCGCGACTTCCTGCCGTGGCCGCGGCGCGTCCTCCACGACCTCGCGGCGGTGTTCCGCGGCGACACCTCGCTGGTGATCGATTATCAGCTCCGTCGGCGGGGCGGTGAGCTGACGATCTGCGGGGTCTCGCTGGCCCGCGACCGCAAGGGCGCGCCGCTCGTCGAGTCGAGCGTGGTGCTCGGCGAGGACCGCGGCATCCTGCGGGTCGAGGTCAGGGCCTTCGGGCACGTGGTCGTCGCCGAGCGCGAGGCCGAGGCGACGACCACGGCCGTCGTCGCCGCGCAGGGGGCCGCATGAGCCGGGGGGCCCGCTCGCTCGCCGTGCTCGCGCTCCTGGTCGCGGCGCCCGGGCTCGCCCGCGCGGGCGACCCCGCGGAGCACTACCAGCGCTCCTACGATCTCGAGGCCAGCGGCGAGCCGGCGCGCGCCCTCCTGGCCCTCGACGCGATCGACCCCGAGGAGCGCGCGAGCTACTTCTATCGCCTCCGCCGGGGCTGGCTCCTCTACCTCGCCGGCCGCCACTGGGACGCCCTCGAGGAGTACCGCAAGGCCAGTCGCCTGGCCCCGCGCTCGGTGGAGGCCCGCCTCGGGATGAGCCTGCCGCAGGTGGCGCTCCGCCTGTGGCTCGACGCGCGGACGACCTGTGAGGCGGTCGTCGCCCTCGACCCGCAGAATTACACCGCTCTGGGTCGCCTGGCCTACATCGACTATAACCTCGGCCGCTACGCCTCGGCCGAGCGCCTCTATCGCCAGCTCCTCGTCGCCTATCCGGCGGACATCGAGCTGCGGGTCGGCCTCGCGTGGTCGCTGTTCAAGCAGCACAAGGTCGCCGAAGCGCTCGTCGAGTTTGTCGCGGTGCGGCGGGTCGCGCCGCGTCATCCGTACAATCGGCCGCCCGCTCAGCCTGGCGAGCGGGCGGATTGAGCGGCCGCGCCGCCGACGACTAGGGCTCGTCCGGGGTCACGCAGGTGTTCCCCTCGACGATGGTGAGGTCGCCGCTGACATACTCGGCGGCGGTCATGCCGGTCTCCGCGTTGCCCTTGTTCCAGACCGCATAGAAGCGGGTGCCGTCGGGGCGAGTGTTGATCTGCGACTCGAAGGCGAACTCCTCGTCCTCGTAGAGCACGCCCTTGACCAGCGAGAGGCGGGTGGGCTCGCCGAAGGTCTCGCCGGCGTCGGTGCTGGCGGTGATATAGATGCCGAGATCGGCGGCCGGGTCGTCGAAGGGGCCGACGCGGTTCACCTGGGTGCCCCAGGCGAGGTAGACGACGTCGGGATCCTGGCACTGGGTCGGGTCGGTCATGCAGGCGTCGCTGCTCTTGGGCGTGCCGATGATCCGGGGCTCGCGGACGTTGATCCCCTTGTCCTCGATCTGGGTGACGTTCTCCGGGGGCAGCCAGGTGCCGGCCGCGGCGTCGTACTTGCGCAGCCAGAAGTTGTAATTGTCGAGCTGCGCCCACAGCTGGACCAGATCGGGCGTGTAGTTGTAGCCGATCCACAGCTGATCGCCGCGGAGGACGCCGCGGTGCGCGAGCGCGTTCTCGCGGTCGTTGAGCTCGGTGTCGTCGCCGAGGTTGTCGCCCGCGGTGCTCGCCGAGTTCGAGCTCAGGTTCTCGCCGCGCGCGCTCTGCAGCGCGATCGCCCCGGCGAAGTCCGAGGTGGCGCAGGCGGGGTCGACCGCCGGGACCATGTTGGCCGGCTGGAGGCCGCCGATGCCGCGGCGGACCACGATGTCCGAGGGGCCGCCCTGGTCGTCGATGCCCTCCTTCCAGAACACCGCCAGGCGGATATCGGCCGCGCCGGCCTCGGTCTCGCCCTGGCTGAGGAAGCGGACGCGGCGGGCGTTCTTGAGCGGGTCGCTGATGATGCAGCCGGCCTGGCTCGCGGGCTCCGAGGGCGGCGCGCTGGCGGGGAAGCTGTGGTACCGGATGAACTTACCGGTGGCGAGGCCCTCGGAGCCCTTGGTCTCCTCGTAGGCGACGAGCACGGTCTTGCCGACCATGCCGATGTTGGCCCGCGCCGCGCCGGCCTTGCCCTTCTCGACCAGGTCGGGCTCGACGTTGGCGCCGTCGCGGTCGAAGATCGGGTTGGTCTGGCCGCTGAGGCCGGTGAGTCCCTCCCAGTTGTCGGAGATCCGCTGCGCGGCGGCCCACGGGAGGACGTTGTTGGCCGGGCTCGTCACCGTGAAGCTGGCGCTGGTGTACCAGACGTCGGTGCCGCCGTTGACGGTGGCTCCGGAGGCGCCGTCGCCGGGGCCGTCGCCGGCGCCGAGCTGGAGGCCCTGCGGGTCCTCCTGCCAGGTGATCGCGGCGGTCACGAGCTTCATCGCCGAGTCGTAGGTGCCGGCGGACGAGTCCTGCTTGGCGTCGCGCTCGCCGGTGCTCAGCTGCTGGGCGGCGCCCCAGGTCAGGCCGTTGTCGACCGAGGTGGCGACCCACATGCAGGAGAAGGGGACGACGCGGTTGTCCCGCTCGAGGTAGCGAAACGCCCGCTGCACGGCGGGCTGGACGCCCGGCATGGCGAGGTCGCCGTCGGGGCAGTACTTGCTGGTCCAGGTGACGACCAGGACCGTGCCGCTGGTCTTGACGTTGGGCTTGTCGATGTCGCCGGCGAAGTCGACGCGGTCGGCGACCGGATCGCCGCCCTGCCAGGCGGTCTGGATGCTCGACAGGGCCGCCGCGTTGGAGATGTTCCTGGCCGCGGACCAGTGCGCGAGGTCGTCGCAGGACTTCATCGCGTCGGGCTTGCAGGTCTTGACATAGATGTCGCGGGCCGGCCGCTCCTCGTCGGCCTTGAGGTCGTAGGCCATCCCGGCGTCGGCCGGCGAGTCGCCGTACACGACGACGAGGTTGCCGCTGCCGGTGCGCTGGACCTTGGGCTTGTGACCCATCGCGCCGTCGCTGACGGTGACGGGCGCCTTTACGAGCACGCACACCCGCTCGCTGCTCTCGGGGTCAGTATCCTGACAGGCCCCGAGGGTGACACCGACGGTGGTGCACGCGGCGAGCACGGAGAGGAGGGGCGAGGCGGGCTTGTGAAATATGGACATCGTGCTCCGAGGCAGGCGATCGAATGATCGACTGGCGGCAGTGTGTGTCGGCCGGAGGTGTTCTCAACACGCTAGAATTGCGCCGCGGCGCGTAAATGCGTCTCCGTGCGGGCGTGAAAGCTTCGGCCACCGCTCAGCGCGGCGCAAGCTCTTCGCTTGGGCGAGCGCTGAGTCCGCCCCATGTTGTGAAAGCCATGTAGGTCCGGGCCGCGGCCGCGACGAATGATCGTTCGGGCCGGAGCCACTGCGCAATTCACCGTTAAGGAGCACCCGTGTATTTGACTCGATCCGTATCTCTCGCGTTGTTGATGGTCGTCGCCGGTTCGACAGGTCTCGCCTGTCAGTCGGACTCGGTCCCGCCGCTGCTCCTGGTCAACCTGACCCAGAGCGACGAATCGGTTATGGAGCGCACAGGCTCGGTCACGCTGACGGCGGAGTGGGACGGTGTCCCCACCAGCCACAGCTGGCGACAAGTCAGCGGCCCCCACGTCGAGATCGTCGACGGCGGGATCAACGGCGCGACCCTGGTCATGGACAAGGTCGAGGTCGCCGCCCGCTCCAACGCGGTGTTCGAGCTCACCGGCGTCGGCGCGACCGACGACGATGTCGTGACCGCGCAGGTGTCGGTCGCGGTGCTCCCGGTCGACCGCGTCCCCGCCTTCGGCACCGACGTGCACATCGGCGGCGGCAGCGCGGTGGTCACGGGGTTCGACCACGGCGCCGGGCGGTGGATGGCCTTCGGCGTCGGCAACCGCCTCACGCTCTCGGCGGTCGCTGCCGCCGCGCAGCCGAAGGTCGACCTGCACCTCCCCGGGTACATCATCGACATCCTCGTCACCAGCCACGAGGGCCATCAGTACGCGCTCGTCGCCATGGGCGCCGAGGGCATCGCCATCGTCGACCTCGCCGACCCAGGCGCGCCGCGCCTGCTCGACGCGGTGGGCGTCAACTACTACCAGGACGGCGTCACCTTCGCCGAGGGCGGCGGCGACATCATCGCAGATCAGGTGATCTCGTCCACCAGCGGCACGATCACCACGCTCGCCACCGATGGGACGACCCTGTGGATCGGCGACGCCGACTACGGCATTCACCGCACCGCGCTCACGAACCTGCTCGGCGCCGACGGCGTGGTCCGCGAGGCCGACGGCACGCTGCAGATCGACAGCGAGCGCTACACGCTGCAGTACGCCGGGGAGAACCCCTGGGGCGGGCCGCTCGACCTGCAACTGCGCGACGGGCACCTGTTCGCGGCCCTCGGCTTCCTCGGCCTCGGCATCTTCGACCCGACGACGCTCGAGCCGATCGGCTCGTACAACCTCTACACCGATCCTTCCGCGGTGGAGGACTGGTTCATCGACCTCGACCCCCGCGATGCGGTCCAGCGCGACCCGGTCACCGACGAGCCCTTCGTCGACGTGAACACCGGGATGCCGGACTATCGCCAGGCCAACTTCGAGATCTCCCAGGTGTGGCACGGTGACATCGCCGCGCCCACGCCCTGGGCCGACTTCGACCGGTATGGCCGCTACTACTATATGGCCCGGGCGGTCGACGTCGCGTCCTACCAGGGCCGCGACGTCGCCTACGTGGCCTACGCGCTCGGCGGGTTGGTGGCGGTCGACATCACCGGGCTGCGCGAGGGCGACGGCGCGACGAACCTGCTCGGCATCCTCCCGGCGGTGCCGGCCCACGGCCCGGACGAGCCCCGCACCGGCGAGACCAAGAGCCTCTACCCCCATTACGGCTGGGGCATGCTCAAGGAGGCCGGCATCAAGGATGTGAAGGTCCGCGACGGGGTGGTCTGGTACGCGGATCACTTCGCCGGGCTGGTCGCGGTCTCCGGCGCCGACGACCCCGGCGCCCACTGGCACGGCGCCAAGGGCCAGGGGGGCTACGACAACGACGACCCGTCGCTGGGTGAGGGCGTGCTGGGCGATCACTGGCCGGACGACGAGTTCGTGACCTCGTTCGACATGAGCCCGCACGACCCGATGGACAACGAGTCGCTGCCGCAGTGGCTGTACGAGAGCCCCGCGATGCTGGCCACCGGCGAGATCATCGGTCACGGCGGCCCCTTCGAGCTCGCGCCGACCATGGACCTGGGCGCGGCCGGAGGGGCCGATGTGCTGCAGGCGGCCGGCGCCGGCGGCGTGGCCTGGGTCGATATCGTCGATCTCACGGCTCCGGCCCAGCAGAACCGGTACGGGCGCCTGGCGTGGTATCCGACGACCGATGAAGTCGGCGCGGCCGCCGATGGGAGCGCCACCCAGCCGATGTCGATCGGGCACACCCAGGGGATCACCGCGTCGAACCAGTACCTGTACGTCGGCGACGGGCCGCACGGGGTGTCGGCCTGGCAGATCGCCGAGGTCACCGGCGCGCCGATCGACACCCCCAGGCTCGTCGGCAACACCGTCCAGGACGAGTACCCGGTGTCCGTGGGCGGGGAGACGGTCTATCCGGCGACCCACGCGTCGATGGTCGTGTACGACGAGGCGAGCCAGTCGCTCCTGTCGTGCTCGCAGAGCGTGGGCCTGCGGCGGGTCCCGGTCGGCCCCGTCGAGGAGGGGCTCGGCTCGCCGGGCGCGCCGCTGCTCCTGAAGCCGCAGCTCACCGATATCTTCGAGCACGGCGGTGGCGGCGACGGCGGCGACGGCGGTGGTGGCGGTGGCGGCGGCGGACAGGGCGAGGGCAACGCAGTGCGCGCGAGCACCCTCAAGGGCCAGGACCACGCGAACGGGGTGGTGCTCGACGGGGACCTCGCCTTCGTCGCGGACGGCACGATGGGGATCACCGTCTATGACCTGAGCAAGGACCCGACGGACATGAGCAGCGGCTACATCGTCGGCAACCTGGGCGGTGCGAAGCAAGACAAGCCGCCGCTCGGGCGCTCCACGGCGGTCGACCTGTGGCGCGACCCGACGAGCGACCGGCAGTACCTGTTCGTGGCCGGCGGCGCCCGGGGCGTCGGCGTGATCGACGCGACGAACCCGCAGGCGATGACCTTCGTCAAGGTGTTCGAGCCCATCAAGCTCGAGGACGACACGATCAACGGGGCCGACGGCCGCGCCGTCGACGTGCGCGTGATCGGGGACATGGTGTGGTTCACCTACTCGAGCTTCGGGCTCGTCGGCTACACGCTGACGGACCTGCTCGCGCCGCTCCCCGAGGGCGTCGACCCGACCGAGATCTGGAGCCGCGAGGGGAAGGCCGACAACTTCGACCACCGGCCCGTGGCGGTCGGCTACCTCGATCTGACGAGCGTTCCGGGCTATGAGCACGTGGACTACGAGTTCCTGTTCTTCGACCACACGGACGTGCTCGGCGAGGTGGTCCTCTACATCGGGGCGGGTGACGCCGGGCTGGCCGTCGTCGATGTCACCGACCCGAGCACGCCCACCGTCGTCGAGCTCGTCCCCACCGTCGGGAACGCCACCGCGGCCGTGGTCCGCAACGGGCGCCTGTACGTCGCGGACGACGCGGGCGGCGTCGTCGCGTTCCGCTAGACCGGGCGAGCGATCAGCGCCGCAGCCACCAGCGGAGGCCCGCGCGAAGCGAGGCCTCCGCGCCGGCTCGAGCCGGCCGCGCGCGCGACCGGTCTCCGTCGGCGCGATATCCAAGTCATGCGGTGCCTCACGCACCGGGGCCGCCGGCGTCGGTCAGGGCCCCCCGGGACAGTGGGAGACTCCGTGCGAACGCATGCTCCGCGCCCACGCGCGCGCGGCGGACCCCGTCCCATGAGCAAGCCCGAGCGCCCCAAGCTGCGCGTCGTCCCCGGCGGCCGCGATGACAAGTCGGACAGGTCCGACAAACCAGGCAAGCCCCGCGGCGGCCCCGTCGACGTCGACGCCAGCTTCGTCGGCGAGCAGGTCATCCACGCCGAGGCGCGCCCGGCCCCGAAGGCGCTGACGGCTGGCCCCGCGGACAGTGTCCCCAAGGACATGCCCGAAGAGGCAGGTCGCCGCCTCGCCCCCGGCGCGCCGCTGTCACCGGGCACGGTGCCGCTCGAGCTGGCCCTGCACCTGCGCAGCGGCGAGGCGCTGGTGTGGTGGGACGCCAAGGCCGCCCTCGACCTGCGCCAGCCGATGATCGTGCTGGCCGCCTGCGTGCTGGTGCTGCTGGCGGTCACCGCGGTGTCGCCGAGCTTCTGGTCGCAGCCCTTCGCCGACCTGTGGCCGCCGGTCGCGGCCCTGCTGTCGCCGGTCGCGCTGATGCTGGTGCGCGAGCAGCTGAGCCTGCGCTCGCTGATGGTCACCGACACGGCGATCGTCGAGGTCTCGCGCAGCGGCGAGGTCTCGCGCCTCGTGTTCTCGGCCGTGCGCCGGGTCCACCGCGACCTGCTCACCGGCGGCGTGCTCCTCCAGGGCAAGGACACCAAGATCCGCGTCCCCCCGGCCCTCGCCGAGAACGCCCGCGCCGCGATCGCCAGCCAGCGCCGCAGCGTCCTGCGCGGCGACGGGGCCCCGCCCGACGACCCCCTCGGCTGGATGCCCGGCGCCCGCAAGAACAACTGACACCGCCCCGGCCGCCCGCCTCGCGGAGCCACCGCCGCTCCGCGAGATCGACCGATCGGTGGTAATGTGCCCGGGAATGTCGCTGCAGGACGCTCAGCTCGAAGCCGAGTCCGAAGCAACCTCGCTCTCCGTCGAGGATCTCCTCAAGCACGTCCGTCGCGGGAAGCTCCGCGTGCCCCGGTTCCAGCGCGGCCTCAAGTGGAAGCCCGACGACGCCGCTCGCCTCGTCGAGAGCATCTACGAGGGCTACCCGATCGGCACGCTCCTGCTCTGGTCGCGCCCGGCCGACGAAGAGGTGATCGAGCTCGGCGCCCTCAAGATCTCCGCGCCAGCGCGCAGCGACGCCTGGTGGATCATCGACGGCCAGCAACGCATCAGCTCCCTCGCCCGGATCCTGCTCGGCCCTGGCCACCCGACCGAGCCTTTCGCGCTGTTCTTCGACACCGGGACTTCCAGCTTCCGTCGGATCCCAGCCGGCCGCGAGCCCCCGGCGGCCTGGATCCCCCTCACCGTCATCCTGGACTCCGAGCAGCTGTACAAATGGCTCCTGGGCGCCCCGTCGGAGCTCCAACACGCCGCATTTCGCCTGGCGAAGCGGATCCGTGAGTACAAGATCCCGGCATATCTCATTCATACCGACGACGAGGCTCGCGTCCGAGAGGTGTTTCGACGCACCAATTCGACGAGCAAGCGAATGGAGGAGCACGAGGTCTTCGACGCCATCTACGGCGCCAAGACCGACGACAGCTCGCGCTTCGCCAGCGTGCGCCGGCAGCTGGAGGAGACCGGCTTCGGGCCGCTCCCCGAGGAGACGCTCTACCGCATGTTGCAGGCGCTGCTCGGGGTCGACATCAGCAAGCGCACGCTGCCCGAATTGAGCGCTGAGGCCGGGAGCGCGGCCTATGATCGGCTGCTTCAGACCGCGCGCGACGTGATCACTTTCATGCAGCTCGATGTCGGTATCCCCCACATCATCTTGCTGCCCTACGAGCAGCCGCTGATCACCCTGACCCGATTCTTCGCGCTCCATCCGCGGCTGCACCCGCGCTCGCGTGAGCTGCTGGCCCGCTGGGTCTGGCGCGGTGCGACCAGCGCGCAGCACCGCGGGGATACGCTGGCGCTCCGCCCGACCCTCGGCGCGCTCCGCGAGGGCACGGACGAGCACGCCAGCGTACAGGCGCTCCTCCGGACCTTGCATGGCCGGGCGTCCGAGCCGCTCGAGGCGGCCGTCCGATTCGGTGACTTCAGCTTCAGGACCGCGCGGTGCAAGATCCAGGCGCTGGGGCTGCTCCAGCTCGGCCCCCGCGACCTCCGCAGCGGCGAGCCGCTGCGGGTCGACGCGAACGCGGGCGCGCTCTTGCGGCCCATCGTGCGGACCGCCGCCAACCGGCTCGGCAATCGCATCATGCATCCCAACCTGGGCGATGGAATGTTGGACCATATCCTCGCGTGCGAAGATGCGTCCATCCTCGCCTCGCACTGTATCTCTGACTCCGCGGCGGTCGAGCTTCGTGCTGGAAACTTCGACCTGTTCCTGCAGCGCCGCGAGGCCGACCTGTCGGCGATGCTCACCGGCTTCCTGGCGAGTCGCACGCGCTGGGACGAGTCCGACCGTCCGCCGATCTCGGCGCTCATCGTCCCGGAGGGGACCCCTTGATCTTCGACGTTCGGATCGGCGAGGCCGAGGTCGGCCAGCTGCGTCCCGAGCGGCCGTACGACGTCTTGCGCTTATACTTCGATCCCAGCTATTGGGGCCACTCGCCGCGCCCGGTCCTCGGTCAGATCTTCGAGGATCGCTCGCCTGACGCGCACATTCCCCCCTCGATCGATCGCTGGGCGCTGCCGAGCTTCTTCGCGCACCTGCTCCCCGAGGCCGACGGGGCGCTGCGTCGGTTGCTGACCCGGCGCCTGCGCCTCGACGAGGACGCCGATGCCGCGCTCCTTCAGCACCTGGGTCGTGACCTCCCCGGGAATGTCACGCTCCAGCTGCGCGCGCCGGCGCCGGATCCGGTCCAGGCGCGGCCGACCGTCGGGTCCCGACCGCATCTCCCGATCGATCGCCTGCGCTTCTCGCTCGCGGGGATCCAGCTCAAATTCTCCACCTTACGCAGTCGCACGAGCAAGCGCATCACCCTGCCCGCGAGCGGTATGGGCGGCAAGTGGATCCTCAAGCTACCCGCCGAGGGCCTGCCCAGGATGCCCGAGAACGAGTGGGCGATGATGACCTGGGCGCAGCGCGCAGGCATCGATACCCCGGAGTTCGAGCTCATCACCCCCGCGCAGCTGGCCGAGGATGACGAGCTGGCGGCCCTCGTGGGCCCCGATGTCCTCTGCTACGGGTGTCGCCGCTTCGACCGCGACGAGGACCGAAAGATCCACATCGAGGACTTTGCGCAGGTGTTTGGCGTACCACCAGAGGCCGTCGCCAAATATTCGCTCAACTATGAGTCGATCGGCAACGTCATCGCCCGTCTGTGCCCTGACGACCTCCGCGAGTACATCCGCCGGCTCGTCTTCATGGTCCTTTCGGGCAACACCGATGCCCACCTCAAGAATTGGTCGCTCATCTATCCAGACGGGGTCCACCCGCGCCTCAGCCCGGCCTACGACCTCGTGGCGACCGTCGCCTACCCGCTGCGAGCGCGGCGTGAACTGGCCCTCCGCCTGCGCGGCTCGCTCTCCTTCGATGACGTGTCGCTGGCCAGCTTCCGCCACCTCGCGCAAGTGATCGGGTCACCGCCCGACACGATCGACGCGTGGGTGCGTGCCGATGTCGCACAGACCCTGGACGCCTGGCACGATCTCCGCCCTGATCTCGACGTCGCGCCCGCAGCGCTCGCCGCGGTCGAGAAGCATCACAGCAAGCTCCGACAGGGCCCTGAATCGATCATCCGACTCGCGCCCGTGGCGACCGCTCCGCTGTCGCCTTCCTCGTAGCGCTCCCTCGTCCCGCCCGCTGTGGCACACTCCCGCCGGTGAGCCCCCGCCAGGACATCGCCGCCGCCCGCCGCATCGTCATCAAGCTCGGCACCCACGTCATCACCCACCCGGGCGCCGGCCTCGCGCTCGGCCGCCTGTGCAGCCTCGTCGAGGGCGTCGCCGACGTCCAGCGCCAGGGTCGCGAGGTCATCCTCGTCTCGAGCGGCGCCGTCGGCATGGGCCAGCGCGCCCTCGGCCTCGCCCGCCGCCCCGACTCGCTCGGCCTGCGCCAGGCCTGCGCCGCGGTCGGCCAGAGCCAGCTGATGGCGCTCTACAGCCAGAACTTCGGCCAGCTCGGCGTCAAGGTGGCGCAGGTGCTGCTGACCCAGGAGGACCTCGGCGACCGCGACCGGGCCCTGTGCGTGCGCACGACCCTGACCCGCCTGCTCGAGCTCGGCGTCGTCCCGATCCTGAACGAGAACGACAGCGTCAGCGTGCGCGAGCTGGTCGAGTACCGCCGCGGTCAGGGCCACGACTCGCCCGCGCTCGAGTTCGGCGACAACGACGGCCTCTCCGCCCGCGTCGCCGTCGCCCTCGACGCCGACCTCCTGGTCCTGCTCACCGACGTCGACGGCCTCTACACCGCCAACCCGCGCAGCGACCCCGACGCCCAGCGCATCGCCGAGCTCGGCGACATCGACGACGCGACCCTCGCCCGCGCCACCGGCAGCTCGACCGGCGGCACCGGCGGCATGGCCAGCAAGCTCGAGGCGGCCCGCCTCGCCAGCCGCGCCGGCATCGCCGTGCTGATCACCAGCGGTCACCACCCCGGCGCCCTCGAGCGCGCGCTCGCGGGCGAGGACATGGGCACCCTCGTCGTGGCGAGCAACCGCCGCTCCGCCCACCGCCGCCAGATCGCCGCCGGCACGCCCAGCCGCGGCGCCCTGTTCGTCAACGACGGAGCGGTCGCCGCCCTCGCCCAGCGCAAGGCCTCGCTGCTGCCCGTCGGCCTGGTCCGCGTCGACGGCGAATTCTCCCGCGGCGACGTCGTCGAGATCCGCGACGGCAGCGGCCGCGTCCACGGCCGCGGCCTCGTCAACTACGACGCCAGCGACTGCCGCCAGCTGATCGGCCGCCAGAGCAGCGAGATCGCCACCACCCTCGGCTGGCGCGGCTACGACGCCCTGATCACCCGTGACAACCTCGTGCTCTCGGAGGTTTGATCGATCTGTGCTCGTCGGCGGTGCGCCAGCCACCCAAGGCGCCATGAATCATTCCTCTCGCGCACCATGCCCCTTCGACTTACGAACGAGCTGACGACTTTCTTGACTGGCTGTTATCTCGTTAGTCCGCTCCACCAAAATCCTCGCGCATGTGATCGCGCGCCCAGCAAGATCATCATTAGGTACCTTCCCCGAAGCAACAGCGTCTTGAAGCTTGGACAAAGCGCCATCAAGGCTTAGCTGCCTAAATCCTGCAAACGTTCGTTTAGCCCGATAAAGCCGCGAATCAAGAATACGACAACAATCAACTCCCGCCAAGTACCTCACCGCCGCAACTAAGTCCGCGTCGCAAATTGCATCGGCAGACACATTCCACAGTATTACAAGTGCAAGCTCATGAGCGCACTGAGGCCAGACCTCACTCAATTGAGCAATCAACTCGGCCTGCGCGCCGTCATCCATTTTCAAAATCGAAAACGTACTCCATGCACCGGCGACCATAGGCCAGCCACAATCTTCACTCCACAATTCCGGAGCCCGCAGCGAGGCCCTCCACAACTCGCCATACTCAGGACGCGTAGCAATGTGCCACCGAAGCGCCGCATTAATATCAGTTCTAATACCGCCCTGCGACAAGCAGTCAAGATAGCCCCGGGAGTATGCCCGATGAAGAAACGGACCCAATCGCCCTCTACCGAGGGTCCTAAGAGTCAATTCGGGGGCGAGAATCATCTCACCGAGACCGGGCGCACTAAAGTTGAGATGCGAAAGTGGCTTCAACGGAAACACCGCAAACGCCGCAACACACATCTCCCACAACTCCTTCGACACACGTTCGAACTGATCGCTCAACAGTCCGAACACAAGCGACCAGGACTCCTGAGTATTATCTCCCTCAACCAAGTCCAGCACAAAGCGCTCAAACTCTACAGCCGGAGCAAGACCCGCCCAAAGAAAACACACCACCGTCCACCTATCATCACCACGCTTACGAAATAGACGCATTCGATCTACTCGTTCACCCCCATCATCACGAACCGTGCCATCAACAATAGCCTCGGCGACAAGGAACTCGGCGACTGTTTTGTGAGAGAAGGAGTAAACACCGGGCCCAACCAAGAGTCCTGTTCGTTCGCGAAGGACATCCAAGACATCGCCACCTCCCGCCGACACACCCATTCCAGTGAGCACTGTCTCAACCATTGAAATAGCTTCATCTTCCTCAATCTCCTCAACCTGCGCCAAGAACATCCTCAACGCAATACCACGTAAAATTTCCCGTTTCTGTGACGGTGTAAGAGCGACCTTCGGAGCCAGTCGTTTCTGTCGGTCATCCCAAAGACCAAGCATCCCTTCCACGTAGCGGAGATAAAGTTTAGCGCGCCCTGCAGGAAGGCTCCCATCGAGCACATGCACCAAGAGGAGAGTGGCGAGCAACAATGGATTGCCAGTCAAAGGCTCGATGGTCGGATCACCCGCCCAAGCTTCAGCTAAACTCTCCGCCTCAACCGTACGCTCAACGCCTTCCGGCAACTCGGCATGTTCATACCATCGATTAATATACTCAACAACACGGCTTCGGTCAAAAGGATCAATCATCCAAGACGACCACCCTTTTCCAAGTCGCAAAAGGTGATCCGTAGTCAGGAGGCGGGACGTCAGCACGACAGGACAGAGCCCAACCACTTCAACCAGCCCCAAAATCCAGTCCAGAATCGCATCACGTTGACCGGCTGGAATCTCATCAAATCCATCTATTAAGAAGGCTATCCGTCCCGCACCACACCAGCGGCCTGCCACCTCACTACTAATCTCGTCGGCAATATGAGCACCAGCAGCGGATTTAAGCAGCGCAATATAAGACGGCAACTTCATTTCTCGAAGCAGACTGCGAAGTTCGATGCGTGCCACGATTCCGGACCAGCCCGACTCATTACCTATACGCTCGAGCCACCGCAGCCATGTAGACTTTCCCGCCCCCGCAGCACCGACAATGACAGCACGCGCCCCTGCACCGAGAAACTCAACGAGTGCTTCTGATTCGTTCCTGACGTGTCCAGGGTCATTCTTCTTCTCTTCGGTAAACGAAGGATGGATGAACAGCGCATCGAAGCCGCAGCCAATTACCGCATCAGAGCGTAGGGCCGTCAGGTCCATCCTGAAAATCGCTCGCTGCGCGGCCCCCCGGCGCATTCTCCCAAGGAGAGCATCCGTCTCGCGAAACGACGCATCGACGGTCGCATCCAATTTTCCGAGCACCTTACGAAGCATCTCTGCCATCTCATCAAATCGGCGGAAGTTCTCCCGCCAAGCCTCTGCCTTCCATTCATCCAGCACAGGCAACAATTTGCAGAGCACGGCACCCATCTGCGGCACCAACAGTTCGTAAATCGCCTCCAACTGTTCGTCCCTAATCTCCTCGGGGAGCGAATGCTGTTTACGGATCTGTCGGTACATAACGTCGCCGTCCAATGACCCGGCGAAGAGTTTACTGGGTTCGAGTACGAAGGGAAGAAGTTCCTGCTCGGCGGCATGCACCAACATCGCTCGCTGCTCTGGAGTGATGTGTTCCATCTCCAAGAAAGCGGTGAGCGGCTCTACGACAGCCAAGACAGCCCGCTCAACAGCAAGCTCGATACGCCGCCGTTTGAAAAAATCAGAGACCTGACCAAGGATGGCGGCCGACGCAGCAGAAGTGATGAGTTTCTTTACTGACTCGAAAACCAAACTACCAAGTGCCGGGTCCATATCTGTGTTTCCTTTTTGAGATCACTTGGGCGGTAGGGTTATCTGCCCCCCTCGGCCCGACATTTCGGAGATTACATCTAGCTTCCTCGACGATGCAAGCCTATGCAAAGTGCGCATTTTACGCAGCCATCAGGTGATGACACGGCGACCTACGTCGAGCGAGCTTGACAAGCCGCTGGAAAGCCTCCTCCAGTGCAACTCGCCCTGGCTTTGAAGGTTGACGGCCCCGACGTCAACTCGCGCAGTTCACAGAGAATACTGCCTGGCGCGCTGCGCCGGTGCCCTCGCTGGCGAGGACCGGCCGAGTGGCGCCGCTAGCTATCCCGTTGCGGCGCGGCGCCTTCGTCAACGACGGGGTGGTCACCAACTCTGACGCCCGAGACTGTCCCCGCTAAGCCCCAGCGCGTCGAGCCCGCCACCACTACTACCCTCGGCTGGCGCGGCTACGACCCCCTGATCACCCGTGACAACCTCGTGCTCTCGGAGGTTTGATCCCAGGGCAGCCCCTGGAGTACCCTGCGGCAGTGCTCGACAGCATCCGCCTGCAGAACTTCAAGACCCACCGCGACACCGAGATCAAGCTCGGCCGCCTGACGGTCCTCGTCGGCCCCAACGGCTCCGGCAAGTCGAGCGTCCTGCAAGCGATCGAGCTCCTGCGTCAGCCGGCGAAACGTTCGGCATACAAGAGTATCGCCCGGCACGGTGAGGTCGTCGGCGAATGCGAGATCCAAATCGCCGGGCACCACGCGAACGGGAAACCTTGGTCGCGCACCTCTATCGACGCGCCCCTCATGGGATCATGGGTGGGCAATCGACCAGACCTCGATCCAACACAAGCGGGCACAAAGGAGTTTGATGCGTCCCTGCAAGCCGTGTTGTTGATGCCCGATCCCGAAAGCATGGCCGCGCCGGTGCGAATCACGGACGTGTCACCCCAGTTGCACCGCAGCGGCTGGGGCCTCGCCGACGTGGTGGCGACCATGCGAGACAACGACGATGATAGCTTTCAGGCTTTGCAAGATGCGCTTCGCGCCGTGGTCCCGCAGGTCGAGCGCGTCAAAGTACAGCGGCAATTGATCACCGAGGATTTCTCAAAATACGTTGCCTATCGGCTCCTCTTCGATGTGGCAGGCCGCAAAGACATTCCGGCGTCCACGATGAGCGGCGGGACCTTGTTGGCACTCGCCATCCTCGCGCTGCTCCATAGCCCGCAGCGCCCGCGCATCCTTCTGCTCGACGACATCGATCACGGACTGCACCCCAAGGCCCAGTGGGACCTTCTCAAACAGCTACGTCGCCTGCTCGAGCGATTCCCCGACCTACAGATCGTCGCCACGAGTCACTCCCCGGACCTTGTCGACGAGCTCGATCCCTCCGAGGTCATCGTCCTCACCCTTCGCGAGGACGGCACATCCGCCGCCAAATCACTGACCGAGTGCCCGCGCGAGGACATGCTCGGCGTCCTGAAAGCAGGGCAGCTGTGGAGCGCGATCGGCGAAGACTGGGTGAAAGCCGATCACCGCGTATCTTACCGAGATCGACGAGCACATCGTCCTCCTACTCTCTCCACAATAAGCGCGTCCCATGTCCAAGATCCGTGACCAAGCCCGGGCCGCCCGCAAGGCCGGCCGCAGCCTCGCCGCCCTGTCGGGCAGCGCCCGCAGCGCCCTCCTGCACGACCTCGCCAGCGCCCTGCGCGACCCCCCGATCATCGCCGCGCTGATCGCCGCCAACACCGAGGACCTCGCGCTCGCCCACGCCGCCCTCGAGCGCGGCGAGATCGACCCGGCCCGCTACAAGCGGCTCGCGCTCGACGCCGACAAGCTCGGCAGCGTCGCCGACGGCCTCGCCCAGCTCGCCGACGCCCCGGAGCTGCTCGGCCACGCCGACCTGCGCCGCGAGCTCGACGAGGGCCTCGTGCTCGAGCGCGTGCCCTGCCCGCTCGGCGTGCTCGGCGTCGTCTTCGAGGCGAGACCCGACGCGGTCCCGCAGATCGGCGGCCTCGCGCTCAAGAGCGGCAACGCGGCGCTGCTCAAGGGCGGCCGCGAGGCCCTGCACAGCAACCGCGCGCTGGTGGCCGTGCTCCACCGGGTGCTCTCGGCCCACGGCCTGGACCCCGCGTGCATCGCCCTGCTCGAGCAGCGCGAGGAGCTCGAGGAGCTGCTCGGCCAGCACGACCTGATCGACCTGATCATCGCCCGCGGCGGCAAGGCCTTCGTGCACCACGTCCAGGCCAACACGAAGATCCCGGTGATGGGCCACGCCGAGGGCGTGTGCCATCTATATCTGCACACCTCCGCCGATCCGGCGATGGCCGCCGCGATCGCCGTCGACGCCAAATGTAGCTACCCCGCCGCCTGCAACGCGATCGAGACCCTGCTGTGGGAGCCCGGCGCCGCCCAGGCCCTCGACGCCTGCGTCGCCGCGCTCAGCTCATCCGGCGTCGAACTGCGCGCTTGCGCGCAAACCCGCGCCCGACACCCGGGCCT
>Ga0209480_10000546_pt1 | contig 30791 bp, 29 predicted proteins | sample JI61114C2DNA_FD_187501 | JGI IMG/M metagenome (GOLD analysis project Ga0209480, IMG submission 187501) | Wastewater effluent complex algal communities from Wisconsin, to seasonally profile nutrient transformation and Carbon sequestration -... | ecosystem: Engineered > WWTP > Effluent > Algae... | reverse complement strand
CCCATCTAGATTGGTCGAATGCGCTCAAAGATACTCCAAATCTATGTGGCAGCTACGGCATCATTGGCGACACCATTATTTTTCAATGGAGCGGCAGTGAGCAACCGGTTACCTGGAAATTAAGGCGAAAGGGCAACAATCTCGAGCTGAACGGAATGGTGGCAGACAAGGCCCCAACATTCCCTAACAATGCCAAACTAGACGGCACCTATTCTCGGCCGGAGATCATTGTCTTTCAAGGAAAGCCAGTAACCACCCCAGTCATATATTTATTTACGGCCGATGGCAAAGTAACTGTTGAACAAAAAGACAAAAAACTGACAGTGCAAAAGCACAGCGGAAGCTATTCACTGTCAGGCAACGACCTGGAGTTGAACTTGGGCAGTGACCATACAACTAGTACGATCTTTCCCCAGCATTTAGACAATCGCAGCCTAAAATCGCCCGATAGGCTGTCTATCAACGGCAAACTATTTGAAAGAGTTCAATAAGCTATCTTTTTCGGTGAGCGGCACGGTAAGGAAGCATAATTTCCATGTAAGCAGTTTCTGCCGGAGTCTTTCCAGCTGCAGCTTCGACACGGCTTACCGTATGCTCAGATGGCAAACCATGTTCACCAGAATCACGGATGATCCGCCTTTCTGCAGTACTGTTCTTAATATCCTCTTTCGGGGTGCCGCCCTGCAGAGTCAGCTCTAAATGCTCGATTCTGCTTTGATCAAGTGGGCGCTCACGGGAAATAATCAATGATGGCGACCTGTCATTACCAAAAACACCCATTGAGCGGTAATCAAAGTCAAGTCCTTGCTTGCCAAGTTCTTTATTGAGCTGATAAAAAGTCTCGTCGGCAATCTTTACACCAGATCTATTTCTAAATTCGTCTGGCTTTGCACCATTTTCGGCCCGAGGAGCGACTCTGTTAAATAGTTCGCCTACTGCAGTTAAATCACCAGTATTGATTGCCTTACTGAATTCAGCGACGTTCTGCTTCACCTTTTCTTGCTGCTGAGAGTTGAGCTTAGGGCGAAGCGAGTCTTCATACTGCTCTCTTGGTACACAGGCTACCTTCTTAAGGTCTGCATCTTCTTTGGGGAATCCCATCTGATCCATAACCCAGTCAATAGCGCCGCGGTTAGAATCTCTCACTTCCTCGGCTTTTTTAACGTGCTCGCGTGATTCGCAAACTGGTTTATCGTTAGCCATAAAGTCTCCTAATCAAAATTGCAGAAGCCCAGCGAAAGGTCAAAAGGCAAGTATCTCGCCCTAGATATATACCCAAATGCCCCACAGGGGAAACCTTATCAGTCGCAGATGCCCACCAGCGCCGAAAATCTAGTGTTTCGGCAAGGCCGCAAGAGCCACGCAGTGCTTGACAATACTGTCGGCCGCAGCGGCTGGTTCATCACCATTTACTGTCAATTCATAGGGCTGATGGTTGGCTATAGCCTTAGAGTAGAGCGGGTCATAGTAATCGGCCAACAAAATAGAAACCACAGAAGAGAGATCATTAAGTTCGGCCAAACGCTTAATCTCGGCCAATTTCTGCCCGCCAAGGCGTTCTTTAATGGCATCAAGTGAATGCAAGGCCTGCTCTTTGGCTGCGCTAGAAAGCCGCCTTGAACCTTCTGTATAGTCGCGCACTATGCGTTGGGTTCTTGCTCCCAGGCTACCTTCGACCAACACCCGAGCACCATATTGAATGCGGTCGTAGACGAATTTTGGCAAAGTCAGGCGTCCGATTTTCTTACCTTCAGCCTCAACAAATACAAGACCAGGGGGAAAAGTGCGTACGGCCTGCCAAATAGCTGCGTCAAAATTCTTCTGCGTTGGTTGAGCCCCAAGACCTAAAGCACCAAAGACCGAACCTCGATGATTGGCAAGATCTTCAAGGTCAAGTACAGATTGACCCATCTCTTTTAACTGGCCGAGAATTTCAGTTTTACCAGCCCCAGTATGGCCATGCAAAACCACCATGGCAAAAGCATAAGGGTCATCTTCGAACTCACTAAGAAGCTCTTTGCGCCAGGCTTTGTAGCCCCCCGTCAGACGCCAACAATCTACCCCTATGATACTGAGCAGACTAGCTACCGACTCGCTGCGTAGTCCGCCTCTCCAACAATGCACCACTAGAGGTGCTGAACCTGATCGCTTAGAGATAATCTCGTCTATGAGCGCGGGAATTTTGGGCGATATTATTTTCAAACCCTGGCGACGAGCCACAACTTCGCCTTCTAAGGCATAGATAGTGCCAATAGTCTGACGTTCTTCATCGCTAAACAATGGCACATTAATAGCATTGGGAATATGCTCTTCAGCAAATTCGCAAGGTGAGCGCACATCAACAATCACGGCCTTTTTAAGACTATTGAGATCCTCGGCAGTGATTTCGCGCCAGCTCATAATCTATTATTGCCTACTTGTCCTTAACCGATTTAGGCACCGCTTTGGCAGCTTTCACATTATTGATAGCTGCCAATTCTTCGGCACTAGCTTTGGCCGAGCGCATTACCATTACTTGCAATAACGGGCTTGAGCGCAGATCTCGAGCAAAGTGCGCTTCTAATTTTTCAATCAAAAGGCTCCTCACTTCATCAGGAGTTACTGGCCCGGCAGCATTAGCTTTGCCAATGATGCCTTCAATAGTCTGACGCAACTCTTGGACAAAATCTTCAACAGGAATACCGCGCGGCAAAATTACACCGCGAAGAGTGACATCGGGGCCGCCGACAACTACACCTTTAGGATCGACGGTTATGGCGATCACAACTAAACCATCATCTGCCAGTTTCTGCCTTTCAGCCACGATTTCTTCGTCAATAAAGAAGTCGCGGTTGAAGTCAATTAAAAGCACACCAGACTCAACCTGTCCTGTGGTTTTTCCATGGTCTGCAGTGAGTTCGAGCACCTCACCATTTTCCATGACAAAGATATTTTCGGCACTGACACCACATTCGACAGCTAGTTCGCCGTGACGAACGAGCATGCGATACTCGCCATGTACTGGCATGAAGAATTTTGGTTTGCACAAGTTGATCATCAACTTCTGCTCTTCCTGGCAGCCATGGCCAGATACGTGCACTCCAGCATCGCGACCATAAATAACCTTTGCCCCTCGGACACAAAGAGCATTGATAGTATTGGCCACCGATCTTTCGTTACCGGGAATCGGCGTAGCGGAAATAATCACGGTATCGCCAGCAATGATTTTAATTTGTCGATGCTCGTCATTTGCAATACGAGTAAGAGCCGACATTGGCTCACCCTGGCTGCCAGTGGTGAGAATAACTACTTTCTCTTTTGGCAACTGATTAACTTGATCAACAGGCACGAGCAAGCCATCAGGGTAAGTCATGTAGCCAAGCTCACGAGCAATGCTAGCAAAAGTAAGCATTGACCGACCCAAGACCGCAACTTTACGGTCATACATCATAGCCGCCTGCAAAACTTGCTTGACACGATTAACATTGCTAGCAAAAGTAGTGACGATGATGCGCCCTTTAGCATTGGCAAAAGATTCGTTTATTTTGGCCCATACAGTGCGTTCAGAGGGAGTGAAACCTTCTCTTTCAGAATTGGTGCTATCACTCATCAGCAGCAGAATGCCCTCTTCGCTGGCTGCAGCTAAACTTGCAATATCAGACTGTTCGCCATCAACAGGGGTAAAGTCGAATTTGAAGTCACCAGTATGAACAATCACACCCACTGGTGTTCTAATAACTAGAGAAAAGGCATCAGCAATAGAATGAGTACAACGAATAAATTCAACATTGAAACATCCCATTTGCACTCGCTGCCGGGGCTTAACATGCTTCAGGCTAGTGCGACCCAGCAAACCATTTTCAGACAATTTCTTTTCTAGCAAACCAAGAGCTAGAGCCGGCCCATATATGCTCGGCAAGGTAACATCACGCAAGAGGAAAGGAATACCACCAATATGGTCTTCATGACCATGGGTGATGGCCAGGCCCCTTAGATACTGTTGATTCTTTGCTAAGAAGGTGAGATCAGGCAAGACCAGATCTACGCCGAGCATCTCTTCAGAAGGAAACGCTAGACCAGCATCGACGAGAATCATGTCTTCGCCATAGGCAATAGCCATGGTGTTCTTGCCGATCTCGCCTAAGCCACCCAAAGCAATGATTTTCAGGGTCTTGCTGGTAGAAAACCCGTCTTTTGAGGTCTTCAGTTCTGGCTTGATCGCCTTAGTGTTATGGTCTGTCACAGGGTTCCTCGTTGTTCATTTTCTAAGTTAGTTGCAGACTTTGCATAAGCTTGTAAGTACTAATGAGACTATCCATGCTCTCGCGCTGCTTGCTATCGAGGGGCACCAGTGGCAGTCTCAGATGCTCTGTACATAGACCCATTTTGGCCAAGACATATTTGACACAAGTTGGATTGGGGGCAGTGAAAAGCCCTTTGAACATCGGCATACACTGATAATGCAATTCGCGGGCAGCATCGAGTTTGCCATCAAAGAAAGCATTTTGCATTGCCATAATTTGACTACCGATGACATGACTGGCAACCGAAATCACCCCAGAGGCTCCGATAGACAAGAAGGGCAAAGTAAGATTGTCATCGCCAGAATAAACTAAGAAGTCTTCTCTAGCAGCCGATGCAATATCAGAGGCTTGATCAACGTTGCCGGTGGAATCTTTGAGAGCATGTACTGTTTTTTCATTCTTGCTCAGAGCAATCAGCGTCTCAGTACTGATGTTAATGCCAGTGCGACCTGGAATATTGTAGATAATCAAAGGCAAATTAGATGATTGGGCGATGGCTGAGAAATGAGCTAGCAAGCCCGCCTGGTTAGGCTTGTTATAGTATGGCGCCACGACCAGCGCACCATCGGCGCCAAGACTTTCAGCCCGTTGCGTGGCCTTGATAGATTTAGCCGTAACATTAGTGCCAGTGCCCATAATTACTTTGACGCGCTTATTGGCAGCAGCTATAACAGCCTTGAGTAGAGCTTCTTTTTCATCTTCGTCGAGAGTGGGGCTCTCGCCAGTGGTGCCAGCCACAATTATAGAAGTGGTACCTGTTTTAATCAGGTGCTCAACCACAGCTTCCACTGCCTTAAAATCGATTTTTAGATGCTCGTCGAAAGGCGTCACCATTGCGGTGATCATTCTGCCAAACAGTTTTCCATCCGTACTAATCAATTTTATTTCCTCATTACTCTAAAATTGTCTCAAGGCCAATCTTCAGTTCGTTCAGTTGCATCACTGCTTTTAACGACAGAGCAATACCACGCAAAAAACAATTAGTATTGAAGCTGTCGTGCCTGATGGTAAGCAGCTCACCGTCACTGCCGAAAATCACATCTTGGTGCGAAATCAAACCCGGCAAACGGAGTGAATGAACTCTGATGCCCGATGAATGTTCCGCACCTCGAACATGAGGCATTGACTCGTGTTCTGTTACTTCTTTAACATTGAACTTCTTGCCACCACTGGCCATCTTATTGACCGTATGCACCGCTGTGCCGGAAGGAGCATCAAGTTTTTTAGTGTGATGCATTTCGACAATCTCAGCATTGCCGTAATACTTAGAAGCTTGTTTGGCAAACTCCATCATCAAAACAGCTCCGATTGAAAAATTGGGCACAAGCAAGGCACCCATTTGTCGTTCAGAAGCAAGAACTGATAGTTCGGCAATTTGATCTTTACTCAGACCAGATGCCCCAATCACAGGGCGAATGCCATTCTCCAGGGCTTGTTTAGCACAAGCAAAAGAAGCATCAGCGACCATAAGAATGATAATGGCATCGGGATGAGTAAATTCAAGCAAATTATCAAAAGACGAGCAAACAGGAATGCCTAACTGACTGCGATCTTCAGTAGCATCTGTAAACTCACTAAGATCGCAACCAACATATGGCGCTCCAGTGCGGCCAAAGGCTCCAACTAATTCAAAGGCACCATCTTTGAGAATAGGAGTAAGACTAGCTCTTCCCATGCGCCCATTAATGCCAGCAACGGCAACTTTGATTCTGGCATCCGATTGATTTAACAAGTGCTATACCTCTTTAATCAAAAAAACTAAACCAAAATCTCATGACCTTCACTCAAACGGCCAGTAGAGCCAAATCCGCCCGCACCGCGCTCAGCGCTGTCTGATAGCTCTTCAACTTCAACAACTTCAACTTCAGGAACTGGAGTAACTAGAAGTTGAGCGATTCTTTCTCCAGGCTCGAAGGTATAGGGCTGTTGACCGTGATTAACGACCAAAACTTGCACTTCACCGCGGTAGTCACTATCAATGGTGCCCACACAATTGGTTAAGCTAATGCCGGCTTTATCAGCGAGGCCAGATCTAGGTCGAACTTGACCTTCGTAACCGCAGGGAATCTCAACAATTATGCCAATTGGAATGCGACAACGCTCACCGGGTTGAAGAGTTACGGCTTCAGCTAGAGCATTGGTCAAATCAAGACCAGCAGAGCCGGAAGTAGCGTACTTTGGCATGGCCTTGCAATGGGGCAAACGCTTGACTTTGAGTGTTACTTTTCCTACTGGTCCAATCATCTTTCTACTTCCTCCAATCAACTTAGTTTCAATTGATAACTTTCTGCTAGTTCAGCCTTAGGCCCCACCACCACTAGAGACAACGACTCTTTCTTAAAGAGATCGTTGGACAGTGCAATTACGGCTTCATTTGTAATGTTTTCGATATCTTGACGCGCCTCATCAAGAGGCACGATGCGGTTGTAGTGCACTAAATCTGAAGCATTATTTGTGCTGCGGGCGCTCATAGATTCTAAGTCCATCAATAAGTCGCTGCGAAGCTGAGTCTTGGCCCGCTTTATCTCTGCCGCATTAAAGCCTTCGACTTTGACACGATCTAGCTCACTGACGATTAGCTCTAGAACCTGGGAGGTATTCTCCGGTGTCATGGCCGCATAAATTCCAAACAGCCCACAATTACGGTAACAATGCTGCATGCTGGCCACTGTGTAGACTAAGCCACGACGTTCTCTAATTTCTTTGAAAAGACGAGAAGAAGCCGAAGCCGCCAAGCAAAGATCGAGCACTTGCAGAGCATCAATGCGCTTATCACTGTGACTCAAACTGGGCAAAGACAGCATCAGCTGTGCTTGTTCTACATCTTTGTTGCGAACAATATTGAATATGCGCGGCTGGGGAGTGGGTGGCTTAGGGCCGTCTCCTCTAGTCAACTTGCCTAGTTTTTCGCTCAAATAGGCAATCGTCGCCTCTTCATCGAAATTGCCAGCAATGGAAATAACCATGCGCTCAGGGCGATAGAAGCGCTGATAGTGTTCAGTAATCATGGGCAGAGTAATACCGTTAACGGTATCAACCGTACCGATAATTGGATAGCTGTGAGCGTAGCCCTGCCAGAGATTTAGATAGGTCAACTCTTGGGCAACATCAGCAGAATCATCTTCGTACATCTGCATTTCATCGAGAATAACTTTTCTCTCTAAACGTAGGTCAGCGGCATCAAAGCGCGGCGCTGAAATCATGTCGCAGATAATGTCTAAAGCGACCGGCAAATGCTCACCGAGCACATGACCATATATTTTGGTTAGCTCTTTTGAAGTAGAGGCTCCCAGCATACCGCCGACATCCTCGATGTCTTCAGCTATCTGTTCAGCAGAACGCCGCTCAGTGCCTTTAAAAAGCATATGTTCAATGCAATGAGAAACACCATTGTTCAAGGCTGTTTCATAGGCCGAGCCAACTTCAATCCAGAGGTCTATGGCAGCTGAATAAACAGACTCCACGACCTCGGTCACTATTCTTGCCCCGTTCGGGAGAGAGGTAGTCCGAATCATCGTCTTCGCTTTATGGGAATGTCTATTCTAGCAGAATGGCCAAAAAACAAGAAAACCACCCGAACAAGTCGCGGCGGTTTTCTTGCTACTGTCTGACTGTCCGTTGCTGGACTCAGTATTTCACCGCGATTCAGTCAGTCCTTCACGCGATGCGGGCTCTCTGCTGTCGTTTCCGGAAGACGTCTCCCTGATGTTTCTACAGCGCCCCTCGGCTCAAAGTGGCCACTTCGCTTAGCCACTCACCGTATGTAACTAATCTATCAAGCCCAACTAAGAAGCGTAAGTACCCCGTTTTTGATTTAAGGTTTAATGACCTCAGCCTGCACAGGCACGCAGTTAGAGCCACTGGCGTTCATTGCGAATTACTAAGCAACTGGAATAGAGACGGAGAGCCAATCAAGTTAAGCGACATCCAGGCTGGTGCCATTCGGCATCCAATAGGCACCTTTGATATATACAAAAGATGTCACAGGAATAAAACTGCCCTTTAGCTCGTTTAGCAAAATGTACTCTGAAAAATCTTCCAGCAGTTGGTATTCGGCAAGGCCTTCTTTTATAATGCCCAATGTGCCGACGTAGCTCAGCTGGTAGAGCAACGGTTTCGTAAACCGTAGGTCGAGGGTTCGAATCCCCTCGTCGGCTAATTTTTCAGGCGTCCTTCAGCTAAAGGTTGCCCCATGTCAAGAAATAAAATTGCAGACCTCTTTGTCAAGTTGTACCTGTTGCTAGTTAAAGCTGGAGATTTGAGCCAGATTTTGCTGCTACTATTCTTCCGCCTTAACTGGGGTTGGCAGTTCTTTGTCAACGGCAAAGGTAAGCTAATCAACCATCCCGACATCGTCGACTTCTTCACCAGCCTGCATCTGCCCTACCCCAATGAGACGGCTTGGTTTGTCGCCTGCGTGGAGTGTTTTGGCGGCCTATTGCTTATGGCCGGCCTGGCAGCCCGCCCGGTTGGTTTGATTCTGGCCACGAACATGACTGTGGCCTACCTCAGCGTCGAAGACGACCGCAAAACAGTCCTCAACTTCGCCAAAGAACAAGACCCATTTCTGCATGCAGACCCGTTCTTCTTCTTACTTACTGGTTTACTGGCCTTCTGCTTTGGCGCCGGACCAATTTCGCTAGATGGCCTAATCAAGCGCATTAGAGAGAAGAGAAGCGCCACCCAAGAGGCTGCTGCTCAGGCCTAATCTAAGGTAAGGAATAGCTCCAGACTCCCAGCAAGTTGCCACACCTTCGACACAAGTGGCAGTTAACATAACTGACACTGCAGTTGTGCTGTTCCGCAACCGCGATTTTCTTGGAGCAAAGTCTATGACGAATATGACAAACCAAACAGATATTGGCAATGAAATTGCTACTGCTAACAGAACGACTATCGAGGCAACAGATAGCTTTTTCTTGAGTATTGTCAGTACTCAGAAAGCTTCTGAAAAGTTCGTAGTCTCAATCAAAGACCTTTACCATGTACTTAAAAGCGCTCCGAACAGAAGGGCAAATATTGAACAGTAAGCACGAGATTTCATTGCTAAGATTGTCGGGGTAAAAGTTACTCCAGAAGTGAAATGAAAACATCGCTGAATCCCCTGCTTTATCAGCTCAACACCAGGGTGTTGCTCACAGACATATCTAAAAAGCTAGGGCGAGCAGCCACCCTTGACGACATTCCTGACGAAGAGTTGGACAGGCTAAAAAAACTGGGTTTCGACTGGGTTTGGCTCCTTAGCGTCTGGCAAACAGGAATAGCTGGCCAAAAAATGTCTCGCAGCCATGAAAATTGGCTCAAAGATTTCAAGCAGACACTTCCAGACCTCAAGGATGAAGATATCGTCGGCTCCGGATTCGCTATCACCGACTACGCTGTTCACAAAGAGTTAGGCGGTGCACCAGCTCTAGCCCGGCTTCGTCAGCGCATGAAACAACGCGGGTTGAAGCTCTTACTCGACTTCGTTCCTAATCACACCGCACTCGACCACCACTGGGTAGAAGAACATCCAGAGTTTTACGTCAGCGGCAGCGAAGAGGACATCTTAAAGGCCCCGCAAAATTTCACAAGAATAAAGCGCAAGGCTGGCGAAATGATTTTTGCCCACGGCCGCGACCCCTACTTTGATGGTTGGGTGGATACATTACAGCTAGACTACGGTAACCCCGCCACCCAAGAGGCTATGAAGGGCGAATTACTCAGAATAGCTGAGCAATGCGATGCCGTGCGTTGTGACATGGCCATGCTGCTGTTACCAGAAGTGTTCGAACGTACCTGGGGTAATCCATGCCAGCCGTTCTGGAATGATGCTACTGGCAGAGTTCGGGGGCAATATCCCGATTTTTGCTTCATGGCAGAAGTCTACTGGGACCTTGAGTGGACACTGCAACAGCAGGGCTTTGACTACACTTACGACAAGCGACTATATGACCGTCTTCGCGCTGAGAATGCAGTACCGGTGCGGCAACATTTAATGGCCGAATTAGAATATCAAAGCAAGATGGCACGCTTTCTCGAAAACCACGACGAGCCGCGTGCTGCAGCGACCTTCCCGCTAGATGTACATCAAGCAGCGGCGGTTATTACTTTCTTAGCACCGGGAATGCGCTTCTTTCATCAAGGGCAACTTGAGGGCCGAGAGAAAAAGATCTCACCACATTTGGTGCGCGCCCCCAAAGAAGAAGTGAACAAGAAGCTCAAGCAATTCTACGACCGTTTGCTTAGCGTATTGCGTCAAGCGGTGGTACGAGAAGGCCAGTGGCAGTTGTTAGAGAGTCTGCCTGCCTGGGATGGCAACAGCTCTTCTAGTTCGTTTATCAACTTTGCCTGGCTCGGAGCTAACGAGGAGATGCTCCTCGTTGTGGTCAATTATTCAACCTATTATAGTCAGTGTTATCTGCCTTTGCCCTTCGAAAACATGTCAGATAGCCAATGGCGTCTGCAAGATCAGCTTGGTGAGGCAATCTACGATCGCGCTGGCAGTGCCCTGGTATCAGAAGGGCTGTATCTAGATGTGCCACCATGGCAGACACACATTTTTTCTTTGACTAAGTTAAAAGGGAAAGCGAGTGCCTAGGCTCTGGCCAAGGCCTAGTGAGCAATCATTCCGATGGATGCATCGGTACAAATTCCGCGCCTGATTTTTAAATCGACAGCTATCTCTGAACACTTCCCAGCCAGCCAATAAAAACAAGCAGAAGAGGTGCATGGATGACGACACTAATGATATTGAGCAGCTTGGAATTATCAAGCCCTTGTTGGCTGAGCTGATGACGATAGCGAAAGAGACTAACCGGCAGTGCAATTGTGGCAATAAGAGCCAATCCGAGAGAACCGATCTCAAGCCAATTAAACGTTCTTGCGGTGTATTCCATAATAGACCAATAGTTACTGGACACAATGAGCAATCCAAGCTGCAGAGTGAGAACTTGTTTGTCTAATTCTGTCAAAACATCTTTGAAGATAGTCAATGAAGCAGCAAAAACGGCTGCTGGCTTCACAACTTCCTTTAAAAGACAAAATACAATCACTGGTGTGATAGCAGCTAAGAAGACTAGAGCGAGAGTATAGTCAGACAGCGAGATTTGACTAGCGGCGCTAAGGTAGCAGTTATAGGTCGCGAAAAAGACAGCGGGCACAAGCAGGACGAGAGGCACCAGCATATAAAATCGAAACTTTTGCGTTGGTACTAGCATATAGGCCAGCAGAGCCGCAGGGATGGCGCCCAGACAGGCGCCTAAAGCGACCACAAAGAGCATGAGAGAAACATGCAATTGCGGTGGAATCAAGAGTTTAAAGCAGAAGGCAAACATTGCTAGTGGCAAACCGGCGAAAAAAGCTGCCAGACTGAAAACGATAAAGCTTGCAGGAAGCAGTACTAGCCAACGGCAGATAGCCACAACTCTATCTTGAGGAACTTGGCGGAGAGCAAAATTGGAACTATCATTCTCCACTTGGTCAGCTCCTCAATAATCTAATCTGTGAACTAATCAGTGGAATTAACAGGGGAAGAAACATTCAACTCTCAAGAGGCAACTCAAAGCGAAAACGAGTACCCTGGTTAAGCTGAGATTCGGCCCAGATTCTTCCGCCATGCAATTCAACTAAAGCCTTACAAATCGCCAGGCCCAGGCCAGAACCACCCCTGGTGCGAGCAGTTTGATTGGGAGCCTGTTGAAAGCGATCGAATACGCTTTCTAGCATGTCTTGTGGCAAGCCTGCACCTTGATCTTCAACTGTTACAGTGACTGATTCTTTATTGATCTTGGCCGACAATTTGACGGTGCCTCCCTTTGGCGAAAACTTAACTGCATTCGAGACTAGATTGGCAAGGATACGCAGCAGCATCTGTTCATCAGCCTCTACTGTGGCATTTGTCGCTTCAAACTTAAGTGATACACCGAGTTCATGGGCAAAACCAACCGACTGTTCAACCGTGCTTTCAAATATCTTTTGCAGCGAAATACTTTCGCGGTTCAATTCCATCATGCCAGACTTTACTTTCTCAATATCCAAGAGGTCGCCAATCAAGCGCATCATACGATCACTACTGCGCTGAGCACCGGGTAAAAAACGCTTGGCTTGCTCGCCTGGGTCGCCATAGATTCCCTCGCCTAAAAACTGCAGGTAGTTCTGCACTGTGGTCAGCGGAGTGCGCAAATCGTGGGTGACCATAGCCACAACCTCTTGCTTTAAGCGCTCAGCAGCGCGCTCATCACTGACGTCGTGAAAGATGCTAATTAGCACGTCATCTTTACTCGGTCCGTCTTTGCCCTGGAGATCTCGACCTTCTTGTTGTGCCCACTGAGCAGACCAGAGCACTTCCCGCTGCTCGCCATCGGGCCGGTTAATGGTTAAAGTCAATGCTTTGTCGTTGTTATCTTCTCTTGCTCGTTCAAGGTATGCCCGGGCCTCTTCTCTACAAGATTGATTGACGTAGTCAAAGAAATTAGTGTAAATAATTTCGTCAACAGTCATTCCAAAAAGCTCTTCACAAGCGGGATTAGCGCTAACAAATTTAAGGCGAGAATCAAAAGAGCAAATGCAGTCGCTAGCGTTCTCTAAGATTACTCTCTCTTTACCAACAGCCTCACGTAGTTGATTAGCCATTCTATGAAAAACTCTATCTAGTTTAGAAATTTCATCATTACCGGAAACGAGCTTATTCAGGGCCTTGTTGCTAGCTAATCGATAACTATTATCGTTCATGATATTCAGTCGGCTAACAATACTGCGTGTCAAAACGAAACCAAGACCAAGTGTCAAAAGTATGTTTGCGATACCGCCAATAATCAAAACTTGCTGCACTTGGGCGCGGAATTGTCTTTGTTTTTCAGGGCTAGCATCTGCCACAGCTTTGCCAGCATCACCGAGACTGAGCACCTGCTCTGAGAGTTCGCGAGAGGCTCTACTAAGTTTGAGCCAGAGCACCATGCGATCGACCTGGCCTTCCCGTTTTGCTGTTCTGTATTGCACCCGTATCTTGTTCATCAAGTCTTCAGACTGACGCACCTTAAACAGAGCTGTATTCATTGCATCAGAAAGATCTGGCCGGTCTTTAGTCATCTCCTTGAGATTGAGAATATGTTTGTCAATATTCTCTGCCATTTTTTTGTATGCCTGGCCTAAGTTGGGATTCTGCTTGAGCGAATCTTCATCACCATAATCTGTTCTTACGGTCACTAGTTCACGGGTCAGAGCAATGACCTCATCGGCCACTTTGCGCGAATATTCGGCCCGCTTAGCCTCATCTTCAGCCAGATTTTGCAGGTGGGCAACAGTAGCCAGCATCGCCAGCTGCACAAGCAGAGGCACCGAGATCAGTATGAGTATCTTTGACTTAAGAGAGACAGGTCTAAGCATAAAGTGTTTATCCCCAAGAGCCTGTTGGGCAAAACCAATTGACCCTATTTTGCCGCTAATTATCAGCCGCACGCAAAAAGTCACCGCCTCAAACCATAGACTGGTTATTGGCGGCGACTGTCTGTTTAACTTGAATCTAGTAGATAGTTTCCAGTTTCTCTATCTTCGATCACTTTCGATTGATTGTTCGCCCTGCTTCTTAAGACTTTGGCCGTCGAACTTTTTATCCTTCATTTCGTATGCTTGCTGCATCATTTCTTGCTTTCTCAGATTGGGCAAACAACCGTCAGCATTAGGTTTATTTGGGAATAGTGGCGCGAAGTCAAGAAATCCTTTATTTTCCATTTTTTCCTGCATTCTCTGAGCCTTATCTAAAGCCGCGCTTCCATTCAAACTCTCTTTAGGCAACTGCCCCTGATCATTCTTGATGTTTTTAGGGCCTCGATCAGAGTGAACTTCGTTCATCATTTGATCCAAAGCACCTTTAAGAGTCGAATCGGATTGAGGATTCTGTTGAGCTTCTCCGACTCTATTGACTTCGTGTGGCTGAGCTGATGGCATTTGTTTGTCCTCTAGTAAGGTGTGCAGCGGTTATGTAATAACAATAGCGGCGCCATAAAACCAATTGGTGACTGTTCCGTGACTGAGCTGTGACCATAGGTTCTAAATTTCCATTTTGCGCTACGAACGGCTAAGACTCGCTATCTTGAGAGAAAAGCTTGGCTTCAATACGCTGTCTCATTTGCAGATCGGTGATATTTGACAAAACTGAATCTACGTTCTCGGCAGTAAGAAGCGGGTAGCCTTGTCTCAAACCGGCCAGGGTGGCATCATCTGGATTGTCCAGGCGATACTGAGCTTGCAGAGCACGCATTAGCGCTGTCACTTCAGAATTGCCAGCTGCAGTGCCTCCAGAGGCTAGTATTCGAGCAGCAATTTGATAAGGTCCTTCACCTTTTTGAACTTGAGCTAGGTCAGCGATTTCTTGGGGCAGTGATTGCAGAGGCACGTCGGCCTCCGGTTGAATAGCTTCAGGTTGATTAGCCTCAATGTGCTCACTAACTACGTCAGTAGTATCCTCAGCGTAAGGCTGATCGGCGCCTTCATAAGCAGGTAGAGCTAAGGCATCTTTTTCAGCTGCCACTTGCTCCTGTCGCTGCGGCAAAGACTCCATTCCAGCAGCAAATGACTCTCTGGTGATTGCACCCTGAGCATCCTTGTATGGCGACATTTCAGGATTGTCCCAATTTTCCGAAATCTTCCGAATCGACTCCACGAAAGCGTCTCTTGCCGGATCACCTGAGGTTGTGGACATATCATTGCTAGCGACACTTGCACTTATAAAGCTATCTATCTCGCTTTTGGTTATAGCTCCGTCAGTAATGCCTTCCAGTGAATCAGCACCATCAACCTCACTTAGATAGTCAGCGCTATCAACAGGCGTTGCAAAAACATTGAGACCATCACTGGCAATCATATTGTTGAACGCTTCCCGCTCAATTGCTGCTCTCAGCTGATCACTTACCGAACCTGTCTCTTGCGAATCTGAATCAGTCTCACCAGTGGCAGAATCTGCTCCCGAATCTGCACTAGCGGGATCAATAGTTTCAGTCTCGGCTGGAGTAAGTATCTTGGCGGCAATACTATCTCTCAAAGCAGGGTCAGAAATCGAACTCAATAATGCGTCTACTTTTTCAGGAGTAAGAAACTGATGGTTCACTTTCAAACTAGCCAAGTTTGGATCTTCTGGATATTCTTCTCGATACTGAGCTTGCATTGCCCTCACCAGTGCCATGATTTCAGTCTGGTTGGTTGGGCTATCGCCGGCAGAGAGAAGTCGTTCGGCAACTTGGTAGGGCCCTTCACCCAACTGCACCAGTGAGAGCTGAGCGGCATCATCACTCAACGACAGTGTAGCAGCAGGTTCAACAGCGCTATCGCTGGGCACAGAGCTATCAGGGCCTACAGAACCATCTACTGGAACATCAGCTGGAACATCTACGGGGCCTGTGCTTGGAACATCGCTAGTAGATTCGGCTGGCACATCTACGGGGCCTGTGCGTGCATCGCTAGCAGATTCGGTTGGAGCACTAGTTGTTTCCTCTGGCACCGCATCTACAGGAGCTACTACACCAGCATCAGCGGGAACATCTACTGGGCCGACAACAACTTCAGCTGGTTGCTCTAACACGGCGTCCTCTGAAACACCAACTGATACGTCGGCTGGAACATCTGCTGGCGTTGTTGCTAAATCATCGCCAGTCAACACAGGTGGCACAAATTCTGCAGGCACACCCGAGGTGTCTGTGGCCTCGGCGCTCGTTGCTTCGGCGCTTGGTGCTTCGGCGCTTGGTGCTTCATCCGCCGTCACTGCGGCTTCTTGGCGCGCGGACAAAGACTCTAAGCCCGCAGCAAACGACTCTCTTGTCATAGAATCCAAAGTGTCTTTGTATGGGGTCATTTCAGGGCTGTCCCAATTTTCAGAAAACTGCCTGAGTGACTCGACGTAAGCGTCTTTGTATGGATTAACTGAGCGTCCTCGAGGAGCTGCATCAGCGTCCGCAATGAAGCTATCAATGCCGCTCTTCGTAATGGCGCCATCTGTGCCGTTCCAAATGTAACCTTGATCGTCCATACCATCAACATCGGCGAAATAGTCTCGCTGTCCACGACCGGGTGAATTAAATACTGTAAGACCATCAGTAGAAATCATGTTATTGAAGGCTTGGCTATCAGTTGCGGAAACAAGCTCAAGCGCCGGTACCTGTCCAGCATCGACGAGCTGCTGAGTGGCTTGGCTACTATCAGCCGGGACGGCATAAATAGAGTCAGTATCTATCTCATCTCGAAGATGATCATTACTAAGCGCTATCTCAGGTGGCGAAACCGCATTATCTGTAGTGCTTGAGCTGTCATACATTTTGCAAGGCCCTCAAAGAAAGTTTGTCGATAATCTTCTGCTTTTTATTCGACCGACTAGTAAGTGCTTACGGATTCAAGTTCGGACATGCTTCAACAATATCGAGGCAATGGAACCAAACGGTGACCGTTCAGTGACTGACCTGTGACTACAGGAGAGCAGTCAATTAAACGCTTGACTTCACCCATGCCAAACTTCGGTCTATAATTTGTTCTCAGGCAAGCGCAGTGCATGCAAAAGTAGAGGGCACCTTTGAAAAACAGTGACAAGAAACATCTATTAGCCGCGGCGACTCTTCCTTCTAGATGTTTGGCAATAATTTTGACTGCACTGTTGAGCAGCTCGATTTGTCTGCCGGTTGCTCAGCCTGTGGCAGCTGCTAGCGACAGTGAATTTACTGCCGGGGTAAAAGACTACACTGCTAAAAATTTCAAAGGCGCCTCCGAGCACTTTGGTAAGTCTATTCAAGGAGGAAACAAAACAGCTGCGGTCTGGCTCTACAGCGCTCACTGTTTTGTCGCCATGGGCCAGTACAAACGGGCATTACAAACCTATGAAATCATTGCTCAATCATTCAAAGGAACTAGTGAAGCAGCCACTGCAGCCAAATCGATAGATACATTGCGGGCCCGCCTAGGTATGCCAGCCGCTCCGGCCGGTCAGACCGCGGCCCCTACTGGTGGTGCTGCCACAACTGGTGCAAGCGCAGCCGCTCCTGGTGATGAGGGGCTCATGGCTCGCATTGAGGTTATTCCCCCTAAGTTTGGTCACCAGCCAGTTAGCCCCGCCTCTATCAAAGCTGTAAAAGATGCTATTGCTGCACTACCAGCCCCCCTAAGGAAGAAACTGGATGACACACCAGATGCCAGGGTAACACTATCGCCGAACCTAGTTGACCGCTGGCCTGATACGGCCAAAGAAGCTCCAGATGAGTCAGGTGTTGATTTAGCTGAACTGCCAGGACGAATTTACGGCAAAGACATGAGTATCTATGAACGAGCCAAGATACGCGGTACAACCTCGCTCAGAGACGCCAGGCCGCCAAAACACCTGCGCCAGACTACCTTAAATATGTGTTTTCAATTACTCGATGACAATATGGTTATCTCAAAAGATCCAGCACTGAGAAAAGAATGGGAAGCTGACAAAGCTACAATCACTTCACCTATGTCAGAGACCCTTGCTACCTTTATGAAGGAAGACGATTGGGGACCACGCGAAACTTGCTCAGAGCTTTTTGGCTTCATGCTTGGTGGTTACAACGACATGACCGAAAATGTTCTTCGTTATTTTCCCCGCACAAAAAAATGGCTAGCGGCAAAAATGGGTATTAAGTAGCAAGCGCTCTACTCTACAAAAAGCTTTTGCAAGGCTGCAATGCATTCAAGAATAGGCTTACTTCTAATTGCATTGCTTACCCTCTTCTGCAACAGAGTTCAGGGTGAACAGATCAAGCCTGAGTCAAAGTCAGAAGCAATGAGAGCGACTAGGCTAGCGCCAGGAAAGGCCTGGTCACTGCACCAAAGCACTATGATCTTGGGTGAATTTGATGTGCTAATAAATTCCTCAGGCCTACGGGCCGAGTGCAAACGCTCAGGAATTATTTTTGTAGCCCAAGCACCTAACTGGAACCCAACAGCCTATTCGCTGCGTTCGAACGCTATCTGGAAAGCGAAGAAAGAGTCTTTTGCCCCGGTTGAGGACATCTGCAAATCGCTGCCTATACTTGGACTGCCAAATATTTGGTTGATTCCGGTAGTGCGCTTGGGCCAAAAAGATGTTTCAGGCTTTTCCTGCGAAAGCTATATCACAACGCAAAAATGGACGGCAGAACAAGTTAAACAGTATCAAGAGCGACTGGTCAACAAAACTTTTCCGCGTAGCGCTCAGTATCAAGCCACCGAAATCAATTTGCCCAAACCAGCCTATGGCATCCTCGAAAAAATATATGGCGCACCACACTGTGCCCTCATGCCCATTCACTTTACCTATACAACCATGAAAGGCTCGGTTGCAGTTGCCTTGAGAAGCGACACTATCAAGCAAGTGACACCACCAAAGAATTGGTTTGAGCTACCAGTCAACTTCAAGCAAGTAAAAACCTTTAACGAACTCAATATGGACAAAGGTGCACAAGCAGGTGCAGAAGACTTGTTCGGCAACTAAGGAATCAATTCTTATTTCGCATCTTAATTCGCATCAGAGGTTAGTAAAATGAGCTGCAAAAACTGCGCGAAACAACTTGAACCCGATTGGTTCTTTTGTCCTGGTTGCGGACGCGCCGTACACGAAACTAGTGTAATGGGCGACTACTTAAGAAGCGCTGACAAAATAGACGACTCTCCCGGTCAGCCACCGAATCAAGCAAAAACCGTCGCTGATATGATCCGCAATATCTTTGCTAACGGTGCAAAAGAAACGCCGCCAGTTGGTGAAGGTAAATACGGAGCGGGTGTTCGTGCGCAGGTTTTAGAAGTTGTTGTTAGGCAAGCCATCGCCGGCGCACCGTGGCAAGAAATCTGCAGAGGCCCCATGCAAGTTAACAACATAACTATTGAAGAGGTTGAAGAAGAAGTACGAAGAAGAGGAGGAGGAGGAGGTAGTGGGGCGGCTTCTGCTTCTTAGGCTCCCAAAGGCAGTTAGCGGCAAAGCTAGGACGTCCACCGCATTACCTGAGCAATGCCAATATAAAGCCCAAGTCGACAGCCTATACTCCAGACAGGCAATCACGTTGGGAGTATTGGTATGGATCTTGCAGAGCGGGCGAAGTCAGTCGAAAACGCTTTAGAAAGCGGGCAAGGTTGTTCGGCTTCCCGACTCTTAAGCGATCTCAGCCCAGCAGAGCGCCTTACAGTATTGAAACAGGCTGTAGCAGACAATCACATAAAGGCTGCAGACAGCATACCAATACTAGATTTTAGTGCAGCACCGCCCAATGCACCGCTAACAGAAACCGACAAAATTATTTGGGTGACCAAGCAATCCAAAGCAAAAACGGAAGCACCAGTTAAACTGATAGGGTTTAACGATCTAACTGTTTTGCCCTGCAAGAACGCTCGCTAATTAAAATCCAAGTGCGTCGAGCCAAACCCGACGAATTTCACTAGCGCCGCGATAGCTAGGTTCAATGGGACTCGGTTTCCAGTACCAAAACTTCTCAGCTGCGCCACAGAGAGCGCCGTGACCATCAAAGTGCTTGTGCACGTCTGCCAATAAGAAAGGTGATGTTGCTGCACAGGAGCGGATATAGTCATTGTAGGTATGTAAGTATCCGATTGGCATGGCACTATCAAAGAGTGGAGAGCTTGTTGGCAGAATTCCTGTGCCGTCAGTAGGATCGTAAACAGTAGTAAGAATGACCGTACTATTCGGAAGCTTTTTGCAAATAATGGTGAGCACTTCTTCGTAACGTTTGGTCAGCTCAACAACAGCTTTAGCCAGATCGACTGAATCGTCTCTGCCTTTGCGGCTAATGACCTGAAGCAGATCATTGCCACCTAGTGTAAGGGTAATGAGAGCCCGACCTTTAAATCCAGGAAAGCTACTACTTCTCTCAGGATCAAGCAAATCAAAAGTAGTGGCACCGTCAAAAGTGAGGTTGATATGTTTAATCGAAGGCAACAAACTCTTTAAGTCGTGCCCGGTAAAATCAGGAAAGAGTTCAGAGTCGTTCTCGTACAGAAGAGCTGCGGCCCCAATGGTAGCCCGACCAACGTGACCATCTCGTCCAGCATCAGCAGCAGGGTAAAAATCGATACTCATCGAATCACCAAGCGCCAAATAGAGGTCGAATTCTGTCACTTAAATAAATTTCTCGGTCTGCAATGTGTCAAACCAAACCCGACGAATTTCACTAGCGCCGCGATAGCTAGGTTCAATAGGCTGCAAGGGGCAATACCAAAAATTATCTTTGCGACCGCACTCGGCACCATGACCGCGGAAGTGCGAATAAACATCGGCTAAAGTAGCGCGCTGCCGCTTGGCGCAAGATTCGACAAAAGAATTGAACTGTTCAATAAAAGTGACTGGTAGTGTCCCTGTTCCCATGGTTGTGGTTGGCAATATGCCGGTACCATCGGTAGGGTCATAAATAGTGGTCAGTAAAATTGTACTGGCAGGCACAGTTGCCTTAATCAATTTGAGCAATTGCAAATATCGTGTATGCACTTCTTGAGTGGCACTGGTTAGTGCCTTCACATTATTGGCAGGAATAGCCTTGAAAATCTTGAGCATATCATTGCCACCAATTGTCAAAGTAACCAGACAATGGGCAGTTGAATACTGATGCAATGCTTTCATTTTCTCTTCAGAGAGCATGTCTTCAGTAGTAGCATCGTCATAGGCCAAGTTGGCAAACTTGATTTTAGGATGAACAGAGGCCAGATCCTTTCCTTCTAAATCAGGAAAAAGCTGCGGATCATTCTTGTATAGCAGAGCAGCTGCGCCAATGTCTTTTCGACAGTTGAGGCCAAGTCTTTCGGCGTCACTGGCAGGATAATCGTCGATGGTCATCGAATCGCCGAGTGCAATATAAACTTCAAATGCCATTACTTGCCTATGCTATCCGGAGCTACCTTATAAAACGCCTTGTTTCGATGCATCCAGAAGGCAGAGCATGAGACCAACACCTTCTGCAGTGTTGATCATCGAGACAGTAAGCTTAACCGGTACTTTTTCACCGTCTTTTTTTAAGCCCTCTGCACTAATCAGACCTTCATCGCAGCAGGCGGCCAAACGCTTTGCCAGCTCTGCTTCACTCAATTGAGATTGTAAGAACTTACTGATATTACGGTTGCAAATATCTCTTGAGCCGTATCCAGAGAGTTTTTCAAATTGGTCAGTTATGGCTTCAATACGGCCGTCAAGTGTAATGAAAACTACGCCAGCCGGAATAGCTCCGAGTATGCCTTTGACTCGCAGCTCCATCTCTTCGAGTTTCTCTTGCATCTCTTTTTCGGCTGAACTCTGCAGACTTACCTTAACTTCAGACATCGGTCTAATCTTCCCTTTTACAACCTAAATACGAACTTTACTACATTGACGGCAGCTTTGGCCGTAGCTGCAAAAGTTGTAACCACACTTTTAGCAAGTTATGTCGTTCTTAGAGTGTCGAAAAAGATATATCTAGCAAGGTATAGTCTTAAGGTCGAACAATTAAAGCGATAGGTGAGAAATGGCAAGAACGGAATCGACAATGCTGGCATTAGGTACTAAGGCCCCAGATTTTAAGCTTAGTGACGTGGTCACTAATCAAGAGATAGCCCTGTCGACCTTCTCTGAATATAAAGTCTTGCTGGTGATGTTTATCTGCAAACATTGCCCCTATGTAGTTCATGTCAAAGACGAACTATTGCGCTTAGCCCGTGACTATTCCGAAAAAGAAGTGGCAATAGTGGCAATCTCAAGCAATGATGCTGAGGCTTATCCCGATGATTCGCCAGAGAGCCTGAAACAGTTTGCCATTGACGAAGCGCTTCCTTTCATTCTTTGCTATGACCCCACTCAAGAGACGGCAAAGGCTTATAGCGCTGCCTGTACTCCTGACTTCTTCCTCTTTTCGCGGGATCGCAGTTTGATCTATCGAGGCCAACTCGACGACAGTCGACCAGGCAACAACATTCCACCCTCGGGCCATGACTTGCGCGCCGCCATTGATGCGGCTTTGGCCGACAAGCCCGTAGCGGATGATCAGAAAGCCAGCCTTGGTTGCAATATAAAATGGAAGGCTGGAAACGAACCTGTCTATTTTGCTATCAAATAAAACTATGGAAATTAAAGCACTCAATACTAGCCATCTGACCGAACTAGAAAGCCTTGTGCGAGTGGCATTTGCCAAGCACATTGGTATTCCTGATCCCAATTCGTTTAACAGCGGAGCTAGTCTGGCTAGCCGCTTTGAAGTTGCCGCCGACGGGGCATTTGGAACTTTCATTGACAATAAACTGGTGGCAGCAATTTTCTGCACGCCCTGGGGATCATTCGGATTTTTCGGGCCACTGGTGGTGCTTCCAGAGTACTGGGGCAGCGGTCTAGCACAAGCGTTAATTGAAAAAGCCGACCAATTCTTCAAAGAGAAGAATATTGAGTTGGCCGGCCTCTACACATTTTCCAACAGCCCGAAACATCTGGCTTTGTACCAGAAATTTGGTTATTGGCCCAAACAATTAACGGCGCTGATGAGCACAGAGATTAGCCTCCTCAATTCGGCCAGCGCAGAAACAACGGCCACAGCAAAGCGATTTTCGCAGTTTGATGGGGCCTCACAGCAATCATACTTTGAAGCTGCGCGAGAACTATGCAACGGCATTTATCCCGGCCTTGACTTAAGCTCTGAAATCAAAGCGCTGGCAAGTTGTAAGATCGGCGAAACTATTTTTATTGAAAAAGACGGCGCCACAGTTGGCTTTGCTGTCTGCCATTTTGGTCATGGTTCTGAAGCCACGAGCAATAGTTGCTATATCAAATTTGCTGCAGCCAGCGATCAAGAACAATTTTCTCGACTGCTTTCAGAGTGCCGAAAATTGAGCAGCGCAGTTGGTGTTACCCATCTTACGGCCGGCGTAAATACGGCCCGCCATCAAGCTTACAAGACCATGCTTCAGTCAGGCTTTAAGATGCAAGCCATTGGTGTGGCTATGCTCAGAGCTGACCATGATGGCTTTAATAGACCGGGTGTTTTCGTCATTGATGACTGGAGATAACTAAATGCTCTCAATTTTTTGCGCACCAAGCCGTTATGTGCAAGGGCGAGATGCCACCTATTCGCTTGGTCAAGAAATGGCCAAGCTTGGCCTGAATGGACCAGTCTTAATTGTCGCCGGCAAATCAGCCAAACGGCACCTAGAGGCGGCCTGGAAGGAAACTTTCAAGAAAGCAGAAATTGAGTATGAAATATTTGATTTTGCTGGCGAATGTTCACAAGCCGAAATTGCCCGAGCAAAAACTGCTGCTCAGAATTTCTCAGCTAAGGCAATTGTGGGCGCCGGTGGTGGCAAAGTTTTAGACACATCTCGTGCTGTGGCAGCCGAACTCGATTTACCGGCCGTAAATTGCCCTACAGCAGCCTCTAGTGATGCTCCATGCAGCGCACTATCGGTGGTTTACACCGAAGATGGTGCCGTCGAACGTTATCTCTTCTATAAGCGCAACCCAGAATTAGTTCTCGTTGACACCTCGGTAATTGCCAAAGCCCCCGCAAGGCTACTAACTGCCGGGATGGGCGACGCTCTGGCCACCTGGTTTGAAGCCAAAACCGTAATGGAAGCAAAAAAAGCAAACCAAGTAGGTGGTAGCACTACCATTAGTGCAGCAGCACTTGCCAAATTATGTTACGAGACACTCCTGGAAGACGGTTTGGCAGCACTAAATGCAGTGCGATCCCAGTCAGTAACACCAGCGCTTGAGCGGCTGGTTGAAGCCAATACATTGCTGTCAGGTTTAGGTTTTGAATCTGGCGGATTGGCTGTGGCCCACTCAGTTCACAACGGCTTAACCACAATGGCCGAGACTCACCACTATTTGCACGGCGAGAAAGTGGCCTTTGGTTTAATTGTGCAGCTAGTTCTTGAAGGCAAGAGCAAAGACTTAGTCAAAGAGGTTCTTGAGTTTTGCTGGAGCGTGGGCTTACCAACCTGCCTGGCAGATGTTGGTTTGACGAACCTAAACAAGGCCCAGATTTTGCAAATAGCCACGCGAGCTACCGCCCCTGGCGAAACAGCCCATAACGAACCTTTCGTGGTCACGGCTGCAGCAGTTGCTGATGCCATAGCCGCAGCCGACTTGATCGGCCGCCGATAATATTTTGCGAGAAGGCAGGTAGCGACTGGCTTTGGGCCAAGTGTATATACACCAGACTCTGAGCATTTATTAACTACAGTTACCGCTTGACTATAGGTATTCTTAGACAATCACCCCAATTCTTGAACGAGTAGTCAATGCGAGCAGCTCCCGACGGCAGCATCAATTTAAAACAGACCATAATTGACAACTATCGCTCACAGTCTCAGAACGTGCGCCCCGATTACCTTGCCTATTTGACGCAAAAGTCGTTGGCCTACTCTGACCGGGTGGCACAAACTGAAATTTCGGCCGAACAAGCTAGAGCAGCTATCGACCAGGGCACTATGGTGCTGGTTGACCGCATCTTTGCTTTGCTTGAGCCTTACACCCAAGAAATTAATCGCATCAATCGGGTGAAAGAACTTCATCTCACCTGTGTTGCCCCCAGTCGCTCCAGTGAAGCCCTAGAGCTAGACCGATCGCGGCGACCATCAAAGTCAACTTGTTATTACCGCAGCCGATTTTCTACCAGCAAACTGAGCCTGGTAGTACGCGGGCTACAAGGCAAAATAGAATTTTTCATCTTCGCCGCCGACCGAGTGATGGGTCTTTCTAACGAAGAAGCTTGCCACCAACCGCTAATGGTTTTTGATGCTGAAATTGCCCTGAGTGGCAACTTTGATACTGGCAATCAAAGCCAGCCTTTGCTCTCTTGGACTGTTGAGGGTAAAGAGCTCACATCAGATCGTTTTGAGCGTTTCACCCTTCTTGCCCTTGAGCACCTAATCGACCGCAGCCACGAAGAACTAGAATAAATTGAACTAGAGTAAATATTGGTTCTTGAACAAAAATCTAAAATCATCGCTTTTAGGTCACTTAAACCATTTGGCCCTTGTCATAGGCGAACGCAACCTCGGCAATCCTGGCTCGTTAGAGGCTGCAGCTCAATATATACACGAACAATTTGAGCAAACTGGCCTAGAAACCAGGCGCCAGCTTTTTAATTTTGAGAATACAAACTTTGCCAACATTGAAGCCCTCTTGCCAGGTCAGCCTGACTTGGAAAGCAATGAAAAACTCGCCAACGAAACAATAGTAATTGGCGCCCACTATGACAGTGTGCCCGGCTCACCCGGTGCCAACGACAATGGCACAGGAATCGCAGCCCTTCTTGCGCTGGCAGTAATGTTCGCCGAAATATTTGGAGATTACCGACCCCAGCGCAATATTAGGCTGGTAGCCTTTGCCAATGAAGAATCGCCCTATTTTGCCGGCGACGGCATGGGCAGCTTAAATTATGCGCGAGCCTGCAAAGTGCGTGGCGAGAAAATTATGGCCATGTATTCCTTAGAAACCATGGGCTATTTCAGCGGCGAAGCCGGCAGTCAAAATTATCCACCTGGGGTGAGCGGCTATCCCACTACTGGAAATTTCATTGCCTTCGTGGCAAATATCAATTCGACGGCCCTGCTTGAAGAAACCAAGACGCTCTTTCAAAAGCAGTCAGATTTCCCTTTTCAAACCATAGCCGCCCCGGAAAACACACCTGGTGTCTCACTTTCAGATCACATGAGCTTTTGGCAGATGGCCTACCCAGCAATTATGGTCACAGACACAGCCCCGTTTCGCTATCCCTATTACCATACAGCTCAAGACACCCCAGACAAAATCGACATCGATATGTTTACAGAACTGGTTAACAACCTAGGTAAAACCTTTGCTGCTCTTGCCGGAATTGGGGCCAAAAGGCTATAACTAGCAGAATGGAATTCTTTGGCACAAAAAATGTCGCCCTATCAACAGACGCTGTAGCCCAGTGGCTGGTTGACGCACTCGTTGATTGCGAAATTGAAAGTGACGAAGAAGAAGGCAGCGGTAAATGGTCACAAATTGCCCTTTACTTAGACAACGGCGACCCGGTGGCTGAAATAGACCGCTACGAGCGCGGCGAAGAAGAATTTGATGACTATGTTGCCGATGCCGTGCGCCTACTTTTAGATGACAAAGAGCCAGTCATGCCACATTCAGCGGTACGCTGGCTTTGTCAGTATATGCACTCGGTACAAGTAGTTTTTAATTTCAAGCCACATCAGGCTTTTTATGATGAAAAAGGCTGGGCTATCTTCAATGAAGTCTGGACTAATTTGAAAAAGCTCGAGCCTGGTATTGTTCACGTACAAGGTGAAGGATTTACTAACGAGGCCGGCGCCCAAATCACCTGGGAGTTTCCCAATGGAACAGTTGGTGAATGGAAAATGGCCGTTCTCGACGAACATAACAACTGGGTAGACTTCAAAATGGACCTTGCCAACCTGGAACAGCGCCAAGCTTTTCAAGCCGGTAAGTTGCCCACCGCTGCTCAGGCGGGGATGTAATCCCCGCCAAACTATAGGTCAGGCCTTAGGCGCTAACCGAAATTGGCATAGCTTCTTCGTCTTGCTCGCGATAGACTTCGCTGATCAAATAACGTACTTCTTTGATTTCGCTGCTGATTTCAGCCTGTTGCAGGGTCAATAGGTTGAGTAAGCGATTGAAAGAAGTAAGGGCATCGTCATGCTTATCAGTAGCGAACTGTGTCATACCCAAGTTGTATAGATAAGGAACGAGCTCGAAAGATTCTTCACCAGTTTCTTTGGACTTCAGCACTAGAGCTTTCTTGTAGAGTCTTTCAGCTTCTACATAGTTGCCCTTTTCTTCATGAAGTTCGGCTCTTTCCGAAACGTCTGCTGAATTTCTCATGATCTTCTCCTAGTATTGCCGACGGTGGCACCTCAAAAGCAAAGCTTTCAAGATACTGTCGGTATGTTTGTTGTGGGATTTAAGCAGAAAGCGAAACGCGCCTATGTCGCAAGGACAAACAGCTCTGTCAGAGGGGCTCGGGGAAGCTTCTCTTGCAGTTCCACCAAAAGTTGCTAATCAACGACCTTAATGAAGGTGCGGGGAAGAACCAAGTGGATTCGATTTCGTTTCTATGCAGCAATCATAAGCCCGCTCTCACACTTAACGCAATACGGCATGAATGATGCACTTTATATAACGGCGCTATATACAAGCCCTGAAACCCAACAAGCATCAACCTCCTGAAAACGCCCACTATCAAGCCTCGCAGACCCGTCAAGATAAATTCTTCCAATGCGTCACAGAGCAAGGGTTTCAAATCAAAGAAATTTACAACCGTCTGAATGCGCTCGCAGACAACGTTCTAACGCCCATGACATGAGGCCTGAGTCAATTGCATATGCTTAATGACCCACCTTATTGTTCAATCATCTGGCTTCAAAGTGGCTGTATTATAGGGTTTCGTAGCAAGCAGACGCTCGACAGCTCCTTATGTATGGTGGTTAACGAAGTTATAAATGAATGCAGCCATTGACAGCCAGATGCTAGAGACAGGCGGTATTGGAGGGCACCCCCGTGGCCTCAACGTCTTGTTCTTCACCGAACTCTGGGAGCGCTTTAGCTACTACGGTATGCGCGCCATACTGGTTTTATTCATGGTAGCGCCGGTGGTGCAAGGCGGTTTAGGTTTCAGCGTAGAGCATGCTTCTGAAATCTATGGCACATACACTATGTGCGTCTATCTCACAGCCATTCCAGGCGGCTTCATCGCCGATCGCATATTGGGCGCACGCAAAGCTATTTTATTTGGCGGAATAATTATTGCTCTCGGGCATTTCACGATGGTACTGCCAGCCCTAGCCGCCTTTTACGGTGGTATGCTCTTAATTGTTCTTGGCACCGGTCTGCTCAAGCCCAATATCAGCACAATGGTGGGCCGACTCTATCACCTCAACGACCCTCGCCGAGACGCCGGATTTTCAATCTTCTATATGGGAATCAATATGGGTGCTACCTTGGCCCCAATTGTTTGCGGTTATCTAGCCCAAAGCGATCACTTTAAAACCGTACTTGCAAAGCTTGGCCTGGCACCAGAATCAAGTTGGCACTTTGGCTTTGCCGCCGCTGGTGTTGGTATGTGCATTGGTTTGGCCCATTTAGCACTGCAATGGAAGCTGCTGGATAAAATTGGCGGCAAAGTAGAAAAAGAACAAGTGGCAATTCACGATGTCTCAGACGTCGAGAGTGACAGCGTTGATGTAGCGGGCACCCCGGTCAAAAAGGCAAGCCAGGAGCCAAGTCTAAGTCCGAGCAAAACCCATGATGCGAAAGCAGTCAAAGCACCCATGTTCACACCTGATGAACTAAAAAAACTAGGTGCACTTCTTTGTCTGTTTGTATTCAACGCACTATTCTGGTCAATATACGAACAAGGCGGCTCCAGCCTCAATATTTTTGCCGATCGATTGACTAACAACAGTATATTCGGCATGGCTTTCCCTTCAAGTTGGTTTCAATCACTGCAATCAACTTATGTGATTTTGCTAGCGCCAGTGTTTTCATGGCTTTGGATCAAATTAGGTGAGAAACAGCCTTCTAGCCCAGGCAAGTTTTCACTGGGTCTACTTTTCCTCGGCATCGGTATTGCCGTCATGGTACCGGCCGCGATACTAACGGCCCAGGGCAAAGTCAGCCCGATCTTCTTAATTGCTGTCTACTTTGTTGAAACACTGGGCGAGTTGTGCCTCAGCCCTGTGGGCTTGAGTACAGTTACTAAATTGGCTCCAGCCCGACTAGCCAGCTTGACCATGGGCGGTTGGTTCGTTTCTACAGCGATTGGCAATAAACTCGCTGGTCATTTCAGTGGATATCTGCAGTCAGATTCAAGCGGCGCCATGTCATATTTGTTTGGCGCCATGGCTATTGCAGCACTAACAGCAGCTGGCCTCTTAGCGGCTCTGACTCCATTTATCAAAAAACTCATGGGTTCAGTCAGGTAATCTATCGCAGGTGCTCAAGCGTGGGTGATCAAGAAGAAAGTGCAAGACCAATGCCAGATCTAGAGCTAAACTTTGCCGTAGATGCGGTAATAGATCTAGGCGAACTGCACCTTCTGGCCGAGAGTAACTTTGACGAAGGCGAGTACGAAGGCGCCTTGAAGCGCTACATCGAAGTATTCGAAGGCAGTCGAGGATTGCCAGAATGGCAAGACAAGAGGCTGAACATCGTGCTGGCTGATCTGGCCGCTCTGGCAGATGTTTATGAACCTGCCATGCTAGCCCTAACAAGCATGCGAGATGAAAAAGAAGCAGCGCTGCTTAGCGCCAAAGCAGAATGGAATAACATCAGCGAATGGGCGGCGCTTAATCGCCAACTAGAACCAGATCGAACAATGGCAATCTATTTCAAGCTCAAGGCCAACCCTAGTCAAAATGGCCCAACCATAAGCCTTATTCGCCAAATCGAATCGTCGAATTTCATAAGACAGGGTCTTTACAAAGAATTAGATCAAGAGACACTGGCTCATCTGCAAAAAAAAGTTCTGCTACACGAATCTGTCTTGCTTTCACCAATAGAAGATGAAGAATCTGAAGAAGAAGAAAAAGAAGAGGCCCTTGAGAATGCTATCGAAGCCCTTCTAAATGTGGCACTGGAACTATTTGAAGCTGCTGCCGCTCTCAAAGAAGGAGAGATTGGGCGAGAAGCAATGAAAAAGTATGTAGCCTATCAGCAAGAAGACAACGCCTACTCAAAGCTAATCAGTGCTGCTAAAAGAGCCAACAACAAAGTCTGGGTCGATGGCTTACAAAAACTGGCAGCCGACCAAAAGAGCTAAGCAGCCAAGCTCACGCTTGACATGAACAGATTGCCAGGGTGCTAAGATCGCCCCAATGGAAACAATGGAAAAAACTTACTACGGCGAGAGCTTTCAGATAGAGACACCGAAAGGCTATCTCGGAGCCAGTCTTCATCAGCCCCCAGCTCAAGGCAACGGTCAAATTGTCGTGATGCTACATGGCTTTTCGGGCAATCGCTACGAAGTGAACGGGCTTTTTGAACGCACCGGCGGGCACCTGGCCTCACTTGGTTTTCACGTCTTGCGCTTTGATTTTCGCGGTTGCGGCGAGAGCCATGGCACAACCATGGATATCTGCCCATCAGCCCAGGTAGAAGATACATTTTGGGCCATTGAATACGCACAAAAAATCCCAGAGCTGGCCGGTATCACAGCCTGCCACATACTAGGATTTAGCTTCGGCGGTGTAGTCGCTACTCTATGCGCCCTGGAACGTCCTGAACTGTTCAAGTCTTTGAGTATCTGGGAAGGGCCGTTCAACCTGGGCCGCGAGTTGAAAAAAGTGTTTGCCCCAATAAATTTTGAGCAAGTCTGGGCGCAAGGATATTTTGAATCAGGTTCAAACAAACTTAGCGCTCAACTTTTTGAAGAGCTGGATAATCTTGAAATAAGATCTAGATTGGCTACATACAGTGGGCCAGTTTTACTGATTACAGGCGATCACGACCCCATTGTGCCCAGCGATCCTAATCATGAAGAATGGCTCAGCGCGTTGACCGCAGCCACAGTGACAGAGAAAATAATTCAT
>Ga0209480_10000545_pt1 | contig 30822 bp, 23 predicted proteins | sample JI61114C2DNA_FD_187501 | JGI IMG/M metagenome (GOLD analysis project Ga0209480, IMG submission 187501) | Wastewater effluent complex algal communities from Wisconsin, to seasonally profile nutrient transformation and Carbon sequestration -... | ecosystem: Engineered > WWTP > Effluent > Algae... | reverse complement strand
CACCGCGTACGAGGAGGGCATCGGGCTGGCGCGCCGCGGCCACGAGCTGCTCGACGGCGCCGAGCATCGGGTCGAACTCCTGGTCGCCGGGGGCGCCTCCGGCGGGTCGCCGCTGAGCGTGCCTCTCGACGAGGCGATGACCGACGAGTCATGACCACCCCGGCGCCGCAGCGGATCGCGGTGGTCGACGATGATCGGCCGACGCGCGACTACCTCGCGGACGTCCTGCGCCGAGCCGGCTACGTGGTGTGCATGGCCGAGAGCGGCCTGCGCTTGGTCGCCGCGCTCCAGATCGATCGCCCCGACCTGATCGTGCTCGACGTCAACATGTCGTGGATCGACGGCTTCGAGCTGTGTCGCGCGCTCAAGCGCAACCGCGACTGGCAGTCGATCCCGGTGGTGTTCCTGTCGGGGCGCTCGAGTGACGCCGACCGCGCCGCCGGCCTCGACGCCGGCGCCGTGGCGTTCCTGTCCAAGCCGATCGACGGCCGCACCCTCGTGGCAACCGTGCGGGAGCTGCTACAAGAACAACGCTCGTCATGACGCCCGACCGTCCTCCAGCGCCACCGGTCACGCTCGATCCCCGCGCCGCGCCCGAGCGCCTGCGCGAGTTCCTCGACGCCGCGCGCGCGCGGGTCGACACCGAGCTCGAGCATCGCCTGGTGGTGCCGGCGGTCGACCCCGGTCGGCTGCGCGCCGCGATGCACTACGCGGCGACCGGCCCCGGCAAGCGGCTGCGGCCGGCCCTGGTGCTGGCGACCGCGGCGGCCTGCGGCGGCGACGACTCGAGCGCGCTGCCCGCGGCGATCGCGATCGAGCTGCTGCACGCGTACACGCTGGTCCACGACGATCTGCCGGCGATGGATGATGACGACGAGCGCCGCGGCCGGCCGACGGTGCACATCGCGTTCGGCGAGGCCATCGCGATCCTCGCCGGCGATGGCCTGCTGACCCAGGCCTTCGCGTGCCTCGCCGAGCTGGGCCCCAGGGCCGCGGCCGCGGTGGCGATCCTGGCGGCCCGCGCCGGCGCCAGCACCGGTTCACACAGCTCGCCCCGCACCGCCGCCAGCGCCACTCGCCGCGGCCGCAGATCGGGCGGCAACACCTCGAGCGCGCGCCGACCCCCGCGCAGCACCAGCAGCAGCCGCCGCCCGTCCGCGCCGACCCGCAGCAGCGACGGCGGGCTCCTGCGCAGCAGGTCGTCGACGCCGCCCAGGTCGCTGTCGATCGCCTCCGCCTCGAGGCCCAGCGTCGCCGCCGCCCCGGCGAACCAGCGATCGATCGCGCCATCGTCGGGATCGGCGAGCAGCGTCGCCCCGGGCGCCGGCAGCTCGCGCGGCGCGGCCATCAGCCCCGACCGCGCCGCGAGGGCCGCCAGCGCCTCACCGGCGCGCTCGATCGGCCAGCTCGCGTCGACCAGGTTCACGCCGCCCCCTCCTCGCGCAGCGCACCATCCACGAGCGCGAGCCGGCGCCAGCGCGGGTCGCTCCACCCCTCGCGGCGCAGCGACGCCTCGGCCCGCAGCAGCCCCGTGAAGTGCGGAGCTGTCTCCGGGGACAGGTCCGCGGAGACACGGTCCTCCACGACCCTCCCGCCCGCGATCACCAGCACCCGGTCGAAGCCCGCCGCCGCCTCGATGTCATGGGTCACGCACAGCAGCGTGCTTTCCCGCCAGCGCTCGCGCACGCGGGCCAGCAGCGCCGCCCGCGTGCCCCGGTCGAGCCCGCGAAACGGCTCGTCGAGCAGCACCAGGCGCGCACGCTCGCGCTGCAGCGCCCGCGCGAGCCGCACGCGCTGCCCCTCCCCGCCCGACACCAGCCCGCCGTTCTCGCCGAGCACGCACTGCAGGCCGCCCGGCAGGCGCTCGAGCACCTCGCCGAGCGCCGCGCACTCCAGCGTCTCCGGCAGGCGCGCGTGCGCCTCCTGGTCGCCGTACTCGAGGTTGTGCAGCAGCGAGTCGTTCCACAGCTGCACCGCCGGATCGACCCACGCCGTCACCTGGCGCAGCCCGGCCAGCGTCGCCTCGTCGAGCGCGCGCCCGTCGATCCGCAGCTCGCCGCCGGCCGGACGATGCCAGCCGAGCAGCAGCCCGAGCAGCGTCGACTTGCCGGCCCCGGACGCGCCCACGATCGCCACGTGCTGACCCGCGGGCACCTCGAGATCGAGCGCGTGCAGGATCGGATTGCCGCCCGCCACCACCCCGACCTCGCGCAGCGACAGCGCCACCCCGCCCGCGCCCGCCAGCGGCTCGCTCGCCCCCTGCTCCACCTCGCCCGCCGGCGCGGCGCTCAGGGGCTCGAGCAGGCGCAGCGCCGCGGACCGCAGCGCCGGCACCTCGAACGCCGCCTCGGCGATCCGCTCGCCGATCGCCGGCAGTGACAGCGCCCAGTACAGCAGCAACAGCGCCCCCGCCGGCTCCGCGTGGCGACCCATGTAGGCCGCGAAGAGCGCCGCCGCCAGCGCGAGCCCGACCATCGCCGTCAGGCCCACCACCGCCACCTGCACGCGGACCAGCCCGCGCTGCGCGTGCGACCACTCGACCAGCAGATCCTCGTGCTCGCGCAGCAGCGAGCGCTCGGCCGCGTGCGTGCGGATCGCCGCGAGGCCGAGCAGCGCGTCGAAGTAGAAGCGACCGAGCGCCCCCGCGTGGCTGTGGACCTTGAGCGTGCGTCCGCCCAGCACCGGCAGCAGCGCGAGCGGCAGCCCCACCACCATCAGCGACGCCAGCACGATCCACCGCGCCCCGCCGGGGTCGAGCCAGATCAGCGCCGCCGCCGTGAACACCAGCTCCAGGCCCCCGCGGACCAGCCGCGCCGCGACCTCGGGCACGGCGCGCAGGACGTGCCCCCGGTGGCAGCGCTCGGCCATGTCCGAGATCGCCCGGCTGGCGAGGTAGCGGTCGCCGAGCCGCGGTATGCGGGTCAGGAAGGCCACGCGCAGGCGGGCGCTCAGGCGGCGACCGAGCCGGCGGACGAGCGCCGCGATCGGCAGCTCGAGCACCGCCAGCGCGACGAACAGGATCACGATCGCCGCCGCCGCGCCGAGGCGCTGCTCGCCGACCCCGAGGCGCGCGCCGACCTCGACCATCGCCCGCAGCACCAGCGCCTCGACGATCACCCCCGCCGCCGCGACCACCAGGCCGACGCCGAGCAGCAGCGGCGCCGCGAGCCCGTCCGCCCGCAGCAGCGCGAGCAACTGGCGCAGCGGCGCGATCGTCGGCTCGCTCAGCGCCGCGCGCAAGTCCGGCGCCAACGAGCCGTCCGCGACGCCCCCGGGTCGCAGCGAGGGCGCGTCCGGCCGGACCCCGCGGACCCGCACGATCACCGCGCCGCGCAGCCACGCGGTGTCCGCCTCCGGCCCGGGGACCGCGGTGAAGAACGACTCGGGGACGCGGGCATACAGCGCCTCGCCGCGCAGCCCCGCCGTCTCGCGGAGCAGCTGTTCGACGAAGCGAGCCGCCTCGCCGCCGCGCTTCACGGCGCCCGCGTCGACCAGCGACGCCGCGAGGCGGAGCGCCGCGTCGAGGCCGGCGAGCCCGAGGATCTCCGGGTCCGCCGACGCCGCCGCGATCCAGCCGTCCACGCGCCCGCCCGCGAGCCCCAGCGCGCGCGCGCGTCGACGCAGCGGCGCCGTGAACTCCGACGATCCGAGCCAGCCTCGCAGGTCCTCCGCCGGCACCGGCATGCGGTGCACGAACAGCCGGCTCGCGAACTCCGCGGCGCGGACGAAGCGGCGGCCGAGCGCCGGGTCCATGATCTGCACGAGGCCCGCGGCCTGCGACCACACGACCACGAAGTGCGTCAGCCCGCCCGGCGAGCGCACCACAGCCAGCGCCGGCAGGGCCCCGGCTTCGGGCAAGAACAGGTGATCGACCGGGATCAGGCGCTGCTCCGCCGCGAGCCCGAGCGCCACCGCGACCTCCTCGAGCGTGTCGATCGACGTGCCGTCGACGTCCGTCTGGCACGCCTCGCGCAGGCGACCGTAGCTGACCGCCAGCCCGTGCCCCGCGAGCAGGCACTTGAGCGCCGCCGGGCCGCAGTCCATCGCGGAGCTCTGGATGACCTCGACGGCGAGGCGACGGCGGCGAGGCGAGCTCATGGCGAGAGCAGCCGACCCACGCTGCGCAGCAGGAGCGAGGCGGCGGGCACCGACTCGACGGTGATCTCGACCACGCCGACGAGGCCGTGCTCGACGGGGATCCGCGAGTCCGGCGGCGCGTCCAGCCGGCACTCGACGCGCACCAGCCCGTCGTCCGTCTCGCTGGCGATCGCCTCGACCTCGCCGTGCAGGCTGCCGAACTCGGCCCATGGGAAGCCCGCGAGCCGGACCCGCACCGCCTGTCCCGGGCGGATCCTCCCGACCGCCGCGGGCGTGAAGCGGGCGACCACGCGCAGGCGATCGTCCGGGATCACCAGCGCGACCACGCTGCCGCGCGTCAGCACCGCGCCCGGCTGCAGCGGCGCCACGCCGCCCAGCGTGCCCGCGATCGGCGCCTGCAGCGTGTGCTGAGCGATCTGGTGATCGAGGGTAGCGATCGCCGCCGCCCGCACCGCCAGCTCGCGCCGCAGCGCCGCCTCCTCGCGGGCCGCGTGCGCCAGCTCGACGCGCATCGTCGCCAGCCGCTCCGACTGCTCGGCCCGCGTCCGCGCGACCTGCAAGCGGCGGATCACCGCCATCGCCGAGCTGCCGCGCTCACGGGCCTGCAGCAGCTCGGTCGCCTCGCTCGCCTCGACCCCGAGCTCACGCAGCCCCTCGCTGCGCGCCGCCAGGTCGCGGGCGAAGCTCGCCGCGAGCGCGGCCTCCTGCGCCGACGCCGACGCCTCGCTGTGGCGGGTCCGGCCCCCGCTCTCGTACACCGCGATCGCGGCGGACAGCGCCGCCTGCTCGCCCGCGAGGGCGCCGAGCTCGGCGAGCACGCCTTGTCGCTGCGCCTCGGCCTCGGCGCGGGTCAACTGCAGCGCGCCGCTGTCGAGCTCGAGCACCGACTCGCCGGACGCGACCCGCCGGCCGAGCACCACGCCGCTGCGCAGCACGTGGCCGTCGAGCTTCGCCGCCACCGGCACCGCCGCGCCGGCCACCTCGACGCGGGCCTGCACGCTGGTCTCGATCAGGGCCACGCGCCCGAGCGCCAGCCACAGCGCCCACGCGGCCAGCAGGCCGATCGCCACGACGATCCCGGCGACCGTGCCGCCGAGCCGCTCGGCGCCGAGTGCCCGCAGCGAGCGGGAGAAGGCGATCGGCACGCGACCTGGATATCGCAGTCCCCGCGGCCCGTAAAGCCCGGCCCGCGATCACGCGCACATGTGCACATTCGCGTCATCCAATCATCGCGCGATCAATCATCGCTCCATCACCTCATCGCTCCATCACCTCATCGCTCCATCACATCATCGCGTCATCGCGCCATCACGGCGCTTCCCATCATCAGGGCCGCGATGTAGCGTACTGACCAGGAGGGTGGAGATATGGAAGACAGCAAGAAAGACCCGAAGCAGCCCCGCGAACAGGCCAACGAGGCTCGCAGCCTCAAGACCATCAATCACAGCGGCGTGAAGGTGAAGACCAACATCCGCGCCGGCGCGGGCACCAACGGCCTCAAGACCGTCAACGGCCCCTAAGGCCCGGCGAGCCGCGCTCGGACCGCGATCGCGGGCGTGCCCTGCACGCCCGCGCCCGGATCCTCCGAGCTGCGGGCGAGCCACTACGAGCGCGCCGACTGTGTGTCCGCGCGCTCGTTTTTGTTGCGGCGCGCTCGGCCAGCGTCACCTCGCCTCGACCGGACGCGCCCCGACGGTGGACGCCGCCGATCACCGCATGAGCGTCGACGCGGGCGTCACGGCGCCCGGGACTCGCGGGCGATGCGGCGCAAGCCGAGTCGCTCCGCGTCGGCGACCACCGCCGCGAGCGCGTCCCGCCCCTCGCTCGCGCGACCGGCGGCGATCTCCACCCGCGCCGCGGCCTGCCGGGCCTCGAGCGCGATCACCCCGAAGCCGAGCTCCGTCGCCTCCTCGACCACCCCCGCGAGCGCGCGCCTCGCCTCGCCCTGATCGCCGCGCGAGCCGGCCACCAGCGCCGCGACGAGGGCGACACGCAGCCGCGTCTGCGGGGTCTGGGTCGTCGCCGCCAGCGCCTGCGCCCGCGCCAGCGGCACGTCGACGGCCTGCCCTCCGGCGAGGAGCGCCTGCACCAGCCACGCGCGGGCCTCGGCCTCCTCGCTGCGGCTCCGCGTCGCCGCGTAGCCCTCGACGGCCGCCGTCGCGGTCACCACCGCCTCCTCGTGGCGACCGCGAGCGAGGGCGATCCGGGCCAGCAGCAGCTTGCACTCGGCCACGAATATGGCGAGCCCCAGCCGCTCGCGCGCCGCCAGCGACTCCCTCACCAGCCCCTCCGCCTCGTCGAGCCGGTCCGCCTCGATCGCTACCTCGCCGCGCAGGGCCTGGACCCACGCGATCATGCGCTCGTCGTCGAGCGCGCGCAGCCGCTGCAAGCTCGCCTCGTAGGCGACGCCGGCCTCGGCGATCTCACCCCGCGCCGCCGCGATCTGCCCGCGCAACACCTGCCCGTTGATCTGGTTCGACGGGCTCGCCAACGTCGTCCGCGCCTGCGCCCGCCCGGCGTCCTCGAGGCGACCGAGCCGGAACAGCAGCGCGGCCAGGTTGCCCTGCAGGTCCGCGGTCAGCTCATGGTTCCCGAGCCGCGTCGCCTCGCGCACCGCCTCCTCGCCCAGCGCCACCGCGGCGCCGAGCTCGTCGAGCTGGGCGTTCGCGGACATCAGCGTGTGCAGCAATTCGATCATGAGCGCCGGCTCGCCGAGCGTCACCGCCACGCCGCGGAGCTGCTCCAACTGCTGCACGCAGCGCTCGTACTCGCCGAGGAGGAAGAGCCGCCACGCCAGCAGCAGCCGGGCCCGCAGGGCGATGGTCGTCGCCCCGAGCAGCTCGGCGTTGTGCAGCGCGCGGGTCGCCGCCCGCTCGAGCAGGGCGGCATCCCCGAGCTGCGAGTAGGCCTCGGCCTCCGCGAGGTCGAGCCGCGGATCGTCGCCGAGCGGCGGCGGCAGGCGGCGCATCACCGCGATCGTCGCCAGCGCTTCCTTCATCCGGCCCGCGCTCATTTGGACCGCCGTCAGCTCGAGCCCGTGATCGACGTCGTCCGGGAACAGCTCGTGCAGGCTCCGGGCCACCGCGATCGCCGGGTCCCACGCGCCCTTCGCCACGTGGTGGCGCAGCTCGATCCCCAGCCGCTCCTCGCGGCGCAGCGGCTGCATCAATGCCAGCGCCCGCTCCGAGGCCGCGACCGCCGCCTCGCCCATGCCGAGCAGCGTCAGCGCGTCGGCCAGCCCCGCGTGCCCGAGCGCGAACTCGGGCTCTTGCGCCGTCACCTGCTCGAAGGCCGCCCGCGCGGCCATCGCGTCGAAGGCCCGCAGCCGGGCGCGCCCGGTCGCGTACAGCCGCGCCGCCTCGGCCGTCGCCGGCACCGACGCGCGCAGGTCGCCCTGCTGCTCGGCGGACACCTCGTCGGCGCGGAGGTTGCGGCGCAGCGAGGCCCCCGCGCGGGCCACCAGGTCGATCAGCTCGGTCGCGCGATCGGACTCGCTGACCGACACCAGCGCCTCTCCGGTGCCGATGTCCATCAGTCGCACGTCGAGCCGGATCTTCTCGCCGATCGCCAGATACGAGCCCGTGACCACCAGATCGGTGCCGAGGCGGCGACCGACGCTCGCCAGTCGGGCCGGGTCGAGCGCGTCGGTCTCGCCGATCGCCAGCTCCCGCTTCATGCGCTCGACGGCGTCGACGGTGACCGTGCGCAACTGCTCGCCGATCGCCAGCTCCGTCGTCATCATCTCGACCAGCGCCGTGCCGATCCAGTCGACGTCCTCGCGCCCCGAGAGGTTGCGAAAGCCGATCACCGCCACCGAGCGCCGCAGCCCGGCGGTCGCGCCCGCGGCCGTCACCGGCCCCTGCTCGTCGCGGAGCAGGAGGAACGCCGTCGCCCCGCCCACCAGCGTCACCACCACCGCCCCGGCCATGATCAGCAAGATCAGCCCTCGTCGACCGCGCCGCGGCGACGTGGCGAGCGACGGAGCGCCGGTGATCGTCTCGGCGAAGGCGTCGGGCCGGCGCACCAGACCCCGCAGCGACGCACCCGACCCGCTCGCCGCGCCCGAGCCGCTCGCCGCCACCGGCTCCGTCGGGCGGACCGCCGCGATCAGCTCGTCCATCGCCGCGAAGCGGTCCTCGGGCGCCCGTCGAAGCGCGCGCATCACCACCGCGGGCACATGCGCCGGCAGGCCCGGCACCGCCGGCAGCGGCGCCGGATCGGTGCCGATCACCGCGGCGATGAGCGCGACCAGATCGCTCGCGTCCGGCCACGGCATCGTCCCGCCGGACAGCAGCTCGTACGCGACCACCCCCCACGCGAACTGATCCGCGCGGCCGTCGAGCGCCTGGCCGAACATCTGCTCCGGGGCCATGTAGTGCGGCGTGCCGGCGAAGGTCGAGTTGCCGGCGCCGGTGCCCTGGCTCGCGCGCGCACCGTCCGCGGGCAGCGTCGCCGCGGTCGGCAGGGCCCGCGCGCGCCGGGCGATCCCGAAGTCGAGGACCTTCAGCACGCCGTCGGCGCGGATCATGATGTTCTCGGGCTTGATGTCGCGATGCACGAAGCCGCGGCTGTGCGCGAAGGCCAGCGTCGCCGCGATGTCGAGCAGCCACCCGAGGCGCGTGGCGATCGCCACGTCCTCCCCGATCACGCTGCGCAGCGTCCGGCCCTCGATCAGCTCCATCGCCAGGAAGGTCGTGTCGCCTACCTCGCCGACGTCGAAGATCGCCACCACGTTCGGGTGGTCGAGCGCCGCGGCCGCGCGCGCCTCCCGGATCAGCCGCACCGCGTGCCCGGCGGACTCCTTCGTGCCCGTCGTCGCGGGGGCGGCGTGCAGCACCTTGAGCGCGACCCGCCGCTCGAGCCGCGGGTCGAACGCGCGGTACACCTCGCCCATCCCGCCGCGACCGAGCAGCGCCTCGATCGTGTACCTGTCGAAGCGCTCCCCGATCGCAAGCATCCGCGGCGAGGGTAACAGATCGACCCCCACGGGGGTCACCACGCGTGACGCCCGGTCGCGCAACCTCGCGCCCTGACCGTCAAGCGGGGATCCACTCGATCATGCGACGCCGCGCATGCCACGCGTCTGGCCATGATTGCGAGCCATCATCGTCGACTTTGGAGCTCAGGGACATGTCCTACAAGACAGCAGCGATCGCCGCGCTCGCGCTCGCGGACGGCTATCGCCAGACCGGCGCGAGCAAGGCCGGCGAGCTCGCCGAGCTCGAGCAATGCCTGGCCGGCAGGGCGGTCGAGGATTGATGGGAGCGGTCGGGCTCCCGAGCGAGGTGCGTCGCGCGGCGCTCGCTCAAAACCTGCCCACGAGGGTCAAGCCGGCGCCACCGGGCTGCCAGCTCGGGGCGACGGCGAGGTCACGTCGCGCGCGCTTGAGGCCAGCAGCGCCGCCCGCGAGCAGTCCGAGGCCGACGACCACGAGCGCGCCGCCGATCACGGCGGTGGTGACGGCGAGCTTGTTGGCGGTGAAGCCCTGCGCCCGCAGATCGGCGTAGGGCTGGGGATCGGCGACGCCGTCGGACTGCAGCTGCGACCCCTCCCGGTCGACGCGAGCGCCCCACGAGAGGCCATAACCCATGACCCCGAGCAGCACTGCCCCGCCGCCGAGGACCGCCCCGCCGGAGATCATGAGGCGACGCGAACGCCTCGCTTCGCGCTCGGCCGCGCCGCGACGAAGGGCGGCCTCCTGACGCGCCGCCGTGTCGTCGCGCTCCCGCTCGTCGGCCTGGGCGGCGTTCGCCGCGGCCGCGCTGACCTCCTCGCGCGCGGCCGCCTCGCGCTCGTCGGCGAGGCGGATCTTCTCGCGTAGCTCGGCGAGCGTGCCCTGGACCTTATCCCTGGTGCGCTGGTCGTTGGGATCGATGGTGGCGAGATAGTTGTCGAACAGCCGCTCGGCCTTGCGAAGATAGACCAGGTCCTTCGGATCGAGGGTATAGGCCTCGATGCAGGCCTTGGCGATCTGATACGCGAGCACGTTGCGCCGCTTGGCATACGTCGGATCGTCGGGCAGCTCCGCGTAGGCCTGCGTCCATAGCTCGATCGCCGCTGCGAAGTCGGCGGTCTCGAAGCGGGTCTGCCCCTCCTGCGCCAGCTTGCTGACCCTGTCGAGCACCGGGTCCTTGGCAGGCGCGGCGCGCAGCTCGGTGGCCGACAGGGCGAGCCCCAGCGCGAGCACGGTCGCAAGGCCACGCGTCGGGGCTCGTTCGATCATGACACCGCCGATGGTACGGCCCGGGCCCGCGGCCTCACAAGGCGCAGGAACGCCCGTGATCCGCCTGCTGCGCGGCGCTGCGCCTCACATGCGCAGCGTGAGGGTGACGCGCTGCGCCTCGACGAGCGCGGGGAAGCGGGCCTGACGCGCCGCCTTCTCCACGCAATCGCCGAGCTCCGAGCCCTGCACCGACTTCTGCGCGGTGGCCTCGACGACCTTGCCGTCGACGTTGATCGCCACCTCGACACGCACCGTCGTCCCCGGAATACCGAGCTCGCTGCATTCGGCCACGGCAGCGCGGATCCCGGCGAGGGCGGCCTGGATCTGGGGGGCGCCGACGGTGGCGATCGGGCCGCTCTCCGGACGCGCCGATGTCCGCGCCGCGCTCTTGCCACGCGACTTGCCGCCCGCGGCCGGCTTGTCTGGAATCGGCGCGATGACCGATTCCACAGGCTCGGCCGGCTCGACCGCGGTGCTCGCAGCTGCGTCCGGGGCGGGCTGGGGGACGGCGTCGGGCGGCGCCGACGGTTGGACCGCGGCGTCGGGCGGCGCCGACGGTTGGACCGCGGCGTCGGGCGGGGGCGACGACATGGCCGCAAGGACAGGTTCGTCGGCTCCGGTCCCATCGCTCTCGCTCGCGGGACCGCGCAGTGCGAGGAACAGGCCGCCGGCCAGCGCGACGCCGCCGAACCCGCCCAGCAGCCGCCAGCGAGGGCGGCGCTTCGCGGCCGCGGGGGCGTCATCGGTGGGCTCGCCCGGGAGCGCGGTCGCGGGCGGCGCGAGGCCCTGATCGGCGGCGCGCAGGGCCTGCGCGAGCGCGTCGGCCGAGGGATAGCGATCGTCGCGCGCCTTGGCGAGGCAGCGCAAGATGACCGCCTGCTGCGCCTCGCTGATCGCGCTCGGCGGGTCGAGCTCGCGCGGCGGGGTCGGCGGAGTTTGCAGATGCATCGACAGCACTGCCATGAAGCTCTTGGCGCGAAACGGCAGGCGCCCGGTGAGCATGCGGTAGAGCATGACGCCGCAGGCGTAGATATCGGAGCGGGCGTCGAGGGCCTCGTCGCGGGCCTGCTCGGGGGACATGTACTCGGGGGTGCCGAGCAGCACGCCGGTCTGGGTGGCGTCGCTCAGCGAGTCGCCGCTGACGATCTTGGCGATGCCGAAGTCCAGCACCTTCACCACCTCGCGCCCGTCCTGCATCACGAGGTAGATGTTGTCGGGCTTGAGGTCGCGGTGGATGACGTTCTGGGCGTGCGCGGCGGCGAGTCCGGCGCAGACCTGCGTGACGATCGCGCAGCTGCGCTCCCACGAGAGCACGCGCTCGCGCTTGAGCACCGCCTTGAGGTCCTCGCCCTCGAGGTGCTCCATGACGAAGAAGGGGGCGCCCCGCTCGGTGTGCCCGAAGTCGAGGATGTCGACGACGTTGGGGTGACGCACCATCGACGAGGTCTGGGCCTCGCGGAGGAAGCGCTGGGCGATCCCGGGGCGCTCGCGCATCTCGCGGCCGAGGGTCTTGATGGCGACCATGCGGCCGATCGCCACGTGCCTGGCGAGGAACACCTCGCCCATGCCGCCCTTGCCGAGCCGGTGATGAATGCGATATCGGTCGGCGAGCACCTCGCCCTCGATGATCGTCGGGGTCGACTCGACGGAGACGCCCGCGCTGTCGCTCGCCGAGGGGTCCTGCACCGACGCGGTGGTCGGCGCTTGCGGTTCGGCGGCGTCGTCGGCCCCATCCGGGGCGGGGAGCGGGCTCTGGCGCGGAGTCATGGCGAATACGGCCTTGACCGGTCAGATCGCGCAGGCCGCGACCATCTCGCTCAGGACCTGCTGGGCGAAGGGGAGATAGGTGTCGACATCCGGTTCGTTGCAAATCGACGCGATCTCCTGGCGCGCCGCCGGGAACGAATTGACGAATGTCCGCAGGTTGGGCGCCGATTCGGCGCCCATTCCGTCGGCGCCGGCCAGCGGGTCCCAGGGGCACATGGTGGTGTTCGGGTCCTCGTCGCCGAGCAGCGCGAACACGTACATATCCTCGACCCCGTTGGACTTGAGGGCCTGGAACAGGGGGCCCCAGAGATCCGCCGCGCCCTTCTGCGAGCCGCTGTTGCCCTGGGCGTCGTTGTTGTCGTCGTCCTCGTCGATCGCCAGACCGAGGACGAGCAGGGCGTCCGGGCGGTAGAAGCCGTCGTTGCAGCCGGTGTTGAGGTCCTTGTCGGTGACGGCGGCGAACATGGCGTCGATGGGCCGCTCGTCGGTCTCGCCGTTGCTGCCGACATCGAAGCCGCAGGCGAAGACCGTCGGGTCATCGAGGTCGGCGAGCGTGGCGTAGGGATGTCCCTCGGCGAAGGAGCACTCCACGCCCTGCTGATTGACGCTGGTGAGCGCGCCGATCTGCTGACATTCCGGAGGATTGAAGGGATACACTTGGTCGGTGGTGACGACCCCGATGTGCAGGCTGCACAGGTTCTTGAGCTCCGGGAAGACCACGATCTGGAACGCGAGCATCGCCGTGATGATCGTCTGGATCTTCGGCGCCATGCTCGGGCTGTCGTCGTAGACGAACAGCAGGTCGATGTCCTTGCACCGGCCGATGCCGCAGGCCTCTCCGGTCGTGCTCGACGCGGGCCCGGTGCTTGCGCCCTCGCCCGTGGTCGACGTGGTGCTCGTGGTGGAGTCGAAGGCCTCGGCGGCGACCGCGACGCTGACGCTCAAGGTCGTATCGTCAGTGGTGGTGGTGGACGCGACGCTGGTGCTGGACGCCGAGGCGGAGGTGGTCGGGGTCGACCCGCTGCTGCTCTGCCCGACCGGGGCTGCCCCGCAGAACCCGTCCTTGCAGCTCAGCTCGGTGCCGCAGTCGCTGTCGCCGCTGCAGGGCTGACCCGCGAGGAACCTTCCGCTGAAGCAGGCGGAGAGCGCCAGCGCCCCGAGCAAGTGAAACCAGCGCACCATCGTCGAGAGTATCGGCGATGCCGCGCACCGGCACAACGCCGCGATGCGACGCGCAGGGGCGCATCGTCGCCCGCCGGATGAATGCGAGCAGGCGCGGCGCACCCGGCGGCGCGCTAATGCACTGCAGCGGCGATCGAGCTCGGCGTCGAGGCCGGCGCTCGCGGACGGCGGCGCGATGGCGTCGTCCGCGGCGCGCAGGGTCGGCAGTGGGCGGCGGATCTCGCCGAGGTCGACCTTGCGACCGCCGACGATCATTCGACCCTCGTGGACACCCGCGAATCAGCGGCGCCGAGGTCCAGAGTCTGACCAGCTGGTGTCCACATTCCGCCACCTCGGCGCACCACTCCTCGCTAGAGTGACCGCGATTCGTCCGCCTCACGGAGCCGCTTATGCACGATACCCGCGTCCCCCTCCTGTTCGTCGCGCTGCTCTGGGGCTGTGACTCCCGGACCGAGAGCACCACCCGGGCCCCCACCGACCCGCCCGCGGCTGCACCCGCGCCCGCACCCGCGCCCACCCCCGCGGCGACATCCGCGGCGACACCCGCGGCGACACCCGCGGCCACCCCCGAGTCGACGCCCGCGACCACGGCCTCCGCGAGCCCGGCGCTCGACCCCGGCCGCGGTAAGGAGGTCGGGCTGGTGTTCGAGGCCTATCTGAGCCCGCATCAGGAGCCCGACGAGGAGGAGAACACGCCGAAGACGACGCCGAAGGTGTTCCGCTCGACCACGCCCTCGCAGACCCGCGCGGCGCGCGAGGCCGCGGGTCACCGCGCGCACGGCCAGGTCCGCTTCAGCAAGGACCTCAGCCGGGTCTTCATCGACGTCAAGGTCGAGGGCGTCGACGCCGGCACCGTCAACATGTTCCACATCCATTGCGGGAAGCCCGGCATCCTCGGGCCGATCCTCGTCGACTTCGCGCAGGCCACCGACATCAAGAGCAACCTCGCCGACGGCGTGTTCTCGGTCGAGCTGACGAACGAGCACATCGTCAAGACCGTCGAGCACGCGCACGGGGTGATCGGCGCCTTCACCGGCGGCTGCGTCATCCCGAGCCCCTCGCTCGGCACCCTCAAGCCCACCAAGGTCTCGACCGTCGCCGGCATGCTGCAGCTCGCCCTCGAGCGCGAGCTCTACTTCAACCTGCACACCACCGGGCAGACCTACTTCGGCGACCTCCGCGGGCAGATCCACCCGGTCGCCCAGCCCTGATCCCGCGCCCGCGCCTGGAGGAGCGCAGCCGCGGCGACGCGAACGGGTCGCGGCATGATCCGCGGCGCGCAGCCCCCGGTCGCGCGCGTCGTCGCGCGTCCGCGCCCGGGCTTCCACCGGCCGGAAAACCCCGTACTCTGGCTCCTCGATGCCCATCGCACGCCCCCACGCCCTCGCCTCGCGCGGCCCTCGCTCCGCCCTGATACTCGTCCTCGCCGGCACGTCGGCGTGCATGGCGAGCACGACCGAGTCGGCCGCGCCGCCGCCGAAGCCCAACGCGCCGGCATTCCCGCCGCAGGAGCCGATCCAGCCGGCGCCGCAGGTCGAGGTCCCGGGCCCGGGCCCGGCCGCGCCGACGATCACCGGGCCGCTCGCCGCGGCGCTCGAGCGCGTCCCGTCCGCGGTGGCGGCGAACTACGTGTTCGCGCTGTCGGCCGACCGCAGCGAGCTGACGATCGATCCGCGGCCGGCCCCGGCCCGCAGGTCACGCGACGCGAGCGGCTTCTCGGCGCGTGACAGCGAGAACGGCGGGAAGATCATCACCCTCGCGGGCGGTCCGTTCCGCGGCGGCGAGTGGGCGCGGGCGTCGTTTCGCGACAAGGTCCAGGGCGCGGCGCAGCTCGATGAGCTGCGCCGGGCGGGCTACGACGTCGAGCAGGTGCGCGACCTCCTGGTGGTCGACGGGGAGCAGGATCCGACGCCGACGGTCTTCGCGTTCAGCGCCGACGCGAACAAGGCGGGGATCGTCGGGGTCTGCTCGCAGGTGACGATCGTGGACTTCACGCCCGGCTCCACCCGGCCGATCGCGATGCGCAAGCCCGTCATTTATATGTATCCGCCGACGCCGACGAAGGTGCACCTGCAGCTGGAGATCGACGGCGAGTTCATCGCCACATACCCGCAGATCGGCGCCGAGGGTTGGAGCGTGACGGCGCATCCCGACGGGGCGCTGGTCGACTCCGCGACCGGACGTCGCCACCGCTACCTGTTCTGGGAGGGCACCAGCGCGGGCTTCGAGATCGATCCCGCGCAGGCCCACTGCGTGCCCGGCGACGCGGCCGCGAGCTTCCTCGAGCGCGCGTGCGGCCGATTCGCGCTGACCGAGGACGAGTGTGGCGACCTGATCTCCTACTGGATCCCGACGCTCGCGAGTAATCCCTACAACGTGATCGAGTTCGTCGACGAGCGGCGCTACGGCAGCTACGCCCGGATGCGCGTCGAGCCGCAGCCCGACGCGGTGATCCGGCCGTTCATGATCTTCCGCGCCAGCGCGACGCCGGTGGCCGTCGGGGCGCCGGAGCTGCCGCAGCGCCGACGCGGTCGCTTCACCGTCGTCGAGTGGGGCGGCGCCGATCTCGACGCCCACATTCCGGGACGCGTGCGCATCCGCTGAGCGGGACTCACTCCGGCGAGGCCGCGAGCTTCACCCAGAAGATCGAGCCGTGCGGCTCGGCGGCGTCGACCCCGACGCTGCCCTCCATCGCCTCGGCGAGGTGCTTGACGATGGCGAGGCCGAGGCCGGTGCCGCCGACCTCGCGGGAGCGGCCCTTGTCGATCCGGTAGAAGCGCTCGAAGACGCGGATGCGGTGGCGGGCCTCGATGCCGGGGCCGTTGTCCTCGACCTCGATGCGCACCCGGTCGCCCTTGGTGACCGCGCGGACCTGGATCTTGCCGCCGCTGGGCGTGTACTTGACCGCGTTGTCGACGAGGTTCAAGAGTACGTGCTCGAGCGCGTGGTCGTCGCCGAGGGCGCACAGCTCCGCGGGCACGTCGCAGCGGATCTTGAGCTGCTTCTCCGCGGCGATCTGCTCGACCGATTCGACGATGCGCTGGACGATCGGCGCTATCGGGATGAAGTCGAGGTGGATCTCGTAAGTGCCGGCCTCGATGCGGGAGATCTCGAGCAGGTCGTTGACCAGCGCGGCGAGGCGGTCGGCGTTGCGCATCTGCGCCTCGAGGAACTTGCGGGCGATCTCCGGGCGCTCGAGCGCCCCGTCGAGCAGCGTCTCGGCGTTGAGGCGGATGATGCTGACCGGCGTGCGCAGCTCGTGCGAGACGTTGGCGACGAAGTCGCGGCGGATCCGCTCGAGGCGGCGGATCTCGGTGACGTCGTGCATCACCACCACCGCGCCCTGCCCGCTGCGCAGCGGGCTGGCGTAGGCGAGGATCTGCCGCGGCGGGCTCGTGCGGGTCTCGAACTCCTGGCGCTCCGGGTGGCCGTCCAGGGCGCGGGCGACGATGTTGTGCAGCGAGGGGATCGGGATGCGCTCGGCGAGGGTCGAGCCGTCGTGCTCGGTCGACAGGCTGAGCAGACCGAGGGCCGCGCGGTTGATCATCGTCAGCTGCTGGTTCTGGTCGAGCGCGATCACCCCCTCGTCCATGCTCTCGAGCACCGCCTCGAAGCGGCTGCGCTCGCTGGCCAGCGCCGCGACCGCGACCTCCAGCTCCTCGGCCATGCGGTTGAGCGAACCGGCGATGCCGCCGATCTCGTCGTGGGGCGGCCGGCTCAGCAGCTTCGACCTCTCGCCGGTCTCGACCATGCGCCGGGCGTCCTGGACCAGGCCGCGCAGCGTCCGCGACAGGTAGTGCGAGGCCAGCGCGCTCAGCAGCACCGCGCCCAGGACCGCGAACACGCCCGCGACCGCGAAGGCGATCCACAGCCGCCGCACCGCCGCGTCGACCTCGCCCAGCGGCCGGGCGACCCGGATCACCCCCCGGGCCGCGCCGTCGAGCCCGGAGAGCTGGAACGGCAGGGCCACGTACAGCATGTCCGTCGCCAGCGAGGCGCTATAGCGGATGGCCGCGCCGCGACCGTCGCGCAGCGCCGCCGTGACCTCCGGACGGTCATGGTGGGACTCGAGCTGTCGCACACCGGCGGCCGTGAACTCCGAGTCGCCGAGCACCCGGCCGTCGCCGTCGATGATGGTCACCCGCGCGTCGCTCGGCCTGGCGAGGCGGTCGGCGAGGGCGTCGGACAGGGCGAGGCCGCCGGGGCCCGACAGCCCGCCGTGCTGCTCCTCGAGCAGCACGCGGACCATCTGCGCGTGGCCCTCGAGCTCGTCCTCGGCGCGGGCCGCGGCCCAGCTGCGCAGCTGCGCCTCGAGGTAGAGGCCGCAGAGGAAGACGACCGCGAGGACCAGCGAGACCGAGACGACGAAGAGCTTGCCGCGGACGCCTATCGTCATGGAACTGCCTCGCTCATGGCGCGTTCATCATGGTTCTTCGTCGCGCTCGCGCAGGTCGGTCGTGAAGCGATAGCCGACGCCGCGCAGGGTCTGCACGTAGTCGGCGACCTCGCCGAGCTTCTTGCGCAGGCGGCGGACGTGGGTGTCGACGGTGCGGGTCGTCAGCCCCGGCTGGACCCCCCAGACATCGCCGAGCAGCGCGTCGCGGGTCTGGACCCGACCGCGGCGGGCGATCAGCGTGGTCAGCAGGCGAAATTCGAGGGCGGTCAGCACGACCTCTTGCTCGTCGACCCAGACCCGGTGGCCCTCCATGTCGACGCGCAGGCGGCCGTAGGTGGAGGGCACCGCCGAGGAGGTGTCGGTGGGCGCCTTGCGCCGCAGCACCGCGCGGATGCGCAGCATCAGCTCACGCAGGCTAAACGGCTTGATCACATAGTCGTCGGCGCCGACCTCGAAGCCGACGACGCGGTCGACCTCCTCGGACTTGGCGGTCATCATGATCACCGGCAGCCCGCGGGTGCGCTCGCCGGTGCGAAGCTGCTGGCAGACCTGGGTCCCGGACATGTCGGGGAGCATGAGGTCGAGCAGCACGAGGTCGGGGCCGGGCTCGCCGGCGGCGATCTCGAGGCCTTGCCGGCCGGTATAGGCCGATCGGGTGCGAAAACCCTCCTTCTCGAGCGCGTACTCGAGGGTCGCCACCAGGTCGCGCTCGTCTTCCACGATGAGGATGAGGCCGGTCATGTGCGCGCAGGTCCGCCCGGGGAGGCGGGCCGCGGGATGATACACGGATCGGCGGCGACGGTCGCGGCCGCACCGGGGCCCGGCCGAGGTCGGTTCACGCACCCCCGCGCCCGGCCGCGGACGATGGGCAGCACAGCCCGGGCGATCTATGGTCTGGGGCCATGTACAAGCACATCCTCGCCGCCATCGACGGCTCGCCCAGGTCCCCCCAGGTCCTGCGCCACGCCGCCGAGCTCTGCGCCCGGACCGGGGCCACCCTCCACCTGTGTCACGCGGTCAACGTCCCGCTCGGCCTGCCCGCGGACACCTGGGCGCTCAACGGGGAGGATCTGCGGGCCCGGCTGATCGACCACGGCCTGCACGAGCTCACGACCCTGGCCGGGGACCTGCACCCTCACATCACCCCGGTGCGCTGGGGCGAGCGGGTGTGCCGGCTCGGGCGTCCGGCGCAGGTGATCATCGACCTCGCCGAGGAGCTCAAGGTCGACCTCATCGTGATCGGCTGCCACAGCCTCGACGTCCTCGACCGCCTGCTCGGCACCACCGCGGCCCGCGTCGTCAATCACGCCGGCTGCCACGTGCTGGTGGTGCGGCCCGAGGCCCCGCCGACTCAGGGGCAGTCGGCGTAGCCGTCCCCGCCCGCGTCGGGCGGGGCCGGGCAGATCGCGAAGCCCGGCGCCAGGCAGCCGTTCTTGAACTGGTACTTCGCCTGGCCCTTGCACGCCGTCGTGATCGCGGCGTCGCAGACGGCCTGCGGCGCGCAGGCGAGGAAGCTCGGCGGGTCGAGGCACCAGGTCGCCTGGTCGTCGAAGAACGGCCGCGCCACGATCGCCATGCAGTCGGCGGCGACGCACTCGTCCTCGGTCGCGAAGTCCGCGCAGTCGATCGGCTCGCCGGTGCTGCTGCTGCTCGCCGAGGTCTCGCCGCCGCCGCTGACCATGCCGGTGCTGCTGCTGCCGCCGGTGCTGCTCGACTCGTCGCCCGAGTCCTCCGAGCCGCTCATGCTGGCGCTCATGCCCCCCGAGATCTCGGTGGTGCCGCTCAGGCTCTCGCTCATGCTGCCGGCCTCGTCGCCCTCGGTGGCGCTCACCGAGCCGGAGCCCTCGGTCGGCGCGCCGCTCGTCCCGGTCGGCTCGCTGCTGCCCCCGCTGCTGCTCCCGCTGGCGCTATCGGACGCCGACACGCTGCCCTTGTCATCCCCGCAGCCCGCGGCGATCACCACACAGAACCCGACCACTGCCCGCGTAAGCCACATGCGGGCAGCATAGGAGGCGCTCGCGACCCTTGTCAAAGCGCCGGATCGCGCCGCACACTGCGCGGCCGATGAGCGCGACCAGCCCCGCCACGATCTACGTCTGGGACTTCTTCGGTCCGAACGCCGAGGGCACCGCCCGTCACTTCCTGCGCCACCTCGAGCAGTACTGGGAGAAGTCCGGGCTCGAGGGCTGCGAGGCCGGCCTCGAGTCCGAGGCGGCCGGCCATCACGGCGTGTGGTGTCGGACGCCGCTCGCCGCCGACGCCGCGATCTTGCGGCTCAAGCCCAAACGTCGGCGCGACCCCGCCGGCTGACCGGCACGGCGCCGGCGCGAGAATTCGCGCGGCCGCTGCAACACCGTCGCGGCGGCGGTCGAACCCCGTCCGTGCACCTCGCCTCCGAAGCCACCGTCGACCTCGAGTCTGCCCCGACCCCGGCCGCGCTGGCGCTGGCCCACGCCGCCGGCCTCGCCGCGCTGAGCGCTGGCCGTCCGCTGGTGATCGGCACCGCCGACGACGTCGATCTGCGCCTGGTCGACCGCTACGCCTCGGCGCGACACGCCCGGATCTTCGGCGAGCGCGGCCGCCTGGTCGTCGAGGACCTGGGCTCGACCAACGGCACCTGGGTCGACGGCGTGCGCGTGCAGCGGGCCTTCCTGGCCGTCGGCGTGCGCCTGCAGCTCGGCTGCTGGCGCGCCGCGGTGATCGCCCGTGACGCGCCGGCGCGGCCGGTGCCCGGGGCGCTCGGCATGATCGGCGCCTCGCCGGCTCACCTCGCGCTCGAGCGATCGCTGCTGCGCCTGGCCCCGCTGCCGCAGGCGGTGCTGCTGCGCGGCGAGACCGGCACCGGCAAGGAGCTCGCCGCCCGCGCGTTGCACAGCCAGAGCCCGCGGCTGCGGGCGCCCTTCATCCCGATCAACTGCGGGGCGATCCCCGAGGGCCTCTTCGAGAGCGAGCTGTTCGGCCACGTCCGCGGCGCCTTCACCGGGGCGGTGCGCAGCCACGCCGGCGCCTTCAGTCGCGCCCACGGCGGCACCCTGTTCCTCGACGAGGTGGCCGAGCTGCCGCTGCCGCTGCAGGCCAAGCTCCTGCGCGTGCTCGAGACCCGCCGCGTCTGCGCCGTCGGCGGCGAGCAGGAGGTCGCCGTCGACGTCCGGGTCGTCGCCGCCACGCATCAGCCGCTCGCGGCGCTGATCGCCGCCGGTCGCTTCCGCGGCGACCTCTACCACCGGCTCAGCGCCCTGCAGATCGACCTGCCCGCGCTGCGCCAGCGCCGTGAGGACATCCCGGCGCTGCTCGAGCACTTCGCCGGCGAGCTCGCCCTCGAGTTCGCGCGGCCGATCATCATCACCGCCCCGGCGCTGGCCGCCGCGGTCGCGCACGACTGGCCCGGCAACATCCGCGAGCTGCGCAACGCCCTGCTGCGCGCGGCCGCCAGCGCCGACGGCCCGTTGACGGCCGCCGACCTGATCCCGGGCCCCGGCCCGGGCGGCCCGCCGAGCTCCGGCCCCGCGATCGCCGTGCCGCGGGGCACCTACGCCGAGATGCACCGCGCGCTGCTGCATCAGGTCGTCGCCGAGGCCGGCTCGATCCGCAAGGCCGCGCGCCAGCTCGAGGTCCCGCGCAGCACCCTCGCCGCCTGGCTCAGCGGCGCGGGCTGACCGCCGACCCTCGACTCACCGACGACCGACGACCCATGCTCCGCTCACCGCACGTAGACCACGTAGCGCCAGCCCGCCGCGCTGATCTCCGGGGTGTTGCCGGCCTTGCAGCAGGGGCCCTCGTCGGCCCAGTTGCCCCAATTGCTGTCGTTGAACCCGTTGCGGTCGTAGCCCCAGACGATGATCTGGTCGTCGAAGCCGAGGCCGACGTGCGGCGCCTCGCTGGCCTTGCCGGTCGACAGCGTGCGGGTGTTGCCGGTCGACAGCGTGCGGGTGTTGCCGGTCGGCACGATGTCGAAGGACCCGACCTCCACGCCGGCCCCGCAGAAGCCGTCGAGGTAGCACAGGCCGTCCAGGCCGCCGGGGGCGGTCAGCTTGCCGTAGCGGCTCACGTCGGCCTGGGCCGCGGTGGCCCAGCCGAACAGCGCCTCGGTGAACTGCCCGAGCACCAGGCCCTCGGTCAGGATCGCCGGGCTGTTCGAGTTCGGCAGCACCGGCGCGATCGGCCCGTTCTTGGTGATCGCGGCCAGCATCGCCGCCGCCGAGGCCTCGCCGACCGGCTTGTCGCGCATGTTGAACACCGCCGTCCAGCCGCCGCCGTTGAAGGTCATCTCGCAGAACACCGACACCGGCTCGGCGCCGAAGCCCGGGCCGTCGGGGTCGACCGGGTAGATGCCGTCCGGCAGCTCCGGGTCGAGGTCGCGGATGTCCCGGCAGTGCCGCGGCGTCACGCAGATGGCCGCCTCGCAGAAGCTCGACCCGCAGTCGCCGCCCGCGCCGCACACCTCGCCGTCGAGGCAGCCGGCGCAGTTCGGCCCGCCGCAGTCGACGTCCGACTCGAGGCCGTTGTGCAGGCCGTCCTCGCAAGTCGCCAGCTGGTCGCAGGTGTTGCTGCACGCGTCGTCCTCGACCTGGTTGCCGTCGTCGCAGGCCTCGACGCCGACGTTCACGTAGCCGTCGCCGCAGACGTTCGGCACGCAGGTGTCGAGGCAGCCGTCGCCGTTGTCGAGGTTGCCGTCGTCGCAGGTCTCCAGGCCCTCGCGCACGTAGCCGTCGCCGCAGCTCGGCAGCTCGCAGCTGTTCAGGCACTCGTCGCTGTTGTCGAGGTCGCCGTCGTCGCAGGTCTCGACGCCGTCCTGCGTGTAGCCGTCGCCGCAGCTGGCCGGCACGCAGGTGGTCAGGCACGCGTCGCTGTTGTCGGGGTCGCCGTCGTCGCAGACCTCGCCCGGGCCGGGCAGCCCGTCGCCGCAGCCGGGCTCGGCGCAGGCGCCGGTGCAGCCGTCGGCGTCGTCCTCGTTGCCGTCGTCGCAGGCCTCGCCGGGGCCGACCAGGCCGTCGCCGCAGCGCGCCTGCTGGCAGCTCGCGGTGCACATCGCGTCGTCGGCGTTGTCCGCACCGGCGTCGCAGTCCTCGCCCGGGTCCTGCACCCCGTCGCCGCAGAAGCCCGCGGGCGCGCCGGTGCTGCTGCTGTCCTCGGTCTCGGAGGCGACGCCGCCGCTGCTGGTCGGCTCGCCGGTGCTCGAGCTCGAGCTGCTGCTCGCCTCGGTCGCGGCGCCGGGATCGTCATCCACGGTGCACGCCGCCACCACGAGCAGCGCGCCCGCGAGGGTCCGGAGTTGTGCTTGCATCTGCATCATCGAGCTTCCTTCGCGCCGCCTGCGGCGGCCTTCGGTAGTGCCGCCAGACCCCCGACCGGATCCCCGACCCATGCGGGTTTGGGGGCTGGCGAGGACATGGGACGGCCTGGGATTACACCAACCGAAAAAAATGTAATGAAACCCGCAGATTCTTGGCCAACTGCGGGCCTGTGACAACGCGGGGGCCTACCCGAGGAGTCCCGGATCCCTCACATGGACAGGAGGATTGGGCGATTATGAAGGCGAATATGAAGGCGCCGCGGAACGCTCGAGCGGGCTCTTCCGGTCTTGTTTCCGGCTCCGGGGGACATGCGGCGCGGAGTGTACGCGCGCGCCTTGGTCTGCGCGGGATCACGTGGCCGGACCCCCGGTTTTGCCGTATCGTCCGCCCCACGTCGCTGGGGGTGGCCCCCCGCAAGGGCCTGAGAGCATACCCCGGAACCTGATCCGGCTCGTACCGGCGGAGGAAAGCGCATGGACACCAAGACACCCCCTACCCCACCCGCTCGCGCAGGCGCCCTGCCGCTCGCCGGCCCCGAGGTCACCCCGCTGCGCTCGATCCCGCCGCTGGTGGACAGCTTCCCGAGCTCGCGCAAGGTCGAGGTCAGCGAGCTCGGCGTGCCCTTCCGCCGGATCAGCCAGTCCGGCGGCAACCCGGACGTGGTCGTCTACGACACCACCGGCCCGCAAGGCCTGGACCCCCGGACCGGCCTGCCCCCGCGTCGCGCCCCGTGGATCGCCGCCCGCCTCGCGGGCGCCGACGGCAACCTGAGCCAGATGCACTACGCGCGGCGCGGCGTGCTCACCGAGGAGATGCGCTTCTGCGCGATCCGTGAGGGCGTCGACCCCGAGTTCGTGCGCAGCGAGGTCGCGCTCGGGCGGGCGATCATCCCGGCCAACATCAAGCACCCGGAGCTCGAGCCGATGATCATCGGCCGCAATTTCCTGGTCAAGATCAACGCCAACATCGGCAACTCCGCGGTCCGCTCCTCGATCGAGGAGGAGGTCGAGAAGCTGCAGTGGGCGACCCGCTGGGGCGCGGACACGGTCATGGACCTCTCGACCGGCAAGCAGATCCACACCACCCGTGAGTGGGTCCTGCGCAACAGCCCGGTCCCGATCGGCACCGTCCCGATCTACCAGGCGCTGGAGAAGGTCAAGGGCAAGGCCGAGGACCTCAACATCGACGTCTTCATGGAGACCCTGGTCGAGCAGGCCGAGCAGGGCGTCGACTACTTCACGATCCACGCCGGCGTGCTGCTGCGCTACATCCCGCTGACCGCCAGGCGCGTCACCGGCATCGTCTCGCGCGGCGGCAGCATCATGGCCAAGTGGTGCCTGTTTCACCACAAGGAGAACTTCCTCTACACCGAGTTCGAGCGCATCTGCGAGCTGCTCAAGAAGTACGACATCAGCTTCTCCCTGGGGGACGGGCTGCGCCCCGGCTGCATCGCCGACGCCAACGACGAGGCCCAGTTCGGCGAGCTGCGCACCCTCGGCGAGCTGACCACGATCGCCTGGAAGCACGACGTCCAGGTGATGATCGAGGGCCCCGGCCACGTGCCGATGCACAAGATCAAGGAGAACATGGACGAGCAGCTGCGCCTGTGCCACGAGGCGCCGTTCTATACGCTCGGGCCGCTGACCACCGACATCGCCCCGGGCTACGACCACATCACCTCGGCGATCGGCGCCGCGATGATCGGCAGCTTCGGCACCGCGATGCTCTGCTACGTCACCCCCAAGGAGCACCTCGGCCTCCCCGACCGCGACGACGTCAAGGACGGCGTCATCGCCTACAAGATCGCCGCCCACGCCGCCGACCTCGCCAAGGGCCACCCCGGCGCCCAGGACCGCGACGACGCCCTCTCGAAGGCCCGCTTCGAGTTCCGCTGGCACGACCAATTCAACCTCTCGCTCGACCCGGAGACCGCCAAGGACTTCCACGACGAGACCCTCCCCGCCGAGCCCGCCAAGGACGCCCACTTCTGCTCGATGTGCGGCCCCCACTTCTGCTCGATGAAGCTCACCCAGGACGTCCGCGACATGGCCGCCCTCGAGGCCGGCCTCGCCGCCAAGGCCGCCGACTTCCGCGCCGCGGGCGGCGAGCTCTATGTCCCCAAGGACAGGCCCGACCCCGGCGCGCTGGAAGGCGCCGCGGAGTGAGCCAGGGGCGCGACACCGACCCCAACAAAGCCGAGAGTGACCGCCCCGGCGGTCGCACCGTTGCCCGCGACGTCGCCCCATCCGGGGGCGTCCCCTCCCCCGAGGGTGTCGCCTCCCCCGAGCTCGTCGCCTCACCCGAGCTCGTCGCCTCACCCGAGCTCGTCGCCGTCGAGCTCGTCGCCATCGAGGTCGTGACCCCCGAGCTCAGCCTCGAGGTGGTGAGCCTCGAGATCTCCGCGCGCGCCGCCACGTCCGAGGCCTCGCGCCCGGCCGCGACCGGCGAGGGCTCGCGCCCGCCGATCCGGCTCGGGGCCAGCACCCTCCCGGACGGCGACATCCGGGCGACCTCGCCGGACCAGCCGGGCCTGGGCCCGCTGCTGCGCGGGCGGCGGGTGCAGCCCTCGCGCGGCGTGATCGCCGGGCTCAGCATCGGCCTGATGGGCGCCGCCCTGATCGCCCCGCTCGAGCTGCTCGCCCTCGCCACCGACGACATGGAGGTCGTGTGGGTGTGGCTGTCGCTGGTGCTCGGCCTCGGTGTCACGATCGGCTGCACCCTCGGCCTCAGCGAGTGGCTGGTCGCCCGCCTGCGCCCGCGCCCGCTGCGGGCCGCGGCCCTGCGCGCCACCAGCTGCCTGCCGGTGCTGATCCCCGTGTCGCTGTACCTCTTCGAGGGCGCCTTCGCCCAGACTCTTCCGGGCGCCCGCTTCGCCCCGGTGATCGTCCCGCTGCTCGGATGGCTCGGGCTCACCCTGTCCTTTTGGGCAGGTAGCCGCTGGCTGCAATTTCACCGCCCGGAGGCGATCGGCACCGTGCCGCTGCGCGCCGACGGCCTGCCGCGCTTCATCCTGCGCCGCCGCCTGATGGCGCTCGCCATCCTCGCCGTCGCCCTCGGCCTCGAGTACGCCAACCGCAACGTCGCGCGCAGCGAGTACCCCGACGTCCACACCCTGCTGCTGGTGTTCACCTGCGTCGGCCTCGGCCTCGGCGTCTGGCTCGGCCTGGCCCGCCCGTGGCGCTACGACCCGCGCGCCGAGCGTCGCCTCGCCGTCGCCCAGCAGCGGGCCCTCGTGCTCGCGCTGCTGATCTCGGCCGTGCTCGGGGTCGCCGCCAACCTCGCCGCCTGCCTCGCGCTCGGCCTCCCGGACGCCGACTCGCGCTGGGTCGTCGCCACCCGCGGCCTGCACACCCGCCTGCTCGTCCGCCTCGCCCGCGGCCTCGTCGATCAGGACGACGACGGCCACTCGCCCGCGCTCGGCGGGGCCGACTGCGACGACCGCGACCCCGACGTCCACCCCGGCGCGCGCGAGCTCCCCGGCAACGCCGTCGACGAGGACTGCGACGGCTACGTCGCCCAGGAGGACCTCGCGCAGGGGGTCGCGCAGGCCGAGCGCGCGCAGCAGGAGCAGACGATCAGCTGGACCGAGACCCCGGCGGTCCAGGCCGCGCTCGCCAGCGCGCGCGGCTACAACGTCCTGCTGCTCTCGGTCGACGCCCTGCGGGCCGACGTGCTCGCCCCGGACGCGGCCAACCGCGCCGCGTTCCCGCGGCTGTTCCAGCTGCTCGACGAGAGCGCCGTGTTCACCCGCGCCTTCGCGCCCTCGGCCGGCACCGACCTCTCGCTCTCGGGGATCCTGACCGGCCGCATCGACCCCTTCACGCAGGTCGACCGCACCCTCGCCGAGGCCCTGCGCGACACCGGCCGCGTCGGCCACGCGGTGATCCCCAGCGAGGTGCTGCGCTACGTCGGCAAGGCCCTGATCACCCGCGGCCTCGACGACCACGACCGCCTCGTCAACGACCTCGGCGCCCGCGACGTCGGCAGCTACAGCACCAGCGCGCGGACCACCGAGCTCGGCCTCGCCTTCCTCGACCTGCGCGCCCAGGCGGCCGCCAGCGGGGCCGACGCGCCGTTCTTCTTGTGGCTGCACTACTTCGACGTGCACGAGCACGACGAGGTCGAGGCCAGCGACCGCAACCTCCGCCGCCACCTCAACGACCCGCGGCCGAAGCTCGACCGCCTCGGCAAGTATCGGGCGATGCTCGGCCTCGTCGACGATCAGGTCGGCCAGCTGATCGACGAGCTCGTGCGCCGCGACCTGTGGGCCCGCACGATCGTCGTCTTCGTCAGCGACCACGGCGAGGGCCTCGGCGAGGACCCGCGCCTCCCCGACAACCACGGCCGCGTGCTCTACAACCCGCTGATCCACGTGCCGCTGGCGATCCGCCTCCCGGGCCAGCCCGGCCGCAGCTTCGACGACCCCGTCAGCGTGCTCGACGTCACCCCGACGATCGTCGGCCTGGTCGGCGCCGAGCCCCCGCCCGGCATGCAGGGCCGCAGCCTGCTCCCCTATCTGCTGCCCGGCGCCCCCCTGGCGCTGCGCGGCGGCACCCGCCCGCTGGTCCTCAACGAGAGCGACCAGTACGGCGTCATCGCCTGGCCCTTCAAGCTGATGGTCCGCCCCGGCGACAACCTCACCGAGCTCTACGACCTCAGCGACGACTTCGCCGAGCGCCATAACCTCGCCGAGGAGGCCCCCCGGCGCGTCGGCGAGCTGATGCAGTACTATCATTCCGCCCCGGCCGTGAACCTCGACCGCAGCGCCCGCGGCCGGCGTCTGCGCGAGCGCGCGGCCTCGACGAGATAGCGCTTGACGGCCTCGGCGCGGGCTTCGGCGATGGCGGCGCGCTCATCGGGGGGAAGCGCCCTCGTGGCCGTCGTGCACGCCGACGAGGCCTTCGAAGCCGCGCATGATAGGGCGGCGGCTCGCCCGTCAGCCGCGGGCCAACGCGGCGGGCAGGATGTACTCGCCGAGGATCGCGAACGGGCGCGCGGCGGCCGGACTATTATAGCTGTGGCCGGTGAATACTGCGACGATGTCGAGCGACGGTACGACGAAGATATATTGACCGCCGTTGCCGTCGGCGAAGATCACGTCGACGCCGCGTTCGCCCACCCGCGCCTGCGCCCGCCACCATAGATATCCGTAGGGGCGGTCGTCATCGGTGAAGCGGGTCTGCACCGCGGTCGACGTATCGACCCAGGCGCCGGAGACGATATCGTCGCCGTCCCACACCCCGCGCTGCAGCACCAGCTGGCCGATCTTCGCCATCGCCCGCGGGCGCATGTGGAGGTGGCCGCCGCTGTCGATCTGGCGGCCGCCGTCGAAGCGGCTCCAGGCGACGGTGCGAACGCCGAGCGGGCCGAAGAGGTGACGCGCGGCGAAGTCGGCGATCGACGCGCCGGAGGCCTCGGCGACGACGCGCCCCAGCGTGATCACGCCGCCCGTGCAGTACTGCGTGCGCTCACCCGGCGGATCCGCGCGCGGGAGGGCGAGGAAGAAGCGGACCCAGTCGCGGGACTTGTACATCTTGTCCTCCTGACCGGGCGAGCGCGGGTCGCGGTCGTCGCAGGCCCGGCCGCTGCGCATCGTCAGCAGGTGCTCGAGGGTCAGCGGCGGACTGTCACTATCGCCGGCGAGATCGGGATAAACGCGGGCCAGATAGCCCATCACCGGGTCCTTCACGTCGCCGATCAGGCCGCGCTCGAGGGCGATGCCGACGAGCAGCGACGTGACGCTCTTGGTCGCCGAGCGCAGGTCGTGGAGCGTCGCCATGTCGTGGCCGTTCCAGTAGTGCTCGGCGACCAGGCGCCCGCGGCGGATCACCAGCATGCTGTCGACGCCGTGGTCGCGCTCGCCGTCGAGGCGCTCCGCCGCGGCGCGCAGCAGGGCGCCGTCCATGCCGACCTCGGCCGGCTCGGCGATCACCCAGCCCTCGACCGGCTGCGTGGAGCTCACCCGCCGCAGCGAGCTGCAGCCCGTGAGCGCGCCCATGAGCGCCGCGCACGCGAGCAATGCGACGGCGCGGCCCGTCGAGCGGCGAGGCAGCGTGTGGGTCGGCATACGGCGGCGCCCGAGGGCGAAGATGGTGCCTCATGTCGCGCCCGGCAGCAATCCGGTCACGAAGCCGCGACCACCCCGAAGCCGCGACCATTGCCAGGGCCCGGAAAATCCGGAAGATCGGTGGGATGTCGCGCGCCCCCGTGTGCCTCGCCTCGTTGTTCGCGGCCGTCCTCGCCGTGCCGTCCGGCTGCAACCTGCTGTTCGGCCCCTGCGACGCGAGCGACCGCGAAGAGACGGTGATGGCGGACCCGACGGCGCTCGCCACGGCGCTCGCGGACGGGTCGCTGACGCGCGACGAGTGCGAGCTGCTGTGCGACGGCGGCACGCTGTCCACCGGCAGCAGCGGGCCGAACTCCCCGACGACCAGCGGTGCGCACACCAGCACCGGCGGCGGCGACACCGGGATCACCGGCGGTGGCACGACCGCCGCCAGTACGACCACCGACGCGAGCACGACCTCCACCGCGACGAGTACCGGCGACAGCACCACCGCGACGAGCACCGGCGACAGCACCACCGCGACCAGCACCGGCGACAGCACCACCGCGACCAGCACGGGCGACACCACCGGCGCCGTCGCGGGTCAACAGGACGGCGGCGCGCGGCGGACCGACCCGGGCGCCAGGGCCTACGCCGGCCAGCTCGAGGGATGCTCCAAGCACGCCGACCCCGGCAGCATCGTCTGCGTCTACGCCGGCCAGGACTGCAGCAGCGGTCGGCGCCCGGCGGGCCTGTGCGTCCCCGCGACGAGCGCCGTCGACGATCTCGGCGCGTGGCTGGCGGGCGCGGCTTACCTCGAGGCGGCGAGCGTGCCCGCGTTCGAGCGGCTGGCCGACGAGCTGCGGGCCCGCGGCGCGCCCGAGGTGCTGCGGTCCGCCGCGCTCGCGGCCGCCGACGAGGAGCGCCGCCACGCCGAGGCCATGACGGCGCAGGCCCGGCGCTTCGGCTTCGTGGTCGCCACGCCTGCGCTCGGCGCCCCGGAGCCGCGTCCGCTGGTCGCGCTGGCGCTCGAGAACGCGGTCGAGGGCTGCGTGCGCGAGACCTGGGCCGCGCTGCTGGCCGCCCACCAGGCGCAGTCGGCCGAGGATCCGGCGCTGCGCGCCCTCATGGCCGCGATCGCCGACGACGAGCGCCGCCACGCGGAGCTCGCGTGGGCGATCGACGCGTGGGCGCGGACGCGGCTCTCGCCGGTCGAGCTCGCGGCGGTCGACGCGGCGCGGGCCGCGGCCGCGGACGCGCTGCGGCCCGGCGCCGAACCTCCCGAGGCGCTGCGGCGCCCGCTGGGCCTGCCCTCGCTCACCCGCGCCGAGCCGATGTGGCAGGCCCTCGCCGCGACGCTGTGGGCCGCGTAGTCGCGTCTCGTGCCCTGGCGCCCTGCCGCGGGCGATGAGCAGCCCGTCGAATGCTCGCAGGTGCAGGGCCCACGCCTCACAGGCGAATATCGACGTGGGCCTTGGCCAGCAGCCCGTTCCGAAAGTCCTCGGCGGCCTTATTAAAGGCCTCCTCCTCGAGCTGCGCGCGGATGTTGTCCTTGGCCTGCTCGAAGCTCAGCACGTCCGAGGCCATGTGCTGGACGATCTTCATCACCAGGAAGCCCTGACCGGTCTCGAGCGGCCCGATCACGCCGCCCTGCGCGGCGGCGAAGATGGCGTCCTCGACGGCGGGGGCGACCTCACCGCGGCCGATGGTCTTGCGGGTCGTGCCGGCCATGCCCAACTCGGCGGCGACCGCGTCGACCGCCTCGCCGGAGCGCAGGCGCCTCGCGGTCACCTGGGCCTTGCTGTACACCGCGTCG
>Ga0209480_10000544_pt1 | contig 30838 bp, 19 predicted proteins | sample JI61114C2DNA_FD_187501 | JGI IMG/M metagenome (GOLD analysis project Ga0209480, IMG submission 187501) | Wastewater effluent complex algal communities from Wisconsin, to seasonally profile nutrient transformation and Carbon sequestration -... | ecosystem: Engineered > WWTP > Effluent > Algae... | reverse complement strand
TGAGCGCGGCAGGACATAGGCGAGAGTGGCGCGCACATCCGCCGCCGTGATGGCGCTGCCATCGGGCCAGGTGAGGCCGGGCTTGAGCCTGAAGTCGAGCACGGGCTCCAGCAGCGCCGTGACGGCATCCAGGGGGGTGATTTCCGGCACGGGGAAATGGCGCGGCCCCAGCCACTCCATGAGGACCTGCTGCATCTGTAGGCCGGTGTGTGTGGTGACGATCTCGCAGGTGCCATCGTCATCGAACCACAGGCGCTTCGTGCTCGCCGCGTGCTCCGCGTGCTGCGCGAACTGCTCCAGGGACACCCGCGCGCCCGGCGGTGCGGCGACCCGGACGAAGGTGAGCCTCTGTGGAAGGCTGCCGGCCAGGACGTCCTGCACCTCCTTTGCCACGGCGCTGCCCGGATGCGTGAAGCGCACGACGAGCGCCTCCCCCTGAGTCGCCACGGACTCGAGATCCCACGCAGCGCGCTTTTCCACCGGCTGATCCCGCAGCTCCTGGGCGGCGGCGCGTGCGGACTCGGTGGAGTCAAACCAGCATGTCATGTCCTGCCGCCACTGCCACTGCTCCGCGAGTGCGGTGGCGAGCCGCCCATCGCGATCAATCCGGATCAGAGGCGCGTGGATGAGGTCGAGGATCTGCCGCTCGGACTCATCGGCGGGGAGAAAGGGATTCAGCACGGGCAGCGGCCCCGGCAGGAGCATGACGACATCACTCGTGGCCGCACGCTGCGTGTGCGCCGCCTGCCAGGCGCTCCACCCGCCGATGGCGAGGGCCATCAGGGTGAGGCTGGAGAATAGCAGGCGGGACCATGTCATGCGGCCCAAAGGCTAAACGAGGAGAGCCCCATCGGGCAACCTCCTTCACGCCATGGGCAGGCGCTTTGAAGTGAGGAAGAGCGGTGAGCGGACGTATGCTAGGCCCATCCACCTCATGCGCCGTCTTTTCGCCATCGCTCTATCCCTGCCCGCCGCCGCCAGCGCCGTAGATTTCTCGCGAGAGATCCGGCCCATCCTGTCGGAGAACTGCTTCTTCTGCCATGGCCCTGACGAGAAGAAGCGCGAGGCTGGCCTGCGGCTCGATGAAGAGGCCTCGGCCAAGAAGGACAACGACGGGGTGATCGCCGTGATTCCAGGGAACCCCGAGAAGAGCGCGCTCATCCAGCGCATCCTCTCCACGGACCCTGATGAAGTCATGCCACCGCCGAAGCAGCACAAAACCATCCCGACCGCGCAGGTGGCGCTGCTCAAAGAGTGGATCAAGCAGGGTGCGCCCTGGGGGAAGCACTGGAGCTATGAGGTGGTGAAGCGCCCGGAGGTGCCCGCAGGTGCATGGAATCCGGTGGATGCCTTCCTGGCCAGCAGACTCGGTAAAGAAGGTCTAACCTTTTCAGCGGAAGCTGATGCCACCACACTGATCCGCCGTGTCGCTCTCGACCTCACCGGCCTGCCACCGACTCTGGAGGAACTGGGCCAACTTTCGAAGCAGAGCTATGAGGGAGTGGTGGATCATTACCTCGCCAAACCGGGCTTCGGAGAGCATTGGGCGGCTCAATGGCTCGATCTCGCACGCTATGCCGACAGCTCCGGCTACCCGAGTGATCAGCCCCGCGAGATCTGGGCCTACCGCGACTGGGTGATCCGCGCGCTGAACGCGAACATGCCCTTCGATCAGTTCACCATCGAGCAGCTCGCCGGAGATCTGCTGCCGAATCCCACGGATGATCAGCTCATCGCCACCGCCTTTCACCGGAACACGATGACGCAGAATGAAGGCGGCACGAGCGATGAGGAGTTCCGCAACGCAGCGGTGATCGACCGCGTGAACACGACCTTCGCCGTGTGGATGGGCACCACGATGGCCTGCGCGCAGTGCCACACGCACAAGTATGATCCGCTCACCATCAACGAGTTCTTCCAGTTCTATGCCTTCCTGAATCAGAGTGCCGATGCGGACAAGAAGGATGAGTCGCCGCTGCATGAGTTTTACACACCAGAGCTGAAGAAGCAGCGCGTGCAGATGGAGACAGACATCGCCGCACTGGAGTCACGCTTTGCCAAACCAGAAGTGAAGTGGCTGGTGGGGCTCGGCGCGTGGGAGAAGCAGTTCAGCCAGGAGCTGGCCTGGAATGCCGAGGCTCCGACGAAGGTCACGACGGCGAGCCAGCAGAAGGTCAGCATCGCCGTCGATGGCACGATCTCTGTGCCTGGACGGCGTGACGTGGACACCTACACCATCGAGCTGCCTTTGAAGACTGCGAAGCTCACCGCGCTGCGACTCGAGACACCCGCACAGGGGAACTTCGTCATCACGAGTGTGAAGGCGCAGATCATCCCGCCCACGAGCCAGCCCGCACCGCAGGCGCGCTTCGTGCGCGTGGAACTGCCAGGCAAAGACAAGATGCTCCAGCTCGCCGAGGTGCAGGTCTTCAGTGGTGGTAACAACGTGGCCGTGAAGCGCCCCGCTAAACAAAGCAGCCTCTACACCGATGCCGCCGCCAGTCGTGCCGTCGATGGCAATACGGATGGCATATATGCGAAGGGTAGCGTCGCCCACACGAGCGGCCAGGATACTGATCCGTGGTGGGAGGTGGAACTTGCGGGTGATCTGCCCGTGGAGCGTGTCGTGGTCTGGAATCGCACGGATGGCAATGTGGGCAAGCGGCTCGACGGCTTCCGAGTCGTGCTGCTGGATGCCAAACGCCAGACGCTCTGGAAGAGCGATGTCACGCCTGCGCCGGAGAAGGACAAGGCTTTTGCCATCGGCGGCCCGACCAGTGTGACCTTCACCACGGCGCTCGCGGACTTTGAGCAAAACGGCTTCGCCGCTGCGTCTGTTCTTTTGCCGAAGGATAAGAAGAGCCAAGGCTGGGCCGTCGCACCGCAGACCGACAAGGCGCACACGCTCACACTGCTCAGCGCATCGCCCATTCTTGTGCCTGCGGGCTCGCGCTTGAGTGTCACTCTGGAGCAGAAGTCGGAACACCCAAAGCATGTGCTCAGCCGCTTCCGTCTGCTGACGACGGAGGATGCACGGGTGCAATCTGTCACCGCTTTGCCAGCCAATGTGCTTTCTGCCATCACCACGGAGAAGCGCACACCCGAACAACAGCAGATGATCGCCGATCATTATGTCCGCACGGTGGCGAAGGAAGCCGCACCCGAGCGTCAGAAGCTCGCGGCTTTGAAGAAACAGCTCGCGGCTTTGAAGCCCGTCACCGTGCCCGTGATGAAGGATCTCGATCCGAAGCAGCGGCGCGTCACGAAGGTGCAACTGCGCGGCAACTGGCAGGCGCTGGGCGATGAAGTGAACGAAGGCACACCTGTGGCGCTGCATCCGCTGCCAGCCAATGAACCGCGCAATCGCCTGACCATGGCGAAGTGGGTGGTGAGCCGGGACAATCCGCTCACAGCCCGCGTGCAGGTGAACCGCTTGTGGGAGACTTTGTTCGGCGTTGGCATCGTGCGCACCAGCGAGGAGTTCGGCAGCCAAGGCGATCTACCATTCCATCCCGAGCTGCTCGACTGGCTCGCCGCCGAATTCATGGAGAGCGGATGGGATGTGAAGCACATGATCAAGCTCATGGTGATGACGAAAGCGTATCGCCAGACCTCCGTCACACCGCCCGAACTTGCCGAGCGTGATCCTGATAACCGCCTGCTGGCCCGCGGTCCGCGCTTCCGCCCCACGGGCGAGATGCTGCGGGATCAGGCGTTGGCCGTGAGCGGCCTGCTGAGTGAAAAAATGTATGGTCCCGGCGTGCGTCCCATCGCTCCGAACATGGGACTGAGCACCGCCTTTGGCCGCAGCAACGACTGGACCACGAGCGAAGGTGAGGACAAGCACCGCCGCAGCCTCTACACCGAAGTCCGCCGCAACAGCCCGTATCCCAGCTTCGCCACCTTTGATGCCGGCAATCGTGAGGTCTGCATGATCCGCCGCAGCCGGACCAACACGCCGCTGCAGGCCTTCGTGACGCTGAATGATCCTGTCTTCATCGAGACGCATCAGGCCATGGCACGCCGAGTGAACCGGGAAGCGGCTGACACCACTGCGCGACTGAAGCTCATGTTCAAACTGTGCGTCTCCCGTGAGCCCACCGCCAAAGAGATCACCGCACTCACACGACTGCATGATGAAAGCCTCACCAGCTATCAATCCGACACCGCAGCCGCCGAAAAGATGGCGAATGACCCCATCGGCCCCGCGCCCAAAGACGCCAATATCCCCGAACTCGCCGCCTGGACCACCGTGGCGAATGTCGTGATGAATCTGGATGAATTCTTGATGCGTCGGTAAGCCCGTGTTGGTTGAGCGACCCATCATGACACCCCTCCACCACCTCCGCGCAGGCATCATCGGCACCGGCTTCATCGGCCCGGTCCACATCGAAGCACTCAAGCGCCTCGGCGTGCAGGTCACCGCCATCTGCGGTTCCTCAAAAAGTGCGAGAAAAATGGCCGACCTCTGGGGCATTGATGAGGTGTATGGCGACTACGATCATGAGGCGATGTATGCCAGTCCGAACGTCGATGTGGTGCATATCACCTCCCCAAACAAAGTGCATGTGGAGCAGTGCCTCCAGGCGCTGGAGATGGGCAAGCATGTCATCTGCGAAAAGCCGCTCGGCATGTCCGCCACCGACACTGCGAAGGTCGTCGAAGCCGTGAAGAAGGGTGGCAAAAAGGGCCCCGTGTTTGCCGTGAACTACATGTGCCGTTTCTTCCCCGCCGTGCTGCAAATGCGCGCGATGGTGGAGCGGGGTGACCTTGGCAAAATCATCCACGTTCAGGGACACTTCTTCCAGGACTGGCTGCTCAATCAGACCGACTACAACTGGCGCGTGCTCGCCAGCGAAGGTGGTAAACTCCGTGCGGTGGGAGACATCGGCACGCATTGGATTGATGCCGTGAGCTTCATCCTCGGCACGAAGGCGACGAACGTCTTTGCCCATATCGAAACCTTCCACAAACAGCGCCTGCGCCCGAAAGGCGAAGTGCAGACCTTTGCCAAGGTTGATCCCAAGACCATGGTTCCTTACAAAGTCGATACCGAAGACTTCGGCAGCGTGCTTCTGAAGTTCGGCAAAGCCAAACATGGTTACGCCGATGGTGTTCATGCCAATGCCAGCATCTCCCAGGTCGCCGCAGGCTGGAAATGCAGTCTCGGGCTTGGCATCTACGGCACGAAAGGCAGCGTTCGTTGGGATCTCCAACAGCCCAACGAAATCTTGCTCGGTCGTCGGGATGAACCGAACCAGATCCTCCAGCGCGGCACACCCGGTTTCCTCGAAGACGTGGCCAATTTTACCGACTATCCCCCAGGCCATGCCGAAGGTTTCAGCGATGGCCACAAGATGCACTACCGTGCCGTCTATGAGCATATTGCCAGCGGCAAAAAGACGCCCGCTTTGTTTGCCAGTGCTGCCGATGGCCACCACGAGGTGAAGCTCTGTGAGGCCATCCTGCAAAGCAGCAAGGCGAAGACCTGGGTGAAGGTTTGATCAGCGCATCGCCCTCGGCGGAAGTGTGTGCTTCTTGTCTGGACTGAAGCGTCTGTTGCACGTGACTGCGCTTCAATTGCCAAGCTGTGAGACGGCATTGGCTATCATCTCACAATTCCTCGGGACAAGCGTTCAGATGGTGAAGAATCATCTCATGAACAACCGTCTCTCCACCATTTTATGTCTGGCCTGTCTCGGCTTGACCCTGCTGTCGCCCTTAAAAGCTCAGGCAGCGTCCCTTGGCAAGTGGGCCAAAATACCACCTGCCACCACCGAGGACATCAAGGGGCTCGCCTTTGGCAACAACACATATGTCGCCGTCGGAACCAAGGGCTACATCGCCACTTCCTCTGACGGTGTGAAATGGTCCAAGAAGAGCGCCGGTATCACCCGAGACTTCAATGGTGTGACCTTCTCCCAGGGTAGGTTTATCGCCGTCTGCAAAGCGCCTGATGACGGCCCGGGTGCCAAGATTTGGATCTCCGACACGAATGGTTCATCGTGGAAGTATCGCGATACTGATGTGGGTGGTGATGCGATCACGCAGGGATTGCACTCCGTATCCAGTAATGGCAACGGCATATTGGTGGCTGTTGGTGGCGGCTGGGCTGGGCAGGTCACCGTGTCTTATGATAACGGAACTTCCTGGCATCGCAGGACAGGCTCATGGTCACCCTTTTATGGGGTCATCTACGCCAGGGAGCAATGGATCGCTGTTGGCAGCGGAAACCCAATCCGCTCCACCGACGGCGGTGTCACTTGGAATACTTTTGCCGGGCCTGATGGATTCAAGATCGCGTATGGTGGTGAATGTTTTGTCGTCGCCCCGAATAATTCCACGGGGATCAAATGGTCATCCGATGGTGTCACCTGGCGGAGTGCCGTCAGGGCATCACAGTTCACCTCAGACTCCATCGGTTGGACAAGTGGCTGCATCTATGCGGACGGTATGTTCGTCGTGACGGAGGAATACAGTCGCAACATTTGGGTCTCTGAGAATGGCCGCGTTTTCAAAAAATGGGAGTCACCAGGGACTGCCAGCCCCTATCTGCTGACCGTGGCGTATGCCAATCGCACCTACCTCTGCGGCGGTTATGACGGCCAGTTGTGTGTGTCACCGCCATGGCTGAAGGCACGCATGGGCAGCAGTTGGGACTACCCGTTCACGTTCTTTGATGCTGAGGATGGTCTGCCACAGCGGATCGGGCTGCCACAGTATCGGGTGAACACCGCGTCGCTGAACCTCGTGCTTGAAGCCACGCTGTTTTACATGCGCACCCTTTGCACGCCGGTGAATCTGCGACTGGTCTATAACAGTCAGGCCACGGAGGATGCAGATGTCACCGGGTTGTTCGGCAAGAACTGGCATTTCCGCTATGAAACAGCCGTCGGGCAGTTCGGCCCCGAAGCTCAGGTGGTGACAGGTGGCGGACGGTCACTGACCTACACGACACCAGATGGCAGCAATCTCGAAAATGCCAGTAGCACAGTCACTCTTCTGCCTCCGACGGGGGGTCATGACACCCTTCAATTCATTCCCGGAACCGGCTTTGATCTCACTGAGAAAGACAGCAAACTGACCTACCGCTACGGCCAGTCTGGAGGCCCGGGCAATGCCATCTGGCGGCTGACCCGTATCACGGACCGGAGCGGGAATCAGATGCTTTTCAGCGTCGGCGCAGACTCTGGTAAGATCAATTCCATCACCGATCCCGCCGGGCGTGGTGTGACCTTCCTCTACAATGGGGATAACCTTTGCACACGCATCACCGCACCTGATGGGCGGTTCATCACCTTCCAGTATGACTCACATAAAAACCTGATCAGCATGACCGACATGGCGGGCTATGTCGGCAGCTACACCTACGATGAAAAGGGCTTCCTGAAACGCATGAATACGGCAGGCCGAGTGAACCGCTTTACCTGGGTCAACCGGCCAGGCTCTGAGAAAACCACCGACATCCCTGAGGCGGATGAAGATATGATCCTCGCCAGCGTGACCAATTCAGTCGGCGGCGTGGTGAAGTATGAGCTTTTGCCCAAGGATGGTGGTGTGAAGCGCACTGACACGCGGGGTGAGGCGATGGTTTTTAAAAGCAAGGATGGCCAGACCAGCAGCATCACAGACCCGCTCGGCGCTGTGCGCAGCATTGACTATTCAGATGGCAAACTTCCGGCCTCCTTCACCGACGATCTCGGCAAGGTCGTCAAATTTGATTACGACGATCATGGCAATCTCACCTCCTTCACCGATGCCGTCGGCAATGAAACGCAGATGGAGTATGACGCGAATGACAACCTCATCGAGCGCACCAACCCCCTTGGCAAAAAATGGACTTACGCCTACGACGCCAACCATCGTCTCACCAGTGTGAAGACACCGCTCCTGAATGAGTCTGTGATGACATATTATCCAAATGGTCGGCTCACCACCAATCAGGACGCGAGGGGCAACAGCACCAGCTTCACCTACGACGCCTTCGGCAATCTGGCGTCTGTCACCGATCCGCTCGGCAAGACAATCTTTCGTGCTTATGATGCCCAGGGGCTCCGCTGCACACTGCTCACAGATCAGCGTGGCAAGACCAAAGAGCTGGCCTACGACAACAATGACCGGCTGCTAAATGTCAAATACGACTCGGCACCTGGATCACCCGAACGCAGCAACACCTTCAATGCCTTTGGCCAGACAGAATTCACAGATGAATTCGACAACACGACGGTGATCATGCGTGACGACTTTGGTTACGTCACCTCTGTCACCGATGCGCTGGGTCATGTCGCCAACACGGAATATGACCCCAATCATAATCCCGTGCGTCGAATTGATGCGCTGGGCCGGATGGTGACCACGACTTATGATGATCTGAATCGCCCTTTGGTCATCACCGATGCTCGCGGCAAACAGAGCGCCCGGGCCTATGACGATGCTGGTAATCTCACTGCATTTACTGACGAGAAGAAGAGCAAGACCCAGTACACCTATGATGGCAACCAGCGCCTCCTATCCACGACGGACGCCCTTGGTAAAAAAACCACTCTCACCCGTGACAAAATGGGGCGTGTGGAGCTGCAAACCAACGCGCGAGGCCACCAGATACGCCACACCTATGATGACGATGGCCGACTGACCAAAAAAGAGGTTCAAACCACCCTGGTAGAGGGTTTTGTCGAAGTCGCCACCTACGCCTATGATGCGAATGGCAACCTAACTTCACGCTCCGACGCCTGGGGTGCGATGACCTGGGTTTACAACGCCAACAACCGCACCTCTTCCGTGTCCTATCCCACTGGGAAGTCGGCCAGTTTCACCTACAACGACGCGGGTCTCATCGAAACGACAACCTACCCGAACGGGCTGGTGGTCAGCCTGACCTATGATGACTTTAACCGCCAGGCCCTGCCCAGAATGTTCCGCGCCAATCCACAGACAGAGCTCTTCGGCATGGCGGAAAAGCCAAATCAGGTCACGAAAGTGACGCTGGCCAAAGATGCCATCACACGTGACATCACCATGACCCATGACGCGGCAGGACGGGTCATGACGATCAACCGCCCGGGTCTTGTCACCACCAGCTTCACCTATGATGAGCTTGGGCGCGGACTTTCGATCATCCATCAGTCCAACAGCACCGACCTCATCAATGGCGGCTACACATACGATGCTGTCGGCAATCTGCTGCGGGAAGCCGCAACAGGACCACACTTCATGGCACCGCCGCTTCCTGAAGTAGGAATACAAAAGTTCAATGCTGCGAACGGGCTTACAGCCTTCGGCAACCGCACCGCAGTCAACGATGCCGATGGAAATCTTACCTCCATCGCCAACAACCTCTTCACGGCCAAGTGGGATGCGGAGAACCGGCTCACCGAATTTACCCGTGATGGCGAAAATGGCCTGGAGACCGTGAAGTACACCTATGATGCCGCCGGGTTGCGCGTGAAGCGGCAGATCGTTGGAGGTGCCACAACTCATTATCACTATGGTCCCGGCGGACTGCTGCTGTTCACGACAGACGATGCTGGCACCGTCACAGCTTCGTTTGTGTGGAGTGGGCGTGCTTTGATCGCCATGATCCTTGGTGACTCGCTTTCCACGCAGGTGGCCTATCCTCTGCTCAATCGTCTTGGCAGCGTGACCGCTCTCACAGATGCCTCAGGCAACGCCGTGGCCAGATACTCCTACGACAGCTATGGCACCCTGCTGCGTGAAACAGTTCCTCCCGGTGGCATTGATCTAAACCCCTTCACCTTTGCCGGAGGCTATGGGGTGATGGATGAGGGCGAGGGGCTCTACTACATGAAGGAACGCTTCTACTTTGCGAAAAGCGGACGCTTCCTGCAACGCGACCCGATCGGCCTGGCAGGTGGCACCAATCTCTATGCGTATGCAGCTGGAAATCCTGTAATTAATGCTGATCCCGAAGGCAAAGCCTGGTGGATGGTCGTGCCTGTCGCACTCGCAGCCTGGAGCTGGTATAGCGCCGCTGACAATGCCGCGCAGGCCGGACAGGAGGCAGGCCGAGCGGTTGAATCGGCCGCAGAAACCCAGCGTGCGGCAGATCGTACAGTCGCCAGCCATCAGCGATTCCGTGACAATGAAGCACGGGCGATGGATCAAAACCTCGATGCTGATGCACGCATCCGGGCGGCTTACGAGTCGAGAGACGCCTTTAATCAGATGTGGAATCATGACGCGCCAGCCACTGCTGATGCTGCACGTGACACGGCATATCACAGTGCTCGCGCAGTTTACCGCAGCGGAAAAGCCGTTGGAGATGCCTTCGGAGGAGTCGCTGTCAGCGCACCCAAAACATGTGCTGACGCCATGGAACAAGTGGGAGAAAAAATCTACGAAGAGACACGCGACAATGTCATGGAGAACGCAACCGGACTTGGAGACGAAGAATAATGAAAACGACATCACCCACCTCTCATCTGGCTGCCATCTGGTTTCTGCTTGTGACAGCACTCACAGGCATCACCACCGCTCGTGCTGATGGCACCAGCCTTTATGTTTATGATGCAAACAACCGCGTCACACAGGTCAGCTATTCTGACGGACGCCAGGTCAACTATGCCTACGATGATGTTGGCAACATCACGGCGATCTCGACCAAACAAGTGGCTGTCCCCTCCGTGCTTGTGACCAGCCGCTTGATCGGCAAGGTTGGCGCTGCCATCACCGACTGGCAGATCGTCACTCAAAGCAGCAGCCCCGTGCTCAGCTACAACGCCACAGGCCTGCCCACCGGCTTGAAGATCAATAAAGGCAACACGGTTAATGCCGATGGCAAAGCGGGTGGGGTCATCTATGGCACACCGACAGTCGGCGGGAGGTTTACGGTCCTGCTAACAGCAAAAAGTGCGGCAGGCATGAGTGCTAGCACGCCGCTGGTGGTCGATATCAGCAATCTGTTCACCGTGCTTGAAGATGGGTTCGGCCTGGCGGGGCAGTTCTCGGGAACACTCGATCCATCCATCCTCAGCAGCAATCTGGGTGGCACTTTAGTTGTGAAAACAACAGCCACAGGCTCCTTCACTGGCACGCTCATCCTTGGCGCGTTCAAGTACAGCTTCTCGGGTGTCTTCAATGGAAACACAGGCGTGGCGGCACCGATCACGATCGTGCGCAAAGCTCCGTTCACCACAAATCTCACGCTGAACCTGACTCTTGACCTCGCGACCACTTCATCCACGCGCGGTGGCATTACTGGTACTCTCGGTGATGGGGGGCCGCCAGAGGCTGTCAGTGCCTTCCGTGAAGTGTGGAGCAAGACACTGTCGGCCTCCAGCTTCGCCGACTTAAAGGGCTCCGTTTACAACACCTCCTTCTTCCTCGATTCCGCCAACCTCAACAACGACACCTATCCACAAGGCGTCAGCTTTGCTCGCATTACCGCTGACCGTCTTGGCAAAGCTTCCGTCGTGGGCAGGCTTTCCGATGGCACGGGTATCACCAGCTCGGCGATTATCTGGCCGGATGGTCAGTTGCCGTTGTTTCTCTCACTCTACACTGGCAAAGGCAGCCTGGTCGGGACTCTACGATTCGGCACTGGATTTGTCGAAGATGTAGTGACTGATAACGACATCACCGGCAGCCTGGGCTGGAAGCGGCCAGCCATCACCGGAAAGCTTTACAATGCCGGCTTCACCACCCAGGTCGATGCCACCGGCGGTGTGTATGTCGCACCGGCAAAGTCCAGCCGTGTGCTCGATCTGGGATCAGCGGCTGGCCACGTTCCTGTCGTGCTCAACCTAACAAAGGGTGGCCTTGTCGGAACACTCAGCTCCAACCTCACCATCTCCACGGCAAACCTCGTGACGGCCATTGCTCCGAATGCCAACTCCATCAAACTCACCTTCGCCTCCGCAACAGGTCTGGTGGGTGGCGAGTTTGCCTTGGGTACTCGCAAGGCAAAAATCGAAGGTCTCATCCTTCCCGCAAATCCGCTGAACGACTCGGAAGCTTACGGGTTCTTCCACCTTCCTGGTGCTACGGTCACTAGCCCGACACTTTCCGGCTTCCTCTTCATCGGGCGGCCTTAGCACGCGCGCCTTCACCACTTATGCCCGTTGGCTCGCGCCAGGCAAATTTCGCGAGCCACGGGTTCGCTTTCTGCTCCACGGCATCGGCGATCAGTTCACCGAGCACGGGGGTGAACTTGAAGGCATGACCGGAGTCGCCACCAGCAATGACGAGGCCGGGATGACCGGGATCGTGGTCGATGAGGAAGTTGCCATCGAAGCTGTCGCCATACAGACAGATGCGTGTGGAAGCCAAAGGGGCATCGGCCAGGGCAGGGAAAGTCTCGCGAAGGAAGGTGCGGAAGCGCTGCTCCTCACCCTCCGGCATCGCGCGCGGATCACTGGCGCGGACACGACGGCCAGGGCCGTGATTCGCCACCTTGACGATGCCTTCCGCATTCGCCGGAAAGCCATACCAGCCCTGCGTGCCGATGTCGGAAGCCCACACGGGAAAAGCAGGCGCACGCCATTCGTCAGGGCTGGATGGGCGGAAGTGAAACACCGGCTGCGCCGTGGCCCAAAGTCGATCACTCAGCCAGGGCAGATACTCAGTGGTCCAGGCACCGAGAGCAGACACTGTCACGTCAGCGCGCCACCAGTGGCCTTTGGCATCTTTCATGCCGCCGATCTTTCCGCCTTCCTCAATCCACTGACCAAAGGGCACATTCTCGTGAATAGTCACGCCAGCAGCCAGCGCCTCGTTTTTCAAGCGTGCCACCACGCGCCCGCTTTCTCCCCAGCCGCCGCAGGGGTTGAGGTAGCCGTTGGGGAAGTTCACAGCCTTCCACTGCGGATGATGTTGCTGCAATAGAACGCTGTCCATGCGCATGAGCCGATGTCCGCGAGCGGTGAGAAAAGCATGGCTGTCATGCTCGAATGAGCCGGGCTGCATTGCGCCTCGTGTCATAATGAGGAAACCGTCTTCGTGAAACAGTGCCTCTTTCCATCGTGCATTCCATTCACGCCAGCGTTGGATACTGAGTTCTCCCATCTCGGTGTATTGTGCATCGCTGCCGTAGTCCATGCGGATGACCTTGTTGATGTCCGTGGAGGCGGCGTCAGGATGCGGAATACTCCCGGTATCCAAAAGCGTCACCTGCCAGCCGCGTGAGCGCAGTTCGAGAGCCGAAGTGAGGCCAAAAACGCCGCCGCCGAGGATCAGAGCTGTTGAATTCATGAAGTCATTCTTCATACGCGGAGATGGGAGGTCATTTCGAGGTTGTTTGAATCCTTGTGCTAACGTCCGATTTATCAGCATACTGCATCTCCATGAAACTCGGCTTCGTCACCGCCATCCTCCCGGAACTCTCCTTTGAGAACGTGCTATCCTTCGCCCGTCACGAGAACTTTTCCACTATCGAGGTCATGTGCTGGCCGGTCGGTAAAGCCGAGCGCAAGTATGCTGGAGTCACGCACATCGACGTCACTTTGATGACGAAGACCATGGCGCAGGACATCCTCGCCCGCTGTCAGGATCAGGGTGTGGAGATCAGCGCGCTCGGCTATTACCCGAACATGCTCGATCCCGATGCCGAGACTTCGCGTGAGGCCGTGGCTCATTTCAAAAAGGTCATCGCTGCGGCACCGAAGCTCGGCTTGAAAAACGTCAACGGTTTCGTCGGTCGTGACTGGACGAAGGCCGTCGATGACAACTGGCCGCGCTTTCTAAAAATCTGGAAACCCATCATCGCCTATGCCGAGGATCATGGCGTGAAGATCGGTATCGAAAATTGCCCCATGTCCTTCACCCGCGATGAATGGCCCGGCGGCAAAAACCTCATGACCACGCCCGCCATCTGGCGCCGAGCCTTCCATGACATCGACTCACCAAACTTCGGCCTGAACTACGATCCGAGTCACTTCACCCTGCAAGGCATGGACCCGCTGAGTCCGCTGGCGGAGTTCAAATCCAAGCTCTTCCACGTTCACGCCAAGGATGTGAAGATCGACCACGCCGCGCTGAACGAAGTCGGCCGCTTCGACTTCCCGCTGAAGTGGCACCAGCCGCGTATCCCCGGCTATGGTGACATCCACTGGGCGAAGTTCATGGCCGAGCTCATGCGCATCGGCTACAACGGCACTGTCAGCATCGAGGTGGAGGACGACACCTTCGGCAAAACTCTCGAAGGCCGCATGAAGGCGCTCAAGGTCGCGCGCAACGTGCTGCGACCTTACTTCGGCTGATCGTGTTACTTCCGTAGTGGCCCACCTGAGCGTGCTTCGGTGAGCTTGTCTTCGTGGATCACGGGGACGCCGTTCACCAGCACTTCAGCAAATCCCACAGAGTAATGATGTGGGTCGTTGAAGGTGCTCGGGTCGGCGATCTTCTCCGGGTCAAAGATGACCACATCGGCATGGGCGCCTGCCTTCAGCACTCCGCGATCCTTCAGGCGAAAGGTCGTCGCCGGCAGGCTCGTCATGCGACGGATGGCCTCCTCCAATGAGAGCGCCTTTTGTTCGCGGACATAGCGGGCGAGGATGCGGGCGTTGTTCCCATAGCTGCGCGGATGCGGGATGTCCTCGCCGAGCCTTCTCGGGCCGCCATCACTGGCGATCATTGTCAGCGGATGCTTCAGGAAGGTGGTGAGGTCGTCTTCATTCATGCCGTGAAAGATGCCGCTGCCACCGCCACGCTTTTCGATGTCGAGCAGCAGCTCGATCTGGTCTGCGAGTGAGTCACTGCCGCGCACTTTCTTTGCCGCCTCGGGGATGGTCAGGCCATTGAGTGTCGGGTCCGTGACGAAACGTGCGACGACGGCATAGCTGTAGTCGCTGCGTCCGCTGCGTTTCAGGATTTCCTTCATGCCTTCGATGATCTTCGCCTTGGCCTTTGGGTCAGCCAGACGCGCCGCGTAATCGTCGCGAGTGCCTTCCAATGCACTATCCGGGATGGTTTGCCGCAGGCCTGTGCTGGAGGCGGTGTAGCCATAAAGGTCATGCGTGATCTCCAGCCCCTCGGCACGCGCCTTGTCCAGATAAACCAAGACTTCTGCCGCCTTGCCCCAGGCTGTCGGGCCGGAGAGTTTGATGTGGCTCAGTTCCGCGCGCACCTTGGCCTCACGCGCGATGCGGGTGAACTCATCCAGCGCATCGAAAATACGCACCGTCTCATGGCGGATGTGGCTCGCATACACGCCGTCATGGCTCGCCACCACTTTCGCCAGTTCGATGATCTCCTCCGTCTTCGCAAACGAGCCCGGCACATAGATCAGTCCCGTGCTCATGCCCACCGCGCCGTCCTTCATCGCCTGATCCACGATCTGCTTCATCGTCGTGAGCTGTTCCGCACTTGGCGCACGGATGAACTTCCCAGCCATGCCCTGCTCACGCACGGAGCCGTGGCCGATCAGTGTCGCCACGTTCAGCGCCATGCCCGTCTTCGTAATCTCGTCAAAAAAGGCCGCGACGTCGGTGCGTGACATGCCGCAGTTCCCCGTGATGATCGTGGTCACGCCCATGCGGAGGAAATTTTCCGCTGCGGGCACCTCGTTGATTTTTTCCGAGTGCGTATGCACATCAATGAACCCCGGCGCGATCACTTTGCCGCCCGCATCGATCACCGTCTTTGCCGTGTCAGTGATCTCACCGATTGCCACGATGCGTCCTTCTTTGATGCCCACACTGCCCATACGCGGCGGAGAACCCGTGCCATCCACGATGCTGCCATTCGTGATCAGCACATCCAGCTCCGCTGCATGGATCATTGGCAGCAGGGCGGCGAAAAGGAAGGTCGGGAGGCGCATGGTGCCGCTAGTTCAGCATGGTTTCAGGCTTTGTGGCAATCGTGTTTCCACCGGCATGGGAGGATAGGAGCCTTTCTCGATCTTCATTGCGGCCCCGATTCTGCTCTTGCCGCCTGTGCCGGTTCCCGGCATAAACGCCGCGTCATGTCCTCCAGCAAAACCTCCCACGGTCATCATTGGCCCATCGTCATCGCCCTTGTCGCGGGCATCACCGCCGGGGTGATCCTCCAGCCCTTCGCCAGTCCTGCGCAGGGTGAGCCGCCGGAGTGGGTAGGCACAGTGATCGAGGCATGCCGCTTCGTCTCCGATCTCTTTCTGCGGGCGCTAAAGATGGTCATTGTGCCGCTCGTCGTCGCCAGCATCATTAGCGGCATCGCCGGGCTGAAGTCGCTCGATGGCTTCGCTCGCATGGGTTTGAAAACCTGGGCCTACTACATCATAGGCAGTCTCGTGGCCGTGTGTGTCGGGCTGATGTTTGTCAATGTCATCCAGCCGGGTCTGGTGGATGGTCAGCCGAATCCCACGTTGAAGGCGGCGATGGACTCCGCGCTCGAAAGCAAGGCGGCAGGCGAAGTCGGCGAGATCATGAAAAATGCCAGTGGTGGCGCGGCATCCCTGCTCGACATCGTCCGTCGTGCCATCCCGACGAACGTCATCGAGGCTTGTGCAAAGGGTGACTTGCTGGCGATCATCCTTTTCAGCATTCTCTTTGCCGTGGCCATGGTGCTGGTGCCCGGCGGACCACCGAAGGCGCTTCAGGACACCTTCAATCAGCTCGCGGATGTGATGACGCTGATCACCACCTGGGTGATGAAGTTCACGCCGTATGCCGTGTTCTGCCTCGTCATTCCAGCCATCGCATCCGTCGGGATCAGCGTGCTGCAAAACCTCGTGCCCTATGTGCTCACCGTGATCGGAGCGCTGCTGTTTTACACACTGGTGATCATGCCCGTGGTCATCAAGGTGCTCGGCGGCATCTCACCGCTGCGGCATTTTAAAAACATGCAGGACTCCCTGCTCATGTCCTTTTCCACCGCCTCATCCACCGCCACGATTCCTGTGACCATGCGCTGCATTCAGGAGGAGTCGAAGGTCAGCGAGCGTGTCGCCAGCTTCGTCATCCCGCTCGGTGCCACCGTAAACATGAACGGCACCGCGCTTTATGAATGTGTCGTCGTCGTCTTCGCGGCTCAGGTGCTCGGCATCGACCTTTCGCTGAGCCAGCAGTTCATCGTCGTGTTGCTCGCGCTCGTCTCCAGCATCGGCGTCGCAGGCATCCCGGCAGCCAGCCTCGTCGCCATCATCATCATCATGCAAAACGCTGGCTTCAGCGAGGACGCCATCAAAGCCTCCCTGGGGCTCATTTTGACCATCGACCGTCCGCTCGACATGGCCCGCACCACCGTGAACGTCTTCGGCGACACCGTCGGAGCCGTCGTCATCGCCAAAAGCGAGGGAGAGAAGATCGACGGCATGGAAGGGGCTTGATCTTCCCGAATGCGCGTCCTCATCATCGTCGAAAACCTGCCTGTGCCGCTGGACCGCCGTGTCTGGCAGGAGGCCTGTGCTTTGCGGGATGCGGGGCATGAGGTGACCGTCATTTGCCCGCAGATGCGTGGCTATACGCAGGCGGCGGAGGTGCTGGATGGCATCCAGATCTACCGCCATTGGATCAGCGATGAGGCGCGCGGCATTCGCGGATTCATCCTGGAGTATGCCACCGCACTCTGGGGTGAGCTGGGCTGTGCTTTGAAGGCTTGGCGGCGCACGGGTTTCGAGGTCATCCACCTCTGCAATCCGCCGGATCTGCTCTTTCTTGTGGCGCTGCCTTTCAAGCTGCTGGCAGGTGTGAAGGTGATCTATGATGTGCACGATCTCTGGCCCGAGATGTTCGAGGCCAAGTTCGGCAAACGCGGCCTGCTTTACTGGGCCGTGCGCGTCGCGGAACGCTGCACGCTGACGCTGGCGGATGCGGTGATGGCGACAAACCAGAGCGTGCTCGCCGCCGTGAAAGAGCGTGGGAAGAAAAGCGACGACGAGGTCTTCATCGTCCGCACCGCACCGAACAAGCTGAACACCGCCACGCCTGCCGACCCTGCTTTGAAGAAGGGGAAAAAGCACCTCGTCGGCTACATCGGCGTCATGGGAAATGCCGACGGCGTGAGCTACCTGATCGAGGCTGCACGACATATCGTTCACACGCGGGGCAGGGGAGATGTGCAGTTCCTGCTCATGGGCAGCGGCCCGGAGCATGCGGAACTGCTGCGCCTGCGTGATTCGCTCGGGCTCGCGGCCTGCATCGACATGCCGGGGCGTGTGACCAATGAGTTTCTCTTCACCGGCCTGCAAACCATGGACCTCGGCGTCGCCTGCGACCCGATCAATGATTACAACGACCACTGCACCATGAACAAGACGCTGGAGTACATGGCCTTCAGCAAGGCACAGGTCATGTTCGGCACCCGCGAAGGCCGCTTCTCCGCCGGTGAGGCCGCCCATTACGTCATGGAAAACAGCGCCGAAAAGCTCGGCGATGCCATTTTAGACCTCCTGGATGATACCGCCCGGCGCGAGCAGATGGGCCGCCTCGGCCACCAACGCCTCAGCACCGAACTGAGCTGGGAAAAGAGCGTCCAAGAGCTGCTGAAAACCTATGCGCGGACTGTCTCGGTTCGGTATTAGGGCCTCTCTCATGTCCCCTTTATCCGCAGGATGATTCGTCTTGCCCGGAGAGCATCGCAGCCCCTAGACTGCGATCATGCGCCCGCTTCATCTCCTTTTCTGTCTGATCCTTGCCGCCCATCTGAGTGGACCTTGTTCCGGTGCGGACAAGCCAAAAATCATCCGCTCATGGAAGTCGTCCGATGGTCGTGAGCTCAAGGCTGAGCTGTTGGACTTCGACGCCAAAGAGATCAAGATCAAGCGCATGACGGACTTTCAGATCATGAAGGTGCCGGTGGACAAATTTAGTGCCGAAGACCAGGCTTTCGTGACAGGACTGCTGAATGAACGCTGGCTGGATGAGGGAATAACCAAGGGGCCGTATGCCGAAAAGATCACGGGAGTTTTTGTGAAAGCCGTGTCAAAGCAGGGCCTGAACTTCCAGATCTTTGGCGACCCGAAATGGGATGGCTCCCAGCGCTATCCTTTGGTGATCTGGCTGCATGGATCAGGCCAGAGCGGCAATGACAACCAAGCCCAGATGGGAGGACCGACCAAACTTTTCACCGATGTCGAGCACCAGGCTGCAAATCCCTGCTTCATGATCGCCCCGCAGTGCCCGGACGCGGAGATCGGCTGGAATAAACAGGTGGCGGACAACCTGATGGCGCTGATCGCCGATCTCACCAGCAATCTACCGATCGACCTGAAGCGTCTTTACCTGACTGGCAGCAGCATGGGTGGCTTTGGCACCTGGAGCCTCTGCGCGAAGTATCCCAACGTCTTCGCCGCCGGAGTGCCGCTCTGCGGTGGTGGTGATCCCAAAAAAGCCGACGTGCTGAAAAACGTCCCCATGTGGGTCTTTCACGGCGACCAGGATCCGATGGTGCCGGTGGAGCGCAGTCGCGTGCCTGTAGAGGCGGTGAAGGCGGCGGGTGGCATTTTAATGAAGTACACCGAGTTCCCCGGGGTCGGTCACAGTCTGACCAGCTTGGTTTATCCCAAGCCAGAACTCCACAGCTGGCTCTTCGAGCAGCGTCTTGCTCCAGCGAGCGGGACTGCCAAAGTTGAGTGACCTGGGCCGAGACCAGCCCGGTCAAAGGCTGCATCCTCAGCAAGCGTAAACGTTACGCCCTCGACCCAACCTTCGGGACCAAGGCCACCAACACGGTTTCCATGGTTTTGGCGGGTAAGCCCTGCCTCCCTTGTCTTCCTGCCAATCCCCGGTTGAACTGGCCCACCCCCTGCGCTTCTCTCCGCCCTCATTTTTCCTCAAAAACACCCATGAAATACGACCTCATCGTCATCGGCGGCGGCCCTGCGGGCTATGTCGCAGCCATCCGCGGCGCTCAACTCGGCAAGAAAGTCGCCTGCGTCGAAAACGACCGCGCCGGTGGCACCTGCCTGAACTGGGGTTGCATCCCCACGAAAGCCCTGCTGAAAAACGCCGAGCTTTATCACACCCTCACCCATCGCGCCGAGGAGTTCGGGCTCAAGATCGGCAGCATCGAGTATGACTGGTCCAAGGTCATCAGCCGCAGCCGTGGCGTGTCTGATAAGCTGAACAAGGGCATCGAGTTCCTCTTCAAAAAGAACAAGGTCGATTACCTCAAAGGCACCGGCAGCATCCCCGCCGCTGGCAAGGTGGAAGTCGCCGCCGCTGACGGCAGCAAAACCACGCACGAAGCCGCAAACATCCTCATCACCACCGGTGCCAAGAGCCGTCCGATGCCTGGTTTCCCCTTCAACGGCACCACCGTCATCGGCAGCAAAGAGGCCATGACCATGGCCACGCAGCCGAAGAGCATCGTCGTCATCGGCGCAGGAGCCATCGGCATCGAGTTCGCCTACTTCTTCAACGCCTACGGCACCAAAGTGACCGTCGTCGAGATGCAGCCCAACATCCTTCCAGTGGAGGACACCGAGGTCAGCCAGGTCGTGGAAAAAAGCCTCTCCAAGGCCGGTATCCGCATTTTGACCAACACCAAGATCACCAGCACCTCCGAAGATGGCAAAGGCGTGAAAATCACCGTCGAAGGTGCCGCCAATGAAACCATCGAGGCCGATGTGGCCCTCGTCGCCATCGGCGTCGCCCCCGTGCTGCCCGGCGGCATCGAGCTGAAGCTCAGCGACCGCGGCTGGCTCGACACGAACGACCGCTACGAAACCAGCGTCAAAGGCATCTACGGCGCCGGCGACATCATCGGGCCGCCCTGGCTCGCCCACGTCGCCAGCTACGAGGCCGTCCAGGCTGTCGAAGGCATGTTCACCAAGCACAAGCCCAAGAAAGTCACCGTCTTCCCCGGCTGCACCTACTGCCATCCGCAGGTCGCCAGCATCGGACTCACCGAGCGCGCCGCGAAGGAAAAGGGCCTTAAATACAAGATCGGCAAATTCCCCTACCAGGCCAGCGGCAAAGCCTTGGCGGCAGGCGAGCCCGAAGGCTTCGTCAAAATCATCTACGGCGAGCCGCACGGTGAGATCATCGGTGCCCACATGGTCGGAGCCGAGTGTACCGAGATGGTCGCCGAGATCGGCCTCGCCATGAACCTCGAAGCCACCTGGGACGAAATCGAAGCCACCATCCACGCCCATCCGACCCTGTCCGAGATGGTCAAGGAAGCCACCGAAGTGGCGAAGGGGCATCCGATTCATGTATGAGTGAATCATGAAGGCGATCACCGAGCATTTGATTGTGGCGGTGATCGCCTTCGACACTCTATTGGCGAGCTAATGGAGGATTTGCATCTAAGGCAAACCAAATGAGTATCCATGCTTTACTTCATTCAATCGGGTAGTCGCATCAAAATTGGCAGGGCACAAAACCCGTTCAACCGGTTTCGAACGATTTACACTGCCAGTCCCGATGAATGTAGGTTGATTCTCGCCATACATGTTCATAACGAAATAGAAGCTGAGGCGCGAATGCACGAAGCGCTCAAGCAGTGGCGAATTAACGGCGAATGGTTCGAGATCAACTTTAAGACTGCATTTTGGACGCTGGTTGAGCTTGATCTCATACCGAGAGATGATGTTCCTCATCTTGAGTTGCCAGTGCTACCACCGATTGATCCTGATTTTTTTGAATGGTTCAAAGCAGTTAAAGGTGTTGTGCCTTGGACAGATGAAGAACTTGATAACCTCTGGGACAACCTTGATGAAGTTTGGTATCAAAATCACAGGGAATTTGAAGAAGAGAAGCGTAAGCATGGGAATCTCGAAAAGATGATCAAAGCAAGAGCGCCAATGTCAGAAGAAGAGGACAGAAAGTTTTGGGCGGGACTTCATGAAATGCTAAATCAGTAATTCCAAGGCCAACGGCCTTGCGTCATGCAGCCCAGGGTTGCGCGGAGCGCTACCCTGGGAACTTCGATGAATCCCATGACCGTCTGGTCGAACTCCAACGGAGTTCCGTCAGTCTTCGCGGGCGATGGAGCGCGGAACTCCGATTCCGCAGCAGGTGGAGGGCACGACGAGGGCGGAGTTGCCAAGGGTGCGTCGTTCGCAGCACGGTCTTCGGGTTGAAGACGCGTGAGGGTAAAAAGCGAGTCAGTGGCGAAGGCGACCTGCTGCGGAGTTGGAACTCCGCGCTCCTTTGGGCTTGTTTGGCCGTCGCGGATCGTGGGAGAATTGGGAGATGAATGATGAATCGAACTCATCCCCGAGAGCAGGTCCGCCTCTGCGTCCCCGACTCAGAGAGACGGTAAAGATGCAGAGGCGGGTCTCGCAGAATCCGACCCGAGAGGAGCAGATGGAAGGGTTTCATGGCTGGAGCGAACGTGGCTACCTACCGCATCGCGATGAGCCGGGACTGACGCAGTTTGTAACCTTTCGCCTAGCTGACAGCTTTCCGGTGGAGCTGAGACAGGAGTGGGAGATGCTTTTCAAAATCGAGGATGATCGTGAGCGACGCACCCAGCTCGAAGCCTGGATGGATCTCGGGCATGGGAGCTGTGCACTCAAAGACGAGTGCGTGGCTTCCACCGTGGCAGGCGCTTTGCGGCATTTCGATGGGCAGCGTTATGCTTTACGTGCCTTCACGATCATGCCGAATCATGTGCATGCGCTGTTTCATGTGACCACCGAGCCGATGGCGAAAGTGGTGCAAAGCTGGAAACGCTTCACTGCAAATCGCGCCAACGAGATCCTGGGGCGAAAAGGCACCTTCTGGCAGGAGGATTACTGGGATACCTACATGCGCGATGCCGAGCATGAAGAGCGGACCCTGCGCTATCTTCGGAGCAATCCGGTGAAGGCTGGCCTTGTGAAGGATTGGAAGGTCTGGCCGTGGACGTATGTGGCTGCTGAAGAGTGAAAATGCGACAAGCGAAGCAACGGAGCGCGGACCTCCGAGTCCGCAGCGTGTCGAGCGCAGGGTGCAGGTGGAGTTGGTAGAGCAGCTGGTTCGCAGGCTCTGACTTCGAGTTGAAGGCGCGTGAGGGTGAAAAGCCGACTCTGGATGCAGGCGACCTGCTGCGGAGTTGGAACTCCGCGCTCCTTGAGGCTTTGGATATCCAGTGGTGGAAACGCTTTTCAGCCGTGCGGCCGTGATGTCAGGTCAGCGTGACTGCGACGCCCCGCGAGACATGCTTTTTCTCGCTTCCTGGCTTGGAACCCTGTTCATGCTGAAAGCCTGTGAAATTCCGCAGCACCACGATCTACGGCCTGCTGCTCGGCAAGTGCACGCCGTTTGCGTGGGATGATGCGCGGTTTGAAGTCAAAAAATAAACCGACCGCAAGCTGGGCTCGCGGTCGGTGATGAATCAGGCGGTGAGGTCGAAAGCACCTTTGTGGCTGAGGAAGACCTCCCAGTCGCGCACCTGGTAGGTGTTGCGGATGAGCTGGGAGACGGGGATCTCACGCGGCGCGGTGGGGCGTCGCAGGAGCTTGAGCCCGGCTTCGTCGGGGAGCTTGCTGCCTTTCTTGCTGTTCACCTTTTTGTCGGCGAGCACGCAGTTGTCCCAGGTGCTTTTGCCGCCACGAGAGACGGGCACGATGTGGTCGATGTTCCCTTCGTTCGGCTTCAGCTTGCGGCCGGTGTACTGGCACACGCCGCCATCGCGTTCCCAGATGGCCTTGGCGCAGAACTTGGGCCGACGCTTTGGCACGCGGTCAAAGCGCGCCAGCACGAGCACGGTGGGCACACGCACGGGACCTTTGACGGTGCCGATGCTGTTGTCGCCTTCGTTCACGGGCAGTTGCATCCAGTCTTCAAAAGTCACTGGCGTCATGTCGTCGTCGCCGGAGATTTTGAGGGCTGTGGCATTGCCGGTGGCCATCATGCTGAAGGCGTCGGCTGGGCTTTTCACGGCGATGGCTTGCCAGTTTCGGTTGAGCACCAAAACAGTCGTTTTGTTCAGAACGTCACTCATAGTTTTTAGCTGAGGAAAGGGATCTCGAGCATCACGGCACGAGGGTGGTCGGGCAGCGGTGTTCGTTCTGGGACGCCGAGGCTAGGCAGCGGTCCCGGTTTGCCAAGCGGCAAGTTTGTCAGAAATGGGAGTTTGGGATGGTCCGCACAGAGAACTGCGCGGACCACTTCAGTCTTCTGCGGGTCCTTCCGGGCACATCTTCACGATGCGCGGGCGGAATTCCCCAAGTACCTCCACGAGGTCGGTCTGCGCGGCCATGACGCTGTGGATGTCTTTGTACACGCCGGGCACTTCATCGATGCCGGCGCTGAGGAGTTCGACACCGGCGGCGGCGAGTTGCTTTTTCACGGCGCTCCAGGTGAAGCTCTGCTTCGCGGCGGAACGGCTCATCACACGACCAGCGCCGTGCGAGGCGCTGTTCAGCGACTCAGCCTTGCCTTTGCCACGCACGACGTAGCCGGGCGTGGCCATGGAGCCGGGGATGACGCCGAGCACACCGGCACCTGCGGGCGTCGCGCCTTTGCGGTGCACGATGACCTCGCGCTCCGCGCCGTTCACGACGTGCGTCTCCTTCCACGCGAAGTTGTGATGGTTCTCGATGTCGAGCACGACATGAGCGCCGACCTTCTTCGCGATACGTTTGTGGATGAGCGCGTGGTTCGCGGCGGCGTAGCGGCCCATGAGGTTCATCGCGGCCCAGTATTCCTGGCCCGCTTCTTCCTCAAAGGTCAGCCACGCGAGGTGCTTCAGCTCCTTCGGCAAATCATAGCGACGATCCATCGCGATGCGGCTGTAGTGCTGGCACACCTGCGCTCCCGTGCCGCGCGAGCCGCTGTGGCTCAGCAGCGCGAGGTAATCACCCGGTGGCAGGTCAAAGCCGCTTTCCTTCAGCGCGGCGGACTGCTCCGCATTCACGTCAAAGGCACCGAACTCGACAAAGTGGTTCCCGGAGCCGCTCGAACCGAGCTGCGCATAGGCTTTGTCTTTGAAACGTCGCGTAATGGGCGAAACGGACCAGTCCTCGTCCATGACCTCGTGCTGGCGCTTCTCCTTGAACGCGCCGCCCATGCCGAAGCAGGTCTCGCTTTCGAGGATGTTCGCCAGGCGGTCCTTCTGACCCGCGATGGTGCTCGCTTTGCGATCATAAACCGAGAGCCGCATGCGGCATGCGATGTCCACGCCGACGGCGTAAGGGATCACGCAGCCTTCCGTGGCCAGCACGCCGCCGATCGGCAGCCCGTAGCCCACATGCGCATCCGGCATCAGCGCTCCCGCGACCGCCACCGGCAGCGCACAAGCATTCGCCATCTGCTGCACCGCCTGCGCTTCCAGGCCAGAGCCCCACTGCGCCCAAGGTGCGAGCACATCACGCTGCTTGTAAGCCGGCGCATACAGATCCCGCGCGAACACCTCGCGCAGTGGATCGCCGAGAAACGATTCCGGCTTCGCGATGATCGCGCCCAGCTCGTCCTCCAGCCGCGCGGACTCCCCGCCCTGCGCCATGAACTTCGCGATGAAGTCCATGCCAGACTGGATCGCCGCGCCCTGCGGCACGCCGAGTCGGATGAGGTCGTTCGGTTTCATGGTGGTGAGTGAGTGGAGAGTTGGAGGAATGGAGTGATGGAGTCGTGGGAGGTGAGAAATGGGCACGAGGTGCCCGGCAGCGGTGTTCGTTCTTGGGAAAGCAAAGGGTTAAGGGCGAAGAGCAAAGATTTTGAAGCTGGATGGCGAAATCACGCATTTGCCAGTTTCGATGAATGCCGACAGACTGGTCGGCATGAAGCATGATGATCTCCCTGAGCGTTGGAAAGCAAAAGTCGCCGACTGGGTGTCGCGCCTTGGTCATTCGGAGAATGGCCGCTTTAGCGCGATGGACTTTCCCTGTTCGCACTCTTTGGACATGACTTTTGATGATGGCTCTAAAGCCTCGTTCCACTATGCGATCTTGATCGAGGCTCCTGAATTTAACGAGCTTGGTGTCTTCACCGAACATTGCGGATACCATGTCTTTCCGCTCGGTGGGACTCATGTTGCTCGTATTGGAGCGTGAACTCTTATCAGTCATTTTAATTGATGAACGAAGAACAAAATCCACCGATTGCTCCGCTCGTGACGAGTCCACTAATGGCTCAGTTCTTGTATCGCAATCAACCCTTCATTGATTACGACAGGTTGACCGAAGCCGTTGAAAAGCATGCTGGTCGAGTCGATCCAAGGCTCAAGCCTGATCGTGCCGAAGACGTTGGACACTTTGTCATGATCGATTCGTTGGTTGAGTTTACTGAGGGAATGCTGCCAACACAGCTATGCCTGCTACCTTGTTCAGAACCACTTAAACCCGAATTCTTTCAAGATGCCCTTCGTCAAACGTGGGGATGGGGTGAAGCACGGACAATCGTCGAGTCATGCTCTTTCATGTTGGTTGCCACTGACTTGATGGCTTCTCCTTTGGATCGCCACATTCGTGACAAGCAATTCCGCGGTTTTATGAGAGCGGTTCAGGAAACAGTTCCTGCGGATGCCATTCATCGAATCAATAGCCAGATCATACTCAATCCATCGGAGTTTCTTCGCCTTCAAGATGGTGACCGTGCTGCTCAAATGGAAGGCAGTATCAATATACGTTTATTCCGAATCGAAGGCACGGATGATGAGTGCCTTATGGATACGATGGGGCTGTCTGTTTTTGGGCTCCCTGATGTTCAATGTCACTTTCGAACGCTCGATTGTAGCATCGTCAGCAACAAGCTATTTAACATAGCCCTTTATCTCTTCGAGCACGGTGACGTTATCGAGAATGGTCATACGGTGCCGGGTCTGCGTGATGCCGAAAAGTGGCGCTGTCAGCACGAAAACGCACTGGTCGGGCCGGAACGGATCGTTCTCGATCTCAACCCTGGGCCGCCACATGCCGCAGGCGGTAGAAAATAGAAAAACGCGTGCGGCACGCCTTTCAGCATGCCGCACGCGCGAGTTGGGTGAACGCGTTGGGTCGAATCAGTCGAGGAAGGCCAGGTTTTGGCGACCGTGGACCTTGTTTTCCTCGTTCATGAGCACCTGGCACCAGTCGTGAAGCACGATGGTCGCGTGGACCGGGTGAGCACGGCTCCGCGGGCGAAGACGCCGGGATTTCGGCGATCAAGGCTGGGCAGACTTGCTTTGTCTTTGCTGAACGAACTCTTCCGGGCTCATCACCGGGATGACGCTGGTGACGAAATCAGGCTTGTTTCGTGTGACGATGACGTCCGCCTGACAAGCGGAGGCTGCGGAGATTTGCATGGCATCCTCAATGTCGGACAGATTCATCTTTTCGGCTGCCTGCGCGTCGGCGGTGCCGACGGTCGCCACCTCGCACCATTGCAGAAGATCGGAGATGAAGCGTTTGGCTTCGGATAGCAGCTTCGTCTCGCGGCGCACGATGTAGAAGCCATTGGAAAGCGTGTGCCAGGCGATCCAGCCTTCATTTCCTGGCTCGACACAGGCCTGAAGCACTTGGAGGCTTTCGGGCTTGCCAGGGCGGTTAAGGAACACATCCAGGAGGATGTTGGTATCGAGGAAGATGCGCATGCAGTCACTTCAAGTGCTTGGCGCGGAGGTGCTCGTAGCGGGCATCGTCGAGTTCCTCTTCTGTGGAGGCTTTTTCAACAGCCGATCCAAGGGCAAACTTGGCCAGCGCGGCTTGGCGGCGGCTCAGGGATGCTTTTGGAGCCGCCTGAGGCACAAGTGAGGTGATTTCAAGAGTGAAGGTATCCGATGACTCGTCTCGCACGGAAATGAAATCACCTTTGTGCAGACCTAGAGCTTGCAGCAATCCAGCAGGGACTTGTTTTGTGATGGTCATCGGTTTGTAAGAACGGGCAGATTTTGCCATCTGAGGCTGGTAATGCAAGTCGCCGCGCTGTTGCCCTGAAAAGGAAAAGCGGTGCCACGGCGGTGGTACTGCCTTCAGCGGCGGAAGGTGCGTACGCAGTCCAGAGGACTGCACCACACTTCTCCCGCCCTCGTCTGGTGCCACACATGGGCACAGTCAGGCGCGGCTGCTGCCGCTGGAATGGAAAAGTCACCCGTGAAGGATGTGCGCCTCCGATTTCTGGATGTAAGCCAGACGTGATGCTGTTTCACCAACGGGCGGGTTGTGGTCGATCCACAGGGACATGCACCCTGCTATGCCGGTTAAAAGCCGGCTGCTTCGCTGTCTAAGCTTTGGACCGAAAATGGTGCTCACAGCGGGACTCGCACCCGCACTGGCGACGCTCTCGACGTCGTGCCTCTGCTGTTGGGCTACATGAGCATTGAAATGGCAACCCTGGCGGGATTCGAACCCGCAATAACCCGATAGAAAGTCGGGTGCCTTGGCCAGTTAGACGACAGGGTCGTGAGATGGAGCGCGAGTATGGCGAAGCCTACTCGCCACTTGGATGTGCCAGCGTTGTCGCAGACGATCCAAACAGGCGAGTGGTCTGCGACACACTCGCGCTCCGTATAAAAAATGGCGGAACGCCGAGGACATGCTCCTCATGCCACGCGATGGCGGCACGATCTCGTTAGCAACAAGTCCCGGCACGCTGGTCCGGTTGACGTTCCATGTTTGAAATGGCACTCCCGGAAGGACTTTCGCCTCCAACCTCCGCGTTCGAAGCGCGGCGCTCTATACTTTGAGCTACGGGAGCAAAGAAGCGCAGAGCGAAGGGCAAAGAGCGTAGAGTCAGAACGCTTTGCCGGTCGTGCTTCGCGATGAATGGTGCCTGCGGCGAGAGTTGCACTCGCACTGGGACGGTTTTGAGGCGGCTGTCTCTGCTGTTGGACTACACAGGCTTTGAAGTTGAGTGCTCCCGGTGAGTCTCGCACTCACACTGACGCCGGGTTTAAGTCGGCGGCCTCTGCCTTGGGCTACGGGAGCAAGATGGCGAAGAGCATAGGGCTGAGGGCGAAGAGTCTGAATGCTGGCACTTTGCTCTCTGCCCTTCGCTCTATGCGATGATTGGTGCCCATGGCAGGATTTGCACCCGCACTCGACCGTCTCTGAAACGGGTGTCTCTGCTGTTGGACTACATGGGCATTGAAAATGGCAGCCTCGGGTGGATTCGCACCACCAACCCTGCGCTTCAAAGGCGCATGCTCTGCTGGTTGAGCTACGAGGCTGGATGAGCGGAGGGCTAAGGGCGTAGAGCGAAGAGTTCCGAACGACCGCATCGCGTGTTTGGCGATGGGTTGGACTCTCTTCTCTTTGCCCTCGGCTCTACGCTTCTGAATGGTCGGTCCGGCTGGATTCGCACCCGCATCTTCCGGGTTATGAGCCCGACGCTCTGACTGTTAAGCTACAGACCAATGAAAGTGGTCGGATACCCCGGTGCTGCCCCGGGCCTGTCTTGGTCCCAAACCAAGCGAGTTCGCTGGCTCTCTCGTATCCGATGAAACTGGACGTGCGCCCCGGACTCGCACCGGGTAAAGTGGACTTGCGAACCACTGGCTCGACGACTTCGCCATGCGCACAAAAGAAATAAAATGGTTCCCACAGCCGGATTCGCACCGGCACCGCCTCGTTCACAACGAGGAATGCTGACTTTTACAATATGCAGGGTGTTTGAAATGGAGCCTCCGGTGGGTTTCGCACCCACATGGACCTGTTTACAAGACAGGTGCCTTTCTGTGTCGGCCACGGAGGAGTCTTTGAAGTGGTGCTCCCGCGAGGATTTGCACCTCGAGCCTCCGCCTTCGCACGGCGGTGTGCAGGACTCTTACACTTTGAGAGCTTTAAAATTGGTGCGGCATGTCGGTGCTGCCCCGACGCGCTCTGTTTGGAAGACAGACATGCTTGCTGTTACATCAATGCCGCGAAACTGGCCGCTGGAGTGGGTAGCGCGCCCACCTGTTCGGATTTTCAACCCGCCGCTCATCTGTCTGAGCCATTCAGCGTAATCGGAGCGCGAGTATGGCGAAGCCTACTCGCCACTTTTTCGGCGATTCGTTTCCGAACACATCCAAAGTGGCGAGTGGTCTGACGACACACTCGCGCTCCGTCTCTAAAATGGTCCCTCGGCGTGGTGACGCTCCACGGTCTCTCGCTTATCGGGCGAGTGCTCTGCTGTTGAGCTACGGAGGGTTGAAATTGGCGGAGCACCAGAGAATCGTCCAGGGTTGGCTCTCCCGCAGACGGGAGAGCCAACCCTTCGCTATGATGCGGAAGGCCTTTGGCCTTCGAACCACAAATTGGTGCCCACACCAGGATTCGAACCTGGAACCTCTGCCGTTAGAAGCAGCGCGTGCAGACTCTCCGTTACACCTTGTGGGCTTATAAAAACTGGCTCCTCGGGATGGGTTCGCACCATCGCGTCCGCTTTAACAGAGCGGCATCCTACTGTTAGATCACCGAGGATTTTAAATTGGTGGACTCGGACGGTAACGCTCCGTCTCTCGCTGGGTGCAAACCAACGGTGCTCCTTCTACACTACGAGCCCATTGAAACTGGCGGTCCGTGCGGGCTTCGCTCCCGCGACCTTCCGCTCGACAAGCGGTTGCTCTGACTGACTGAGCTAACGGACCTCTGAGACTGGTGCGGCGTCACGGTAATGCTCCGTGCTGGCCCCGAAGGGCACTGGGGTTACAGCCCAGGTCGCCTCTTTAGCGATCTACCGCCGCGTGAATGGATGCAGGGATGGGAGTCGCACCCACCGAGCCCGGCTTATGAGACCGGGCAGAGCACTGGCTCTCCCTGCGTTTTGGAAATGAAGCCATGGAGCGCGTGTGATGACTCGACCTACCCGCCTAACCTGTGGCGAAGTGATCCTCTGTCGTGCCGGGCATGGCACACGCGCTCCATGAAAATGGCACGGCGGGCGGGTATCGCGCCCACATCTGCGGGTTTTGGAGGCCCGTGCATTGCTTGTCTGCCACCGCCGTGTTGGTTGATGGACTGCTGTCCAACCATGAAAGGGCACAGAGGCGGTCATGCCACCGTTAGCGGATTCCCCCGAACCCACGCAACCTATCCATCTCCACCTGCGCTCTGTGCCCTTTCATGGCTGGTCAT